>WNGB01009720.1_pt1 | contig 13432 bp, 13 predicted proteins | sample 5400681 | NCBI WGS metagenome assembly WNGB01 (sample SAMN13153367, study PRJNA577476) | soil metagenome | isolation source: 115 cm soil or saprolite under grassland replicate 2 | place: USA:California | collected 2016-06-15 | reverse complement strand
TTCAGGCCATACTTGGTGAAAGAGTCGGTGTCGATCGCGACCTTGGTCGGGACGGCTAGCACATTGGCTTGCAGTCCGATCTTGATGGGCGCGAGGGCCGCCTTCGAAGCCGGCACCGCCTGCGCCGCCGGGGCGCTGGTGGCGGCTGGCGCGGCCGCCGGCGGGGCCACCGGCGCGGCCGGCTTCGGTGCCTCGGTTGGCTTCGCCGGGCCCGCAGCCGGCGGCGCCTGCTGGCAGGCCAGGACGAACAACCCTGCGCTGGCCCCCGCCAACCTCTTCAGGAACGCGCGCCGATTGGTGATATGCGCCTCGCTCACCACGCTGCCCTCCCTCAGCTCAACACCGCGCCGCACGGCCTCCGCGCGCCGGCGCTGACTGTCGTTCACTAGCCGTCACTACGGCAGGCAGCACCAGGGTACAGCGGCGTCGGACCGAATGCAACGTTTGTTCCAGGTCAGCTATCAGGCAGACGTCGTAGATCGAGGTGGCGCAAGGCCTGAGCCGTGGAGATCGTCTGTACCGCGACCGTAAGGGAGCGGCCGGCTGACGGGTCGCGCGGTGCCGCTCTCTCACAGTCGCGGTACTGCTATGCTGTGGTCCGGGAGATGGAGGGCAAGAGATGATCGTCGGCGAAGGTAGCTTCAGATTCGAGCTGGCGGAGGGTTGGGAACAGCTTCCGGCCGGCTGGTGGCACGGCGACGTGGCGGGGGTGGCGACCGACTCGCGCGACCGTGTGTACGTCTTCAATCGCAGCGAGCACCCGGTCATCGTGTACGAACGAGATGGCGGCTTCCTCGGCTCCTGGGGCGAAGGCGTCTTCACCCGTCCGCATGGCATCACCATCACACCCGATGACGTCGTCTATTGCGCCGACGACACAGACCACACCGTCCGCAAGTTCACCACCGACGGGCGACTGCTCCAGACGCTGGGTAAGCTCAACCAGGGCTCTGACAGCGGCTACGATGGCTCCGACCTGCGGACGATCCAGCGAGGCGCCGGACCGTTCAATCGACCGACCCGCCTCTCACTCGCGCCGGGTGGCGATCTGTACGTGTCGGACGGGTACGGCAATGCTCGGGTCCACCGCTTCTCGGCCGCTGGCGAGCTGATCCAGTCCTGGGGCGAGCCAGGCGACGGGGTGGGCCAGTTCCATCTGCCCCACAGCGTCTGGGTCCACGCCGACGGGCGGGTGATCGTGTGCGACCGAGAGAACGACCGGGTCCAGTTCTTCAGCCCGAGCGGCGAGTACCTCGACGCCTGGACCAACGTCACCCGGCCCGGCGACCTGTTCATCGACCGCGACAACCGCGTCTACCTGGGCGAGATGTCCTGGCGAGAGGGCACCACGACCATGGCCGGTCGGCCGTTGACGGAGGACCGCGCCTCCCAGCTGAGCATCCGCGACCTGGACGGAAACTTGCTCGCCCGTTGGGGGGGCCCCGATCCGTGCGCTGACGGCAGCTTCGCATCCCCGCACGGCGTCTGGGTGGACTCGCACGGCGACATCTACGTAGCCGAGGTCACTCACACCGCCCTGGACCGGTATGGCGAGTACCACCAGGGCTGCCACTCGCTCCAGAAGTTCGTGCGAGCGTAGGAGGCCCCCATAACCTAACCCCCTAGCCCCCTTCCCTTTAGGGAAGGGGGAACTACGTGAGCCGTACGGTGGTCATGCGATGCTGGTGGAAGTCGTGAGGCGAGCGCCCCGGCTCACGGACAACAGTTGAACAAGCTCCCCTTCCCTTTAGGGAAGGGGGCTGGGGGGTTAGGTCGTCCACGGAGGAAGGTGCTTGGGGGGCCAGGGCCGGTGAGGCACGCTAGGCGGTGAGGGGGACGAGCTTCCAGGCCTCCACGTCGACCAGGCCCTGGTCGGTGAGCTTGAGCGACGGGATCACCGACAGGGCGAGGAACGACATGGCCATGAACGGGTGGGCGACGCGGCAGCCGAGCTGCCGAGCGGCCGCCTCCAGGGCCTCGAGGCGCTCGGCGACCTGCTCGAATGGCAGGTCTGAGATCAGCCCGCCGATCGGCAGCGGCAGGAGCCCGAGCACCCGTCCCCCGCCCACAACCGCGAGTCCGCCCTGGCTGTCGACAAGCGCCTCCACGGCGATCAGCATGTCGTCGTCGTTGGTACCGACCACGCCGATGTTGTGGGCATCATGCGCGACAGAGGAGGCGATCGCGCCGGACTGGAGCCCAAAGCCCTTCACTAGCCCCAGCCCCACGTTGCCCGTCGCTCGGTGGCGCTCGATGACGGCGAACTTCAGCAGGTCGCGGGTCGGATCGGCGACGATCTCGCCGTCGACCACGCGCGGCTGCTCGACAAGGTTCTCGGTGACGATCTGTCCGGGCACCAACCCGATGACCCTGACCGCCCGAGGCGGCCCGCTGCCGGCGGCGATCCGGAAACTCGATCGACCGACCGGCTTGATCCGGACGCTGTTCAAGGCCGGCGAGTAATCGAAGGGCCGGGTCTCGAAGAGCGGTTTCCCGTCCTGGGCCACGACCTGGCCGCGCTTGAGTACCAGCCTGGCGCGGCAGTCGCGTAGATCGTCGACGACCATCAGGTCAGCCACGTAGCCCGGGGCCACGGCGCCCAGGCGCCTCAGGCCAAACCGCTCGGCCGGGTTTAGGGTCGCCATCGCCACCGCCCAGACCGGGTCCAGGCCCTGGGCGATGGCCTGGCGAAGGGCGTGGTCGACGTGGCCCTCGTCGCGCAGGTCGGTCGGGGTGCGGTCGTCGGTGACGAGCATCGCCCGCCGCGCGCGGAAGCGCTGAACGACCGGCAGCAGGTCAGCCAGGTTGTGCTCGGTGGAGCCCTGTCGGACCATCAGCCACATCCCGAGCCGCAGCTTGTCTTCGGCTTCATCGGCGCGGGTCGTCTCGTGGTCGCTATCGATGCCGGCGGCTAGATAGCCGCACAGGTCCTTGCCCCGAACCCTGGGTGCGTGGCCATCGATCGGGACGTTCAGCCGCTGCCCCAGGTCGACTTTCGCGAGCACGTCAGGGTCGGCGTTGAGCACCCCGGGGAAGTTCATGACCTCGGCGATGCCGATCACCCGATCCAGCTGGAGCAGGGGCGCCATGTCCTCGGCCTTGAGGACGAAGCCGGACGTCTCCATCGGCGAGGCCGGCACGCAGGATGGGACGTTGATGAAGACGGTGAGCGGCAGATCCGAGGTGGCAGCGAGGAGGAGCTTGATGCCATCCGCCCCGAGCACGTTGCCGATCTCGTGGGGATCTACGACCACACTGGTCACCCCGCGCGGCACGACGGCGCGAGCGAACTCGGACGGCTCGAGGAGCGTGCTCTCGATGTGCAGGTGGCCGTCGACCAGGCCAGGCAGGACGAAGGCGCCCGCCAGGTCGAGCTCATTGGGACCGCTGTAATCCCCCAGCCCGACGACGTGGCCCTCGTGGATGGCCACGTCGGCCGGATGAACCTCGTTGGTGAAGACGTTGACGACCCGAGCCCGCTTCAGGACCAGGTCCGGCGGCTCGAGCCCCCGAGCCGCCATGATCCGTTCGCGCAGTGCCACCGGTCGCCCCCCGAGTTAAGAGTGAAGAGTGAAGAATTAGGTTACGCACCGGCATTCTATCTTGGGGTCCCTCGTATGGAAAGCCGGCTGTAAAATATGTTCGCGTTCTTCATGCTTCACACTTAACTCTTCACTTTTCACTCGTGGAGGGCGGCGTGGCTCAAGCTGCGATCGCGCGCGAGTCATTCTGGGAGCGACGGTTTGGGCTCTCCCAGCGAGGCACCGACGTGGCCACGGAGGTGCGGGCCGGGCTGACCACCTTCATGGTCATGAGCTACATCATCATCGTCAACGCGGTCGTCCTGACCTCGGGCGCGAAGGTGGCAGGGATCGACCTGTCGTTCCCGGCCATCGTGACGAGCACGTGTCTGGTGGCGGGGCTGATCAGCCTGGCGATGGGCTTGTGGGCGAACGTCCCTTTTGCCCTGGCACCTGGCATGGGCATCAACGCCGTGGTGGCGTTTCAGTTGATGGTGGGCTTGAAGTACAGCTTCGCCGAGGCGATGGGGGTGATCTTGCTGGAGGGGCTGATCATCACCATCCTGGTGTTGACTGGACTCCGCCAGCAAGTGCTGCACGCGATTCCAGTCTCGTTGAAGATGGCGATTGGGGCAGGCATCGGGCTGTTCCTCTTCTCGATCGGTGCATACGAGGCTGGCCTGTACACGGTGCCTCTGGTAGGAACGCAAGGCGGGACCGTGCCGCCTCCGACGGCCGGCGCGCTGGGGAATTTCACCGCCCCACCGGTCGTGTTCGCGCTGTTCGGACTCATCCTGACCGCGGCCCTGCTGCGCCAGAGGCTCAAGGGCGCGATCCTGTTGGGCATCTTGATCACGACGGTTGTCGGGATAGTGGTCCACGTGGCGCTCCAAACGCCTCTCTCCACGATCCCCGGCAAGCTGGAGATTCCGGACCAGCCGGTTGGCGCGCCGGACTTTCGGTACCTGGGCAGTGGGCTGGCAGGTCTGCAGTTCGTGGCCAAGGGCGGCGCGGCGTTGATCCTGGCCGGCCTGCTGGCGACGTTCTCGCTGATGCTGAGCGACTTCTTCGACACGGCGGGCACCTTCACCGCGCTGGGCAAGGAAGCCGGCCTCGTGGACAGTCGGGGCAACCTCCGCCAGAACGAGGACCGCGCCTACCTGGTCGACTCGCTTGGTGCGCTCGTCGGCGGGCTGGCAGGCTCGTCGAGCGCCACGACCTACATCGAGAGCGGAGCCGGGATTGCCGATGGCGGACGGACCGGTTTGACCGCGGTGGTCACAGCGCTGCCGTTCTTCATCGCGATGTGGCTGGGGAACCTGTTCGCGATCGTGCCGCCTGAGGCAACCGCCGGCGCGCTGATGATAGTGGGCTTGCTGATGCTCGCCGCCGTGGGCAGCGAGATCCCCTGGACGGACTTCGCGCAGGGCCTGCCCGCCCTCTTCACGGTGATGTTGATGCCGCTGACCTGGAGCATCACCAACGGCATCGCGGCCGGCGTGATCCTGTACACCCTGCTTCAGGCCAGACGAGCCGGGCCGGTCCTGTGGGTGCTGAGCCTGGCGTTCGCGCTGTACTTCGTACTGGGCACCAAATAGGAGATGGGAGATAGGAGATGGGAGTTAGGGGTCGTGATCCCTCTCCCACCTCCCAGGTTCCACTTCCCAGCTCCCAGCTCCCAGCTCCGAACGGGTGGCGTCAAAGTTTTGGACGGCGGGGGACCGCCCGGTCGACCCGCTCCGAACTCCTACGTTGACGGTCGATTTCTGGGGTGGCTACAATACGGAGACTTAGAAGGCCGGCGAGGTCTCGAGAGCGGGGAGGCACGTGCCAAAACGGACGTACCAGCCGAAGCGTGTGCCCCGAAAACGTGAGCACGGATTCCTCAAGCGCATGAGCAGCCCAGGGGGGCGAGCGATTTTGCGACGCAGACGCCTCCGCGGGCGCAAACGATTGACGGTCGTCTAAGCCGCGTGCTGGCTGCGCCGGCCGCGGAGCATGAAACGCGCGTACCGCCTTCGCCGAGACACCGATTTCAAGCGGGTACGTGCCGCGAAGCGGTCCTGGGCGCACCCGCTCCTGGTGCTCTTCGTGGCGCCAAATGAGGCCCAGGCGACGCGGGTCGGCATCTCAGTCGGCAAGCAAGTAGGGGGAGCGGTGGTCCGCAATCGGGTCCGGAGGCGAGTCCGCGAGGCCGTTCGACTCCGCCATCCGGAGCTCAGATCCGGCCAGGACCTGGTCTTCATCGCCCGACCGCCGAGCGCCAACGCCGACTGGAGCGCTCTGCAGGGGGCCACCGAAGAGCTGCTCCGACGCGCGCAGCTGCTGCCAGTTCCGAGTTCCGACTGTCATGCGTAGGCTCGCGCTCCTTTCGATTCGCCTGTACCAGCTCACGCTTGCGCATCTGCTGCCACCCGCGTGCCGGTTCTGGCCAACCTGTTCGCGCTACGGCTACGATGCGATCGAGCGTTACGGGCTCAGCCGAGGCGGTTGGATGACGCTGGCCCGGCTGGCCCGCTGCCACCCGTTCAACCCGGGCGGCTACGACCCGGTGCGCTGACCGGGGCCGCGCAGGGACTTCGATTTGAATCCGTTCGACATCTTCCTCCCGATCTGGAACCCGCTGCTCGGGGCGATCGAGGGCGGCCTGCGCGAGCTCGCGCTCGTCACCGGCAGCGGTGGGCTCGCGATCATCCTGTTCACCGTGCTGCTGAAGCTGGTCCTGCTCCCGCTCAGTCTGATGCAGACCAAGAGCATGAAAGCGATGCAGGCCATCCAGCCCGAGCTGGCACAGCTCCGCAAGAAGCATGGCAAGGACCGCGAGCGAATGGCCCAGGAGCAGATGCGCCTGTACAAGGAGCACGGCGTCAACCCGGCGGCGGGCTGCCTGCCGATGCTCCCGATGATGTTCGTGCTGATCGGGTTGTATCAGGCGCTCAATCAGCTCGCCAATTCGACGGCTGAGTCAGACCACTTCTTCAGGGACAGATGGCTCTGGATCCAGAACCTGAACCAGCCGGACATCGCATTCCACATACCGGGCCAGTTGTTTAACCTGCCCGACGGGATCCCGGTGCCCGGTGTCTTGCCGATCGTGATGTTGATCACGCAGGTCCTGTACGGCAAGATGACGCCGACGAGCGGCCCGTCGGACGACCCGCAGCAGCAGATGATGCAGCGGATGCAGACGTACTTCATGCCGCTCTTCCTGTTCTACATCAGCTTTCAATTCTCGGCCGGGTTGGTGCTGTACTGGGTGGTCAGCAACCTCTTCGAGATCTTGCGAATGGGCTTCACCGTGGGCTGGGACCCGATCAAGCCGGCTGCGCTGGGTGCTGGCCTCGGGGGCGGGCTCGGCCTGGCGGCTCGTTTCGGAGGCAATGGGGCGACGAGAAGCGCCTCGGCGGAAGCTGACGACCCACCGAGTGAAGGCGTTAATCCGCCGCCAAGAAAGCCGCCGTCGGGGAGCCGAAGAAAGAAAGGGAAGCGCGGTGGAAAGCGTTGAGGGAACGGGCCGAACCGTCGACGAGGCGCTGGAGAACGCCCTGGACGAGCTCGGCCTGGAGCGCGACGAGGTAGAGATCACCGTCCTCGAGGAGGGCGGGCGGGGCCAGGAAGCGCGCGTGCTGGTCACTCCGCGAGACGGAGTCCAGCTCATCGATGAGATCGGGGCGGAGGTGGGTGAAGCCGACGAGCAGCTCGGCGAGCAAGACGCCGTGACCGCCCCCCCCTCACCCGACGCCCAGGCCGTGGCGTCGCTGGCCGAGGAGATCCTTACCGAGCTGCTCGCGCGAATGGACCTAGCGAGCGAGGTCCAGATCGACCAGGCCGAGATCGACGACGGCCTACCAACGGTTCAGCTCAGCATTGACGGCGAGTTTGGCGGCATCTTGATCGGCCGTCACGGCGAGACGCTGGCGGCGATCCAGTTCCTACTGGGCCTGATCACCAGCCGCCGACTGGACCGCCGCGTGCGTGTGATTGTGGACGTGGAGGGCTACCGCGAGCGGCGGGCTCGACTGCTGCGTGACATGGCCACGCGAGCCGCCGAGCGGGCTCAACGCTACCGCCAGCCGATCTTCATGGACCCGATGCTACCCGCCGAGCGGCGGATCGTGCACCTGGCGCTCCAGGACAATCCGAACGTCTCGACCCACAGTATTGGCGAGGGCGATAATCGCCGCGTCGTCGTCTCGCCCCGCCAGGCCCAGCGCTTTGGCGGCTACGGTGTCGGCTGAGGTCGACTACCTTGTCGTAGGCCACGTCTGCGTTGACCTGATCGGCAAGAGGACCGTCCTGGGCGGCTCTGCGACGTACGCCGCCCTGACCGCCCGCAACCTCGGTGCACGGGTAGGCGTGGTGACCAGCGCCGGCTTCGAGCCCGGGATCGTGGACGCGTTGGTCGGGCGGGAAAACGTGCGCGCAGCGGGAACCGACATTCGAGTCGTCCGGCTGCCCGCCCAGGCCACAACCCGATTCGTCAACGAGTACGGCCCAGAGGGCCGTCGGCAACAGATCCAGGCCGTGGCCGAGCTGCTTCGGATCGAGCACGTCCCGCCAGACTGGCGCGGCGCGCCAGTCGTTCATCTCGCGCCGGTCGCCGTGGACGTGGGGCTGGAGTTCGTGCCCGCCTTTCCAGACGCGCTGCTGGGCGTCACGCCTCAGGGCTGGATGCGGGCCTGGGACGAGCAGGGCGAGGTCCGGGCCGTCGTCTGGGAAGCGGCCGACTTGGTCCTGGCCCGCGCCGACGTGGTGATCTTCAGCGAGGAAGACGTACCCGACCCGTCCGTCATCCCGCGCTACGCCCAGAAGGCGCGGCTGCTGATCATCACCGAGCACCGGCACGGCGCCGTGGTCTACGAGCGCGGCAGGCCGCCCTGGCGCTCGCCGGCCTTTCGGCCTAAACGGCTCGTCGACCCAACCGGCGCGGGCGACGTCTTCGCGGCTGGCTTTCTGACCCAGTACTGGCGGACTGGCGATCCTCGGAGCAGCGCCGATTACGCGAACTGCGTGGCCTCGTTTGTGATCGAGAAACGCGCCTGGCACGGCATTCCAACGCGCGAGCAGGTCGAGGAGCGGCTGAGGAGCGGCAAACGCCGGCACGCAGGAATGAAGAATGAAGCATGAGGCATAGGAACGAGGGATGAAGGACGGGCATGAGTAATCGTTCTCATTCCTCAGCCCTCATTCCTCATTCTTCCGTTGTGGCCCTGGCCAACCAGAAGGGGGGAGTGGGCAAGACCACCACCGCCGTGAGTCTGGGCGCCGAGCTGTCCGCCTCAGGCGGACTCCGAACCCTGCTCATCGATCTGGACCCGCAGGCCAACGCGACCAGCTCGCTGGGCCTGGACCCCCGCGCCCAGCGATGCTCGACGTACGATGCGCTGCTGGGCAACGCCACACTCGAGGAGGTGGTTGTGCCCAGCGGCCTGCCCGGCCTGGACATCGCGCCAGCCAATTACGCGCTGGCCGGGGCTCAGGTGGAGCTGGTGGAGGTGCCGCGGCGAGAGTATTGCCTGGCGCGAGCGCTCGCGTCGCTGGCGGGCATGCGCCCGCGCCACCCATACGACCTCGTGCTCGTCGACACGCCGCCGTCGCTCGGCCTGCTGACCCTCAACGGCCTGGCCGCCGCCGACGCGGTGCTAGTCCCGGTCCAGTGCGAGTACCTGGCGTTGGAGGGTCTGGGCCAGCTCGTGGAGACGCTGGAGCTGGTGCGCGCGAGCTTGAACCCGCGGCTGGTGCTCATCGGTATCCTGTTGACGATGCTCGACGCTCGCACTAACCTCAGTGGCCAGGTCGCGCGGGAGGTGCAGCGGCACTTTCCCGCGGCGACATTCAAAAGCGTGATCCCACGCTCGGTACGGCTGAGCGAGGCGCCCAGCTACGGTCGTCCGATCCGCACATACGATCCATCCTCGCGCGGCGCCCAGGCCTACGCGCTGCTAGCCCAGGAGCTGGTGGAGCGGGTATCAGTACTGAGGACTGAGGGATGAGGGATGAGTGAGCAGGCACCCGGTGATCCCGCCCGCGGCGCGCCCGACACGGGTGAGCCAACACTCAGTCCTGAGTCCTCAGTCCTCATTCCTCGCCAGCGGGGAGGCCTGGGGCGGGGGCTCGGAGCGCTGATCCCAAAGGCCACTGGCGGCCTGTTGGAGGTCGACGTGGCCCGCATCTCGGCCAGCCCGCAGCAGCCGCGCCAGGCACACGACGACCCTGCCATCGGCGAGCTGGTCGATTCGATCCGCCAGCACGGCGTGCTGCAGCCGCTGATCGTGACCCGCGGTCCAGGCGAGGATTACGTGCTGGTGGCTGGCGAGCGGCGCTGGCGAGCCGCCCGCGAGGCTGGCCTGCGAACCGTGCCGGCGATCGTCAAGGAGGCAACGCCGCGCCAACGGCTGGAGCTAGCGCTGGTCGAGAACCTCCAGCGCCAGGACCTGAATCCGCTCGAGACGGCGCAGGCGTACCGCCAGCTCGTCGAAGAGCATGGGCTGACCCAGGACTCGGTCGCCGAACGGGTCGGCAAGAGCCGAGCGACCGTGGCCAACGCGCTGCGGCTGCTGCGCCTGCCCGGGCCGGCGCGAGACGCGCTGGCGAGCGCCGCCATCAGCGAGGGTCACGCGCGCGCTATCCTGGCCTGTGCGGACCAGCGCGACCAGGAGGCGCTGCTCGAGGAGATCGTGGAGCAAGGCCTCTCGGTCCGCCAGACCGAGGAGCTGGCGCGGCGCGGCGCGCGGGGGTCAGGGGCCAGCAGCCAGGGGCCACGGGTCGGGGATCAGGGGCCAGAGGTCAGGGGCCAGGAACAAGTGCGCTTCGCGGGGTCGGGGGCCAGGGAGCGGGGGTTCCAGAGCCCTGACGTTGCTGCCCTGGAGGAGCGGTTCCGCCAGGCGCTGGGGACCAAGGTCCAGCTCTATCGTGGACGGCGTGGCGGCAGACTCGTGGTCCACTTCTACTCCGACGAGGAACTGCAAGGACTGTACGAGGCGATCTGCGGAGGGCAGTAGCGCGATCGACATCCCGGGGTTCGAGGTCCTTTAGGCTCGAGCCACTAAAGGTGGCCGGCTGACTGCATGTCCCAGCTGACGCGAGGGTAGTTTGCCAAGTCGAAGTCACAAAGCGGCCATATGCCAACGGGCGCCGGAGCTCTGAGCCAGCCCGTCGGGACTTGACAACGCGCCGGGCCGGAAGCATAGTGGGGGCACCGGATCATATCCTTGCAGTGGACGCGGAAAGGAGGCCGCGATGGGACAGCAACCCACCGTCGAGGAGCTCTGGCGCTCGGTCTTGGCAGGCGAACATCCAGAGATGCGCCGGGGCCGCCGGCTGCATCGGGTGATCCCCTCGAATCCGCGCTGCAAGATGTGCAACGTGCCGTTCGGCGCGCCCGGCGGGCTCTACATGCGCCTGCGGGGCCGAGGGCCGTCCAACCTGAACCCGCGCTACTGCAACTTCTGAGAGCGCTTCGCTGCGACGCACCCGGGCGGTGCGGAGATCGAGCTGTCGATGCTGTTCGCCGACGTGCGGGGGTCGACCAGTCTCGCCGAGCGAGCCAGCCCGACCGAATTCAGCCAGCTCATGAATCGGTTCTACAGGGTGGCCACAGGCGTGCTGCTCCAGACCGAAGCCATCATCGACAAGTTTGTGGGCGACGAGGTCGTTGCCCTGTATGTGCCGGCCCTGGCCGGCTCCGAGCACGCGAGCGCGGCTGTGCGGGCCGGTCGGGAACTGCTGCGCGCGACGGGCCAGGGCGATCGGGGCGGCGCGTGGCTGCCGATTGGGCTCGGGATACACACCGGCACGGCATTTGTCGGGGCGATCGGGGGCGAGGGCGTGACTGACGTCACTGCCCTGGGAGACGCCGTGAATACCACCGCCCGCCTGGCCTCGGTAGCCGGGCCGGGAGAAGCACTCGTAAGCGAGGCGACCTGCGCCGCGGCCGGGTTGGAAACTGGCGACATGGAACGGCGCCGGCTCGAGCTGAAGGGGCGCAGCGAGCCGGTCAGCGTGCGCGTGCTGCGGGTTGCATCTGGCGGCCCTGAAAGAAGCGAAGGCAGCTGAGTTGACTTCCTGAGACGCTTCGCGGCGCTTGCATGAGTGGGCAGGTTGAGCCGGCCCCAACCATCTACACGGTCGGGCATTCGACCCGCTCGCTGGACGAGTTTCTCGCGCTCCTGGACGGGCATGGCATCAGGACCCTGGCCGACGTCCGGACGGTGCCGAAGTCGCGCCGCCACCCGCAGTTCGTGCGCGAGGCGCTGGCAGAGTCGCTCGATCGGGCAGGCGTGCGCTACGTCCATCTGCCGCAGCTGGGCGGGCTGAGGCGGCCCCGTCGCGCCTCGCCAAATGACGGCTGGCGAAACGAAAGCTTTCGCGGTTATGCCGACTACCTGGCCACTGAGGAGTTCCAGTCGGGCCTGGCGCGGCTACTGGCGCTGGCCGAGGAGGGGACCGTGGCGGCGATGTGCACCGAGGCGGTGCCCTGGCGCTGCCACCGCTCGCTGCTCGCCGACGCGCTACTGGTCCGTGGGGTACCGGTCGAGCACATCGTCAGCCCGAGCGCCAGCCGGCCCCATTCGCTGACTCCGTTCGCCCGGGTCGACGGCCAGCGCCTCAGCTATCCAGCCGAGCAAAAGCGGTTAATGTGACCTAAAGCGCTGCCGAGACAGAGCGCGGCGGCTTCTTGCCTTGTCTGAAGATCGGATTCGGACTCAACCGAATGATTTGTCGTAGGGGCGCGATTCATCACGCCCTGGTGGGAGAGGGCGCGATGAATCGCGGCCCCTACGACCATTTCCATCCTGGGGCTGGGCCTGGGCGGACACGCGGGTCCGCCCCTACGGGTCCTGTCTCGCGCGCCCTGTCAGGACCCGACGGCGGCGAGGGAGCGAGCGGCGAGGCCGGCGCGGCGTTCGAGGTAGTCCACAAAGCGCTCGAACGGGTCGAAGCCCAGCAGCGTCGGCGCGTCCGTGACGAAGTTGGAGAGCGCGTTCACGTCGTAGAAGTAGAGCTCGCCGTCGCGCTCGCTCTCGAGGTACTCGACGCCGCCGACGTCGATTTCGGCGGCGCGGAAGATTCGCAGGACCGACGCGATCACATGGGCGGGTGGCTCGACAACCTCGGCCCTCATGGACGTGCGCGCCGGCACGTCGGCCGGGCAAAAGTCGAAGCCGTCCGGCGCCGTCGAGGCTGAAGGCTGGCCAGCATCCGGGACCTGGCAGATGTCGGCCGGGCACAGATTGAAGCCCTCGGTCGGGTCGCTGTAGATCCGAATGGCGTACAGGAAGCGACCGTCCAGTGCCTCGACCCGTACTATCGAGCCGTCGCGCGGCGGATGGTATTCCTGCACGATGGCGGTATGGTCCAGCCCAAGCGCGCCCGCCAGTTCGCCATTGACGAGAGCATGGCTCAGCTCAGCCGGCGTAGCAAGCCGGCGCATCAGGGCGCCGCTGCCGCCGACGTTCGGCTTGACGATGATCGGGAAGCTCAGCTCCCCGGCGGCGGCCTCGATCTGGGAAACATGATTGACGACCTGACTGCGCGGATGCGGGAGGTCGAGCGCCGCCAGCAGCGTAAGCTGGCGCGCCTTGGAAGTCTCGAAGGCGTGCGCGCGAGAGCCGTTCACCAATGGCACGCCGATCGCCTCAAGGTGGGCCAGGTACTGCTGGGCGTGGAAGATGGCGCTGGTATGCCCGCGCAGGTAGGACGAGGGGCTGACCCTGTTCACCACCAGGCTGAACGGCGATGACTGAGCGCTCGGATCGAAGCGGTGCTCGTGGGCGGCGATCCGCTCGTACGGCAGGTCGCGACGCTCGAGCTCGGCGAACAGCGGCAGGAACCACTCTGGATGCTCGTACAGAATGCCAATCGGCCTGGCCATCTTATCGCCTTCGAGAGAATGTTGACTAAAGGAGTCG
>WNGB01025123.1_pt1 | contig 13433 bp, 12 predicted proteins | sample 5400681 | NCBI WGS metagenome assembly WNGB01 (sample SAMN13153367, study PRJNA577476) | soil metagenome | isolation source: 115 cm soil or saprolite under grassland replicate 2 | place: USA:California | collected 2016-06-15 | reverse complement strand
TCGGGGAGGCCCGCTGGACCTACGCGGTCTCGAAGCTCGCCGGCGAGCACATGGCGCACGCCTACCACGACGAGCTCCGCCTGCCGACCGTGACCGTGCGGCCCTTCAACGTCTACGGGCCCGGACAGATCGGCGGGGGCGCGATTCGGGCGTTCATCGAGACCGCGCTCGCCGGGGGCGACCTGACGATCCACGGCGACGGCTCCCAGATCCGCGCGTGGTGCTATGTGGACGACATGGTCGAGGCCGTGCTGCTCTCGCTCGAGCGCCCGGAGGCGGTCGGGCAGAGCTTCAACGTCGGCAACGCGCGCTCGACGGTGACGATCTACGACCTCGCGCAACGGATCAAACGGCTGACCGGCTGTCCGGGCGAGATCGTCTTCCAGCCGCTCCATTACGCCGACGTCGAGATCCGGATGCCGAACGTGGAGAAGGCCCGGGAGCTGCTGGGCTTCGAGGCGACGGTCGACCTCGACGAGGGCCTCGAGCGGACGATCGCGTGGTATCGAGAAAAGCTCCTGACGTCCGCCTAGCCTGGCCTGACACGGGCGCTGAGGAGGCGGCCGCCGTCGCCGAGGTTTTAGAGAGCGGCATGCTGACGATGGGCGCGAAGGTGGCCGAGTTCGAGGTCGAGCTCGCACGGGCATGCGCCGTCGAGCACGCGGTCGCAGTCTCGTCGGGGACCGCGGCGATCCACCTTGCCGTGCTTGCGCTCGGGCACGGTGAGGGCGACGAGGTGCTGGTTCCCGCCTACACGTTCCCGGCGACGGCGAACGTCGTCGCGCTCGCCGGCGCGCGGCCGGTGCTCGTGGACGTCGATCCCGAGACCTTCAACGTCGATCCGGCGAAGGTGTCGGTCGGCCCGCGCACGAAGGCGATCCTGCCGGTCCACCTCTTCGGGCGCCCGGCCCGCCTGGAGGAGCTGCCGGACGTGGCCGTGCTGGAGGACGCGGCGGGCGCGCTCGGAGCGCAGCGGCGGGGCCGTCCGTGCGGCGGGCTCGGGGTCGCAGGCTGCCTCTCCTTCCATCCGCGCAAGATCGTCACGACGGGCGAGGGGGGCGCCGTGACGACGAACGACGCCGCACTCGCCGAGCGGGTGCGCTCGCTTCGTCACCACGGCTGGAGCCCGTCCGACCGCTACGACGACATGCCGGCCGCCGGGCTCAACTACCGGCTCTCGGACATCCTCTGCGCGGTCGGGATCCCGCAGGTGCGGCGGCTCGAGGAGCTGCTCGCCGCCCGCGAGCGGGTCGCCGCCGGCTACGCCGAGCGGCTCGCGGGCCTGCCAATTCTTCTGCCCTCGGCCGACGACGGCGACCGTCACGGCTGGCAGGCCTACGTGATCCAGCTCGACCGCCGTGACGAGGCGATGGCCCGCCTGCGGGAGCAGGGGATCCAGTGCCAGATCGGCACGTACGCCCTGCACCGGCTCTCCGCGTATCGCGACCAGGGCAGCTTCCCCGGCGCCGACGCCTGCTTCGACCGGGCGCTGGCGCTGCCGCTCCACTCGCGGCTGACGGACTCAGAGCTCGACCGCGTCGCCGAAGCCTTGACAACGATTGTGAGTGAGTGCTAACTTACAACCTGAGATGGGTGCTGTAACCGAACGAAAGACCGCCGAGGAGCGCCGTGTGGACGTGCTGGACGCCGCGCTCTCGGTGTTCGCAGAGAACGGCCTCTCCGGTGCCTCGACCGACGAGATCGCCCGCAAGGCCGGCATCTCGCAGCCGTACCTCTTCCGTCTCTTCGGCACCAAGAAGGAGCTCTTCATGGCGTCCGCCGATCGGTGCCTCGCCGAGACGCTCGAGACGTTCCGGCAGGCGGCCGAGGGCAAGACCGGCGAGGACGCGCTCCAGGCGATGGGCCGGGCCTACGGCGAGCTCATCACGAGCAACCCGGACCGGCTTCGGGCCCAGCTGCAGGCGTACATCGCCTGCGAGGACCCGGAGGTCGCGGCGGTCGTCCATCGCGGCTTCGGGGCGATCGTCGACCACGTCGGGCGCGTGTCCGGCGTCGACACCGCCGGGCTGTCCCGCTTCTTCGCGCGCGGGATGCTGATCAACGTGCTCACGGCCATGGAGGTGCTCGATTCCGAGCAGCCGTGGGCGAAGCACCTGATCGCCGGCATCAAGGGGCCGGAGTCGTGAGTCTTTTTTTCACGTTCAAAGTGAGTAAGCAATCACTATCTGAAGGAGGCACACGATGAAGGGAGGCACCTCGAAGAGCCGGACGCTGTGGACGTTCGCGGTCACCTCGCTCGCGCTCGTGATGGTCACACTCGACAACCTCGTCGTCACGACCGCCCTGCCGGTCATCCGCGAAGACCTCGGCGCCGGAATCGAGGGCCTCGAGTGGACGGTCAACGCGTACACGCTCACATTCGCGGTGCTCCTCCTGACGGGCGCCGCGCTCGGCGACCGCTTCGGCCGGCGGCGAATGTTCGCGATCGGGCTCGCGATCTTCACGCTCGCATCTGCGGCCGCGGCGCTCGCGCCCTCGCTCGAGGTGCTGGTCGCGGCGCGCGCCGTCCAGGGCCTTGGCGGTGCGATCATCACGCCGCTGACCCTGACGATCCTCTCGGCGGCGGTGCCTGCCGAGAAGCGCGGCGTCGCGCTCGGCGCCTGGGGCGGCATCGGCGGCCTGGCCGTCGCGCTCGGCCCGCTCGTCGGTGGCGCGGTCGTCTCAGGCCTGTCGTGGCACTGGATCTTCTGGCTCAACGTCCCGATCGGGCTCGTGATGATCCCGCTCGCCCTCCGGCGGCTGGACGAGTCGCACGGCCCCTCGGGCCGGCTCGACCTGCCCGGCCTCGGCCTGGCGAGCGCCGGGTTGCTCGGGATCGTCTGGGGCCTGGTCCGAGGCAACAGCCAGGGCTGGGCGAGCCCCGAGATCGTTGTCTCGCTCGCGGCGGGGATCGTGCTCGTGATCGCGTTCGTCCTCTGGGAGCTGCGCACCGAGAAGCCGATGCTGCCGATGCGCTTCTTCCGGAACCGCACGTTTGCGCTGACGAACGTCGCCTCGCTGCTGATGTTCTTCGGGATGTTCGGCTCGATCTTCCTGCTGGCCCAGTTCTTCCAGACCGTGCAGGGCTACTCGCCGTTCGGCTCCGGCCTGCGGATCCTGCCGTGGACGGCGATGCCGATCTTCGTCGCGCCGATCGCGGGCGCGCTGAGCGACCGGATCGGGGGGAGACCGCTGATGGCGCTCGGCCTCGGGCTCCAGGCGGTCGGGCTCGGCTGGATCGCTGCGGTCAGCACGCCGGCCACGGCGTACGGCTCGCTGGTCGCGCCGTTCGTGATCTCGGGAGTCGGGATGGGACTGTTCTTCGCCCCCGTCGCGAACGTCGTTCTCTCGTCGGTTCGGCCGGAGCAGGAGGGCCAGGCGTCCGGCGCCAACAACGCGATCCGTGAGCTGGGCGGCGTGTTCGGCGTCGCGGTGCTGGCCTCGATCTTCTCCCGCTTCGGCGGCTACGGGTCCGGCCAGACGTTCGTGGACGGGCTGAACCCGGCGATCTGGGTCGGCGCGGCGGTCGTCGCCGTGGGTGCCCTGGCCGCGTTCCTAACCCCAGGCCGCAAGCAGCCAGCCGAGGTTGAGAGACTCGTGCCCGAGCTAAGGGAAGCAGCCTAGGTAACCCACGGCCGCAAGCGGCCCGGAGGGGGTCATCTGAGGATTCGCACTTTGCAGGAGTACAGCTGCGCCGCCGCCCAGCTGCGCGTCGCTGTACCGGGCGGAGATGAGGGCAGCGGCCGGTGCGGACACGCCGGCCGTCAGCTCATCCAGCCGTACGAGCTCAGGTCAATCCCCGTGAGCTCGGATGTGGCGCGGTTGCTCTCCCGGTACCGGTCTCCAACGGCTGCGGTGGCGACGCGACGCAGCTTCGAGTCGCAGCGGTGATGAAGGGGCCTGGGCAGAACGGCGTCGACCAACCTGGCCGGATCCCGTCTCGCCCACCGCACCGCCCGCTTGACGATGCGAGCCTCGAACAGCGGCGCGGGATTCACTTCGTCGCGGACGGCGAGCCTGTTCAGCCGGCGCCGCACCGCGATCCAGGCCGCCGACGGCGACTGTCTCGCTGTCCGGTCGAATGGGAGCGAATCAAGCTGCTCGGCGTCGAAGGGCAGGCCGGCGAACCGCGCGATCCTGGCGACGAAGGCGGTCGGATCTTCGACGAACTCCTCATAGGCCAGCACGAGCAGCCGCTCGGCTCCAAACAGCTCCGAGTAGTGACGCAGCAGGCGGTCGTACTCGAAGAAACGGAGATCGAACCACGGCACCCGTAAGCTCTTCGACCTCGGCGAAGCGATGAAGCGAGCGAGCGAGAGCGCCCCACCCGCCTTCACGTACTCCTTGTAGGTCGAGACGATCATGCTTCGCTGCTCGCGGATGACTGCCAGCACCTTCGCCTCGGGGAAGATGCGCACGAGCCGTTCCGCGATCAGCGCGCTGTCATGGCCGCCCGAGAAGGGACTCCCGGCAAGACGCTCGAACGAGATGACCGGTAAAAGGCCTTTGGCTTCGACGGAGCCGATCAGCCTCGCGAAGTCCTCGCGGAGAGCCGCGGCATCGAAGTCGAACGGACTGAGGCCGGCCAGCTGCCATACAGGGCTGTCCCTCACGAAGTCCTTCGCCAACGACCCGAATCTGCTCGCCGGGTCGCCGAACAGAAATCTCTGCAGCCAGGTGCTTCCGGTTTTGTAGTAACCGATGTGGATCAGCAGCGGCGAGGGCACGACCCCGTCCACGTTCCTCCTCGCTTCCGGACGTTCCTCCACGGCCATCAACGATCGAAACTGTAGCGGCGCCCGCGGCGTCGAAGGGACTCCTGCCGGTCCGGTGTACGGCAACCTACGCGCAGCGCCGTCCGCATCCCAGGCGGCTATCGTGGGCGGCATGGGAGAAGGAGGCGGGCTGAGAATCCTGTTCTTCGCCGACCGTCCGGGAGGCGCTGACCGGTACATGTCGCTCGTCTCGGAGCTGTCCGAGCGCGGCCACGAGGTGCATCTAGCCTTCCAGCTCTCGAGGGGCGCTTTGCCGCGCAAGCCGGCCCCGCCGGGCGTGACGTATGGGTTCGCCCCCGAACGGAGGGCGTTCGACGGCTGGCTGTCCGTTGCCTGGCTCGTCCGCGCGATCGGTGATCTGGCTCGGTATGCACATCCTCGCTACGAGGATGCGCCCGTCTTGCGGGCGCGGATGAGGAAAAAGGTCCTCAAGCGCCTGAAGAAGCCCGGGGAGTTCGAGCCGATCGGGCGGAGGGTTGCGCTGCGGCTGGCCCGGCGGCTCGCCTCGACGACCGACGCGAAGCTCTCGGAGCGGGTGATCCGGGCGTCGGCGAGGCTGGAGGCCGGGATCCCGACGAGCCGGAGGATTGATCGCTACATCCGCGAGTGGGCGCCCGACGTCGTTCTGGCGACGCCTGTGGTCAAGGCGGCCTCGACCCAGGTGGAGTTTCTGAAGAGCGCCCGACGGCTGCGCATCCCGGCTGCGACGTGTGTGGCGAGCTGGGACAACCTGACGAATAAGGGGCTGCTCAAGTTCGTACCCGAGCGAGTATTCGTCTGGAACGAGGTGCAGCGGCGAGAGGCGACCGAGCTGCACGGGATCCCGGCCGAGCGGGTGGTCGCGACCGGGGCGCAGCTGTTCGACTCCTGGTTCGAGCGTCGGCCGAGCACGTCGCGCGAGGAGTTCGTGCGCAAGGTCGGCCTCGACCCGGCTCAACCCTATGTGCTCTTTCTCGGCTCGAGCCCGTTTGTCACGAACCACTCGGACTACGAGGTGCGGTTCGTCGTGCGCTGGATCGAGGCGCTGCGGGCGACCGGCGACGAGCGTCTACAGCGGCTCGGGATCGTCATCCGTCCGCACCCGGTCGCGAAGGGATGGCGACACGCCGACCTCGGGCGGTTTGAGAACCTCGTCATCTGGCCGACTCGTTCCGTGCGGCCGGTCACGCCGGGAGAGCACGCAGACTTCTTCGACTCGCTGGCGCACAGCGTCGCGGTGGTGGGGATCAACACGACCGCGATGATCGAGGCGGCGATCGTCGGCAAGAGCGTGTTGACGGTGCTGGCGCCGGAGTTCGCGCAGGAGAGCACGTGCGATGATCGAGGCGGCGATCGTCGGCAAGAGCGTGTTGACGGTGCTGGCGCCGGAGTTCGCGCAGGAGAGCACGTTGCACTTCCACTACCTGCTCGAAGAGAACGGAGGCTTCCTGCACGTCGCGTCGTCGCTCGAGGAGCACGCCCGGCAGCTCGCGGACGTGCTGGACGAGGATGCGGCGGACGCCGAGCGGCGACGGCGGTTCGTCGAGTCGTTCGTCCGTCCGCGCGGCTTGGAGCGGCCGGCGACGCCGATCCTGGCCGATTCAGTCGAGGAGCTGGCGGGGGTTACGGTCGAGCGGCCCGCGCAGGCGCCGTTGCTGCGGCTCGCGCTTGCCCTGGAGGCTCCCCTCAGCTCGGCCGCTCTCGTGGCCCAGCCTGCGCGGCGGTCACTTCGCCGGCTGCGGCGCCGGATCCGTGGAAAGGCGCGCCGTCATCGGCTTGTGCTGCGGTCGGAGGCGTAGCTGAACGTTGTCGGGCGTTCCTTGCTTGTCGGTACTCGTGCTTGCCGGCCGCGCCCAGGGGCCGGCCGGGGGGACGACGATGCGCGCAATTAGGAGATTGTAAGGCGGGCGGTGATAGTCGGCAGACGGCAGGCGAGGATGTCGGTGGCGCCTTTCTCGACGTCGTCGATCAGCGCGCCGAGCTGATCGACCGGTACGAACGTCGGATCGGAGTCGTCCCGAAGGTCGAGAATATGCGTGTAGTGTCGATCGAGCTGATCGCCCAGGCGGTCTATCTTCCCGGCGAGGCGAAGGAGCTTCGGGTTCAGCTCCATCACCAGTGGAACGTCCTCCTGCAGGACGCTGCTCGCCCCCTCCAGGACGTGGCACTCGTGTCCCTCGACGTCCATGAACACCAGGCCTACCTCCGCTGGATCGAGCTTGCCCTCGGCTACCAGGTCGTCGAGGCGCGTCAAGCGAATCTGCTGCGAGCGCCAACGGGGCGATTCACCGGGGTCTGCGAGCACGCGGGCCTTCCTGCTGCGCGATCCGAGGTCGAGCATGCCGGTCCCCGCCCGGTTCGAAAGAGCCACCTCAAGCGGACGGACCGATTCTTCGACGCCATTGAGTACGAGGTTCGCGCGAAGCAACCGGAAGCTGTTGGGCGCAGGTTCGCAGGCCAGGACCGATGAGAAGCCCGCCTTCAGGGCTGCGAGTGTCGTCGTGCCGGTGTTGGCGCCGATGTCGACGAATGTCGTGCGCGAGATCTCGACGCCTGCCGCTCCCAGGCACTCGAGTGCCCGTGTGAGGACACTCAGCTCCTTGCTGCGCTTGCGCGCAAAGAGGTTTCCGTGCGTGGGATCGTCCGTCGCCAGAACGTGCAGCTGCCCGTCGCGTTCAGAAACCACGTACGGAATGAAGTCGCGCGCCAGCTCCCAGAAGCGTGCACGAGGCTTGCCAGCGCTGCGCCGGCGCCAGTGTATTACCCGCTGCAGTAGCCAGTGCGCGATCTTTCTGGTGCGACGGTCGACTCCCGTCAAGGCGGGAATCGTACGTGACCCGCACGTCGGAGCGCCGTGGCGCCAGCCCTGGCCGGAGCCACTAGGGTCGCCCGGTGCGCGAACGTCATCCCGCTGCTTGCCGGCTTTCGCGCCCTCGGGCCGCAATCGGCTCGGCGCCGTACAGCTCCTAGGATCAGTCACCGCCGACGAGGCGCGCGATGCAAGTTCCACTTGCGCAGTTTCTTCCAGACCATGTAGAGCTACTCGCCGTTCGGCTCCGGCTTGCGGATCCTGCCGTGGACGGCGATGCCGATCTTCGTCGCGCCGACCGCGGGCGCACTGAGCGACCGGGTCGGCGGGAGCACTACGGGGGCCCGCCCAGGAGGCCGAAGGGGGGTTGCTAGACTCGCAGGCAGCGATCGGGGAGGGATTTCTTCATTACTGAGCCGCACGGGACAGGTGGTCTCTACTACAAGGAGAGCCGCGGCGGCCGCAGCTTCCAGTCCCGATGGGACGAGATTCGGCCAATTGCGGATTTCCGGCCGGCCGATCACGTGCTCGACGTCGGTTGCGCCGAAGGACTGATCACGCTCGAAGTGGCAAGGCTGGTCGAGCGGGCTCACGGGATCGACGTTCATCCGGCCAGGGTGGCCGAGGCGAACCGGCTGGCTGCCGAGCGAGGGCTTCCGAACGCGACATTCGAGCCGGCATCGGTGGCGGACTATCCGTTCGAGCCGCTGTCGTACGACGTGACCCTGTTCATGGCCGTCTGGGGCAAGCCTGCCGATGATCGTGGCACAACGCGGCCCGTGGGGGTGGACGAGCTCCGGCGGATCCTGGAGGCGACCCGACGTCAGCTGGTGATGCGGGCCGGAGTCCAGCAGCAGGCCCGTCTCGAGCCTCGCCTCGAGGAGATCCTCGACGCTTGCGAGCAGAGCGACTTCGACGCGCTGTGCTTCAGCCGCCCCGCCCGGAAGCGCGATTCCGGAGAGGCAGGCGGCAACATCCTGATTGCAAATCGCCGGGGAACCGATGCCCGGGTCGGCGAGCTGCCGAGACTGGCGCTGATCCCCACTTCCCGGCTGGCAGGCCACCCCGTGGTGGCGACGCGCACTGCCGGCTAAAACCGCGCGGCGATAGGCTCCCTTGCTGGGATGTCCACGGCGCGACCGGTCCAGGCGGCACACGCGGCGCACGCGCCGCGACTCTCCGTCGTCGTAACGGTCTTCAACGAGGCGGGGTCGCTCGAGGAGCTCTACCACCGCACGGCCGCCGTGCTCGAAGGCCGTGACTTCGAGCTGATCTTCGTCGACGACGGCTCCTCTGACGAATCCTTCGCGACGATCGAGCGGCTACACGCCGGCGACGAGCGCGTGCGCGGCGTCCGGCTCAAGCGCAACTTCGGCCAGCACCCGGCGATGCACGCCGGACTCGCCCGCGCCCGTGGCGCAATCGTCGCGACGATGGACGGCGACCTCCAGAACCCGCCGGAGGACCTGCCGAAGCTCGTCGCCGCGGTCGAGGCGGGCGCCGACGTCGCCAGCGGGCGCCGGGCCGCACGGCGCGACTCGTGGGGACGGACACTGCCGTCACGCCTGATCAACGGGATGCTGCGTCGCTTCACCGGAGTCGCAATCTCCGACTTCGGCTGCGCGTTCAACGCCTACCGCAGCGACGCGGTCGAGCCGGTGCTCGGCGCGATCGGCAAGCAGAAGTTCACGAAGGCGCTCGTCCTCTCGACCGGCGCCAGCGTCGTCGAGGTGGACGTCGGGCACGCGCCGCGCGCAGGTTCGTCCCGCTACTCGCCGCTGCGGCTCGTGCGCACTGCGCTGCACGTGCTCGCCGGCTTCTGGCCGCAGCCGATCCAGTGGATCGGGCTCGCGCTCGGCACGGTCTGCACGACGGGCGCGCTCGCTCTTGGCTGTTGGGGCGTCGCCTACTGGATCGACCGCTCGAACTTTCCCGGCCCGCTCTTTGGCGGCGTTGCGATCCTCTTCGTCCTCGGCGTACAGGGCTTCATCCTGGCGCTCGTCGGCGAGTACCTCGGTCGGATTCAGCGCGACGTCGACGGCCGGCCGCTGTACACGATCGAGCGCGAGCTCTGACATGGAGCAAAGGGTCAACTGGCCCGGCTCAGGTTGATGGGTTTTGCGCGTTCTTTTCGAGCAGCGGATGGTCCGGAGCAGCGACGGTGGATCAGGCTGACATTCGCCGGTCGGGACGGCATGGCTGGTAACCGTCGCGAGCTGTCTCCGTCTAAGGTCGCGGGTCACCTGCCGGGGCGGGTCCCCATAAAGCTCTCGAGGATTCTCCGTGTGGTCAGGCGCATCGGCGGCTCGAACTTGCTCGTTCAGGCGCTCCTGAGCGGTTGACTGGTCGGCGCTGCTCGCCGGAGGAGTGCTCGGAGGGACCCAGCCCGACAACGCCATGAACTCCTCAGCGGTGTTGAAGCGGCTTAAGTTGGACGGACTCCGACATGTGCCGACAGTTGCGGCTCATCTCGCCTCCATCTTGCGGGCACCGTAGACGATTCGGCGGGGATTCGGCCGCGTGTGAGGCGGCCGTGGTGGGTGCGGTCGAAGTCGTAGTAGCTGAGGTAGCGCGCGAGCTCGCGGCTGAGCGCGCTGTAGCGGGGGTAGAGGTGACGGGCGAAGGCGGGCCGCCAGCACTCGTCGAGGATCGTCTTCTGCAGCGCCTCGACGTGGCCGTTGGTTTGCGGCCGGCCGGCGTGGATGTGGGTGACGCGGGCGCCGAGACGCTCGACGGTCTGGTGGAAGCGCTCGCCCCTGAACTCGTTGCCGTAGTCGGGGCATGAAACTCCCGTCCGACCCCGCCGCGAGCATTCGTGCTTCCGGGATACGGGGCGTTACTGGGAGACGCGGACGGGCAGGCCGATCTAACCGATGAGCTGCGAGCTCGACGTTGTTCGTGGCCGCCCCTGCGACTTGCCCGGCTGTGCTGAGAGCACGAATCCGTCGTTGTCGTGTGTCCGGCCGCGCTTCCGCTCATTCGTCGGACGAAAGGAGAGAGGGATGCGCGGGTTCGGACTGGATGTGCATCGCGACTTCTGTGAGATCGCGATCGCTGAAGAGGGTGGGGTCAGGTCGGCGGGTCGGATTCCGACGCGGGTGCCGTCGCTTGAGCTGTTCGCGCAGAGCTTGGTGGCCGGCGACGTCGTCGCGGTCGAGGCAACGACCGGGACCGACAAGATCGTTTCGGTGCTGCAGGCCCATGGGATCCGCGTCGTGGTCGCCAACACGCGCAAGCTGCAATCGATCAGCGAGGCGAAAGCCAAGACCGATCGGCTCGACGCACGGACGCTGGCGAGGCTGTTGGTGTCGGGCCTGCTCGACGAGGTCTGGACACCAGACGAACGGACACGGACGCTGCGGCGGCTGACCAACCGGCGCGAGCGGATCGTGCGCGCCGGTACGCGAGCGAAGAACGAGGCTCATGGCGTCCTGGCACGCAACCTCTGCGAGCGGCCGCCAGTCACTGATGCCTTCGGCAAGGGCGGCCGGCGGTGGCTGCCCGAGCTGGAGCTGCCGACCGACGAACGGCTGAGCTGGAGGGCTGCCTGCGCCAGATCGACTTCCTCGACGGCGAGGTCGAGTCCCTCGACCGCGAGATCGCCAAGCAGGCGCTCGCCTGGCCGGAGGTGCTGCGGCTGATGACGGTCCCGGGCGTCAACGCGCAAACGGCGGCCACGTTCATGGCCTCGGTTGGTGACATCCGCCGCTTCTCCTCGCCGCGCAAACTCGTCAGCTACCTCGGCCTCGACCCACGCGTGCGCCAGTCCGGCAGCGGACCTGCCCGGCACGGCCGGATCTCCAAGGCCGGCGCCTCCGAGGCCAGGCACATGCTCGGCGAAGCCGCCTGGAAGGTGACGCTGACGCCCGGGCCCTTGCGCGCCTTCTTCGAGCGCATCCGTGCGCGCCGCGGGACGCAAGTCGCAGCGACAGCGACAGCGCGCAAGCTCGTCGTGCTCTTCTGGCATCTGCTTACCCGGGAGGAGGACTACGCCTTTGCCCGGCCGGCGATGACGCGCAACAAGATCCGCCGGCTCGAGCTGCTCACAGGCGCCCCGCCGCAGAAAGGCCGCAAGGGCATTGCCGGCGGCAAATCGAAAGCCGTCTTCGAGGCCGAACGCGGCGGGCCAGCTTCGAGGTCTGCGCCGCGGTTGGGTTGCCCTGCTTGCAGACGACGAGCTCGGCCCAGGCGAACGAGGAGTGGACGTCGATCGCGGTCAGCTGCCAGATCGCGCCGCTCGTGCCGCGCAGGCGGCCGATATAGAAGCAGTCGAAGCCGACCAGCTCCCCGGCCGCTCGACGTCGATGTGAGGCTCCGGCTGGGGCGCGCGCGGCGGCTCATAGGGTGCCCGGTAGCCCGCGACGAGCAAGAGCCGCTTGGCGCGCGTGTTGAGCCCGTGTCGGCGCAGGCATGCCAGACCCCGTTGGGCGAGATGACGACGCCGCCCCAGCGCGGCCGCGCCAGCTCGGAGGCGATCCGCTTCGGACCCAGACCGGGATGGGCGAGCGCGAAGGCGACGATCCGCTCCTCGACGATCGGCGGCAGCTGATTCGGCATCCGCGGCCGCCGGCGCTCACGCGGCGCAGCATCTCCAGTCCGTGCCGGTCGACCTGCCGCTTCCAGGCGTAGTAGGTCGAGCGATGAACACCGAAGGTACGGCACGCCTCCGAGACCCCAACCCGGCCGGCGAGATCGAACAGCTGCAACCGGTAGCCGAAGAGCACGTCATCCTGCGTCACGCGACTCAACTCCCTTCCTCACTTGGCGGTGAAGAAGCGAGCCTGAGTCGCAAAGCGGACAGCGCCCGGCCGCGGGCGGGCGCTGTCACGCTCAAACTGCTATCGGCCTCCCGATTGTCGGGAGAACTCGGAGACAGTCCAGCTTAAGTCGCCGATCTCGGTGCCTCGGCGGTCCCGCGGATTGCGCACTCGAGCGCCTCGATGCGACGGTCGACGAGGTCGACGGTATGGAGATTAGGTATCGAAGGTGAGCTGCTCGGCGGCGAACTCGAACCGCTGCTCGGAAAGCCACTTGCGCCGGACGATCGTCCACGAACGCTGCCTGGCACCAGCCGTCCGTGGCGCAGGCGGAACTTCGACAGTTGATGCCGGTCGCGCATTCGGTCCCACGCGGCGTCCTCACGCGCGCGCACCAGATCGCGCGCCGCCTCCAGCTCGGGCGACGGAACACGGCTCAAGCAGACCGCCGGCAAGCAGCCGCGCGGCTTGTGCGCGTCTACGGAAACGGGGCATGCTCAGGCGACCGAGGGGCGGGTGGGCGGACACACGAGGCGCTCGAAGGCTCGAAACCAGCGCGCCTCAGTCAGCACTGCGTCTTCGTGACCTTCTCGGCTGAGGGGAGTCGCGCCGATCACGCTCCAAGACCCTTCTCAGGGACTTCGTCACCCTCTTTCTGAGCGGCTTGCCTTTCCGCCGCTCGTTGCGCCTGAGCTCGCGTGCGGCGCCCAGGGCTCGGAGCCGTCCTCGCACCGACCGCGGCGGGTGCTCCACTGGGTATCGCCTCGCCCGCAGCTCGGCCACGGAGGCGGGCGTGTAGAAGGCTTCAATGAAGGCTCCCATGAACTCGGCAATCAGATAACGCGACACGTGACGCGCGTCGCGGGCCTTGCGCCCATGGGTGTAGGCCTGCCATGGCAAGTGAGCCCCCGCCCAGCGCGTGACCTCGAACGAGGGCCAGTAGTAGACGCCGCCCAGACCCAGCTTCACGACGCGATCCAGGGCGACGCGGAGGGTGGACTTCGAGACACAGTCGGCGCTGAGGCACGACGCCGCGCCGAAGGTCGCCTTGAGTGGGGCCGGCGAGAGCGTCAACACGATCGGCGCATCCGGGTTAACGGCGCGGATCAGCTC
>WNGB01015794.1_pt1 | contig 13433 bp, 19 predicted proteins | sample 5400681 | NCBI WGS metagenome assembly WNGB01 (sample SAMN13153367, study PRJNA577476) | soil metagenome | isolation source: 115 cm soil or saprolite under grassland replicate 2 | place: USA:California | collected 2016-06-15 | reverse complement strand
CGATCTGCTTCAGCAGGTCACGGGCCTCGGCGTCGGACAGCTCTCGCGCCGTCGTCAGCTCGACGTTGAGCCGACGTTCCTCGACGGCCATGAGGCGGTCGAACTCGCGGGCGATCTCCTCGATCTGGCCGACGCGGCCTTTCTCGGCGACGAGGCGCAGGAAGTTGCGGATGAGCTCCTCGGCGCCGCCGAGCAGGTCGTCGAGCAGTGCGGACTTGGTCTGCGGATCGAGCTGCGGGTTGCGCAGGGCCGAGCGCAGCTCCGGGACGTCGTGGACGGCCGCGGCGAAGTCGGCCAGCTCCTCGCTCACCTGCTGCAGGCGACCTCTCTCCTTCGCAGCCTCGAATAAGGCCTGCGCATAAGTGCGGTGGACGACGGCTATCGGTTCGCTCCCGTCCGATTCGTGCTTCCCGGCCGCGAAAAGCAAGCCTCGGAAGGACGCAGGGAGCGTGCATAGCCGTAGGCTATGGGCGCGACTGAGGACGCCCCGAGGCGCCGCTTTGCAGCGTCCCGGGAAGTGCGAAGCGGGCGGGAGCGAGCCGACATAACTATGTGCGCGTCTCCTCGAGCGCGGAGAAGTCGAGATCCTTGATCGCGTCCTCGATCAGACGGCGGTGGTCGGAGTCGTCGAGCACCTTGCCCGTGACCTTCGCGGTGGCGATGAGCGTGAGGTCGGCGACCTCTGCTCGGATCTGCTCCAGGGCGCGGTGGGTCTCGGCCTCGATTTGCCGCTTCGTCTCCTCGAGCCGGCGCTGCCGGTCGGCCTCCGTCTCCTCTTTCACACGCTGTCGCTGGGAATCCGCGACCTTGCGCGCCTCGGAGAGGATCTCCTCGGCCTGCCCGCGCGCCTGGCCGATCAGCGCCCGGTGCTCCTCGATGAGCTTGCGCGCTTCGGTCCGAGCGTGTTCGGCGTCCTCGATCGACTGGCGGATGCGGTCGCGACGCGCGTCGATCTGGCGCTGGATCGGACCGAACGCGTAGCGCTTGAGCACCCAGTACACCAATCCGAACGACACGAGCGTCCAGATGGCCAGCCCAGGAATGGGCTTGATCAGCGGCGACAGCGCAAGCATCACACGAGAACGAAAGCGAGGATCGACCCCAGCAGGCCGTAGAACACGACCGCCTCGGTCAGCGCGAAGCCCAGCCACTGGATGCCCTGCAGCTCGCCCCGCAGCTCGGGCTGGCGGGCAACCGACTGGATCATCGAACCGAAGATGTTGCCGATGCCGATGCCGGCGCCGAGCGAACCGAGCCCGATGCCGAGCGCAAGGCCGATCGCCTTGCCGGCTTTCGTCACGTCACCAGACGTGGCTGCAAGAAGCGTGTGCACGTTCCCTCCTTAGTGCTCTGGCTCGATTGCCGAGCCGATGTAGATGGCGGACAGGACTGCGAAGATGAACGCCTGGATCGTGACGACTATCGCGACCTCAAAGGCGTAGAACACGGCCGCGACCGGGACGAGCACGAGCAACGCGTAGCTCTCGATGATGAAGATCAGGCCGAGGAAGGTCAGGATCAAGAGGTGCCCCGCGAGCATGTTGGCGAAGAGCCTGACGCTCAGCGAGATCAGCCGCATGAACTGACTGAGAACCTCGATGAAGGCGATCGGCGCGAGGAGTGCGCGCGGCACGTCGGGAATCCAGCTCTTGAAGTAACGGCCGGGCCCGTTCCAGCGGATGCCCTCAACGTGCGTGAAGACGAAGGTCAGGAGCGCCAGCGCGAGCGTCACGTTGATCGACGACGTCGCCGCGTAGATCCCCCACGTAGGAATGCCGTGCCAGGTCTCGCCCGTCAGCGGGAGCGGGATGAAGCCGAGCAGGTTCACGACCCAGATGAACAGGAAGAGCGACGCGACGTACGGGAACCAGCGGCCCATCGCCTTCGACGGCAGGCCCTGCTCCGCGATCTGCACCTGCGTGACTTCGTAGATGGCCTCGCCAACCGTCTGGCGACGGTCGGGCGTCATCGCGAGCCGCGTCCGCATGAAGACGATCCCGATCAGAATCGTCACTGCGGCGCCGAGCCACAGGTAGACGACCGCCTTGGTGATCGAGAGATCGAGCGGGCCGATCTCGATCTTCACCCACTTGTGCAGCTCGAACTCGTCGGCCGGGTTGAAGTCCCCGCGTGCGAACGCCGCCTGCGGGAACGCGAGCGCGAGCAGAGCAACGCCGAGCAGCCTGCGCTTCATCTCGTTTCTCCCGTGAAGTAGGTCGCGAGCGACAGCCCGAGCTCGAAGGTGTACGCGAGTGCGTAGGTCACGGCAGCCGCGACGGCGACGTGCGGGTGCGACGCCGCGGTCGCCACGAGGACGGCCAGCAACGCGATTGCCTTGAAGAAGACGCCGAAAGCCTGCACAGCTGAGCCCGCGAGATTAGCCGTGGGCTTCCGGCTCCGCGCCAGCACGAGATCGAGCGCGTGCACGAACAACCAGAGGATGACCGCGAGGACCCAGCCGACGAGCGGCCAGTCGAGCAGGAGGAAGAGGGGCAGCGCTGCCATCAGGAGCACACCGCTGCCCGCTGCCGGCAGGAGATGGCCCGGCTCTGGCCGCGGGGTCGAGAAAAGGCCGGCGCGCATCAGATCGCTCCCCGGTAGCGCCGGTAGACGGAGAAGACGGCGAGCGGGATGCCCACGACGGCGCCGATGAGCGCCCCGATACCCGCGCCGCCCGCGGCCCAACCGATCAGCACGCCGACCGCGATGGCCGCGAGCAGCACTCCTAGGAGTAGCCCTCCCGCCCCGGCGGGTTGAAACGGGCGGCGAGTTGTGGGCTCCATCCGCCCGGAGCATACCAACTTTGTGACAGCGAAAACCAGCTTGTACAAGCGGAAAACGGGGAACTTTGTGGGTCGGATCTCGCAGACGGTCACCACGGAGTGACCGAGCGCAACGCTGGGATGTCGTTCAGTTGCTCAGCCGAGCCTTCTCATAGAACCCGGTCAACCCGAACGTGAGCCGTTCTGTGAAGTCCGCAGGGATGTCGTGCTCAAAGATCTCCGTGCCCAGATCATGAACCGCCAGGAAGTCGCCTACGTGCAGTGCCGACGCAAAGGTCTCGACCTCAAGCGGCTTGTTGCCGTTGTCGCAGTAGAGGACGAAGGGCCTCGGCGCCCGTGAGATCAGATCTCGAACATCCTCTGCCTGGCTCCAGACGTTGAGGCGAACGAACCCCGGAGTACGCGGGTCAGGCGTGCCAATGTCGATCGTCCTCAACCACTCGACTCGCTCGCTCAACCACTTCGAAAACGAGCCGGTGCCAGTTCCTAGCTCGATCAGCCCTCGCGGCTGAGCTTGGGCAAGGAAGTCCTCCCAAGCCTTCAGGTCTTCCGAGGCTTGTAGCGCTCCGGGCAGGATTGCTCGGCCGTGCCGCTTGTCTTCCAGAAGCTGCGCTGAAATCTCGTGCGGTCGATTCGGCTCTTCGGTTAGAACGAGCCGCTCGTGGAGCTCTGAGGGCAGTACCTGGGTCGCCTCCGAGAACAACTCGTCACCCATCGCACTCCCAGGGAGCGACTCGTCGGGAACAGAGAAGACGGCGTTCACGAGCAAGTCTCCCGCCTCCGGGCGGACGGTGACGAAGCGCGAACCGAGTTGCTTCGAGACGGTACGGAGAGGCCCTCCGTACTCATCGACCTTCTCGGCCGCGCCCAGTACCCGAAGGCTGTAGTTCCGCATCGCCATCCACGACCCCTTCTAGGCCGTCTTGCGCTCGGCGCGCGCCTGCTCCTCGCGGCGCCTGATGATCGGGTTCGCGAGCTTCACGATCTCGAGCAGGTAGACCATGTAGACCGAAGCGGCCAGGGCGACGAGGCCGATCGCGCCGACGATCGTCGTCCGCCAGGGATGCCAGTCCCCGTGCTGGTGAGGCTTGATGAAGCGCAGGGCCAGCGCAGTCGCCGCCAGCGTCCCGCACCACAGCCAGATGTAGGCGGCGGCGCGGCGCTGCGAGAAGCCGATGCTCACGAACCGGTGGTGGAGGTGGGTGCGGTCGGCCAGATACACCGGCTGCCGGTACTTGAGCCGTCGCGCCACGACGAACGAGGTGTCGAGGATCGGTACGGCCAGAACGAGCAGCGGGAAGAAGAGCGTGACGACGGACGCCGTCTTCAGCAGACCCTGCAGCGGCACCGCCGCGAGCACGAACCCGAGTAAGAGCGCGCCGGAGTCCCCCATGAAGATCCGTGCCGGATAGAGGTTGTGGCGCAGGAAGCCGAGCGCCGCGCCGAGCACAACGGCGGACAAAATCGCCGCCTGGATCTCCGGCCGCGGCAGGGACAGCGCGATCAGCGTGAACGTGAATGCGGAGATCGCGGACACCCCCGCCGCGAGCCCGTCGAGGCCGTCGAGGAAGTTGACCATGTTCATGATCGCCACGATCCAGAGCACGGACAGCGGCATGCCCAGCCATTTCGGCAGCGTGTGCACGCCCACGATCGGGAAGGTGAACCGGTGCACCCAGATCCCGAAGCCGACCGGGATCGCCGCGGCGGTGACCTGCCCGCCGAGCTTCTCCCACCAGTTCAGGCCGCGAAAGTCGTCGACCGCGCCGACCATCGTTGCGACGGCCGCCCCGAGCAGCAGGCCGCGCGTCTCGCCCGAGAGGTCGAGGAAGGCGAGCGCCGGGACGAAGATCCCGAAGAACAGGGCGAGCCCGCCGAGCCTCGGCACGGTCCGGCGGTTCAGCCGGCGTCCCTCCGGCCGGTCGACGACGCCGAGCAGGCGCGCCATTCCACCGACCGCAGGCGTCAGCAACACGACGATCGAGGCGGCGAGCAGCGCGCCCCAGATGACCTCGAGGTGATCGCCGAGCGTGTGCAGCATCAGTGCAGCACCAGCGCGACGACGATCGCGGCGATGACGAACAGAAAGAACGCGGTCGCGACAATCGTGCCTGCCCGCGCCCAGCGCAGATAGTCATCTTCGGGCGCGACCTCGCTCCAGCGTTGCCAGCGCCGCGCGCGGCGGCGGCTGAGCAGCTCGCCGACGATGCCCACGCTACTTCGTGCCGTAGAGGCGATCACCCGCGTCGCCGAGGCCCGGCACGATGAAACCGCGCTCGTTCAGGCCGCGGTCGATCGCGGCGACGACGATCTGGACGTCGGGATGGTCGCGGTGGATCCGCTCGATCCCTTCGGGCGCGGCGATGATCGCGATCAGGCGCACCGAGCTCGCGCCGGCCTTCTTGACCGTCTCAACCGCCGCGGCCGTCGAGTTGCCGGTCGCGAGCATCGGGTCGAGCAGGATCACGTCGCGGTCGGCGATGTCCGCCGGGAGCTTCGCGTAGTACTCGATCGGCTGGAGCGTGTCCTCGTCGCGGTACATGCCGATGAAGCCGACGCGCGCGCTGGAGATCAGCGAGAGCACGCCGTCGAGCATCCCCACGCCGGCGCGCAGGATCGGGCAGACGGCGACCTTCTTGCCGCTGATGCGCGGGAAGCGTCCGACCTCGAGCGGCGTCTCGACCTCGACGTCCTCCGTCGGCAGGTCCTTCGTCGCCTCGTAGGTGAGCAGCAGCGTCACCTCGTTGACGAGCTTGCGGAAGTGCACCGTCGGCGTGTTCTTGTCGCGGAGATACGCAAGCTTGTGCTGGACGAGCGGGTGCTTGACCTCGACGACAAGACCGGTGCGCGCTTCGGCCACGCTCACTTGGTCACGTAGGTCGTCCAGCCGCGGAAGCCCGGGTAGAGCGGATGCTCCGCACAGAGGCGGCCGATGCGCGCGCTCAGGGCGCGGAGATCCGGGGAGTCGCCGAGCGCTTCGACGATGACGCGGCCGATCTCGCGGAAGTCCTCCTCGTTCATCCCACGCATCGTCGCCGCGGGCGTGCCGATGCGGACGCCGCTCGCCACGGTGGGCTTGCGCTCGTCGAAGGGAACGGTGTTGCGGTTGACCGTCAGCTTCACCTCATGCAGCTGCTCCTCCGCCGCCTTCCCGGTCCACTCGGTCCGGCGCAGGTCGAGCTGGAGCAGGTGCGTGTCGGTCCCGCCGGTCAGCACGTCGAGCCCTCCTTCGATCAGCGTCTCCGAGAGCGTGTCGGCATTGCGGCGCACCTGGGTCTGGTAGTCGCGGAACGCATCCGTCCCGGCGATCCTGAAGCACGCGGCCTTCGCCGCGATCGTGTGCTCGAGCGGGCCACCCTGCATCCCGGGGAAGACAGCACGGTCGACCGCCTGTGCATGTTCCTCCGTGCAGAGCACGAAGCCGGAGCGCGGGCCGGCCAGTGTCTTGTGCGTCGTCGAGGTGACGAAGTCGCAGTGCTCGACAGGGTTCGGATGAAGCCCGGCGGCGACGAGGCCGGCGAAGTGAGCCATGTCGCACAGCAGGAGCGCGTCGACGTCGTCGGCGATCTCCCGGAACTTCGCCGTGTCGACGGTGCGCGGATACGCGGAGCCGCCGCAGACGATCAGGCGCGGACGGGATTCGCGAGCCTTCGCGAGCACCTCGTCGTAGTCGACGACGTTCGTCTCACGGGAGACCCCGTAGTGGGCGATCGTGTAGAGCTTGCCGGAGAAGTTGACCTTGAGCCCGTGCGTGAGGTGGCCGCCGTGCGAGAGCTCGAGCGAAAGGATCGTGTCGCCCGGCTGCAGCGCGGCCATGTAGACGGCCATGTTCGTCTGCGCGCCTGCGTGCGGCTGCACGTTCGCGTGATCGGCGCCGAAGAGCTCCTTGGCCCGGTCGATCGCGAGCTGCTCGATCTCGTCGACGATCTCGCAGCCGCCGTAGTAGCGCCTGCCCGGGTAGCCCTCGGCGTACTTGTTGGTCGGTGTCGAGCCGATTGCCTCGAGCACGGCGGGCCAGGTGAAGTTCTCGGATGCGATCAGCTCGATCTGGCCGCGCTGGCGTGCGAGCTCGCGGCCGAGCAGCTCGGCGATCTCCGGGTCGATGTGCTCGAGCCCGGCGGTGGTCAGCTGTTCGAACGTTTGCTGCGCGGCGACGGCCATGGCTCTCCTCTTCCGGGGTTCAGCTGGATCGTACTGGCGCTTGCAGTCGGCGCAGGACCTCGTCCGCAGGAACGGCGCCCTCGCGCAGGATGCGCGGCTCGGGGCCTGTGAGGTCGACGACGGTCGAGGGCGTGCCGGGGAGGTCGCCACCGTCGAGCACGGCCGCCGCGCCGGCGCGGATCTCCTCGGGAACGTCGGCGAGACGGCCGGGATCCGGCTCCCCCGGACGGTTCGCACTGGTTGCGACGACGGCGCCGACGCGGGCGAGCACCTCACCGCCGAGCCCGCTCAGGTCGGGCACGCGCACGCCGATCGTTTCCCGGCTCGTCCCGGTCAGCCAGCGGAAGCGTCGCGCAGGATTCGGGACGACGAGTGTCAGCGGGCCCGGAAGCAGCTGCCGCGCCAGCGTGGCCGTGCGGCCGCGCAGCTCCGGGACACACTCGAGCAGGTAGTCGAGGTCGCTCGCGACCAGCGCACTCGGCTGCGTCTCGGCGCGGCCCTTCAGCTTGTAGAGCCGGAGCGTCGACTCCTCGCGGTACGGCTCGGCCGCGAGGCCGTAGACGGTGTCGAACGGCAGGACGACCGGCTTGCCTGCGCGCAGCGCGTCAACCGCCTCGTCGATCATGGCCCTCCACGACCCGCTCGGTTCCGGCCAGGTCCTTCGTGACCGTCACGTCCGCGTAGCCGAGTGACGTCAACGCGTCGGCCACGAAACGCGCCTGCCCGTCACCGACCTCGAGCACCAGCCGGCGTGTGCGCGCGAGGCGTGCGATCTCCTCCTGCAGCCCGACCCCGACGAGGGCGTCGCGCGGCTCCCACTCGCGGATCTCCGGCTGCAGCGAGCCCCACTCCTCGGGACGCACGTACGGCGGGTTCGAGACGACGAGATCCCAACCCTCGGCGCCGACGTCGAAGCCGCCTTGCCTGACCTCCATTTGAAGCCCGAGACGCTCCGCGTTTTCGCGGGCCAGCGCGACGGCGCCGGGTGACGAGTCGACGGCGGTGACGCGTGCGCCCGGGTGTTCGTCCGCGATCGCCAGCGCGATCGCACCGGTGCCGGTGCCGAGGTCCAGCACGCGCGGCGCGGGCTCGTCGCGCAGCAGCTCGAGACAGCGCTCGACGACGATCTCCGTTTCCGGCCGCGGCACGAGCGCGCGGGCGTCGGTCTTCAACGTCAACCGTCTGAAGCCCCATTCGCCCAGCACGTACGCGAGGGGCTCGCGCTGCAGGCGACGTCCCAACAGGACCTGGAACGTGCCTGGCACCTCCCGCTCGTCCAACGCGTACACGCCGCTACGGGACACGCCGAAGACGTGCGCCAGGAGCAGCTCCGCATCGACGCGGGGCGTGTCGACACCCGCGTCTGCGAGCTGCCGCTCCGCGAAGCGCACCGCTTCCGTCACGGTCACTCCCCGAGCGCGCGGCGGCGCTCTTCACCCGTGAGCGCTTCCGTGAACTCGTCCAGCTCACCCTGGAGGACGCGGTCGAGCTGGTGCGTCGTCAGCTTGATCCGGTGGTCGGTGATGCGGTTCTCGGGGAAGTTGTAGGTGCGGATCTTCTCGGCGCGCTCGCCCGAGCCGATCTGTGAGCGGCGCGTCGCGTCGAGCTCGGCCTGCTGCTTCTCCCGCTCCAGCTCGTACAGGCGTGCGCGCAGAACGCGCAATGCCTTCTGGCGGTTTTGCAGCTGGCTCTTCTCGTCCTGCATCGAGACGACGAGGCCGGTCGGCAGATGCGTGATGCGGACCGCGGAGTCCGTCGTGTTCACGCTCTGTCCGCCCGGACCGGTCGAGCGGTAGACGTCGACCTTGAGGTCGTTCGGGTCGAGCTCGACCTCGACGTCCTCGGCCTCCGGCATCACCGCGACCGTCGCCGTCGAGGTGTGGATCCGCCCCTGCGACTCAGTCTCGGGCACACGTTGCACGCGGTGCGTGCCTCCCTCCCACTTGAAGACGGAGTAGGCGCCGTCGCCCTTGATCGCGAACGTGATCTCCTTGAAGCCGCCCGCGTCGCTCGGGCTCGAGCCGAGGTGCTCGACCGTGAAGCCGCGCCGTTCTGCGTACCGCGTCAGCGCGCGGTAGAGGTCGCCGGCCCAGATCGCCGCCTCGTCGCCGCCGACGCCCTGCCGGATCTCGACGATCACGTCCTTGCTGTCGGCCGGGTCGGTCGGCGCCAACGCGACACGCACCTCCTCCTCGAGTGCGTGGCTGCGCTCCTCGAGCTCCGGGACCATCTCCCGCAGGACACCGTCGCCGCGGGCGGCCTCGAGGTCGTCGTGAATCTGCCGCCACTCCTGGGCGAGGCGGTGCGGAGCTTCGAGCTCCTTCAGGCGGCGACCGGCGGCGGCGGCTTCCCTGTGGTCGTTGTAGACGGCAGGGTCCGACATGCGCTCCTGCGCCTCCTGGTACGAGCGTTCCAGCTCGTCGACGAGTTGCTCGATGTTGCCGGCCATCGCCGGCCCAGGTTAGCTCTCCAGCCGCGCAGTGAGGCTGATTTCGGGGACGCTCGCCAGCGCCTTCGAGACGGGGCAATTCTCCTTCGCCGTCTCCGCCGCCTGCTGGAACGCGTCGTCGTCCAGCCCGGGCACCCGGCCCGTCACCTGCAGAGCGATCTTCGTGATCCCCTCGCCCGGCTGGAACGTGACCGTCGCGGACGTCTTCAGCTCCTCCGGCGCGTGCCCCGCCTGTCCGAGGCCGTTCGAGAGCGCCATCGAGAAGCAGCTGGCATGCGCCGCGGCTATCAGCTCCTCGGGGCTCGTCTTCGACTCCGCGTCTTCGGAGCGCGCCAGCCAGTCGACGTTCGGCCGTACGGTCAGTCGCCATGCGTGTCTCCTTCCAGGGTCGCGGTCACGGTCACCGTTGCGCTCGCCTCGATCAGCTTCGTCAGGGGACAGCCGGCGCTCGCGCTCCGTGCCAGCCGCTCGAGCGTCTCACTGTCTAATTCTTTTACACGCGCGCGCGCGAGAAGCTCCGACGCGACGATCCGGTGCGACCCGTCCTCGACCTGGTCGAGCGTCACGGTCGCGTGGATGTCGAGGTGATCGGGCGGCGAGCCGGCGCTGCTCAGCTCGCCTGCGAGCGACATCGTGAAGCAGGCAGCGTGGGCGGCGGCGAGCAGCTCCTCGGGGCTCGTCTTGCCGTCCGGCTTCTCGATGCGCGTGGCCAGCGAGTACGGCAGCTCCGAGAAAGCGCCGGTAGCTCCGCTGATCGTCCCGCTCCCGCGGGCGACGTTCCCCTCCCAGGTGACCTGCGCGTCGCGCTGAACTCTCGGCACGGGACGAAGGCTATGCGCCGGTACAGAACCTGTGTGCAGGTGACTGGCAGGGACGGCTGTGGAGCAACAGTCACGCTTTCGTCACAACCAGGGTCAGACCCTGGTTGTTGGAACACGTCGCTTCCGGACACCCCGCGCCGAACGCGTAGCGGCGTAGCCACTTTCGAAGCAAAAGCGCAGCTTTTGCTTCGACTTACTACGCCATCACTTCGACTTTGCGCGCGTCCTCGGCGCTGCGGCTTTCGAGCGCCAGCACTTCCTTCAGCGCCCGGATCGAGACCTCGATCTGGTCCAGCGACGGTTGGCGCGTCGTCAGTCGCTGCAGCCACAGGCCCGGTGCGAGCAGCGTCATCAGGATCCGGTTGCGCTGATGCTTCCCCGCGAAGCGGATCAGCTCGTAGGCAAGACCCGCGATCACGGGCAGCAGCAGGATGCGGGTGGCGATCAGCCAGTACCAGTGAGGGCGACCGAAGAACGCGAAGACGAAGATGGCGATCACCATCACCCACAGCAGGAAGGCCGTGCCGCAGCGCGGGTGGATCAGGCTGTGGCGCTGCACCGTCTCGGGCTCCAGCTCCTCCCCCGCCTCGTACGCGTTGATCGCCTTGTGCTCCGCCGCGTGGTACTGGAACACGCGCCGCAGATCAGGAAAGAGCGAGATCAAAGAGAGATAGAGGACGAAGATCGTGACGCGGATGAGGCCCTCGACGATCACGAACCAGCCGGCCTCGATGCCGATCCAGTCGGTGATCAGGGCCGGCGAGACCTTGAAGAGCAGGATGGCGAACCCGATCGCGATCGCAAACGCAAAGATCAGCTGACCGCGCGTGAGCTCGGTCGCGACCTCCTTCCCGTCCTCCGTGTCCTCCTGCTGCGCCGCGTAGTTAGCGCTGATCGCGAGCGCCCGGAAGCCGATCGCCAGCGACTCACCCAGCGCGATCACGCCGCGGATCACCGGCAGCCGCCAGATGAAGTGCCGCGCCATCGGCGAGGCGATCGGCTGATGGACTTGCGCGATGTCGCCGTCCGGCTTCCGCACCGCAACCGCCCAGTTGGACGGCCCGCGCATCATCACGCCCTCGAGAACGGCTTGTCCTCCGACGGTGGTCAACGGTTCACTCGCGTGTTCGAGTGTCTTCGGTCGGCGGTCGCAGACGGACTCGGCACGGCAAGCCGTGCCGAGTCGCCTTCCAAGACGGCCTGTCCGCCCACCGTTGTCATGTCGAAAGTGCGGCTAGCCGCGCCGCGCGCCGCCGGCCTTCTCGAGCCGACGCTGGAAGCGCTCGACGCGACCACCCGTGTCCACGAGCTTCTGCTTGCCCGTGTAGAACGGATGGCAGTTCGAGCAGATCTCGACGTGCAGCTCGGCCTTGGTCGAGCGCGTCTCGAACGTGTTCCCGCAGGAACACGTCACGGTCGCGAGGACGTAGTCGGGATGAATCTCAGGCTTCATCTTGCGTGGCCAGGATAGCAGCGGCCGTTTTCGGCGCCACGTTGCCGCCCGAGACGACCGCTCCGACGGTCTGCCCGCTCTCCAGCGCGACTCTTCCGCTCAACAGCGCGGCCGCGGTGGCCGCTCCGGCGAGCTCGCATGCGAGCTTCATCCGCCCGTACATGAAGGCGAAGCCGGCCTTCAACTCGTCCTCGCTGACCAACATCGACTCGACCCCGAGCTGCGAGCAAACGGCGATGCAGTTCTCACCCGCGTAGGGGCCGTTGAGGCCGTCCGCCTCGGACTCGGCTTCGACATGGACGACGTGCCCGGCCTTCAATCCCTCGTGCAGTGCCGGCGAGCGTTCAGGCTCGACCGCGATCACGCGCGCCTCCGGATTGATGCCTTTGACCGCGCTGGCGATTCCGGAGACGAGCCCGCCGCCGCCGACCTGGACGAGGACGACCTCCGCTTCCGGTGCGTCCTCGAGCATCTCGAGCCCGACCGTCCCCTGGCCGGCCATCACGAGCGGATCGTTGTACGGGTGGACGAGCGTTCGGCCCGTCTCGTCGATCAGCTGATCGAGCCGCTCGAAGGCGGCGATCTTGTCGGGCGCCTCGGTGTCGACCGTCGCGCCGTAGCCGCGCGCCGCCGCGATCTTCATCGGGCTCGCGTCCTCCCACATCACCACCAGGGCGTCGAGGCCTTCCAGCGACGACGCGTACGCCAGTGCCTGAGCGTGGTTCCCGGCCGAGATCGAGATCAGCCCGCGGTGCTTCTCGTCGTCGGTGAGCGTTGCGAGCTTGTTGAGCACGCCCCGCGGCTTGAACGAGCCGGTGCGCTGGAAGAGCTCGGCCTTGAAGCGGACGTCGGCGTCGAGGCGCCTCGACAACGTGGCCGAGGTGAACAGCGGCGTGCGATGTAGCCGGCCGTCGATCCGCTCCCGGGCGCGTTGGACGTCGTCGAGCGAGATCAGAGCGTCGGTGGTCGCCATCGCCTTCAGATCGTAAGCTTCGGAGCGATGCTCTGGACGATCTTGACGGTGGTGCTCGTGGTCATCGCACTGGTCTTCGTCGTCAGTGCCCGTGTCTTCCCGGGACGCAAGACCATCGGCGACACGGAGGAGCAAGGCTTCCGCCTCTGGTCGGGGCTCTGGAAGAAGGAGGACGCCGACCGGCTGCGCTGATCAGGTGAGCGTGTACTCGGGCCCGCTGCCGCCTTCCGGCGGGGTCAAGCGTCCACCTTTGGCGGTGATCGCACCACATTGCACGCAGTTCGAGGGCGTGACGTTGACGCCGCCGTCCGTCGCCTCGTAGACCTGCGCAGGGCACATCCGCTCCCACATCCGTCCGAGCTCGGGCGGGACGTTCGTGCGGAGGACGATATGACTCGGCTGGTCGTCACGCGTCTTGTTGCCGGAGGCGAAGACCGACGAGAGCTTGTCGAAGGTGAGCTTGCCGTCGGGCGCGGGATAGCTCTGCGCGCGGTCGGTGCGGATCAGTTCCTGCTCCGCGTCGCGCTCCGTGCCCGCATCGCCGGGCGGGAAGCGACCCTTCGTCGCGGTCATCGCGCCCGCAAGCGCGCCGCCGAGCAAGAGCCCGCCGCCGAACGCCTGCCGCATGTTGCGCACTTCCTGCAGGTCCTTCCACACGAAGCTCTGGCGGAGCGCGTCGTCGTACACCGCGAGCGCGCCCGGTGTCCCGGGCGTCTGTCCACGCTGCAGGGCCGCGAACGCGGCTTCGGCGGCGAGCGAGCCCGACTCGATCGCGTAGTGGATGCCCTTGAGA
>WNGB01009717.1_pt1 | contig 13434 bp, 11 predicted proteins | sample 5400681 | NCBI WGS metagenome assembly WNGB01 (sample SAMN13153367, study PRJNA577476) | soil metagenome | isolation source: 115 cm soil or saprolite under grassland replicate 2 | place: USA:California | collected 2016-06-15 | reverse complement strand
TGGATCGCGAGTGTTTCGCCGGGGCCGCCTGGAGTGATGCGTCATGGGCGGAAGAGTTCAGCCGGGACAACCGCCGGGTTCTCGTCGCGGCTGCGCCCAGCGGCGTGTGTTCGGAGATCGCCGGCTTTGTGGTGCTGATCGTGCCGGAGAACCCGCGCGATGCCGTGGATCTGACCCGGGTCGCGGTGGCGCCGGCTCATCGTCGTACCGGAGCGGGCGCGCGGTTGGTGGACGCGGCGCTGGCGTCGGTCGCCGGGCGGGTCGTGCTGCTCGAAGTTGCCGAAGGCAACGAGAGTGCGATCGCGCTGTACGAGCGGGCGGGGTTCACCGAGATCAGCCGGCGGCGCCGGTACTACGGGGACGAGAACGCAGTGATCATGCGCTGGGGAGACGCCGATGAGTGAACCGCTGGTGCTGGGGATCGAGACCTCGTGCGACGAGACAGGGGTCGGGATCGTGCGCGGGCAGACGCTGCTGGCGGACGCGGTCGCGTCCAGTGTCGACGAGCACGCGCGGTTCGGCGGGGTGGTGCCGGAGGTGGCCAGCCGGGCGCATCTGGAGGCGATGGTGCCGACGATCCGGCGGGCCTGCGAGACCGCGGGCGTCCGGCCGGCCGACGTGGACGCGGTCGCGGTGACCAGCGGGCCGGGTCTCGCGGGGGCGCTGCTGGTCGGGGTGGCGGCGGCGAAGGCGGTGGCGCTGTCGCTGGACAAGCCGTTGTACGGCGTGAACCACCTGGCCGCGCACGTCGCGGTCGACACCCTGGAGCACGGCGACCTGCCGGACGGGTGCGTCGCGTTGCTGGTGTCGGGCGGGCACTCGTCGCTGCTCGCGGTCGAGGACATCACCGCTGGCGTCGAGCCGATGGGCGCGACGATCGACGACGCGGCCGGTGAGGCGTTCGACAAGGTGGCGCGGGTGCTCGGGCTGCCATTCCCGGGCGGGCCGCACATCGACAGGGCTGCGCGCGACGGCGACGCGTCGTACGTCGACTTCCCGCGTGGGCTGACCAGCAACCGGGACCTGGAGCGGCACCGGTTCGACTTCTCGTTCAGCGGGCTGAAGACCGCGGTCGCACGCTGGGTCGAGGCACGGCGGCGGGACGGCGAGGAGGTGCCGGTGGGGCATGTCGCCGCCGCGTTCCAGGAGGCGGTGTGCGACGTGCTGACCCGCAAGGCGCTGGACGCGTGCCGCGAGCGGGGGTACGGGCACCTGCTGATCGGCGGCGGAGTGGCGGCGAACTCGCGGCTGCGGGCGATGGCGGTCGAGCGCGCGACGGCCGCGGGCGTGGCGGTGCGGGTGCCGCGGCCCGGGTTGTGCACGGACAACGGGGCGATGGTGGCGGCGCTGGGGTCGGAGCTGGTCCGGGCCGGGCGGGCGCCGTCGCCGCTGGACCTACCGGCGGACTCGGCGATGCCGGTGACGGAGGTGCTGAACGTATGACGGTCCTTGCCTCGAGCAACGGGTACGTGGTGGACGACGATCTGGCGCGGGTCGATCTGGATGTGGTGCACGGGTTCCTGCGGACGTCGTACTGGTCGCCGGGGGTGCCCCGGCCGGTCGTGGAGAAGGCGATCGCGAACAGTGTGGTGGTCGGCGTCTACGCGGCGGACGGCCGGCAGGTGGGGTTCGCCCGGGCGGCTACGGACCGCGCGACGTTCGCCTGGATCGCCGACGTGTTCGTCGTGGAGTCCGAGCGCGGTGCGGGGCTGGGCCGGCTGGCGGTGGAGTCGCTGCTGGCGCACCCGGAGCTGCAGGGGCTGCGGCGGGTGATGCTGGCCACGGCGGACGCGCACGAGCTGTACCGCTCGTACGGTTTCACCGACCTCGACGACCCGTCCCGCTACCTGGTGCGGCGGGTCGCGCCATTGGAGCTGTACGGCGCACCGGACGCGGCCGGGAACTCGGGGCCGGGTGCGGACATAAGCAGGGTGTGACCACGACAGACGAAGCACGTCGTCCTCCAGCGGCGCACGGCAGCGACCGCGCGTTGTGGGAGGACAGCAGCCGGAGCCGGTCGGACGTGTTCGGCCTGCTGTTCGAACGGCACGCGAAGGCGATCTACAACTACTGCTTCCGGCAGACCGGGTCGTGGGCGGCGGCGGAGGACCTGGTTTCCGTGGTCTTCCTGGAGGCCTGGCGCCGCCGAAGCGACGTGAACCTGTACCACGACTCCGCTCTGCCCTGGTTGTACGGCGTGGCGACAAACGTGTGTCGTAACAACCGCCGCTCCACCCTCCGCCATCGCGCCGCGCTGCACCGGATCACGGACCTGGTCGTCGAGCCCGACCCCGCCGACGAGGTCGCCGGCCGGGTCGACGACGAACGCCGGATGCGCGACCTGCTCGACGCGGTCCGGGCACTGCCGCGCCGCGAGCGCGAGGTGCTGGGGCTGGTGGTGTGGTCCGGTCTCGACTACGCGGCCGCCGCGCTCGCGCTCGGCGTCCCGGTCGGCACCGTCCGGTCGCGGCTGTCCCGGGCGCGTGCCCGGCTGTCCGGTCACCTCGCCATCCCAGCAACCGAGGAGACCTCATGACGAACCTCACCCCGCCGCCGGAACGCGATCTCGACCCGGCCCGCCGGCAGGCCATCCGTTCCGTGCTCGGCACGGTGGACGCTCGCCGCGGTGCCGTCGTACCGCTGCTCGCCGCTGCCGGTGTCGCGGCGGTCGTCGGTGCCGCGATCGCCGTACCGAAGCTCGGCAGCGAACCTCCGGCCGCCGGCACCGGCGGTTCCGGCATCCCGGTGACCGGTCAGTCCTCGGCCGGCGCGCGCACGACCGCATCCGCCCCGGCCAAGACGACGGCGACCCGGACCAGCAAGACGCCTGACCTCTCGAACTGGGCGCCGCCGACGAACCCGCCGAAGGCGGCTGAGCAGATCTGCAAGGACCTGCTCACTCACATCGTCGAGGGCGCCAAGGTGAGCCAGTCCGCTCACGTGGTCACGTCGATGGAGGGCCGATGGGGCACGGCGCTGATCCTGAGCGACGGCAAGGCCTGGGCCGGCTGCGACACCTCCGGCTACGTCCACAACCACGCCAGCCTGCGCAAGCCGGAACTGCTGCGGGCGCCGACGGCGAACGACAACGACGCCTTCGCGGTGTCGCAGTACGCGCAGTCGAAGGAGTGGACGGCGAGCAGCACCTGGTACGACTACTTCTGGGCCGCGGGGCTCGTGCCGGACGGTGTCGCCCGGATCGCGTACACCTTCCCGGACGGCAAGACCGAGGCCGCGCGCATCGACGGGCGCTACTGGCTGATGCAGCACGCGCCCGACGAGCCGATGAAGGAAGGCGTGGCGCCGACGTCGCAGATCAAGGTGACGCTGAGCCGGTCCGACGGCGCGGTGATCCGCACCTTCAAGCTCAAGTGGGGTGACCAGACCTGCGCCGCGATCACGCACGGGTGCTGATGGACCCTCGCGGACACCGAGCGCGTCGCGGGTAACCTCGGCGGGTGAGCGGACCACGGCTGGACCTGGTCTCGGCACCCGCCGAGGCGCGCGACCTGGTGCTGCTCGCGCACGGGGGTCAGGAGCACTCGATGCGGGATCCGCACGACTGGCGGGCGCCGCTGCTGCGGATGTGGCCGTTCGCGGCGGCGGCCCGGGACGCGGTGCCGTACGCGGCGGTCGGGCTGATCCGGTACCGCTATCGCGGCTGGAACGGTGTGCACGCGCATGCCGCCGCTGATCTGCGCGTGGTGCTCGACGGGTTGCCGCAGCAGTACGCGCGGGTCGCACTGATCGGGCACTCCATGGGCGGCCGGGCGGTGCTGCGCTCCGGCGACCACGAGCGGGTCGCCGGCGTACTCGGCCTCGCGCCGTGGGTGGACCGCTCGGACGCCCTGGTCGAGCTGCCGGACCGGGTCGTCGTACTCGCCCACGGGGACGCCGACCGGATCACGTCACCGAAGTCGACCGGTCACTACGCGCGGCAGCTGCGCGAGGCGGGTTGCCGGGTCGCGCATCTCACGGTCGCGGGCGAGACGCACGCGCTGCTGCGCCGGCACGGCGACTGGGACGAGCTGGTACGGCGTTTCGTCCGGCACACCTTCGCCCCGGACGGATCCACGGCGGAGCTGGCGGCCTTGCTGAGCGACGACCCGGCTCGTCCCGCCGACGCCCTACCACGCTGGTCGGCCGCGACCGGTTCCACCCGCGGTGTCCTGGCCGTCGCCCGCGCCCGCCGGACCGTTCCGGTCCTGCGGGCGCGGGTCGCGTAAGCGGATCAGGTCAGGCTGTACAGCAGCCACTGCTGCGACGTACTGCCCGACGCGGTCTGCTGTGTGAGCGGTGTGCCGTCGGCGGCGGAGCCGTTCCTCAGGTCGACGGCCTTGCCGCTGTTGCGGTTCGTGAGCTGGAACAGCCCGCCCGGCAGCGGGGTCAGGCGCCACTGCTGGTTGGCGCCGCCGTTGTCGGCCCACTGCACCAGCTGAGTGCCGTCGGTGGTGGAGAACCCTGGCACGTCGAGCACCTTGCCGCTGTTGACGTTCACCAGCTTGACGTAGCCGCCGGTGCTGTTCGCGACGGTCCACTGCTGGTTCGTTCCGCTGTTCGCGGGCCACTCCACGACCGCGGCACCGTCGGCGGTGGACGCGCCGCTGACGTCGGCGACCTTGTCGCTGACGCCGTTGGCGACGACGAACCGGCCGCTCACCGGCACCAGGGCCCAGCGCTGGTTCGCGCCGCCGGTGGCCGGCCACTGGACGACCCGCGCGCCGTCGGCGGTGGACCCGCCCTCGACGTCGGCGAGCTGGCCGCTGGCGCGGCTGGTGACGGTGAGGTAGCCGTCCGCGCCGGTGCTGACGCTCCACTGCTGGTCGGTGCCGCCGGTGGCGGTCCGCTGGTCGAGCTGCGTCCCGGCGGTGGACGAGCCGCCGGGAACCTCGAGCACCTTGCCGCTGCCCTGGTTCACGACCGTCAGGTACCCGCTGCCGTCACCGGTGAGCTGCCACTGCTGCGTGCCGGCGCCGGTGTCGGTGTTCTGGACGATTCCCGCGCCGTCGGCGGTGGAGCCGCCCGCGACGTCGAGCACCTTCCCGCTGCCGCGGTTGACGATCCTGTACGTCGTCCCCGCGTAGCGGTTGCTCACGGCGTCGACCCGCAGGTTGTCGAACTGCGCGCCGGCGAACGCGCCGACACCGAGACCGGCCTGGCCGCTGGAGAACGTGCTGTCGGTGGCGCTGCCGAGCGTGGCGCCGTCCAGTGTCGCGCTGATCGTCGAGCCGTTCAGCGACAGCGCCAGCCGGTGCCAGCGGCCGGTGCCGAGCGCGGTCGTCGTGCCGCTCGCGATCGTCGTGAAGTTCCACGCGGTGTCGCTGCGCTGGATCGACCAGGCGCCGGTGTCGCTGATCCGCAGGTGGTACGCGTTCAGCCCGTTGTTGTTGCGGCCCTGCTGGCCGGTGCGGCCGAGGATCTCGACGTACCCGGGCTGCTCGAGCAGGGCGTCCGCGCTGACCGTGTAGTCCGCCCAGCCGAGGTCGCCGAACGGGGCGTACGGCGCGGAGTACGGCTCGTCGGTCCAGCGCACGGGCGCGCCGGCCGCGGTCTGCCGCAGGCACACCCCGGTCCGGCCGCCGCCGCAGCCGGCGGTCTCGAAGGCGCCGTTCATGGCGCTCAGGTACCTCGCCTGCTGGCCGGTCGCGTACCCGTCGAACGTGTCGGCGTACGGCAGGCCGAGCGAGGCCCGCGCGGGCGGCAGCGCCGTACCCTTGCCCTGCCCCGTGGTCGTGGTGAGCGTGTACACGTAGCCGGGCTTCAGCGTCACCGAGAACGATCCGCCGGACGGCGTGACGTCGGCGGTGTGGACGAACTGCTCGGACGGCTTGGCCGAACGCAGGTTCGTGGCCCAGACGTGGACCGTGCCGGTGGCCAGCCCGCCGGTGACGTTCAGGGAGACTGGCTGGTCCGCGGTCGCGTCCATCGTCTCGATCACGCTGGTCCAGTCGCTCGTGGACGCCGACTTCAGCGCCGTGTAGCTGCCGTTCGCGCGGTTGCCGCCCAGGTAGCCGGCGGCCGAGTCGAGGTAGCGCCAGCCGGGCGCGGTGAACTGGGTGGTGTGGGCGATCGCCCACGTGGTCTTGCCGACGTCGTACGCGCCGGACCAGGGCTGGTTGGCGAGCACCAGGCCGTCGGAGGAGAAGAACAGGTTCTGGTAGAGCGCCGCGACCACCGGCCAGTTGATGTACGACGTCATCTTGCCGTCGATGTACCCGCGGTTGATCGCGCGGGCCGCCGCGGCCGCCCCAGAGCGGAAGTCCTGGGAACCGTTCTCACTCGCCCACAGCGGCTTGTTCAGCGCCACCGCGGTGGCCGTGCTCGGGCAGGACGTGGCGGCGCTCAGGTAGCCGCACGGGTAGTGCACGCCGACCACGTCCACCGCGTCGCCGAATGACGTGTCGGCCTTCATGGCGTCCGCGACACCCCAGCCCCAGCTGTCCGCGCCGACCACCTTCGTGGCGAGGCCGTTCGCCTGCAGCGCGCTCTTGAGCCGCACGTACCAGGACTTGTCGTAGTCGCGCTCGTTCCAGCCGCCGATGTAGTCGATCGTCAGGTTGTGGTCGGACTTGGCGTGCTCGAGCCACTTGACCAGGTAGTCGATCATGTCGGCCGACCAGAAGTACGGCTGGCCGGGGTTCGGGTTGTTCGGGTCGCTCCGGCCGATCCAGCCGGGCGCGCCCCAGGACAGCGCGGCGAGCTTGATGTTCGGGTTGCGGGCCTTCGCCTGCTCCATCAGCCACCACTCGTAGCCGCGCTGGTAGTTCTCGTCCGTCGCGGTGTGCAGGTGACTGGGCTCGGCGCCGTCGGTGGAGTTCGTGTCGCCGCCGATCTCGACCTTCAGGATCTGCAGTGCCGCGCCGTACCCCGGCTTGAACAGGTAGTCGAGGATCTCGTCGCGTTGCTGGGCCGGGTAGTCCAGCAGCAGCCGGGTGTTGCCGCCGCCGCCGCTGATCGCGCCGACGCCGTCGAAGGTGCGGCCGAGCTTCGTGCCGTCCACCGTGATGGCGACGGCCGCTTGAGCGGCCGTCGGCGTCGCGACGGCCAGGGAGGTGGCCAGTGCGGCGGTCGCGGTGGCCAGGTTGAGCCACCGGATCTTGGCGAGGGACGTGACTCTTGCGCGGAGTGAGCGGTGGGCGGCCGCTCGTCGCACGCGGTGCGTACGGTCGTCGATGACCATCGGGTCTCCTCGATTCACATGGTTTGGGCGGCTGAACACATGTGATCGAAATTGAACAGAACCGAACAGTATGGCGCAAGGGGAACCAGTCGGTAACTATGGCGTTACGCGCCGGTGGATCCGTGCGCGCCAGCGGGTTCCAACGTCTGTATGGCTGTAGTCGCGGCCGGTGGGGCTGCCAAACTTGCTTCAGCCCAGAGCGAACACGATCTCGACCCACGCTCCGGACGGACGCTCCCGAGCATGTCAGGCACGAGCGACAATCCGGCCGCGCAGCAGCCGGTCGCGTCCCGCCGTGTCGACGGTGCGCACGAAGTCGGCGTGGCCACCACATCGACTCGCCGCGGTGCTATCCCGATACGCGACGGCACGCGTAGACCACGGCGTCGCGGCCGATCCGGGTCACGATCAAAGTCGCGGACTCGCTGCCCTTCGGGGACAGACGCTTGCGCAGGGCCGACGGCTCGACGTCCACGCCACGTTTCTTGATCTCGAGCGTGCCGACACCGCGCGACCGCGCCCAGGCGCGCAGAACCTTCTCCTGATACGGCAGCACCTCGATCACCTCGTACGCCGACGCCAGCGGTGTGGCCACCAGCGCGTCCCCGGTGACATAGGCGATCCGGGGATCCAGCAACCACCCGCCGACCGCCCGGCACACCGCTGTCACCAACCCGGCGCGGATCACCGCCCCGTCGGGCTCGTAAACATACCGCCCCACCGGAGCCACGGACGAGTCACCCGCATCGGCGTCGGTCACCGTCGTACCCGAGGGCAACAGCGTCGCCCGCCGTCGTACCGCTGGTCCCGACAGCGACCCCGACCACAGCGCGGCCTCCTTCACCTCGCCGCCGTGGCTGACCCACTCCGCCTCGACGCCCGCCGGCACCGCGGCGTGCGGGATCCCCGGCGCCACCTTCACGCAGGCGGTCCGCGACAGCACGGCGGTCACGAACGACCACGGCGGCGAGTACGCGTCGACGTCGAACACCCGGCGCCCGTCCGCGCGTCGCGCGGGGTCGGCGAAGACGACGTCGTACGACGTGAGCGCGGCCGTCTCCGCCTCGCCGGCCGACACCGGGCCGGCCAGGCCGAGCGCGGACAGGTTGGCCCGGGCGACGGCGGCGGTGAGCGGGTCGCGTTCGACGGCGGCGCACCGCAGGCCGGCGCGCGCCAGCGCGATCAGGTCGCCACCGATCCCGCAGCCCAGGTCGATCACCGTTGCCGACGGCAACATCAAGGCGATCCGCCGGGCCCGGTGCGCGGCGACCGGTGCCCGGGTGGCCTGCTCGAGGCCGTCGGGGGTGAAGTACATGACCGCCGCGTCCGGGCCGAACTTCGCGACAGCACGGTGCCGCAGCGCGGCCTGGGTGACGGCGGCGGTCACCAGCGCGGCGTCGTACGTGTGCCGCAGCGACGCGACGAGCGGGAGCTCGCCGCCGGGCCGGTACGAGGCGCACGCGGCGGCGAGAACGGCGTCGCCGGGTGGCGACAGCAGTGCGGTGAACGCGTCGTGATCCACCGTCACAGTCTGCCGCCACCCGGCGAGCCCGGAGCGCCCCGGCAGGTCAGAACGGGCTGTAGCACTTGACGCTCCGGTAGCCGGCAGCACCGCGGCCGCGAGCATCGTGACGAGGGCGGCGACCAGCGCCTTGAAGCCATTGGTTCGCGGGGATCCGCCGGGGCTCGTGCTCGCTCTCGGCGAGATCGTTGGCACTCAAGTTGACCGAGTGCTAATCGCGGCCTAGATTCGGTGTTGGCACTCTCCACCCGAGGGTGCCAACGGCCGGGCGCCGCTGACCCCCGCGACGGCAGCGGTACGACGGCCGCACACGCACAAGCCACACAAGAACTCGACCGTGGAGGTCAGCAAGTGTCGGTCACGATCAAGCCGCTCGAGGACCGCATCCTCGTCAAGCCGCTCGAAGCCGAGCAGACCACGAAGTCCGGCCTGGTGATCCCGGACACCGCCAAGGAGAAGCCGCAGGAGGGCGAGGTCCTGGCGATCGGCCCGGGTCGCATCGACGACAACGGCAACCGTGTCCCGCTCGACGTCAGCGTCGGCGACAAGGTCATCTACTCGAAGTACGGCGGCACCGAGGTCAAGTACGACGGTGAGGACTACCTCATCCTGTCGGCGCGCGACATCCTCGCCATCGTCAGCAAGTGACGATCCCGCTCGATGACTGACACCGCTCCGGTGGCCGCGCCTCGACAGGCCCGGACGCCGGAGCAGTGTCGTCTTACCGGGCATTCCGGCGTACGACGCTGTAACAACACTGCAGAGAGGGACTGAGTTCTGCCATGCCCAAGATCCTCGAGTTCGACGAGAACGCCCGCCGCGCCCTCGAGCGCGGTGTCGACGCGCTCGCGAACACGGTCAAGGTGACGCTGGGGCCGAAGGGCCGCTACGTCGTCCTGGACAAGAAGTGGGGCGCCCCGACCATCACCAACGACGGTGTCACCGTCGCCCGTGAGGTCGAGCTGGACGACCCGTTCGAGAACCTCGGTGCGCAGCTGTGCAAGGAAGTTGCCACCAAGACCAACGACATCGCCGGTGACGGTACGACGACCGCGACCGTGCTGGCGCAGGCGCTGGTGCACGAGGGCCTGCGGGCCGTCGCGGCCGGCGTGAACCCGATGGGCCTGAAGAAGGGCATCGACGCGGCCGTGGCCGCGGTCACCGAGAAGCTGATCGAGACCGCGCGCGAGGTCTCCTCCAAGGACGACATGGCCCACGTCGCCACCATCTCCGCGCGCGACGAGGAGATCGGCACCCTGATCGCAGAGGCTTTCGACAAGGTCGGCAAGGACGGTGTGATCACCGTCGAGGAGTCGAACACCTTCGGTACCGAGCTCGAGTTCACCGAGGGCATGCAGTTCGACAAGGGCTACATCTCGCCGTACTTCATCACCGACACCGAGGCCGGCGAGGCCGTGCTCGAGGACCCGGCGATCCTGATCCACCAGGGCAAGATCTCCGCCGTCGCGGACCTGCTGCCGCTGCTGGAGAAGGTCGTCCAGGCCGGCAAGACGCTGCTCATCGTCGCCGAGGACGTCGAGGGCGAGGCGCTGTCCACGCTGGTCGTGAACAAGATCCGCGGCAACTTCACCTCGGTCGCGGTCAAGGCGCCGGGCTTCGGCGACCGCCGCAAGGCGATGCTGGAGGACCTGGCGATCCTGACCGGCGCCCAGGTCGTCGCGCCGGAGGTCGGCCTGAAGCTCGACCAGGTCGGGCTGGACGTGCTCGGCTCGGCGCGCCGGATCGTGGTGACCAAGGACGACACCACCGTGGTCGAGGGCGCCGGCAAGGCCGATGCGATCGACGAGCGGGTGCGCCAGATCAAGGCGGAGATCGAGAACACCGACTCCGACTGGGACCGCGAGAAGCTGCAGGAGCGGCTGGCCAAGCTGGCCGGCGGCGTCTGCGTGATCAAGGTCGGCGCGGCCACCGAGGTCGAGCTCAAGGAGAAGAAGCACCGCATCGAGGACGCCGTCTCGGCGACCCGCGCGGCGATCGAGGAGGGCATCGTCGCCGGCGGCGGCTCGGCCCTCGTGCACGCGGCCCGCGTGCTCGCCGACGGCCTCGGCCTCAGCGGTGACGAGCTGGCCGGCGTGAACATCGTCCGCAAGGCGGTCATCCAGCCGCTGCGCTGGATCGCCGAGAACGGCGGCAGCGAGGGGTACGTCGTGGTGGCCAAGGTGGCCGAGCTGGAGCCGGGCAGCGGCTTCAACGCCGCCACCGGTCAGTACGGCGACCTGATCGCCGACGGCGTCCTGGACCCGGTCAAGGTGACCCGCTCCGCGCTGGCGAACGCCGCCTCGATCGCGGCGATGCTGCTCACCACCGACACGCTGGTCGTGGACAAGCCCGAGGACGAGGAGCCGGCCGCGGCCGGGCACGGGCACGGGCACGGTCACGGGCACTGAGCCCAGGGTATTTAGACCCTGACGGGCCTGGGACCTTATCCCTGAATCGTCACGGTTCGTAATATTTTCGGGTGGCCGATCACCGTCTGGCTCTGGCCAACGGTGATCGGCCGCCGTACGATCAGTCGGGCTGGCGGGGGACAGGACATATCGGGGAGGGCGAAGTGGCAGAGGCGCGTACGACGCACGCCGCTCGCGATCGCATAGAGCTGCGGGATCTCGCAGCGTTGGCCGGATCAGGTGACCGCACAGCCGTGAACGACCTGCTCACGCGGGTTCGCGCGGTCGCGCTGCGTTACGTCCGGTCGCGCCTGTGGACCTATCCGGGCGGTGCCGACATGGTCGACGACGTGGCCCAGGAGGTCTGCGTCGCCGTCTTCGGCGCGCTGAACCGCTACCGGGACGAGGGCCGCCCGTTCGAGGCCTTCGTGTACGGGATCGCCGCCCGCAAGGTGGCCGACGCCCAGCGGGCGTTCGCAAGCGCCGACTACTCCACGTCCGACGTCCCCGACGGCGCCGACGAGGCGCCCACGCCCGAGGAGCACGCGGTCCGCTTCTCCGAGGTGCAGCACGCGATGGACCTGATGGACCGGCTGCCGGACAAATTGCGTGAGATCCTGGTACTGAGGGTGGTCGCGGGGCTGTCCGCCGAAGAGACCGGCAGGGCGTTGAGCATGACACCGGGGGCGGTGCGGGTGGCCCAGCACAGAGCGTTGAACACGTTGAGGGGACTTGTCGGACAGGCCAGTACCGGCCACGGAGCGAAGGAGGTGCGTCATGGCTGAGCGGTTCGACCTGGATGCGATCGCAGCGGACGACGCACTCCTGGACCTGCTCGCGGCCGGTGGCGACGACGTCTTCGACCTGCGGCACAGCGACGACGCCGCCGTGCAGCTGCTGGCCGGCCTGCGGCTGGCCGTCGAGGACGTGATCGACCGGCCGGAGCCGGTGCTCGCCGACACCGAGGGCTTCCTGGCCCGGGTCGCGGCGCGCAACCCGGTGACCGATCCGGTGGCCCGCAAGGTCGCCGCGCGCGGCCTGGCGCTGAGCGTCGCGGCCGTCGCCGCGCTGTCCGTCTCGGGTGTCGCGGCCGCCGTCAACGGTGATCCGCTGTCGCCGTACGAGAAGGTCATCGAAGGGGTCGTCAACGTCGTCCGGCCGAAGACGACGCTGCCGGTCGAGAAGCTGGACGGCCTGGTGATCGGCTCCAAGGCGAAGATGGTCGCCGCGGAGAACGACTACGTCACCCGGCACAAGGACGCCAAGCACGGCGACGAGGGTGACGGGACGCAGGCCTTCAGCCGGCTCGACCCGCTGCAGCACCGCGACCTGGCGCGGCCGCTGCCGCCGGTGGACGTGCGGCCGGCCGAGCCGTCGAAGACGGTGACGCCGGTCACGCCGACGACGACCGAGACCACGGCCGGCGACGAGAAGTCGACGCCGACGGAGCCGACCTCCGACCAGACCACGACGGAGACCACTCCGCCGCAGTCCACCGAGACCACGGACACGTCGAACCAGCCGACGAGCACCGAGACGCCGACGAACCAGCCGACGTCGGACACGACGACCCAGCCGTCCGATACGTCGACGACCACGCCCACCGGCTCCTCGACCGGCGACGAGGGTGGCGCAGAGTCGACGGACGACTCCACCACGGGTTCGGTCCCGGCCGACCCGGTGGCGACCGCCGAGCAGGTGACCGCGACGCTCGAGCAGGTCGCCGAGGCCGCGACGGAGGCTCTCGAGCAGGTCGCGACCACCGTCGACGCCGGGACCTCGCACGCACACACCGCGCGGCACGCGGCTCCGGTTCCGGTCGACTCGGCCGGTGGCATCAGCGACCCGGCGCTGCGCGCCGCGGTGGGCCACGGCTCGCTGGCGGCCCACGCGCGCTGACGTCGTACGCGGGTAGGAGGCGCCACCGGCTGTTCGGTGGCGCCCAGTAGGATGGTGCCTTCCTCCCAGCCCCCGGATCAGCTCGCTCGGAAAAGGTGCCTGCCAGCCTCATGGACATCACGCCAGCCGGAGTCCCCGACAAGTTCGCCGTACTAGGCCTGACCTTCGACGACGTGCTGCTGCAGCCGGTCGAGTCGGACGTGATCCCGTCCGAGGTCAGCACCCGGACCAAGGTCAGCCGCAACATCGAGGTCAACATCCCGCTGCTGTCGAGCGCGATGGACACCGTCACCGAGGCGCGGATGGCGATCGCGATGGCGCGCCAGGGAGGTCTCGGCGTGCTGCACCGCAACCTGTCGATCGAGGACCAGGCCCAGCAGGTCGACCTGGTCAAGCGGTCGGAGTCCGGGATGATCGCGCAGCCG
>WNGB01049155.1_pt1 | contig 13435 bp, 11 predicted proteins | sample 5400681 | NCBI WGS metagenome assembly WNGB01 (sample SAMN13153367, study PRJNA577476) | soil metagenome | isolation source: 115 cm soil or saprolite under grassland replicate 2 | place: USA:California | collected 2016-06-15 | reverse complement strand
AAGGAGTCGCCGCAATCTTCCAGGTCACGCTCCTGGAGCCAGCTGGCGGCCGGCGCAACGTCGCCGGCTGCTAGCATGGCCACGGCAGCGCCGAAGTCGGCCTGGGTGTAGGCGAACGAGCCGGATACACGGATCTCGCTGCGGACGATGTAGTTGGCCTCGAATGGACTCTCGGCCTCGTGCAGCCCGACCAGCACCACCGTGCCGCCCGGCCGCACCGCGCGCACGGCCACGCGCCGGGTCGTATCGGTGCCGACCGCGTCGATCGCTACATCCACGCCCAGGCCGTCGGTCAGATGGCGCGCACCCTCGGCCGGGTCGTCGGCGCGGGTGTCGCAGAGCTGTTCTGCCCCCCACTGTGCGGCGGTGTGCAGGCGGCCCGCGTTCGGGTCGGCCGCCAGGGTCACGCTGCCGCCGGCCTTGCGCACGGACGCGATGCACATCAGCCCGATCGTGCCCGCGCCCAGCACCAGCACGCGGCTGCCCGCGCCCACCGCGCCGATGCGCACCGCGCGCACGCCGCAGCCCAGCGGCTCGGCCAGCGAGCCGGCCACCAGGCTCAGCCCATCCGGCAGCCTGGTGCAGCTGGTGGCCGGCGCGGCAACCAGCTCGGCGAAGGCGCCCGGCCGATGGATGCCGATGATCTGGCGCTTCGGGCAGAGATTTTCCAGGCCCAGCCGGCACAGCGCGCACACGCCGCAGCCGCTCAGCGGGTTTACGGTCACGCGGTCGCCGATTGTGAGATCGGCGACTCCTGCGCCGACAGCGGCGACCGTGCCGGCGAACTCGTGGCCCATCACCAATGGCGGAACCCGCAGGCTATTTTGGCCCAGATAGCCCGACAGCTCGCTGCCGCAGATGCCGACTGCGTCCACGCGCAGGATGACCTCGCTGTCCTGCGGCTTAGGATCCGGCTCGTTTTGTAGCTCCATTCGTCGCGGGCCGAGCCAGACGACTGCTTTCATGCTTCGCTCACTTCTCAAGATAAATGCGGCTGCCTGTCCGTAGGCCAGCTAGCCTGCGGCAGCAAGGTACTTTACGTTTTATTGTTGTTCGCTGCTTCTTTTCGCCCCGCCGGGCGAAAAGAAGCAGCGAACAACGAACGGAATTGTTGTGGTTAGATTGATGCTACACACTTCCAGCCCGCGTAGGCGGGCTTTGTAGCGCCAGCCGAGGCTTTTAGGCCGGCGGGTGGTGGCAGATGTCCGTGTTTGATTAAAACAAACATCTCCCATCCCCCGGCTACCAGTGCAGTGTCACGCCCAGAAATTCGTCGCGCCGGTTGAGCAGGCCATCGTACATGGCTGCGGCCTGGTCGGCGTGGACATGGTGGGTGATCAGGTCGTCGAGCTTGACCTTGCCGCTCTCGATCCAGTGTACCAGCAGCCGCATCGTTCGCTCGCGCACGAACGGGAAGTTCTCGCGCGGCGCAGTGCCGATCGCCGACCCGTGCGCGCCGATCAGGGTGATCGAGCGGCCGTGCAAATCCCAGTAGAAATCGACATCGCCGGCGATCCCGCGCGGGCTGCCGACCATCACCACACGCCCGCCGTCGGCCACCACGTTCATGGCCGCCTTCACGGTGTTGGGCACGCCTGTCGCGTCCACAGTGATATCAGGCAGCTCGCCGCCGTTCACAGCCCGCAGCGCCACCTTCAGGTCACCGGCGTTCGGGTCGATCGTCGACACGCCGGGTGTGCGCGCCGCGACCTCGCGGCGGGCGGCGACTGGATCGATGCCGATCAGCGGGTAGGCCCCGGCGGCGGCGTACAGCCGCAGCGTGATCTGGCCAATCGGCCCGAGGCCGAAGACCGCCACCGCCTGGCCCAGCATGCGATCGCTCTGAACCAGCGCCGCGAACGGGAAGCGCGCCAGCGGGACAAGCGCCGCCACCGGCGCGGGGACGTGATCGGCGATCTTGCGCAGCAGCGAGCGATCGCTGGTCACATTCACCAGCGCGTGGCTCTCGTGGCGCGCATCCCAGATCACGCGGTCGCCTTCGGCCAAACCTTCGACGCCTGCCCCAACGGCGGCGACCCGCCCGACACCAGCATAGCCCGGCACGAACGGGAAGCGCGGCCACGTGCGGGTCGGGTCGTTCAGCCACTGGTGGATACCGGTGTAAACTGCTAGCTCAGTGCCGGCGCTGATCGCGCTGGCCTCAGTGGCGATCAATACTTGTCCCTGGCCGGGCGCGCCAATCTCGTATGTTTCGGTTACGACTTCGTAGGGCTTGGGCATGACGACGCGAGTGGCTTTTTGCATTTTGTCCTCAATTTCTATCAGTCGTGACACATGTTGCGTCATTTCTGGTGATAGTGGCCTATAGCCTGCCCTTCGACCCTTCGACACGCTCAGGGCTGGCAGGCTCAGGATGTACGGCAGCATGGTTCTTTCTATTTCCTATGTTTCGTTTCGTCGCTCGTAGAGCGACGAAACGAAACATAGAAGAAATGAACAAAGTACCGCTATTGCGCTGTCCAGCCGCCGTCGACGGTCAGCACGGCGCCAGTCATAAAGCTTGAGGCCTCGGAAGCCAGGAAGACGATCGGGCCGGCCAGCTCTTCAGGGTCACCCCAGCGGCCGAGCGGAATTTTATCGGCGAAGGCGCGATAGGCGACCGGATTTTCCATCAGCGGGCGGTTCATCTCGGTGCCGAACGGGCCGGGCGCCAGCGCATTGACCGTGACCTTGTGCTGGGCCCATTCGAGCGCCATGGTGCGGGTCAGCTGAATCACGCCGCCCTTGGCAGCGGTGTAGGCTGGTCGCTCACCCAGCCCGACCATGCCGAGCATCGAGCTGATGTTGATCACCCGGCCCCAGCCGTTCTCGATCATCGCCGGCGCGGCGGCCTGGGCGCAGATGAATGAGCCGGTCAGGTTGATGTCGATCACCTTGCGCCAGTCATCCAGCGAGAACTCGACCGATGGCTTGCGAATGTTGACGCCAGCGCTGTTGATCAGAATATCGATCCGGCCAAGCTCGGCCCGCACCTGGTCGAACGCCGCGCGCACCTGCTCCTGGTCGGTGACATCGGCCGCGACTCCCAGCGCGCGCCGGCTGAGCTCGTGCGCCACCGCGTCGGCTGCTGCTTGGGCCGCCTCGGCGCGGCGCCCCAGCAGCGCGATATCCGCGCCGGCGCCGGCCAGCGCGCGCGCAAAGACTAGCCCGAGCCCGCCCGCGCCGCCCGTGATCAGCGCCACCCGGCCATCGAGCCGGAAGAGGTCAAGGGGGAAGCTCACCTCAGGTACTCCTTCGGGAGGCTGGGCGCTGGAGGCTGGCGACTAGGAACATCCCCAATCCCTAGCTTCCAGCCTCCAGCCTCTAATCTCCAATCCCCAAAATCGATCGAAGATGCGCCACACTATACTCAAACTGCCCGCGCTCATACAGCTCGACCTCCTCGTCGGGCGCGTCGCGCTCCCAGGGCGTCTGCCAGGGCTCGTCGGCCGGGCGGGCGTGCCGGGCGGCGAAGTGCAGCGCCCGAACTAGCTCGCGGGCATCGCGCGGCGGGTAGCCGTTCCACCATTCATCTTCGAGCAGGCGCACATGGCGGGCGTACAGCGCGGCCAGCTCGATGTGAGAGGTTGCGCCGGGCGCAACCTCGCGCAGCAGCTCCAGCATCGCAGCCCAGTCGATCACACCCTGGCCAATCGCCGCGCGCACCAGCCGATAGCCCGACTCGGTCGGGTAGATCTGGTAGTCTTTGACATGGACATTGCGAATCAAACCGCCAACCTTACGAGCGAACGCGAACGGCTCCTCGCCGACTGCCAGCGGGTTGACCACGTCGAAGGTGATCGCGACACGCTCGCCGCCGGCCTGGCACAGCGCGATCAGATCATCGGATGTGGCATCCTGGTGATTTTCGAGCGCCAGAACCAGATCGTACTCTGCCAGCAGCGGCCGCAGCTCGATCAGCCGCCGGCGCATCTCTTCCCGGTAGACCTCCCAGCCACCGGGCAGCGCTGCCCGCGCGCCCTCCAGAATTGAGCTGAGCGTCGCGCGGACAACCTTGGCGCCCGCGCGTGCGGCGGCCGGCAGCTGCTCGCGCAGCATGGCCAGATCGACAATGCCGGTATCCACGACCAGCCCAAGGCCGGCGGATGCCAGCGATTCGCGTAGCTGATCGACCGAGCTGTTGGAAAGATCTGGCAGCATGCCGACCAACGGGATCTCGATGCCGCTGAGCTGATGCTCGATCGCCAGCGCGATCAGTTCTGGGGCACGGATCGGCTGCGGGAATGCGGGCCGGCCAGTGCGTTTCGCCCAGCCGCAACTAAACGGAAAGCTGTATGAAGCGACGCCGATCGGCAGGCGTGAGGGAACGGTGTGCGACACGAGCGCCTCCTTGCAATGGCCGCAATGCGTGTGAGAGGAACGCAGCGATCCTAGTATACCTCTGCGCGCTTGTCAAACGCGCCCGCTCATTCTTGCCACGCCGTGAGTCCTCTGTTATTCTTAGCTACTTTATGTACTTCGTTTTCCCACGCCCCGGCGTGGGAAAACGAAGTACATTGATTTGACTTTTCTCTCCCACTTTGGTTTCGCCCAAAGGGGGCGAAACCAAAGTGGGAGAGAAAAACAAGGAAAGTACCGCTGTTGAAGCCACAGGAGCATAGCGGCCAAACGATGCTTCCCGAACGAATAGACTACACTTTCCAGCTCCCAGCCTTCGAAGGCCCGCTCGATCTGCTGCTGAAGCTGATCGAGCGCGAGGAGCTGGATATCACTGAGATCGCGCTGGCACAGGTGGCCGATCAGTACCTGGCGCATATTCGCGCGCTAGAGGCGCCCGACCCGAACGCGCTGTCAGCATTTCTGGTGATGGCTGCGCGGCTATTGCTGATCAAATCGCGCGCGCTGTTGCCGCGCCCGCCCGCGCAATCCGTCCCCGACCAGCCGCTCGATGAGGCGGCGGAGCTGGCGCGACAGCTGCGCGAGTACCAGCGCTACAAGCAGGCGGCTCAGCTACTGCGCGCCTGGGAAGAGCAGGGCCGTCGTTCTTACTTGCGGCTCGCGCTACCGCCGATGCCAACCGCGTCGGCGCGAGATGAGCAGTTCGATGTCTCGATCGGTGACATGATCGCTGCGGTGCAGCGGCGGATGCAGCTGCTGCTGCCGCTCGATCCGCCCGATCTGCCGTTGCCCGCGCCGAAGGTGATCAGCGTAGCCGAGATGGCCGACCGCATTCGCGCGCGGCTCCATGTGCAGGGCTGGGTAACCTTTGAGGATCTGCTCTCGCTGGCGGCGCGGCGCGTCGAGGTGGTGGTGGCGCTATGGTCGGTGCTGGAACTGCTCAAGCGCCGCGCGATCATGGTCGAGCAGACCGAGCTGTTCGGCCCGATCATGGTTGGCCGTGGCCCGAACCTGAACGATACGCACTTGCTGGAGCTTGAGACCGAAGAGGCATCGGCGAATGCATCGCAGGATTGATATCGTGTTTGTCGCAATGTGTTAAAATAGTGTATTCCAGTGAAACGTCATGCGTATTCCCGCTGTCCTAGCATGTAGTGCCACGTCAAAGTTGTTCTGTGGGGCAGTCTGAAGGGGCGTAGTCTCTTCAGCCCACCGGCGAGAAAACAGCAGTGGACAACAACCGCGCCCGTTCCCGCAGTGATGCATTGACAGCCGACCTGGCCCGCAGCCTGCCGCTTGGCGACCTGCTGGCGCTGGGGACTCAATTGCGCGCCGATGTCACCCCCGAGGCGCTGCTCCAGGAAGTGGCAGACGCGATCTACGGTGTTCTTGGTTATCCCCAGGTCTATATTCGTCTGCGTGATGCCGATACCGATGAGCTGATCGCCTGTGCGTTCGCCGGAGTGCCTGATGAGATGGCAGCCCAGCTGCGCGCCAACCCAACCGCCCCGACCTTCTACCAGGCGCTGTTTCAGCCGCAATATCGCCTGAGCGAATCATACTTGATCCCAGCTGGCCAGAGCGTCGAGCGCGAGCTGCACGGCGGGAATGGCGCGACTAAGCGGCGGCGCAAGCGCGACCGCGGCGTACTGCTGGTGCCGCTGCGTGGCCGTGGCGACCGGCTGGCCGGCGCGATCTATGTCGAGCCGCCCGATACCGCCGATGCGCTGGAGCTGCCGAATATTCAGATTCTGGAGGCGATCGCGCGCCAATCCGCGCTGGCGCTGGAAAACGCGCGCCTGGCTGCGCGCAGCGCGCGCCTGCTTTCTAAGGAGCAGCTGCTGGCCGAGCTTGGTCGCGATGTTAGCAACACGCTCGACCTTGACACGATTCTCACCCGCACGGTCGAGCGGCTCGAAGTCGCCTTCCAGGGCGGATCGATCGCTCTGCTGAACGACCAGAACGAGCTGGAGATCGTCGCCTCGGTCGGCGCGATCGACGACGATGCGCGCCAGGTGCGTCTGAAGATCGGCCAGGGCATCTGTGGCTGGGTGGTCGAGCGCGGCATTCCATTCCTCTCGAATGATACCCGGAACGAGGCACGCGTGCTCCCGGCCGCGCACGATGTCGGCACCAACCGTCTGATCCGCTCATACATCGCTGTGCCACTGCGCACGGGTGGGCGCGTGCTTGGCTCGCTGAGCGTCGAATCCGACCAGCCCAATGCCTTCACCTACGAAGATGTGGATCTGCTGGAGGCGGTGGCTGCACAGATCGGCGGCCCAATCGCCAGCACGCGCCTGTATCAGGAGGCCCAGTTGCTAGCCGAGCAGGTCAAACGCCGCAACGAGCATCTGACGGTACTGAACGCCGTGGCGCGCATGGCGGTCTCGACGCTCGATGTGGATCGAATGCTAGCGGCCGTGACTGAGCAGATTCAGCAGGGCTTCGGCTATGGTCATGTCGAGCTGTACACCGTCGAAGAAGATGCCGAGGTACTGAAGCTTGCCGCACGCGCGGGCACCTTCCTGCCGAATCCGATCGGCTATCGCCAGCCGCTGACGGAGGGGCTGCTCGGCCGCGCCTACCGTACCGGCCGCACCGTGCGCGTGGACGATGTGCTGATCGATTCGGAGTATCTGGTGGCTGGGAAGACCGAGACGCGCTCTGAAGTTTGCGTGCCGATCGTCGCCAGTGGGCGTGTGCTGGCGGTGCTCAATCTTGAATCGCGCCAGGCCGGCGCGTTCACTCACGAAGGTGTGGCAGTGCTCGAAACGGCTGCGGATGTGCTGGCCAGCGCGATCGAGAACGCGCGGCTGTATCAGCGGGCACAGGAGGCGGCCGTGCTGGAGGAGCGCAGCCGGCTGGCCCGCGATCTGCACGACTCGGTTTCCCAGCAGCTGTTCAGCATGACGCTGACCGCTCAGGCAGCGCGCGTCCAGATCGAGAAAAACCCGGCCCGCACAGCGGCGCAGCTTGAGCGGCTGCAAGAGACCGCCGCCGCAGCGTTGGCCGAGATGCGCGCGCTGATCTTCCAGTTGCGCCCGCCGGGGCTGAGCGAGCAGGGCTTGATAGCAGCACTACAGCAGCACGTCACCGCGCTCGGCCGGCGCGAGGGGCTGACGGTACATCTGGAGGTTAGCGGCGAAGAGCGCTACGCCCGCGGCGTCGAACAGGCGATCTACCGGATCATGCAAGAGGCGCTCAACAACGTCGTCAAGCACGCAGGTGCCTGCAATGTTGCAATTGCGCTCGATCTACAGCCCGATCAAACGACCCTGCGCGTGGCCGACGACGGCGCCGGCTTCGATCTCGCGGTGCTTGAGCCGTCGAACGGGCGGCATCTAGGGCTGATCAGCATGCGCGAGCGCGCGGCCGAGATCGGCGGCAGCTTGGATCTCCATTCGCGGCCCGGCCAAGGCACCGAAGTGGTGGTGGTGGTGCCAAGATAGCCATTGTAAATTGTAAATTGTATATTGCGATCCCAATTTACAATTTACAATATGCAATTTGCAATTAAGGAGCAGGTCATGGAACGAATCAGCGTTCTCCTCGTCGATGATCACCGCGTTGTGCGGCAGGGTTTGCGTGATTTTTTGGAGCTACAGGATGATATTGAGGTAGTTGGCGAGGCGGCCAGCGGCGAAGAGGGCGTCAAACAGGCCCAGGATCTGCTGCCCGATGTGGTGCTGATGGATCTGGTGCTGCCCGGCATCGACGGCGTCGAGGCCACCCGGCGCGTCAAGTCGGTCAGCCCCTCGACGCGGATCATTGTGCTGACCTCATTCGCCGACGACGACAAGGTCTTCCCGGCCGTCAAAGCTGGCGCGATCTCATACTTGCTGAAGGATGTGCAGCCCGAGGAGCTGGCGCGCGCCATCCGCGCCGCGCAGCGTAACGAGGCCGTGCTGCATTCCGAGGTGGCCGCCAAGCTCATGCAGGAATTCACCCAGCCGCGCCCCTCCGAGGACTCGGTCGAGCAGCTGACTGAGCGCGAGATGGATGTGCTGCGCCTGATCGCCAAGGGCCAGAGCAACAAAGAGATCGCCGATACGCTGATCATCAGCGAGAAGACGGTTAAGACGCACGTAAGTAATATTTTGAGCAAGTTGCATCTGGCAGACAGAACCCAAGCAGCCATATATGCTCTACGACAGCGGCTGGTGCCGATGGAGTAGCGCCGCGTGCTGGCGATAGCCGATCGACGATCGACAAATACAGTCCTTCGTCTCTCGTTGAGCTGCGCTTAACATGACAATGCGCCTGCGTCGTACGTCCTATTCATTTCAGCATAGAAACGGCTATTATGCGATCGTGTCAGCGCGTTACCCTGTCACCTTGTCATCTTATCATCGTCCTGCTGCTGGCGGCCTGCTCGCCCTTCGTGGCGCCGCCCGCGCCGACGGCGGTGCCCGTCGCGCCCGCTTCCGCAACTATCACACCGATTACGCTTGAGCCGGCCACGCTCACACCCTCGCTCACGCCCACTTTCGCGCCCACGCCGACGTTGACGCCGACACTCACGCTGACGCCGACGCTGACGCTCACCGCCCTGCCGACGTTGACTGCCAGCCCCTCGCCAAGCCCATCGCTGACGCCCACCCCCACCGCTCCGATGCTGTTCATTCCTACGCCGCTGCCGGCCACACCTACGCCGTCTCCGAAGCCGAAGAAGTGAGATGCAGCGTCAATCACTCAAGTTGTCACACCCCACCTGCGCATCTTCTCTACCCCTAATACTGTATGACAAGATGACAAGATGCTGCTCTTCATCTTGTCATCTTGTCATTGGGATGCTTATTTTTTGCATCTCCCTTACGCTCTGCGCTCCGCTTGCGCTTTTCGGCGCAATTCCGCCGCTCGGCCGATCGCGCTCCATCGTGAGACCGACGCGCCATCGGCTGAGCGATAGAGGCGAGAATTGCCCATTGGGACGATGTTGCGACGGCGCGACTCTGCTACAGTATACCCAGAAGATATTGAATGGCGACGCGCCGAGAGCAAGTGGGAGCGGTCGTAGACCGCGCGAGAACCACACTTAAAGTGCCGATGCTCTACGTCGGGGAGGGGCCATGATACTGCGCACGCCTGCGAAAACTTATTCGCGAAGCCCGGGCCGCCCAGCAGCATGCCGCTGAGCCTGCCCGCGCCAGCTCGCTGATCGCACGGCTGCGTCTGGCCTTGCTTACACGCCGGCCCGTGCGAGCTTAGCATAACCGACGATAGACGAGATGGCCATACTATCGTCTATCGTCGTCTGTCATCTGTCATAAAAGGCCGGATCATACTCGCGGCGGATGCTGTCTCCATCGCGAGACCGGGTGGGGATAGGGCGTGAGATGTTGATGCAGACCAGCCGAGTGCCCGATGCTATCTCAAACCCCCATTGTTATACTGTCGGTAGAAAACAGAATTTTTCATATTTGTAACGCGCGCCGGCTGATCAAAGGGTAGAAATGATGTTAGCGATGATAGAGAGTCGAATGCATCCCGGTGCCTATGTCGAATTGCTCTACGAAGAGTACCAGCGCCCGGTGCTTGCCTATTTGACCCGGCTGGTCAGCGATCGCGAGGCCGCCGAGGATTTGTGCCAGGAAACATTTATTAAAGCCCTGCGCGGCTGGGAAGGGCGTGATCCGACGGCCAGTGTGGCTGCGTGGGTCTACCGCATCGCGACCAATACCGCCTATGATTACCTGCGCCGCCGCCGCCGGATCCGCTTTACGCCACTGTTAGATGTCGATGCTCCGCCCAGCGGCGCGCATTCGATGGAATCACGGCTGGATGAGGAGGAGCCGGTGCAGCGCGCGTTGGCTCAGATCCCGGCGATGTACCGTCTGCCGCTGGTGCTGCACTCATGCGAAGGCCGCAGCACCCAAGAGATCGCTGCGGCCATGGGCGTGTCCAACAGCGCGATCAAGACGCGCCTGTTCCGTGCCCGCGAGCGTTTCCGCGAGGTGTATCAAGCTTAAGGATTCTCGCTCAAATGCGATTTGTTTTCGCCGAACTGTCATTGGATAGTTCGGCGTTTTTATGTCCCACGATAGCTACGATGTTGGAGCATTGCGATTGATGAAACGATACGCTGCTGGGACCTCGATTTCCTTGGTACTATTGATGCTATATCCATTGGTATGTTAGCTATCCTGAAAGGAGCTGTCCCATGGAACCAATCACAGGGGGGAACGCACTGGAACGAGGGCTGCATGTCCTCGAACGACTGAACGATCCCGAACTAGTGGAGGCGTACAGGCGGTATCTGCAGCGCCTTGAGGAGCTGGTGGGGCGGGACAATCTGGACACCTACGCTCTCGTCTACCAGCGTGATCGCCGGCAGCTCAATCAGCAGGTCATTGGAGCAGCGCTTACCTCAGCAGAGCAAACCGTGCGTGATAAGATCGCCGCCGACCCTGAGGTACACTCGCTCTACGAACAGTACATCGCACTAGCGAAGGCTCGTGGCCTCGTGGATCCGAAGTTTGATGAGAGCTCACCTACAGCAGTTTGACGTCTTTTCTGGTCTTGATTTGCTTGGCTGCTACTCTATGTGTAGCTCAATCGTCGGAGACTCATGTTGCGGGTTCAAGGAGCATCTGTATGTCGAAACGGCCTTTTCGCTTCGGCGTTGTCACCGGTCAGGCGCGCTCAGCCGAAGAATGGATCGCCAAAGCGCGGCGTGCTGAATCGCTGGGCTTCTCAAGCTTCCTGATACCGGATACACTCGGGCAAACATTCGCGCCGCTGCCTGCGCTGGCTATTGGGGCCGCCGCCACTCATTCCATCCACCTGGGAACCTATGTGCTCGCCAATGATTATCGCAATCCAGTGCTGGTCGCCCGTGAGGCTGCAACGCTCGATTTCCTGTCGGGCGGGCGCTTCGAGCTGGGGCTAGGGGCTGGGCGGCCGGGCGCTGAGGAGGATTGCCGCAAGCTGGGCATCCCGTTCGATTCGGGCGGTGTTCGTGTTGAGCGACTGGCCGAGGCGCTGGGCATGATCAAGGCGATCTTAAGCGGGCAGGCTGTGGATGCGCCTGGACCGCACTATGCGGCGGCCGGCGCGGATGTGTTCCCGCGGCCAGCCCAGCAGCCGCGCCCGCCGATCCTTGTGGCTGCCAGCGGTAAACGCCTGCTTGCGCTGGCCGCGCGTGAAGCTGATATCGTCGCCCTGGCCGGGTCTCCGCTGGATGGCCAGGCAGCGCTTCAGCAAAAGATCGACTGGCTGCGCGAGTCGGCCGGCGACCGCTTCCCACAGCTGGAGCTGAACAGCAATCTCACCGCTGTTGGGCATGAACTGCCCGAGTGGATCGCCAGACGTATGAATATCACAATACAACAGCTGATCGAGGCCGGGTCGCCATCTGCGCTCATAGGCGATGTCGATCAGATGTGCCAGCAGCTTCTGGAGCGCCGCGAGGTGTTAGGCGTGTCGTATATCACTACCGGCGATATGTTTATGGATGCACTTGCGCCGGTGATCGAACGGCTGGCTGGCCAGTAGTAATTCGATCGAGCAACATTGATGGGACGAAGGCCGAAGGACGAACGACGAAGGTCTTCCGCGCTGGCCTTCGTCCTTCGGCCTTCGTCTCGTCGTTGGTCGTTGGTCGTTGGTCGTTGCTCATTGGTCGTTCGTCGTCCGTCCTTCATACACCGCCAGAGTCGCCTCGGCTGTGCTCTGCCACGAGAACAGCGCGGCGCGGCGCGGCCCACCCGCGCGCAGCGCAGCTCGCAGCGCATGGTCGGCGAGCAGACGCGCCAGCCCGTCGGCCAGCGCGGCGGGCGTAGGGGCCACGCGTAGGGCCGCCGCGCCGACGACCTCGGGCAGGCTGGATGTATCGCAGCACAGCACCGGCGCGCCGCAGGCCAGCGCCTCCAGCGGGGGTAGGCCGAAGCCCTCGTAGCGCGATGGGAAGGCGAATAGCTCCGCGCCGCTGTAGAGCGCCGGCAGGTCGGCCTCGGGCACGCCGGGCAGGAAGCGCACAGCGTCGCCCAGCCCCAGCCGCTCGGCCGCTGCACGCGCCTGGGAGTAGCGCGGATCCCAGTGGCCGGCGATCACCAGGACTGAGGATCGAGGACTGAGGACTGAGTCGTGCTGCAATCCGGACTCAGTCCTCAGTCCTCGATTCTCAGTCCTAACGTGCGCCCAGGCCTCGACCAGCGCGACCAGGTTCTTATGCGGTTTGTTTGATGCCAGCGACAGGACATAACGCTCGGGCAGCTGGTATTTCGCACGCACGGTGGCGATCTGCTCGGGCGGCTGCGGGCGGAAGCGCGGGTCGGCGGCCAGCGGGGTGACAGTGATCTTGCCGGCCGGGATGCGATAGGCGGCCATCAGGTCGTCGCGCGCGCTGGCCGAGATCGCCAGCAGGTGGCGCGAGGCGCGGATCGCCAGGCGCGTCAGCAGATCGAACAGCCGCCGTGCGCGCGGGGAGACTTCTTCTGGAAAGCGGCGTGGAATGATGTCGTACAGTGTAGTGATCGATGGGCATGGGAGGCCAGCGTAGGGCCGAATGTAGTAGGGTGCGTGGTAGAGATCGGCCTGCATTGTCCGCAGCATGCGCGGCAGCACCAGCTGCTCACCGGCGCTGAATGGTCGCAGGCGCGTGGCGACCAGCCTCAAGCTGGGGGAACGAGCGAGCGCGGCCATGTCGTAGCGCGTATTCGTCAGCGCCGGGTTATACAGCACCACAAAGCTGTGTGGCTGATCCAGCTTGCCTAGCGCCAGCAGTAGATTGTAGACATAACGGCCGATGCCGGGGAAGTGATCGTTGACGTAGCGGGCGTCGATAACGATGCGCACGATGGCTCTCTTTATTACATCGGGTACGGAGGTGTCGTGCCGCCTTCAGGCGGTGGGCGCCGGGCAACCGCTTGAAGGCGGCACGACGTTGGTTGTTTCACACCCCACGTCACAGAGCCCGCAGCGCGTTGATACCGGCACTGATTTCACGCTGTGCTTCCTCGATAATCTTCAGCAGTTCGTCGGGCGTGTGCTGGTCGCCCGTGTCGGCCGCATGTGGGTTAACTGCTTTAAGATCGTAGATCGCGTCAAGGATACTTTGGGCCTCGTTCTCCAG
>WNGB01017485.1_pt1 | contig 13435 bp, 10 predicted proteins | sample 5400681 | NCBI WGS metagenome assembly WNGB01 (sample SAMN13153367, study PRJNA577476) | soil metagenome | isolation source: 115 cm soil or saprolite under grassland replicate 2 | place: USA:California | collected 2016-06-15 | reverse complement strand
ACGCGGACGTTGCCATCCTCTCGCATTCACGCATCGATCGGGATGCTGCGACTCGGTGCCGACCGCCCGCTCGGGACTCACTCGCAGCTCGTGATCACGAACACCATCGCGTTTGCGCACAGGGTCGGCGAGCAGACGTCGGCGACTCTCCAGCTCACATTGTCCGAATGCCCATTTCGGCATCTCGGCCTTGCCGAATTGAGGCGTCGATCGAATCAGCTCTCGGCCGGAATTCAACGGCAGATCGGCCGCTCGACAATCCTTTACGCGGCATTGGTGGAGAACGTGCTGACGTACGAGAACAGCGCGGACGCCGGGATCGCCTGGGGACTGGCGCGGCGCTTCTAGGCGCGGGCGGCCGGGACGGCCGCTATCCTCACGCGCAGCGCGTGAACGCCAGCATCGTCACGTCATCGCCCGGCGGAGCATCGCCGAGATAGGCGTGCACGTGCTCGTCGATGGCCGCGAGCAGCTTCAAAGCGTCCGCGCCGTGGAGCGGCTCGAGCATCTCCACGACCGTTGACAGACCGAGCTGCTCCTCTTGAGCGTTTTCAGCTTCGGTGACGCCGTCGGTGAACAGGACCAACGCGTCGCCACGCTCGAGCTGAAGCGGCTGATTGCGATATTGCGCATGTGGGAAGAGTCCGACGACGAGGTCGGTCGAGCGCAGCGCATCGACGCCTGCTGAAGACACAACCAGCGGGGGCACATGACCGGCATTCGCAAATTCGACATGGCCGGTGGTCGGGTCGAGTAGGCCCACCACCAGCGTAACGAATTTCGTCGGCGCGGTTTTTGGCGCCAGAGTGGCGTTGAGCTCGCGCATGAGATCGGCGGGCGTCGGATCGGTCCTGGTGAAGATGTTAAATGCCGTCGCGACGCTGGACATCACCAGCGCCGCGGTGATGCCCTTGCCGCTCACGTCTGCGATCACGAAGTAAATGTGTCCGTTCGGCCGGACAACAATGTCGTAGTAGTCGCCGCTGACCGACTTGGCCGGCCGGTTCGACGCCGCGAACGTGTAGCCTTCGACAACCGGCAGTGAAGAAGGGAGCAGCCGTTTCTGAATCGCGTAGGCGGTGCGCAGCTCTTCGTCGATTTTTGCTTTTGCGAATGCCTCCTCGCGAAGGCGCGTGCGCTCGAGGGTCACCGCGGCAAAACGCGCGATCTGCGCGACGAGGCGTACGTCGTTCTCCGTCACCGTGCCCCGCGTCGCTTTGTAATCGAGATAGAGGACGCCGAGGACCGCGTCGCCGACGAGGAGCGGGGCGCAGATCGCCGAGCGGATGTCCTGCGCAATGATCGACTGCGCGCGGGCGAGTTTCTCGTCCTGGCTGCTGTCGAAAAACGAGACGACCTGCCGCCCGTCAACGACCTCTTTCAGCAATGTGCGACTGATGAGCAGGTCGGTCGGATCGGTCGAATCCTGACGTCGCAGCTTCACGTTGTCGAATGTCGATCGGTCGTTGCCGAACAGCGCCAGCGCCGCGCGCGACGGATGCAGCAGACCGACGACGCGATCGAGGATGAACTCGAACAGGTCGCTCATCGGCCGGTCCGCGAGAAACTCGAGCGCGAGCGAGTTCAGGATGCGCGTGCGTTCGGTTCCGCGTTCTTCACTGTCGACTTTGATGGCCAGGTTTGTCGCGTGCGAGTCGCTGTCGATCGGAATCAGTTGCGACTGCGTTTCGTCCGCGTGGAAGACCACTTCGCTGTCGCCGAGGGCAATGCGATCGCCAGGACGCAAGGGGACCGGCTCCCCGATCTTGACGCCGTTGACCAGCGTACCGTTCACGCTGCCGCAATCGCGCACGTACCACGCACCGCGCTCGCGGATGATTTCCGCATGACGGCGCGAAAGGAATCGGTCCTTGATCGGAATCGTGCAATCCGATGCACGTCCGAGCGTGATCATGTCGCCGGGAATGGCCACCTGCTGCGGAGCGATGCCCGGCTGATAAACCGTGAATCGCACTTGCGATCGAGTCTGCTGCCCTTCTGCGCTCATTTTTTGAGAGGCTCAATTATACGAGTCGCGCGGTTATTCGTAGCGTCTTTTCGCAGCGGGCGCGACTATACTCGCCCGCCATGTCTCTGCGCGCCCTCGTGCGGTACTGGCTGCCACCAATCCTTTGGGCGGCCGTGATTTTCGCTGCATCCAGCGACCTATTTTCGTCCGGCCATACCGCTCCATTGCTGGAGACGATCATCACCGCGATCCTCGGTCATCCCCTGCAGCCGGCACAATTTGATGCGATCCATTTCGTCGTGCGGAAAGGCGCCCATCTCGCCGAATACGGGATCCTCGGCGCACTGCTGTTCCGAGCGTTGCGAGGCAGCCGAGCCGGGTGGGATGCACGATGGAGCGCCGCCGCGGTGATTCTCGCAGCGCTCTTCGCCGCAACCGACGAGTGGCACCAGATGTTCGTACCCTCTCGCACGCCGTCGGCATGGGACGCGCTGGTCGACACGATCGGCGCCGCGCTCGCGCAGGTGCTATTCTTCCGACGATGACACAGCGCGTTGTGATGTGCCTGCTTCTGGTCACGTCCACGGCGATCGCGGCCGAGCAGCAATTTCTGTCGAACGTCTACACGATCGACCGCAAATACCGCTCGATGGAAGGCCCCTCCAGCGTCCAGACCGTGTACCTCGGCAACCGATCGCATCCCGAGCTGCTGTGGATTGTTGGCGTCCGCACCGAGATGGTCGCTGAGAATGGGACGACGCCGCAGTTGCCCGAGTTGATGTGCCACGTCAACGTCGATCTCGAGGCGAACCACCATCAGGCGCTGTTCAATTTACCGCGGCCGGTTTCAGCGCGTCTGATTACGTTATCGCAGGGAATGCTCTCGGCGAAAGTTCCGACGGGGTTCGGATTTCCGATCGCATCGAATGAACCGCTGCTGCTGTTTACGCAGGTGCTGAACCACAACATCGAGCATCCAAACAATTTGAAGGTACGGCACCGCGTCACTTTCGAGTACGTCCGCGACGCAGAGTTGAAGCAGCCGATGAAACCGCTGTTCAACGTCGGCGCCTCGGGAATGGTGCAGCTCAACGACATCATGAGTGTGGCGCCGCCGCCCTCGGCGAGTGTGGCGCCGCCGCCCTCGGCGGCGATCGTTGGCGCCACACACGGCGCGAGCTGCCTCATCGGATTTCGAGCGCCGCAAGCCGCCGCCAGTTCGGCCGATTATGTCGATCCAAGCGGCAGACACATGACCGGCCATTGGATCGTTCCGCCCGGACGTCAGGTCAACGCGAGCGACATCACATGGTTCATGCGCCTGCCGTTCGACACAAAAATGCACTATGCCGCGGCGCACCTGCATCCGTTTGCCGAATCGCTCTCCGTGCGCGATGTGACTAACGGCAGCACTGTGCTGACTTCGCGCGCGACGAATCCCGCGAAAGGAATCGGCCTGACACACGTGGAGACGATCACCAGCACGGCAGGAATTCCTCTCTACAAAGACCACCAGTACGAATTGATCAGCATCTACAACAACACGACGAAACAGAACGCCGACTCGATGGCCTCCGTATTCTTTGGCCTCGACGATCCTGATTTCGTTCGACCCACTGCCGCCGAGCTCGCGCAACGATCGGCGGCGCTCTTCGACAGCGACACGGTCACGGTGCACACGACCGCCGGGGACTTCACCGCGCTGCTCGCGCGCGACGCGGCGCCGAATACATCGATCCAATTCGCGCGGCTCGCTCTCGCCGGCGTGTTCAATCGCGCTCCAACTGCGAATACTCGGGGAGAGGTTCGCCTCAAAGTTCGCCAATCGGAGTCGATTCTCAAACTTCTCGAGCCGGTGGGCGGCGATCGTGGGATTCCTCTCGAAGCAGGAACCATCGCTTACTGCACGCCGACCGCCGCAGCGAATGACATTACCCTGCGTATCATTCTTCGCGGCCGGCCGGCGCCGGACGATCGCTGCCTCGGTTTCGCGCGAATCGCCACAGGCGAGAACGTCCTTCGCGCGATTCACGAAGCGCCGTCGGGCGTCAGCGCGTTCGTCTCGTCTCTCGAAACATCGCGCGGCTCTCGATAGTGTCATCCTGAGCCAGAAAACTGCGCGCTGCGAAGGTGATGACACACCCCTCACCCGCCGCTTCGCGGCACCCTCTCCCCGCTTCGCGGGGCGAGGGACCTCGCGTTACGTCCTTCTCCCCGCTTGCGGGGAGAAGGTGGCCGGAGGCCGGATGAGGGGTGTGTCATTAGAAGCCGCGAAGACGGCGAAGGATCTCCTCCGCGTTGTCGTAACTTGAGATCCTTCGCTCCGCTCAGGATGACACACGATGTTATTCTTACCTTCGTGAAGAATCGTCTGCTCCCGCTATTCGTGTTTCTACTTGCCGCTGCGCCGCTTCTCTCGGTCGAGCAGAAGCAGGTTTTCTCGACCGTCTATCCCATCGTCAAGAAGTACAAATCGATGGAAGGCCCCGCCGGCGTGCAGACCATCTACCTTGGCGATCGCACCAAGCCGGAGTTGCTCTGGCTGACGGCCATCAAAACGGAAGTCGTCGGCGCCGACGGAAAGACCCTGATGTCGCCCGAGCTGATGTGCCACATGAACGTGGACATCGATCCCGCCCGACACAAAGCATTGTTCAATCTGAAGCGCTACCCCGCCGCGCGATTGATGACCATCTCGCAAGGCATGCGCGTGCCCGGCGGCGGGTTCGCAGCCAGGCTACCCGAGGGGTTTGCGTTTCCCATTGCCTCGAATGAACCGCTGTATGTCATGACGCAAGTGCTCAATCACAACATCGAACATCCGAAGAATCTCAACGTGCGGCATCGGGTCACATTCGAGTTCGTGCGCGATCGCGATCTCGAGCAACACCCGATGCCTCTGTTCAACCTCGGTATCTCGGGAATGGTTCAGATGGCGATGATGGGTGTGGCGCCGCCGCCCTCGGCGGCGACCGCCGGCGATGGCGCCGGCGCTACACATGGAGCGAGCTGTCTCATTGGAATGCGTGCGCCGAATGCCGCAGGAATGTCGTCCGACTACGTCGACCCGCAAGGGAGGCACTTGACCGGACATTGGGTGGTTCCTCCCGGCAAGCAGGTCAATACGAACGACGTGACCTGGTTCATGAATTTGCCGTACGACGCCAAGCTCCATTACGCGGCAGTGCATCTGCATCCGTATGCGCAGTCGCTGACGCTTCGTGACGCGACGAGCGGAACCGTTGTTTTCAAAGCGGAAGCCAAGAATCCGAAGGGCCGCATCGGCCTCGATCGCGTTGACGCCTTCATCAGCCTGGCCGGCGTCCCGATTTACAAAGAGCACAAATACGAGTTGATCAGCGTCTACAACAATCCGACGAAGCAGAACGCGGACTCCATGGCTTCGATGTTCCTCGCGCTCGACGATCCGGAGTTCGTCGCGCCGACAACAGTGGAGCTCGCGGAGCGCGCCGTCACGATCGTCAACGGCAGCGGTCTCGTGCTCCGCACCTCCTCCGGCGACCTCGGCGCCATGCTGGCGAACAACCCGACGAGCGTGCAATTCGCAAAACTGATCGCGCAGGGCGCGTTCCGCGATACCGAAGCGAAGTTCACGGACTCGACGATCACTTTCACAGCGAAGCTCACGATTCCGGAAATTCCTCGGGAGGCGAACAACGAACACGTGCCGGGCGTGATCTCGTTCTGCTGGACGGAGGACGAAGTCTCAGTCGTCATCGTCACGCGGAAGTCGCCCGAGCTCGACAGCCGCTGCACCGTGTTCGCGCAGATTGGGCCTGGGGCGGAGGTCGTTCGGGCGATGACGGCGTCTGGATCAGGAAAGCTCGTCGCCGCGGAGATCCTCAGCGGGCCGGAGCTGAACGAGCTGACGCTCGCGCCGGCGAAGAAGGTCGCCTCGCGATAGCGCTCAGTGCCGTTTGAAAAACTGTACGGAGCGCTCGTGCTTCTCCGCCGCCGCGCGGCTCTTGAAGGTGCCGAGGTTCCGGCGTTTGCCGGTTTTGGGATCTTTCTTGCGTGAGTAGAGACGGTACTCGCCCGATTGCAGTTTTCGGATCATCGGCTCTCCTGTTAATGTTTCCGTGCGAAGAATACAACTGAGGACTGAGGACTGGGGACTGAGGACTGAGTACGGGTGGGCTCAGTCCTCAGCACTCAGTCCTCAGTCCTCGTTAGGAGATCCGAGATGAATCGAATTCGCCTCTGCGCGACCACTGCGATGCTCATCGCTGCGTCCGTGTTCGCGCAAACCAAGCGGCCGCTGACGCACGATGCTCTCTATCTCATGAAGCGCGTCGGTACGCCGGCGCCGAGTCCGGACGGCAAATGGGTCGTCTTCTCGGTAACGGAGCCAGCGTACGAGGAAAAGGATCAGGTTTCTGATCTCTGGATCGTGCCGTCGGACGGCGGCGCGCAGCCGCGCCGCCTAACATCCTCGAAAGCGGCTGAAAGCGACGCCGCCTGGTCGCCCGACAGCCGCCGGATCGTCTTCTCGACGAAACGCGAAGGCGACGAAGCCAATCAAATCTACGTTCTCGACCTCACCGGAGGAGAGGCGCAGCGCGTCACCTCGATTTCCACCGGCGCTCGCAACCCTCAGTTTCGTCCGGACGGCAAGGCGATCCTCTTCACCAGCGTCGTCTATCCCGGCGCCGCAGACGACGAGGCGAACAAGCGGATCGCGAAAGAGCGAAAGGACCGCAAATACAAAGTGCGGGCCTTCGACAGTTTCCCCATTCGCAACTGGGATCGCTGGCTCGATGACATGCAGGTGCACCTCATCGTGCAGGAGCTCGAGCCGGCCGCAAAGCCGCACGACCTCTTCGCCGGCACGAATCTGGTTCGACAGGCAGGCTTCGCCGGAATCGGCAGCGAAGGCTCGGGCTACGGTCTCGATCCGATGTGGTCGCCCGACGGTACCTCGATCGTTTTCGTTGCCACGACGAAGCGAAATGTCGCAGCGTACGCGCACTCTCCGCATGATCTCTATCGCGTCAGCGCGCGCGGAGAGGAGCCGGAAGTCATCGCGCACGCCGAAGGCAGCTACGCGCGCCCGAAGTTCACTCCCGACGGCAAGTCGCTGATCGCCGTCTTCAATGTCAACGACGACAAGGTTTACAACCTCGAGCGGCTGGTGCGATTCGACTGGCCTTCGATCGCCAATTGGAAGGTGATTGACGACGCGCCGTTCGATCGCTCCATCGGATCGTATGCAATATCATCTGATAATAAGACGATCTATTTCACCGCTGAAGATGCCGGACTGGAAAAGATCTACGTCGTCCCGGCGAGCGGCGGCGAAGCAAAGCTCGCCGTCGAGCCGCAGCGCGGCGTGTACACGAACCTGAGTGTGGCGGGTCCGGCGCTCGTCGCGCTTTGGGGGAGTTCCATCGATCCAGCCGAAGTGGTGAGGATCGATCCCACGGCGAAAGCGCATCGGAACCTGACCACCTTCGACGTCGACGCGGCGCGCAAGATCGACTGGCAGGCGCCGCAGCACTTCTGGTTCACGAGCACGCGCGGACGGCGCATCCACAACATGCTCGTGCTGCCGCCGGCGTTCGACGCGTCGAAAAAGTATCCGCTGATCGTTTTGATTCACGGCGGCGCCGCGAACATGTGGCGCGACCAGATCACATTGCGCTGGAACTATCACCTGCTCGCAAAACCAGGTTACGTCGTGCTGATGACGAACTACACGGGTTCGACCGGCTTCGGCGAGAAATTCGCGCAGGGAATTCAAGGCGACCCGCTGAAGACTCCGGGCGACGAGCTGAACGAAGCGGCAGACGAAGCGGCGAAGCGATTCCCGTTCATCGACGGCACGCGGATGGCCGCAGCGGGCGCGAGCTACGGCGGCCATCTCGCAAACTGGCTCGAGGCGACAACCACGCGATTCAAATGCCTCATCAGCCACGCAGGACTGTCCAGCCTGCAGACGCAGTGGGGTACCAGCGACGTGATCTATGGCCGCGAGCTGGCGTTAGGCGGACCGTATTGGGAGGGTGCGGCGGTGTGGCGCGAGCAGAGCCCGACCACGTACGCGAAGAATTTCAAAACGCCGATTCTCCTGTCCGTCGGCGAGCACGATTTCCGCGTGCCGATGAACAACACGCTGGAAATGTGGGCCGCATTGCAGCGGCAGCGCGTGCCCAGTCGGCTGCTGGTGTGGCCGGATGAGAATCACTGGATCCTGAATCCGGAAAACAGTCGCTACTTTTACCAAGAGGTCGCGGACTGGCTCGCGAAGTGGCTCTGAACACGGCGGGTAGCTTTTGGCGGGTGGCGGGTGGGCCTACCCGCCACCCGCTACCGGCCACCCGCTGGTTACCCGAGGTCGCACTCTTCGCGCTGTATCTGGCAATGGCCATCGTCCTCACCTGGCCGCTCGCGGCGAACCTCACCACCACCCTCTCGGACCTCGGCGACCCGCTGCTCAACACGTGGATCCTCGACTGGGACTCGTACGCCCTAACGCACGCGCCGCTGCATCTGTTCGACGCGCCGATCTTCTATCCGTCGAAATTTCCGCTCGCGTACAGCGAGAACCTCGTCGGGATCGCGCTGCTTTGTCTGCCGTTTTACGCGGTGGGTCTTGCTCCCCTGACGATCTACAACATCGCCATGCTCCTGAGCTTCGCGCTGTCGGCGTACGGCGCCAGCGTCCTGGCGCGCGTGATCACCGGCCGCTTCTGGCCGTCGCTTCTTGCCGGAATTCTCTACGGCTTCGTGCCGTATCGCTTCGGCCACCTGGCCCATCTGCAGGTCATCTCCGCCGCATGGCTTCCGCTGCTCCTTGCGGCGCTGCTGGCGTATCGGCGCTCTCCGACGAAATTGCGGGCGGCTCTGTTCGCCGGCGCGTTCGTGATGAACGGGCTGACCAACATCTATTTCTTGCTTTTCGGGTCCGTTGCGGTCGTTCTCACCATCGCTCTGATGGCGATCGAAGCATCGCGCGACGTGCGCTTCTGGCTGCGGCTCGCTGGCGCGCTGGCCATCGCATCGGCGCTGCTCCTGCCGTTTCTAATTCCCTATCAAATTGTGTCGTCAGAATATGAGATGAAACGCGGCGACTACGAATCGCTGGGCAACTCGGCGACGTGGAACGATTGGCTCATCGCGCCGCGCGAAAACGTGCTCTACGGCCGGTTCGCCGATGAACAGCAGCGGCACAACGAGCGGCAACTCTTTCCCGGCTTTCTGGTGCTGTTTCTGACTGCGGCGGCTTGGGTGAAAACGCAGTGGAGGACAGCCGCCCCCGGCTGTCCGGACAGCGGAGGGCCGCTGTCCTCCACGCGTTGGCTCGACGCGCTGATCGTGGCGCTGGCGATCGCCACGTATTTCGGCGCGGTGTCGCCCGACTTCCACGCCTACATCCCAGCAACGCTTCTGGTTGCCGCGGTGATCGGCCGTTTTGTGCACGGCGGCAGGCTTCGCAGCGCGATGGCGCGCTCGCGATTCTCGTTCGAGCTTTGGGCCGCCGCCCTCTGGATCCTCCTCGGTCTCCTCGGCTCGCTGGGGATGAACGCGTTCTTCCACGCTTTTCTCTTCCACAAAGTGCTGCCGTTTCGCGCCATTCGAGTTCCCGCGCGGTGGGCGATGGTCGCATACACAGGACTCGCGGGATGGTCCGCGGCTGGAGCTGCGGCAATTCGACGCCGCTGGATCGTGGCGCTGTTGATTCCGATCGCGCTGGTTGAAGTGTGGCCGAAGATTCGATGGGAGCACGCGCTCGTCGAACCGGCGCCTGTCGATCGGTGGCTCGCGCAAACGCATGCCGGCCCGCTGATCGAGCTGCCGATCGATCGCCTCGACGTGCTGTATCTCTACCTGCTGCGATCGACGACTCATCATGTCCCGATCTTCGACGGCATCTCCGGATTCGAGCCGCCGCTGCATCGCCTGCTTCGCGAGCAGCCGCTCACCGATTCAACGTACGCGCTTCTCGAGCGCAACGGATGCCGATTCGTCGTGATTCGGCCGGAGTGGTTCGGATGGCAGGCGCCGCAGGCGATCGCCTGGGCCCAACGGGGGATTCGACAAGGGCGGCTCGTCTTTCTGCGCAGATTCGACGGCGGAGTTACAGGCGACTGGCTGTTCGCGCTCACACGTGTGGAGAAAAAGTGGCAGCGTTACCGGGTGCCGTCGGACGACGTCCAGTTCGCGCGACTGCTGGAGGGAAAGTCTACGTACAACGCTTCGACATTCGGCCAGCTTTATCAGCCGAAGGCGGCGAGTGAGATCTCCGGAGCGATGACGGTGTCCGGATGGGCGCTGTCGCCGCGCGGAATTCGCGAGGTCAATGCCCTGATCGACAACGGGCGCATTCGCGTTCCGGCCGGTCTGTTTGCACGCGAGGACGTCACGCGGATGTTCCCGTGGTATCCGCAGACGCCGCGACCCGCGTTCGCAACACGCATTCCGCGGCGGCCGGAGTGGGTGCCGGAAGAGACGGACGTGCAAATCGAGATCATCGACGGAAGCGGCAAACGCACGCTGCTGCCGGACGTGCTCGTGACGTGGCGGTCGAAATGACCGGCATGTGTCATCCTGAGCCGGCGAAGGCAAAGCCGGAGCGCGAAGGATCTCCAGCGCGATACTGCGTCGCATTTTGAGATCCTTCGCCGTCTGCGCGGCTTCTAATGACACACCCCTCATCCGGCCTCCGGCCACCTTCTCCCCGCAAGCGGGGAGAAGGACGTAACGCGAGGTCCCTCGCCCCGCGAAGCGGGGAGAGGGTGCCGCGAAGCGGCAGGTGAGGGGTGTGTCATCACCGCGCCATCTTCGCAGCGCGCAGTTTTCTGGCTCAGGATGACACTACTTGGGCGGCATCTGCTTCGTCGTGTCGGTTCCGGTCGTGTCCGTCGTTTCCGTCGGCGCCGGCGTTGCGGTGTCCGACGGCGGCGCCTGCTTGAGCTCCGGAGGCGGAGGAGCAGTTTTCTTCGGCGCCAGCGTCTCCTCTTCAAAGAGATATCCCCACCGCCGCATGCGCGCGAGGATCATGCGCTGGCGCGCACGGAGCCGTTTGTTCGGCGCGCCGGGATTCATCAGTCGCGGATTCGGAAGACAGCCGGCCAGCAGTGCCGCCTGCGACGGCGTCAACGCGGATGCAGAGACGTGGAAGTCGTAGCGAGCGGCGGCTTCGGCCCCGTAGACGCGCTCGCCCATCTCGACGACGTTGAGGTACAGCTCGAGGATTCGCTTCTTCGTGAGGTGATTCTCGAGGGAGCGGGCGATGAAATACTCCTCAACTTTTCGTAGTGGATTTCGTGATTGATTAAGATACAGATTTTTCGCCAGTTGCTGCGTGATCGTCGATCCGCCCTGGGTCAGCTTTTTGCGTTCCCAGTCGCGTCGGATGGCCTTCTTCACGGCTTCGACGTCAATGCCGCCGTGCTCGTAGAAGTCATTGTCTTCCGCGACGAGGACCGCGCGGCGAAGGTAGGGCGAGATGCGCGCATACGGAACAGGCTGATACTGCAGTGCGTCGTCCTTCCCTTCGGCTCGGAGCTCTCCCTTTCGCTGCTCCATGAATGCCGTCGTCTGCGGCCACCCGTCTTTCAACCGGGCGACATTTGGAAACGTAATCCACACGTATGCCGCATAGGCGACGGTGATCACGAGCACGATGCCAAAGATCCTTTTGAACATTAGACTATGGCGATGAAACGGCTCATCGTTCTCATCACCTGTGCAATGACGGTTCCGGCGTTCGCGATCACGGTCACGCCACACCCGGGCGATCGGATCGGAGTCCTGCGGATTTCCGACCGTTATGAGTACGGCTCCGAACAGACGGTCGCCAACACGGTCCAACGCGGCCTCCATCGCGAACTGCGCAGCCTCGGATTCGACACCTTCGACGCGCGCACGACCTATGACGACTTGCTGCGGAATGGTCCACAAAACGCCGACTACTACGTCGAAGTGGCCTCCGGTCATGCGGCGGGTCGACCGGTCGGAGGTGTGGGCGCCGGAGTCGGTGGGGTCGCGGTGGAAGTGAGCGTGGTGGTCGCGCGTGTGGCAGCCGAGGTGCGGTTGTACGACGGGAGGACGCTGAATCTGATCGAACGTTACGATCTCGCGCAGAACAATACGGCGGTCGTTCCGATTGGAATCGGTATCGCCGGCCGCTCCATCTGGGCGGCGATCATGTTGCCGTTCGTTCAGTACGGCCAGTTTCGTTCCGCCGCAAACGCAGTTGCGCATCAGGCGGCACTCAGGATCGCAGGACAGTGACGCCGGTCATCGTGCTGACGACCGTCGGCGCAAGTTTCGAGGTCCAGCCACTGGCGCTACAACTGGTAGAGGAGCGTCTGGCGGCCTGCGTCAACGTGGTCCCGCAAATCCACTCGGTGTATCGGTGGAAAGGCAAGATCGAAAACGATTCCGAGCAACTACTGCTGATCAAAACCGCCGAAGAGCGGCTGGATGCTCTGCGCACCACGCTCTTCGCGATGCACCCCTACGAAGTGCCGGAATTCGTCGTGATTCGCATCGACGACCTATCAGACACGTATCGCGCGTGGCTCGTCGGCGAACTTCAGCGCACCGAGTAGCGAGATCAGCCAACCGAGCGCGATCACCAGAGGTAACGCCGGCGAGCGCCGGATCGGTGCGGCTTCGATGGCGCTTCGATAGACATCGAAACCAATCGCCTGTCCGGGGTAGCCGCCCCAGTGCGGCAACAGAAGCAGGAGCATCCCGGCAACATTGGCAATCAACAACAGCACGATCGCGATCTGCGCGACTGCTCGAGCGCCGTGTTCGCGAACCGCTGCGCCAACGATCACCGCGATGAGCGCTGCCTCCATCGTGCGCAGCTCGTCGAGGTACCACCCTTCCGCGCCAATGGTCGGAAAGTTCGGATCCTTCAGTGCTGCGATGGCGCCATTGAGCATGTGAAACGCCATGGCCATCAGATACGCGAGGATCACGATGACCAGGGGCCAGACCGCGCGCGACATGGGCTCCTGTTTTCGTATCAGAGCGATGGCGATGCATGCGGCGATGGCAATGAGCGTCACCCCATAAACGGCATCCGGCGGCTTGAGAAAACTCCATCCGCCACTCCAGAGATGATTCTTCACCAGCTCGCGAATCACCGGCAGACCGCGGAGCCGCTGAGCGGCGTGCTTTACGTCATCCAATGTTGTCGCGCTGACGGTGGTGCGCTCGATGACACCGCTCATATGGCCTGATTCCGCCTGATTCCAGGCCAGCAGCGCCGCCAGCGCGACGAGCGGCACACCAAGAGCTGCGAGCCAGCCACGCCACGATCGAGTGCGTCCGATCAGAAGCGAGACCACGATGCCTGCGAGAACCGAGACCACTGTGAAGCGCGTCCAGATGCCGATCGAGGTGAGCACTCCAAGCAGCCAGCAATGACGTAGCGAGCCGTTCTTTGCCACCGCGATGAGGGCGTACGTGATGGCCGCCATCAGCGGC
>WNGB01009711.1_pt1 | contig 13436 bp, 15 predicted proteins | sample 5400681 | NCBI WGS metagenome assembly WNGB01 (sample SAMN13153367, study PRJNA577476) | soil metagenome | isolation source: 115 cm soil or saprolite under grassland replicate 2 | place: USA:California | collected 2016-06-15 | reverse complement strand
GAGAGGGCGCATGACGGGTCAGGCAGGGAAGGGCAGGGAGCCGTCGGAGCGCGGTGTCGGGCGTCGGCGAGGCGTGTGGAGAGGCTGCGGTGATGCGGGCTCGACGGCGTCAAGGTCGGCGGGTTGGGCGACCTCGAGCATCGACTCGAGCGCGCGGCGCGGAACAACCAGCCGCCGGCCCAGGCGGACGGCCGGGATCTCGCCGCGGGCGACCAAGTCGTAGGCCAACCCGCGGCTGATCCCGAGCATCCGGCCCGCTTCTTCCACCGACAACGTCAGACGCTCGGTCATCTCCACACCCCACTAGGCCGTTTCGAAGCACTAATAGGCTCACGAAACGTGAAAACGCGACAAGAAATCCGCGTTGGGCGGCGGGAGGCGGGCGGTGCTAGGCGCTGGAGTGTGGGCGAACCGCGGCGTTCCGCAGGTACTCGTCCAGTGCAGCCCGCGGGATCAGGATTCGACCGTTCGGCGCCTGGCTGAAGCCGAGGGCCTTCGAGAACACGAGGCCGTAGATGTCCGCCGGATCGAGGCCCAGCTCTTCGGCCGCCTCGAGGACAGTGAGCGTTTCGGCCGCGGACATCGCCACCAGGCTACTCGTCGCCTTCGATGAACCCGAGGCGCCCGATCAACTCACTGCTCAGCTCACCGAGGGCCTCATCGAGCTGACGGTGCTCATCGGTGAGGCCGTTCGCAGCCAGCGCGCCAAGGGCCCGCTCGATGGCACCGAACAGTCGCATGAGCGCCGGTAACGAGACAGTGATCTCATCCGGCAGCGGGACATTCCCACGCTCGTCAACCACGGCGGGCTCGTCGCTTCGGACGCGGCTCACCGTCGATCAGCCCGCCGAGGATGTCGGCGGACGCCCGGTCCGTCGCGGGGATCGCGGCGGCGTAGATCGTCAACGTCGTGGTGGCCGACGCATGGCCGAGGCGCTCACTCACGGACCTCACCGGGACGCCGGCATCGAGCAACTGCGTCGCCACGTCGTGACGGAGATCGTGCAGCCGGATATGGCGGAGGCCGAGCCGGTCGCGCAGTGCCATGAACCGTCCGGTGGCCGACGAGTCGGGGCGCCAAGGATCGCGGCCCTCGATATCGCGAGCGAACACGTAGGCGTCGTCGGCGACGGCCGCACTGCACAATGCGGCGCGCTCCTCGAGGCCGGCCCGGTGCGCATCCAAGGCCGCAACCGTCGACGCATCGAGCGCCAGTCGCCGATCGCGATTGGTCTTCGTCCGCTTCACGACGATGCCGTCGGGCCCGTGGACGATCGACCGCTCGATGGTCATCTGGCCACTGTCACGATCGATGTCGGACCATCGAAGCGCGCACAACTCACCACGCCGAGCGCCAGTGACCGCCGCGAGTCGCAGATACAGGGCGAGCTCCGGGTCGGCCTCGCCGGCGGCCGCCAGCAGCTGGCCCACCTCGGCCGGTGTGGGCGGTGAGATCGGCCGCTTCTCGATGCGAGGGGGCGTGGCCGACGCGACCGGGTTCGTCCCCAGCAGGCGCCACCGCACGGCCTGACCGAACGCCGACCGGAGGATCGTGTGGATCTTGCGGATGCTCGCCGGGCTGAGTGAGCCACGGAGTGACGCGTAATACCGATCGATGTCGGCGGGACGCAGTCGGTCGATCCGCTTCGACCCGAGCTCCGGCAGGATCCACCGACGGAGATACACGCCGTACGCCGACACGGTCGCCGGCGACACGTTGGGCGTGAGGTGCTCGAGCTACCGCTCGATCAGCTCGGCGAGCGTGCCGGGCGCCGTGTCGCCGAACTCGCCCCGGCCGGCCTGCGACACCAAATCCGCGCACACGGCCTCGGCCTCGCGCTTCGTCCCGCGCACCGTGCGCGTGAGGTACCGCTGCTTGCCCGTGCGAGCGTCGCGGCCGAGATACACGTGGACTCGCCACGCAGCCGGGAAATGACCTCTGACCAGGCTAAATGCGGTGGGCGCACACAGACTCGAACTGTGGACCTCTGCCGTGTGAAGGCAGCGCTCTGACCAACTGAGCTATGCGCCCGGGGGGAGGGAGGAGCGTAGCGCGGGCATGCCTCCAGCTACGCGCCGATCGCGCCCTCCGGGACACGGAGCGGCGCGACGAAGCTTGCGGTCGCACCGCCCGGCGTGCGGGCCCGGGCCAGGCGGTAGCGGAGGCTGCCGACGACGAGGCCGTGATGGCGGCCCGCCAAACCCGCGAGGCCGTCGAACTCATGGTCCGAGCCGGGCTCCGCATCAGCGACCGAGACGTCGACCGACGCCATGTGGCCGTGGCCTCGCAACCGGCTGGGCACGATGACGCCGCCGCCGCGGCGCTGCTGGAGCGCACGCATCGGGAGGAGCCACGGCACCGGCGGCCCCGTTCGCGTCCCGCGCACCTCGATACCTCGCTCGGACCATCGCAGCGACCGGGCGTCGCCATCCGCGCTCCAGACCAACGAGCCCAGCACGTGCGGGAAGCCCCAGTTGAGGCGGCCCCCCATCCGGGCCGACGCGCTGTCGACCACGCTGCAGGACTGGCACCAGCCCACGCGGAGACCGAGGCGAGCGGGCTGCGCCACGACGAGTTCGAGGAATGGCCCGACGGGCGAGGACGAGTAGCACGTGGCGAGGAGGAGCGAGGGCCCCGGCACCGGCTCGATCCCGGGCGGGAGCAGCACCCGGCGCCCACGCCAGCGGACGAGGCACACGATGGCCTCCCCCTCCAACACCCATGGCGCGTGGGGCGCCCCGCTCACGGGCGCCAGGGTAATCAACCCGCCCGGGGCTATCCGATCCCGAACGGCGCCACGTGCACACCGAGCGCGTCCTCGAGGACAGCCACGAACCGCACCACGGCCACATCCGCGTGCTGGGGCCCGATGACTTGCAGGCCGACGGGCATGCCGTCGGGCGTCAGGCCGGCACACACGCAGCCTGCCGGTGATCGGGTCAGGTTGAACGGGTACGTGAAGCGGACCCAGTTGAGGTCGGGCGTGCCCTCGATCGAGCCCGCTTCACCGACCCGCGGCGTCTGGCCCGCGCACACCGGCGTGATGAGGAGCGACGCCGTATGGAACAGCTCGATCAGCCGCAGGTTCAAGCTGTGGCACGCGTCCTCCGACCGGGCCAAGTCGACCCCCCGCACCTCTTGCTCGGCCCACTCGGCCGTCGCGACCAGACCCGGGTCCATCTCCGACCACCGGTCGCGGAACGGCTCGAGCGTGCGGAGGTTGAACGTCGACGAGAGGGTGAGCCAATGCAGGATCGGATCCTCGTCGAAGACGGTGTCGACCTCGACCACCTCGGTGCCGAGGCCCTCCAGCACACCGAGCGCCGCTTCGCACACGGCACGGACGGCGGAGTCGACCGGGGCGTAGCCGAGCGTCGGCGCCCACGCGACGCGCCGCGGCGGGCGGGGATCCTCGAGCGACCGTGACCATGACGCCTCGGGCATCGGAAGCGATCGGAGGTCGGTGGGTTCGGGCCCGACGACGGAGTCGAGGGCGAGCACCACGTCACGGATCCGGTGCGCCATCGGGCCCCGGGTCGAGAGGTGCGGCCAGCCCGGAGGCGACGTATCGCCGGTCGGCACCCGTCCGAGCGACGGCTTCATGCCCGAGAGGCCGCACAGCGCTGCTGGGATGCGGATCGAGCCGCCTCCGTCGGAGCCGGTGGCCAAGGGCACCATCCCTGCGGCAATCGCCGCGGCGCTGCCTCCGGACGAACCGCCGGCTGAACGCGAGAGATCCCATGGGTTCCGCGTCGCGCCGAAGACCCGGTTGTCGGTGTCGCCCTTCCAACCGAACTCCGGCGTGTTCGTCTTCCCGAGGACGACACAGCCCGCGGCCCGCAGCCGCTCGACGAGTACCGAGTCGCCGGCCGCGGCCGGGTCGCTCGCGTGGGTGACCGACCCGCAGGTGGTGACGAACCCGGCGGCGTCCTCGAGATCCTTGACGCCGATGGGGATGCCGGCGAGCGCCCCCACCTCCTCCCCCGCGGCGATCCGCGCGTCGATCGCTTCGGCGTCGACCAGCGCCGTCTCCGGATCGATGGCGACGAACGCGTTCACCTCCGGGTTGAGGGCGTCGATGCGAGCGAGGGCGTGTGCCGTCAATTCGCGGGCGGAGATCTCCTTGGCCGCGACCCGAGCGGCGAGCTCGCTGACGGTTTCGGATCGGAAGTCCATGATCACGCGGTGTCGGACGGGTAGGTGCGCAACTCCACGACGTTGCCGTCGGGATCACGCACGTACAAGCCGCGGCCTACGCCCCGGGCGCCGAACAGGTCGGCCGGGCCCATGACGACGTCGAACTCGCCCGACGCGGCGACATCCTCGAGAGGCATGTCGTCCACGACGAAGGCGACGTGATTGACGTTCTCTCCCGTCCGCTCGCCTTCGAGGACGTCCACCAGCGTGCTACCGCTCACCCGCAGCGACACGAACGGCACCTCCTTGCGTCGCCACTCCTCGAGCCGGAGCACGTCGAGCCCGAGGTGCTCGCTGTACCACGCCACCGTGCGTTCCACGTCGGGCACGGTCAGGACGTAGTGGTCCACCGCAGTTGCTCGCACCATGGCCTCCCATGCTAGGAAGCGCGGCTCGTGCCCGACCCCACTGCCGACCAACCGGTCCTTGACCACATCGCCGTTGCGGTCGAACGGCACGAGGACGTGTACCCGCGCTACGTCGGCGAGCTCGGCGGGCGCTGGCTCAGTGGTGGGCTGGCGTACGGGTTCGCCCCCTCGCAGCTCCAGTACGCCAACGGCATGAAGGTCGAGCTGCTCCAGCCCCACGCCGTCGAGCGCAACGACTTCCTGCGGCGGTTCCTCGACCGGCGGGGGCCGGGCGCCCACCATCTAACGTTCAAAGTGGCCGACATCCACGCGACGATGGCCGACGCCGAGGACGCCGGCGTCCGTCCGGTGAGCGTCGACCTCTCGGACCCGGACTGGCAGGAGGCCTTCCTGCACCCGAAGGACGCGTGCGGGATCGTCGTCCAGATCGCCCAGGCGAGGGGCGAGTGGCGATCGCCGCGCCGGCCCCGGTTGCCGGCGCCCGCGCCACCGCAGCCGGCCGACCTCACCGAGATCGTCCACGCCGTCCCGTCGCTGGGCGCGGGGCTGCACGTCTTCGAACGGATCCTGCGCGGCCGTCGAACCGCAACGAACGCAGACGGCGAGGCCCCCTGGGTCGAGCTCTCGTGGACGGGGCCGGGCCGGATCAAGCTGGTCGAGCTGCCCGACCTCGTCGGTCACGAGCCAGGTCTCCTCCACCACGTCGCATTCAGGGTGGAGGACCCGGAGTCCGTATCCGATGCGCGGCCGGACGCCGACGGCGGCTTCGAGATCGCACCGGCGGACAACTTCGGGGTCCGGCTGCGGCTCACGGCACGCTGAGGCAGAGGGCCTCGGGCTCGCGGGCCAGTTGCAGCCGTTCCGTGTCTTGCGGGCACGGCGCGCCCGCGTCGACGTGCGCGACGACCCGCCGTGCGTCCGCTCGATCGCACGGCGCCGCCGTCGTCGACGGACCGCTCGTCACCAGCACGCACTCGCTCCGGTCCGACGGCCCACCTCCGCCCGCATAGGCGGTGACGATGAAGATGAACAGCAACACGCCGATGAGGAGAGCCCACGGCAACCCCCGGACGGCCCGGACGGGCGTGTCGACGGCGCGATCGCCGATCTCCGGCTCCTCGCGGCGTGGGACAGCTCGCAGCGTGAGGTCGTAGGCGCGCCGCCGTGTGGGATCGCCGAGCACGCGCCACGCTTCGTTGATCGCGCGCATTCTCTCCGCGGTGCTCGCCCGCGCCTCGGCGTCGGCGTCGAGCACGCGGTCGGGATGCAGCCGGCGAGCAAGGTCGTGGTAGGCGCGGCGAAGCGTGGCGACGTCGGCATCGGGCGGGACACCGAGCGTTTCGTAGTGGGAGGCCACCAACCCAACTACTTTGCCGGGCCGTGACCGAACGGCGTCGCTCGTGGTGGGGTTGGGGCTGGGAAGACGAGGCCCTCACCCCCGACCAGATCGGGAAATTGGCGGGTGCGGTCACCCTCCGCTTGGGTCACGAGGTCGACGTGCGCCGCCCGGTGTCCCTGTCGGACGTGTCCTTGCCGGCCAGCCGCGTCGTTCCGCCCGCCGCGATCGCGCCGTTGTTCTCGGCCGACCCCTACGACCGGGCCGGCCACGCGTACGGCAAGGCGTACCGCGACGTCGTGCGGGCGGTCCGTGGCGAGGTGCCGAACCCGCCTGATGTCGTCGCGTTCCCAGGCTCGGAGGACGAGGTGATCGCCGTCCTCGACTGGTGCGCGGGCGCCAACTTGGCGGCGGTCCCTTACGGAGGCGGATCGTCCGTGGTCGGTGGCGTCGAGACCGGCGGACCGTGGGCCGCCGACTACGCCGGGGTCGTCACCATCGACCTCACCCGCCTCGACCGGGTCGTCGAGGTCGACCGGACGTCGCGCGCCGCCCGCATCCAGGCCGGCGCCCTCGGGCCGGTACTCGAGGAGCAACTCCGGCCACACGGCTACACGCTGCGCCACTTCCCCCAGTCGTTCGAGTTCTCGACGCTGGGCGGCTGGCTGGCGACACGGTCGGGTGGGCACTACGCCACCGTTTACACGCACATCGACGATCTCGTGGAATCGATGCGGGTCGTCACCCCCGCGGGCGTGAGCGAGTCGCGCCGCCTGCCGGGCTCGGGCGCGGGGCCGTCACCCGACCGCCTGTTCCTCGGGTCCGAAGGGATCCTCGGCGTGATCACCGAAGCGTGGATGCGGGTGCAGGATCGCCCGCGCTGGAAGGCGTCGGCGGGCGTGCAGTTCGGCGCGTACGCCGACGGCGTGGCCGCGACCCGGGCGGTGGCGCAGTCCGGGCTGTTTCCCACCAACTGCCGTCTCCTCGACGCAGGCGAAGCGGCGCTGTCGGCGGGGATCGTCAACGGGTCGACCTTGCTGGTGCTCGGGTTCGAGTCCGCCGATCATCCCGTCGACGTGTGGATCGAGCGCGCCGTCGGGCTGTGTCGCGATCACGGCGGTGACGTCCCCGACGGCATCACGTCGACCGGGCCCACCGACGACGGAGCCGCGGGTCGGGAGGGAGCGGTAGGCGCCTGGCGCAACTCGTTCCTGCGGGCGCCGTACACACGCGACGCGCTCGTGGCGATGAGTGTCATCGCCGACACGTTCGAGACCGCGTGCACGTGGGACCAGTTCGAGGCGCTCCACGCCGGCGTCACCGAGACGGTGACCAAGGCGGTCACCGAGGTCTGCGGCGCCGGTTGGCTCACGTGTCGATTCACCCACGTGTACCCGGACGGCCCCGCGCCGTACTTCAGCATCCTCGCGCCCGGCCGCGCGGGCTCGGAGATCCAGATGTGGGACGAGATCAAGGCGGCCGCGGCCGACGCCGTGCTCGCCCACGGCGGGACGATCACGCACCATCACGCCGTCGGCCGCGACCACCGCCCCTGGTACGACCGGCAACGTCCCGACCCCTTCGCCGCCGCGCTCGTCGCCGCCAAGAAGACCCTCGACCCCGCCGGCATCCTCAACCCCGGCGTCCTCGTCGACAACGCCTGACTCCTCGCCAGAACGCCGATGGCTTGCGCCCGTCACACCTCGTAGGAGCCGCCGGCTCGCCAGTAATGGCCGTGGTCGCGCTCGAGGAACTGCTCGTCGACCAGGGCCCGACGGAGGGTGGCGGTGTCGTCGTGCCAGCGGCGCAGGATGCCGTTGACCTCGCGCTCGGGATACTGCCGTCCCGGCTCGAAGTCCTGCGCCAGCAGGTCGAGGATCACGAGGCGCTTCGACCGCTGCGTCGGCACCGACACGAGCCGCCCGCCGCGCACGAACGCCCGCAACACCTTCGCTCGCTCCGCCTCGACTCCGGCGTGCTCGTCGACCTCGGCCGGTACCGCGGCGACCGCGGCGGTGCGGAACGCGTGCTCGAGCAAGTAGTGGGCACCGTCCTTGCTGCGCTCGACGAGCTCGCCGTCGATGAGTCGGGACAGAGCCTTGCCGATGGACCGAACGCCGAGTCCGGTTGCGGCGCGGATCTCGTCCACCGTCGACGCGCCGAGGACGAGGGCGGCGACGACCCGGAGCCGGTCCGGCTCGGCGAGCAGACCGGCCAGCCCCGCGGCGTCAGGGGACGTAGGCGGGTCAGTAGCCAAGGGCGGGGTCGACGGGGCCGAGGAGCGGGCGGCCGCTGGCGTAGCGACGGACGTTCTCAGCGATGCGGGCGGACAACAGCGGCAACGCCATCTCGGGTGTGTTGGCGGTGTGCGGCGTGACGATGCAGTTGGGCAAGGTCCAGAGGGCGTGACCGTCAGGCAGCGGCTCGGGATCGGTGACGTCGAGCCCCGCGCCGCCGATCTCCCCGTCGCGCAGGGCGGCGACGAGATCGTCGGTGACGACGTGACGGCCCCGGGCGACATTGACGAGCCACGCGTGGTCGGGCATTCGGGCGAGCCGGACGCGGTCGATGACGCCCGCGGTCTCGGGCGTCAACGCCAGCGCGACGACGACACCGTCGGCATCGGCGAGCGTGTCGTCGAGGTCGTCGAGGCCGACCACCCGGGCCGCGCCGTCGAGCGGGGCGACCCGCTTGCGCACCACGGTCGTCGTCGTGTTGAACGGGCCGAGGAGGCGCAATAGCGACTCGGTGATGCCACCGCCCCCGAGGATCGTCACCCGCCCGTCCAGGAGGTTGCGGCCGCTCGGCGCGCTCCATCGGTCCGTTCGGGCGTACGCGCCGAGGTGGCGGAGCCCGGCCAACAGCAGCGCCAGCGCGTGCTCGGCGACCGGTTCGGCGTACACCCCCTTGCCGCACGTCCACATGCGCTCCGGGTCGAGCACGGACGCGAAGGGCTCGATGCCGGCCCACGGCAGCTGCACCCAGCGGATATGTGGCGCCGCGGCCAGCACCGACGCCAGCTCGCCGGCCCGGCCGGTCTCCGTCCAGACGAGGGCCTCGGCGTCGTCGATGGCGACGACCTCGCCGCCTCCGGCGGTCACCGCGTCGGCCAGCCACGGCCTCACGCCCTCCGGGACGACGGCGACACGCGGTCCGTTCACGGCGGCGAGGCTACCGACGGCACGCGCCGAGGCTGTGGTGGTTGGGCGGGATTGGGTGCTCGGGTGGCTCCTGGACCCACAAGCGCCACAGCCTCACGCCAGCGCGTCGGTCACGATGGCCGTTTCCTCGGCGGTCAGGTCGCGGAGGCGATGCAAACGGGGCGGGAGGGAGCCGACGCCTTCGACGGGCGACGTGAAGCGCAGCGCGGCGAACAGGCGGCGGGAGACGTCGGGCCGGTAGACGAACTCGACGAACTGCGCGGCCGCGGCGGCGTTCCGGGCGCCGCGCGGGATCACGAGGTCGTCGCTCCAGAGGACGCCGCCCTCCTCGGGCACGACGAAGGCGACGTCGACGCCTTCGGCCTGGAGTTGGGCGACGTCGCCGGCGTTGCCGACCGCCACCCACGGGCCGTCGGCCGTGCCGAGGTCCGCGTCGAAGACCGTGTCGACCACCACCGCGCCCGCCTCCCGGGCGCCGGCGACGCGGTCCGCGGCCGCGGCCAGCGCCGCCGGGGTGACCCTCTCGAGTTCGACGCCCATCGCCAGCAGCACCATGCCGATCGACTCCATCGGGTCACGCACGAACGCGACCTGGCCGGCGAGGTCAGGCGCCAGCAGGTCACGGGCCGATCGCACGTCGCCCGGAACTCGTCCCCGTACGAACGCAAGCCCGGTCACCCCCACCGCCCACGGGACCTGCCGGCGCGGGCCGCCGCGCTCGAGCGCGGTCCGCATCGTGGTGATGTCGGTGTCGCGCGGCAACGCCTCGAGCAGCGAGTCGGCGGCGAGCCGGGCCGCGGTCTGGTCGTTCACGACGACGAGATCGCGCCCGAGGTCGGCCCCGCCGACCTCTCGCAGCGCGGCTTCGAACACCGCGTCGTCCAGCTGATCCTCGTGATACTCGACCGCGATGCCGGTCGCCCGCTCGAACGCAGGGAGCGTGTCGCCGTCGATGAAGAACGGACGGTTCGCGAACCGCAACACGCCCGCGGGTGAATGGGGATCCGCGCGGCAGGCCGCCACCGCGACGCCGAGTGCCGCGGCGACGCCGGCCACGAACCCCCGCCGCCCGAGCATCAACCCGGCGCACCATCAATGCGAATGCAAGGCTGGCGGTCATGGCACTCGTCGTCGGGATTCCTGCCGAGGTCAAGAACAGCGAATACCGGGTGGCGATCACCCCCGATGGTGTGCGGGAGCTGTCGCAGCATCAGCTCACGGTGCTCGTGCAGACCGGGGCCGGCCGCAACTCCGCCATCGCCGACAGCGAGTACGCGGCGGCCGGCGCGGAAGTCGTCGCCACCGCGGCCGAGGTCTGGGAGCGGGCCGAGCTCATCTGCAAGGTCAAGGAGCCCCAGCCGGACGAATTCGACCTGATGCGCGAGGGCTTGGTGCTCTTCACCTATCTGCACCTCGCCGCCTACCCCGAGGTGGCCAAGGCGTTGCTGGCGCGCAAGGTCGCTGGCGTCGCGTACGAGACGGTTCAGCTCGAATCCGGCGCACTCCCGCTGCTCGCGCCGATGAGCGAGGTCGCGGGGCGCATGGCGACCCAGATCGGCGCTCACTACCTCGAGCGTGAGAACGGTGGTCGGGGCGTGCTCCTCGGCGGCGCCCCGGGTGTGCGGCCGGGTCGCGTCGTGGTGCTCGGTGCGGGGAACGTCGGCTGGAACGCAGCGTGGATCGCCGCGGGCATGGAGGCGGAGGTGATCCTCCTCGACAAGAACATCGACCGGCTCCGGTGGGTGGACCAGATCCATCAGGGTCGCATCATGACGCTGGCATCGAACCGGGGCGCGGTGGAGCGAGCGGTCGCCGGCGCCGATCTCGTCATCGGCGCGGTCCTCGTCGCCGGCGACCGCGCTCCGATCGTCGTCACCGACGGCATGGTCCAGGGCATGAAGGATCGCTCCGTCATCGTCGACGTCGCCATCGACCAAGGCGGTTGCGTCGAGACGATCCACGAGACGACGCACACGGATCCCGTGTACGAGATGCACGGCGTGATCCACTACGCGGTCGGCAACATTCCGGGGGCGGTTCCATACACCTCGACGTACGCGCTCACCAACGCCACGTTGCCGTACCTGCTCGACTTGGCCGACCACGGACTGACCGCAGCGTGCCGCACCGACCCTGCGCTGGCGTCAGGGGTCAATACGCTGGGCGGTGCCGTCGTCCACGAGACCGTGGCCCACGCCCTCGGTCTCGAGCACACAGAACTCGAAACGGCGCTGGGATAGGCGCGGCCGCTACGGAGTGGCGGGGCTGTAGTCGACTTCGGCGAGATCGCGTCCGACGAGGTCAGCGATCAACGCCACGAGGTCGCAGAGGACTCGCTCGACGGGCTCGTCGTAGTCGTGGGCCAGGCTGGCGGCAACGGCCCCGGCGGTGGCGTCGGCGTGCAGGCGCTCGCGTCACGGGTCGGCCCGTGCAACGCCGGCTCCGTCGAGCACGGCCCCTTCGATCATCGCCGCGATCCCCCCCGGCGAGGTCTCGAACGGCGCGTCGAGCGCGAAGACGGGGACATTCGACGCGACGTCGGCGACAAGGTGGAACCGGCGCTCGTCGCGCTCCCGCGACTCCTCGAACCCGACGCTGAAGCCCAGGAGATCGACCACGGTCGCGGGCGTGCGCTCCAACGATGGCGGGCCGCCTTCGTTGCGCCGGACCACGACGACCGCGCCGAGCGCCAACGGTCGGTCCGCGTGGCTCGGGACGGAGATCCACACGTCGTCACCGATCGACGCCAACGCGGACGCGGGACCGAGGCGGCTCAAGTCCGTTCCCGAGGGCACGCTCATCACCGGAGGGCCAGGGTGGACCACGATCTGCCGCCATGATCGTTCCAACGCGATCGCTCCGTCGGCGACGAAGGGATGACCCAACGCGACCAACTCCGGCACGATCGCGGACGGGCCACTGCCGGTCCCGCCGAGAATGGCAACCGCGCTCCCTCCGAGGTCCACGGCCCCGCCCCGGAGGAGGTCGAGACCGCGCAGATGGCTGACGACGAGCAGGACCGTGTCCAACATGAACCGCTGCCACGCCGCTGATGCCTCGTCGGCCGCGGCCGCGACCACCTCGTCGCGCTCGGGGCCGATCACGAACCGCGCCTGAGCTCCGTAGTCGATGACATGCGCATCGTCGTGCCGGCGAACGAGGCGTACCTCTTGTCCGTCGACCTCGGTCGCCCAGACGAGCTCGCTGTCGTCGGGATCGGCGAGAGTGGCCTTGGCCACCTGGTGCAAGCGGACGACCGGCCCCGCGGCTTCGGGCATGGGGGCACATCCCGGCCACACCAGCTCCGACTCCACGGTGACCCCGAAGGCGCGATACCGCACTGCCGCCGGAGCGTACTAACGGCGGGGTTGCAAAACTGTCAGGCCGAAGGCCGGGCCTGCGTCCCGAGCCGGCGACGAGGAGCGTCAGCGACGAGGAGCTTCGGACCGAGCGGAAAGGGGGACTCCGCGGGTTTCTGTGGGGGGTGGGCCGGGGTCAAGGGCGGCCGTAGGCCGGCGGAGCGAACCCTTGACGCCGGCCCTGCCGGGGTTGCTGGTCGCACAATGGGCTGAGGCCCGCCCCCTGGGGGGGCCTTGTTGGCCTGTTCGGGTCAGTGACGCGCACGTGCTCTTCGTAGGTTCGGGGTTGCGAACCCAACCGAGCCTTCGAGGAGCGAGCACGTGCGCGTCACCACTGCATTCAACAAGCTGTTGGCCCTCGTGGGGGCCACGGTCGCCTCGGTCACCTTCAGCCCCGAAGGGGTCGTGGTCGGATTGCGGCGCCGGCGGCGCCGGCCGATCTGCCCGTGCGGGTGGAAGGGACGCGCCGTCCATGACCATTCGATCCGTCGGTGGCGGCATCTGGACCTGGGCGGCTCGAAGCTGTTCTTGGAGAGCGAGATCCGTCGCCTCCATTGCCGGCGCTGCGACCGGGTCCGCACCGAGGACGTGCCGTGGGCGCGGCCCCGGGCCCGGCACACCCGTGACTTCGAAAACGTCGTCGCCTGGCTGGCCCAACACACCGACAAGACCACTGTCACCCGGTTGCTGCGCACGAGCTGGGAGACGGTGGCCGGCATCGTCGGTCGGGTCGTCGCCGAGCACATCGCTACCCGCCGCCTGGCCGACATCTACCGGATCGGGGTCGACGAGGTGTCGTGGCGCAAAGGGCACCGCTACCTGACCGTGGTCGCCGACCACGACCGCAACGGCGCCGTGGTATGGGCCGGCGAAGGCCGCACCGCGGCGGTCCTCGAGGAGTTCTACGACCGGCTCGGCGAGGACGGCTGCGCCCACCTCCAGGCCGTCTCGCTGGATATGGGCCCCGCCTACAAGGCGGCGACCGATCGCAAGGCCCCCCACGCCCGCCAATGC
>WNGB01009710.1_pt1 | contig 13436 bp, 10 predicted proteins | sample 5400681 | NCBI WGS metagenome assembly WNGB01 (sample SAMN13153367, study PRJNA577476) | soil metagenome | isolation source: 115 cm soil or saprolite under grassland replicate 2 | place: USA:California | collected 2016-06-15 | reverse complement strand
CGGTATGTACGTCATGACGGCGATCGCGGGCGGCAAGCCGGCGGCGTCGACGCTGACGTGGCTGTCCCAGTGCTCGTTCCGTCCACCGCTCGTCATGATCGCGATCCAGAAGACGAGCGCGATGCACGAGGCGGTGGAAAAGAGCGGCGCGCTGGCCGTGAACCTCCTGACGGAGGAACAGAGGGCGATCGCAGAGGCCTTCTTCCGTCCTCCGGCGGTCGAGCGTGACCGCCTGGGTGACTACCGATTCGAGCCCGGCCCGGAGACCGGCGCGCCGCTCTTGACGGACGTGCCCGCCTGGTTCGAGGTCCGCCTGAGCGACTCGGTGGACCGCGGCGACCACACGGTCTTCGTCGGCGAGGTCGTCAACGCTGGCGTCCGCGACGCCGGCGCGAAGCCGCTGCTCTTGGCAAGCACACCCTGGAACTACTCCGGCTAACGCCGGGGCAAATCCTTCGCTGCGCTCACTTGGCAAACACCTCGTCTACCGGGGTGATCTTCACGTTCTCCGGCTTGATGTTGAGCTTGAGCGCTCCGATGACCCTGTCCTCGTCGAGCAGCTCCTTCGGCTTCTGGGCGTCGTACTGGATGGCCGAGAACTCGCCGGAGACGAGCCTTTCCTTCAGGCCTTTCGCATCCTTTGTCACGATCACCACGGAAAGGTCTTTGGCTGAAAGGTGCTTTCGGATCGCCGCGTTGACGGCCTCGGGCGTGAGAGCCTTGAGGCGCTCGCGCATCGTCGAGGTGTACTCGCCGGTCCCGTACCATCTCGAATCGAGCGCGTAGCCGATCTGCTGGTTCTGGGTGGCCGTCATCACGAAGACGTTCTTCATCAGGTAGTCGCGCATGCGCTCGAAGTCCTCCTTTGAGAGGCCGTCGCGGATGAGCTTGTCCAGCTCGTGGACCGCGATCCGCAGCGCCATGTGCGCGTTGACCGGCACGACCGGACGGATCCAGACCTCGAAGATCTGGGCGTGGCGCGCGATGTTGGGATCGGGGAAGAACTGGAACATGCCGCGCGGGAACGCCTCGATGTAGGCGTAGTCGCCGTAGTTCATCCCGCGGACCTCGCGGATTCGCTGGTAGAGGTGGGAGACGGGGGAGCGGTGCTCACCCAGCCACGTGCGCGCCAGAGACAGAGCGGCGTAGTCGGGATGCGAGCGCGTCACTTCGATCGGCAGGCCGAAGGAGATGGCCGTCGCCCGCGTCTCCTTTTCGATGATCTCGACCTCCAGCCCTTTCGGGCGCTTCCCGGCGATCCCCTGCGCCGCAGCGGCCGCGGACCCGGCGGGCAGCTTCGCGATCTGGCTCTTCAGCGCCGCGACCATTTCTTCCGGGGCATCCCCGGCGACGCCGACTGTCAGCGCTGCCCGCGTGTACGCGCTCGCGATGAATCCCGTGATGTCTTCAGGCGTGATTGCCTCGATTCCGGACACCGTTCCGAGCACGGGGTGGCCGTAGGGAGTGCCGGCGAAGATGGTCGCCTGGAGTCTCTCCTTGGCGAGCTCTTCCTCGTTGTTGGAACGCAGGTCCTCCCTCAGTTGGTTGAGCTGCGCGTCCTTCAACCTCTTGAAGTCCTCCTCGCGCAGGCCCGGAGCGAGCAGCATCGGCAGGGCGATGTCGAAGAACGCCTTCCAGTTGTCGCGGTGGATCGAGCCGGTGAACGTCGTCATCTCCTTGTCCGCGTGTCCGAGGAAGGTTCCGGCCATCGGGAAGAGGGCCTTGTTGATCTCGTCGATGCGCCGGTCCTTGGATCCCGCCTCGGCCACCATCGCGGCCGCGAGTGCGGAGAGACCCTCCTTCCCTCTGGGGTCGTCGGCGGACCCGGCCTTGAAGAGAAGCTTGACGTTCAACTGTGGGAGCGTCGTCTTCTGCAGGACGAAGTCCACATCTGCAGCGGCGCCGGTTTCGGGAGCGCCCGGCGCGAGCGAGGCCAGAGACGGAAGTTTCGCGACGGCGTCCGGCATCGGCTGCTGCGAGACGGTTGCCACCACGAGGTTCGCGTCGGTGAAGTACTTCTTCGCCACAACCTGCAGGTCTGCCGGCTTCAACGAAGCGTAGGTGCGGTAGAGCCGGTTCAGCGTGTCGAAGGACCGCTCGTACCGGACGAAGCGGGCGAGCGTCGCCGCGATCGTCTCGGTGTTGTCGAGTCGCCGCGCGAAGCCGTAGCGGGCGCTCGACTTCGCTTCCTCGAGTCGCTTTGAGTCCACCGGCTCGGCGATGGCCTTCTGGAAGACCCTCAGGATCTCGTCGCGGACGTAAGCCGAGTCTTCGATCTTCTTCACGCGTGCGAAGACGGTGGAGAGCCCGGGGTCCTGCGTCCCGCCGCTGTCGCCGAACATCTGGTCCACCTTCTGCTCCTGCTCGACCAGCTTCTTGTGGATGTCCGAGGTCTCGCCGAACTCCAGGTCGAAGAGCAGGTCCATCGCGGCGAAGCCCCTCTGGACGCCGGAGAAGGCCGGGCCGTGGAACGCGACGGTGACCCAGGGAAGCGTGGGGCTCGTCCAGGTCAGGTGCGCGTAGACGGGCGCCTTGGCCGGAGGCTCCTGGGGGATCTCGACGCCGTAGGTGCCACGCTCCCACCCGCCCCAGTATTTTTCGACCAGCCGGATAACCTTCGCGGGCTCGACGTCGCCCGCCACGATCAAGGTCGTGTGCTCGGGCCGGTACCAGCGCGAGAAAAAGATCCTGGAGTACTCGAGCTGGTTGGGCATGTCCTCGATGTCCTTCAGGAATCCCATGGTGGTGTGTTTGTAGGTGTGAGTGGTGAAGGCCTTGTCGTGCTGGACCTCCTCGAGCTTGAAGAGCGGGTTGGCGCTATTCTTGTTGTACTCCCCGAGCACGGCGCGCGCCTCGGTCTTGAAGCCCTCGGGCGAGTAGTCGAGATTCATGAAGCGGTCCGCCTCGATCCTGAGCATCAGTTCGAGGTCTTCCTTCGAGAAGGTGGTGTGGTAGTTGGTGTAATCGTCGGTCGTGTAGGCGTTTTGGCGCGCGCCCACCTGGGTCAGGATCTCCTGGTACTTCTCCGGCGGGTAGGTCTTCGTGCCCCGGAACATCATGTGCTCGAAGAAGTGAGCGAACCCGGACTTGCCCGGCTCGACCTCGTTGCGGGAGCCCGTCTGCACCGGGATCTGGAGGGAGACGATGTTGGGGAACCCCGTCGGCACGACGATGACCTTCAGCCCGTTGGGCAGCCTCTTCTCCGCGGCCTGGAACGGCAGGATGTCGCCGGACGACGCGGCCTTGGTCGCGGCCCGGGGCCTCCTGGCGGCGGGTTTGGCGGAGGTCTTCTTCTGGGCCATCGCGATCATCGGCGCAAAGGCCAGCAGGATAGCGGCAAGGCAGCGAAATCGGTTCATGAAATCTCCTCTCGGTCGTGTCGGGGCTCGCATTCTATCTGCATGAGCAGACAGGAGAAAGCCCGTTTCCGCCGCCCGGGCCCTTCGCTCGGCACCGGGTCAAAAGACTCTTGACTTTGCTCGGGTATCGCGCACAGTATTTACAGATTTCCTTTTTTGCTCGGCGTACCCGAGCTTTTTTTTTTGCGAAAGGAGTTTTTGAAATGGCCGCTTCCAACCTACCGGCCCGAGCCCCCGAACGCCAACCCGAACCGACGTCATCTCCCCGACCGACCTGGCCCCAGCCCGTCAAGAAAACGACGCGGTTCATCATAAAGATCAGCGGTGCCATTCCGAGTTAAGCCAAAGTCTAGATGCTTGAAAGGTGGAGATCGAGTAGCCACTCTGGAAGCTCTCTGGCGGCCTCCCGTTTGAGGAAACCGCCATGCTCCCTTCCTTAGAGATCGTTTGATGACTGGTCGGATTCTTCCGTTTCCGCACCGGGCGATTTGCTCGGCCGAAGGCAAGGCTGCCGCCCGACGGATTTTGGATACTCCCGCATCCAAACGACTCTTGGATTCTGAGCATCTGCCGCTGCAAGAGCCTGAGGCTTTGCTCTGGATTTGCTCAGCCCTCCGTGGACAGATGGACACATCGCCGGGAAACGTCCGAGAAGAGGCTGAGTTCTTCTATCGTTTCGTCGACATGCCTCGACGAGAGATAGGCATTTTCGATGAACGAGATTACTTCTTGGGAGAGTTGGCGCTAATCGCGGGCACGGCGTGCCGTCATCTTTCCCGCCGGGACGAAGCACGGCTGTGGTTCGACCGTTCGGAAGCTGGCTTTCGGCACACAGTGAACGCCACGGCGGAGTTGTCGCGGGTCGCGTATCAGAGGTTGGCACTCCGACTCGAGGAAAGACATCTGGAAGCGGTTCTGGAGATGGTTCCGCCGCTGATCGAGAGCTTTCGGAAGCTGGAGATGCCGGAGGACGTCTTGAAGTGCCGGTTTCTGGAGGGGCTGGCGCTGATGGAAAGCGGCCGCCTTGCCGACGCGGCCACCGTATTTCGAGCGGTCACCCATGAAGCCCGCGAGTTGAGAAGCGACAAGCTTCTCGCCCTCGCGTATACGAACCTGACTCAGATTCACGGGATTCTGGGAGAGACTGAAGAAGCGGTCCTTTCCTCTCGTCTGGCATTGCCAATTCTGCGGCACCTGGAAGACCGGATCGGCATCGCGAAGGTGCAGTGGGGAATCGCCAATCTCCTTCGAGGACAAGGGCAAGTTGTGGCGGCGATTGAAGCTTATCGAGCCGCACAGCAGGAGTTCGAGAGGATCGGAATGCGCGCGGACGTCGCGGCTTTGAGCCTCGTCGTGGCGGATCTGCTTCTTGAGATCGAACGAGATCAGGAGGCCATGCGAGAGATCCTCTCCGCGCTTCCCGTCCTTGATGAGCTGAAAATGGTTCCCGAAGGGGTTGCGGCTTTCTCGCTTTTGCGCGAGTCCACACGACAGCAGCGCATCAACCGCCAGGCTCTGCGCGACCTGCACGGGTACTTCGAAGATCTGAAGTCGTAGACCTCCTTCCTTCCCCAAGTCAGCTCGTCGATTGAAGCATTTCGGCGTGCCGCGCGTCCTGTTGCTCTTGCCGACGACGACTTATAAGACGCCGGATTTTCTCGCGGCGGCAGGAAAGCTGCGGATTGACGTCACGGTGGGTTCGGAGGAGCCGAGCACTTTCGAAGGCATGAATCCTGAGGGATTGCTGACGTTGGACTTTCGGGATCCGGAGGCGTGCGGTCGCAGGGCCTTGGAGTTTGCCGCGAAGAGTCCGATCGGAGCGGTGATTGGAGTAGACGAAGACACGGCGGTCGTCGCGGCGACGATCTCGCGGGCACTGGGCCTTCCGCACAATCCGGTGCATGCCGCAGTCGCGGCGCGGCACAAGGACACGATGCGGGGGTTGCTGGCGGCGTCAGCGGTGCCGTCGCCCGGTTATCGGGTGTTCGATCGAGATGAGGATCCGAGGGAGGCCGCTGAGCAGGTTCGGTTTCCTTGTGTCCTGAAGCCGACATTTCTCGCGGCCAGCCGCGGGGTCATCCGGGCGGATGACCGCGAGAAGTTCGCCTCCGCGTGGCACCGCATCGAAAGCATCCTCGACGATCCGGAGGTCGAGGCGAAGGGGAGCTTCCGCGCACCGCTCGCCGGGGGTCGCTCGAGGGGCCCGGCTCGCGAGATTCTGGTCGAGGATTTCGTTCCGGGACGCGAGGTCGCGCTGGAAGGTCTGCTTCGGGAAGGGGAGTTGAAAGTCCTGGCGATCTTCGATAAGCCCGATCCGCTCGAAGGGCCGTACTTCGAGGAGACGATCTACGTCACGCCGTCGCGGCTGCCCGAGCAGATGCAGGAGTGGGTCGCTCAAGTGACTTCGCGCGGAGCCCTCGCCCTCTGGCTGCGCGAGGGGCCAGTCCACGCGGAACTGCGCGTCAACGAGGCCGGGCCATGGTTGATCGAAATCGCCGCGCGCTCGATCGGCGGGCTCTGCTCGCGCACGCTGCGATTCGGGACGGGAATGTCGCTCGAAGAGCTGATCCTGCGCCACGCTCTGCGGATGGAGATGCCCGAGCCGGAGAGAGAAGCCCGGGCGGCGGGGGTGATGATGATTCCGATTCCGCGCGGGGGAGTCCTCGAGGAGGTGCGGGGGTTGCCGGAGGCGCGAGCCGTGCCCGACATCGAAGACGTGACGATCTCCGCGCATCTCGGGCAGAGGCTCGTGCCGCTGCCGGAGGGATCGCGTTATCTGGGATTCATCTTCAGCCGGGCGGCGACGCCAGAGAGCGCGGAAGCGGCGCTGCGCGAGGCGCACGGGAGGCTGGAGTTCGTGGTGTCTTCGAGAGAGGGAGCAGATCCTTCGCGGAGCCTGTCCTGAGCAGGAGAGCCTCCATCGATCACGAGAGCAGATCCTTCGCTTCCTCCTTCGCTGAAGTCGCCGACGCGCCAGAGCCGCTATGGCGACGGCGCGCTTCGGAGGACAGGTCGCTCAGGATGACAACGTGGCGCGAAGGGCTCAGGATGACAGAAAGGAAAGGCGAAGGGATGACAGAGAACGCGACATCGCGTTCTCCGTCATTTCGCCGGCGAGTAATAAGGGTTCCTTCCCGCGGCGTGGTCGGTGGTGTCGAGGATCTCGCCGACGCGCGGCGCCAGGTCACGGATTGCCTTTTCGATGCCCATCTTCAGGGTCACGTCGGCGGCGCCGCAGCCCTGGCAGCCGCCGCCCAGACGGATGTAGACATTGTTCTTCTTGACGTCGATCAGCTCGACGTACCCTCCATGCGCGGCCACGGCGGGATTGATCTCACGGTCGAGGAGGTCGCCGATGGCCCACTTCAGATCCCCCTCCGAGGGGAGGCTCTCGAAGTACTCGACGGAGACGATCGGCTGTCCGCCGCGGATGTGCTTACGGATGACGTTGCCAATCCCCAGCGCCGGCCAGTCCACGGGATGGGCGGAGCCGACGGTCACGGTGTTGTCGGCGATCAGCACTGATTCGACGCCGGGAAGCGCCAGGAGATCTCGCGCGAGCGGCGACAGCCCGGCGTCCTCCACGTTCGCGAAGAATGCCGATTCGCCGGGCGCGAGCGGCCGGTCCACGGTGAACTTGCAGCGGTCGCCCGAGGCCGAGGGCTCGCCGGTGATCTTGATCTCGTCCATGGCGATCTTGAGTATAACTTCCCTTCCGTCTCTGAGATGATAGACGGCGGAAGGGCGACGACTCGCTCTCTCAATTTTCGCAAGAGAATGGCTCGACTGCCGGGGCGCCACCTTTCGGGACGCGTTGTCGAGGTGATGGTCGCCATCACCGTCGCGAGCATTGTCTGCCTGCTGTCTGGTCCTTACCTGTACAGGCTCTGGAGAAGGGAGAGGCTTCGGATCGCGGCGCGGGAAGTCCACACGCTCGTTGTGGCGGCGCGCCTGAAGGCCGCGAAGTTGAATGAGCTGGTCGTGCTGTGGATCAACCCCTCGACGCGCCTCATGATGGCCTGGGCCGACGCCCCTCCCTACAACTTCATTCAGGACCCGGGGGAACCAACCATCCTGCACGTGCGGCTGCGGACCGGGAACTTTTTCCAGGCGCCCGACGGCGATGAGGTCGGCGGCAGGGATTCGGTCGCCTTCGACACGTATAACGGAGATCCGGAGATCGCGGACCGCATCGTCTTTCGCTCGAACGGGACTCTCGTGGCGCCGCAGAGTCCCAATAGCAAGACGCCCACGAGGCCCGCGAGGTATACGGCGACTATCCCGTACGGCTCGGTCAACTGCAGTTCGGGCGACTCCTGCCGCGGGGTCTATCTCACCGACAGGCGGTTGACAGGCGCGGGAGAGAAGGGCAACGCGTTTCGAGTGAGCGTCGGCGATTTCGGCGCGCTGGGCCGGATTTCGATTCTCAAGTGGCTGCCGCGTTCGGAGGGGGGCAATCCCGGTGAAAACAATTACGTGCCTCCTCCATGGAAGTGGGTGGATTGATGCACGAGCGGCGGCGGTACGACCGGCGGACAGGGGTCGCGCTCCTGTCTCTGGTGGCGGCAACCAACGTGATTCCATGGATGGAGCTGCTGCTCGGCGAAACGGTGACCGCCGAGCTTCTAGCGCCTTCCGAGATTCGGGTGGCGGCGGGGACGTGCGTGCTGGCGCTCGTTCTCCTCCTGGGCGCGTGGTTCTCGGGCCGGCACATTCCCATCCCGGCCAGACCCCGGATCGCGCGGCCGCGCACCGCGGGCCTGCGGTTCTCGATCGCGGCCGCCGCAGTGAACGTCGCGATCGCGGGACTCATCCGGTGGATCGGAGCGAGGCACGCCGCCGGATTTCCCCAGGAGCTGACGATCTTCGTGATCGGCTGGTATCTGGTGGTTCTCCCCCTCGAAGTCGCCGCCGGCTTGAGCCTCGGCCGCGCTGGCCGGATGCCGGGACGTCGCCGCGAGTAACCGCCCGGAGACGCCAGGCTTCCTTGACCCGGTTTCGCTCTCTCGTTGATAATCGCTGTCAATGGCAAGAAAGATCACCCGCAAACAATTGAAGCGCAATGACCTCGTCGAGACGATGGGCCGGACGGTGGATTACGTTTCCCATCACCGGCGGGGAGTCACAGAAGGCATGGTCGCCGCGGCTGTCGTGGCGGTACTCATCGGAGGGTTCCTCCTGCTGCGCAGTTACCGGGAGAACCAGGCGGGCAAGGAACTGTCGGCCGCGCTGGCTGCCCTGGACACTCCGATCGCGGGCCAGCCGGCGGCCCTGGGAGCCGCGAAGAGCTTCGCGACGGCGCAGGCGAGGGACAAGGAAGCGGACGGGCATCTGCGCAAGGCGGCAAACTATCCTGGAACTTCGGCGGGCCGGGCGGGCGCTCTGATTCTCGCCGCGCGCGACAAGGTGCCCAACGCCGAGACTTTCGCTCGAACAGCGCGCGTGGCCAAGGCGGAGGTTGCCGCTTCGGCGGAGCTCGACGCGGCACGCCTCCTCGCGGCGCAGGGGAAGAAGACCGAAGCGATCGACCGCTTGAAACGAGCCATCGAATCCCCCGCCTCCGCGGCGCCCAAGGATGCCCTCCTCTTCGCCCTGGGACAGGTCTACGAAGACTCCGGCTCGACCTCCGATGCTCGCGCCACGTTCCAGAGGCTGATCACCGACTACCCGAATTCCCCCTACCGCAACGATGCCCGACAGAAGATCCCGGGCTCCTGATTCGGTAGGCGGTAGGCGAGACGAGAACCGCAAGAGGAAGAGCGGACTCTCGTCGGCTTTCGCCTCCCGCTTCCCGCCTCCCGCCTTCCGTTCCTCGTGACTCGCGTCGTCATCTTGGTGTGCGACGGGCTGGGCGTCGGGGCAGCGCCCGACGCCGAGGCCTATGGAGACGCCGGAAGCGACACGCTCGGCCACGTGCTCGACCGGTATCCCACCGTGCTTCCGAACCTCGAAAGCCTGGGACTTCTCGCGATCAACGGGCGCGGCCGGAAAACGGGGGCCCGGGGAAAGGCGAGGGAGCTCTCGGCGGGCAAGGACACGACGACGGGACACTGGGAAATGATGGGTCTCGTCGTCGAGCACGCGTTTCCGCTCTATCCCGGCGGGTTCCCGCGCGAGGTCGTCGAGCCGTTCGAGAGATATGCCGGGAAAAAGGTTCTGGGGAACAGGGCCGCTTCCGGGACCGAGATCGTCAAAGAGCTGGGGGCAGAGCACCTGGCAACGGGCCGTCCCATTCTCTACACGTCGGGAGATTCGGTCTTTCAGGTCGCGGCGCACGAGGAGATCTGGCCTCCAGAGAAGCTCTGGGATCTCTGCCGCTTCGCCCGCGGCATCTTGAAGGGAGGACATCTGGTCGGCCGCGTCATCGCGCGCCCCTTCGTGGGAACGCCCGGCAACTTCAAGCGCACCGCCAACCGGCGCGACTTCACCGTCGAGCCCACGGGGGAGACCTGGCTCGACCGGCTCGTGGCCACCGGCAAGTCGGTCTTCGGCGTGGGCAAGATCGTAGACATTTTCTCGGGGCGCGGCATTACGGATTCGGTGCACACCGGTTCGGATTCGGAGGGAATGCGTGTGACGGTCCAGGCAATGCGCGGCAGGCGAGCCGACGTCGTCTTCACCAACCTCGTGGATTTCGACAGCAAGTACGGACACCGCAACGATCCGGCCGGATACGCGAAGAACCTCGAGTCGCTCGACTCCCATCTGCCGGATCTTCTCGAGGCCCTCGGCCCGGAGGATCTGCTCTTGCTGACGGCCGATCACGGCTGCGAGACGACGGACGTCTCGACGGACCACACGCGGGAATTCGTTCCGCTGCTTGCGGCCGGCGGGGCCGTCCGCTCCGACGTGGACCTGGGCGTGCGGCAAGGCTTCTGCGACCTCGCGGCGACCGCGGGGGAATGGCTGGGCGTGCCAGCGCCGCGCGGCGAGAGCGCGCTCGCCCGACTGCTGGCGTAGTGGTCCACGTAATCTTGGCGGCCGCGGCAGTTTGCGGCTGCATCGTCCTGTTCCTCGTGATCGTGAATCTCGCCGCGACGCCGCGCCTCTCGCGCGCCAGGACTCTCGCCGGGCCCGCGCCGAGAGTCTCGGTCATCGTCCCCGCGCGCAACGAGGAGCTGGCGATTACCACGGCGGTCGGGTCCCAGCTCGCACAGGACTATCCGGACTTCGAGGTCCTCGTCGTCAACGACCGCTCGACCGACCGGACGGGGACGATCCTGGAAGCTCTCGCGCGCGAGCATCCGCGGCTGCGGATCATCTCGGGGGCGGACCCGGGGCCGGGGTGGCTGGGCAAGCCTCACGCCCTGTGGCTTGGCGCGCGGGAAGCGAGCGGCGAGATTCTGCTCTTCGCTGACGCCGACGTCCGCTATCACCCCCGCTGCCTGCGGGAGGCCGTGGCGTTTCTGGAGGGCCGGAGGGTGGACTTTCTGGCCCTTCTTCCGCGGATGGAGGCGGAGGGCTTCTGGGAGAACGTGCTCATGCCGTACATCATCGGCGCGTTCTTCGCCGGGCCGGGGATCCTGGCGAACCTCGACAGGCCCCGCTGGCTCGCCGCCGGCGGGGGAGCCGGCAACATGATCCGCCGCGACGCCTACGAGGCGATCGGGGGGCACGAGGCGCTGAAAGCCTCCGTGGTGGACGACGTCGCGCTGGCGCTCCGGGTAAAGAGGTCGGGCTTTCTGGCGCGTGCCGTCCGCGCCGAAGACCGGGTCACCGTGCGGATGTATCGGGGCTTCCGCGAAGTCTGGGACGGCTTCGGAAAGAACGTGGCCTACCTTTTCCAGGGATTCACAGGCGCGGTGCTGCTCCTGCTGACGATGTTCTGGTTCGCCGTGAACATCGTGCCCCCGGCCGTCCTCCTCTCCGCGCTCCTGGGAGCGCAGGTTTCTCGTCTCGACCTTGCCCTGGCGGTCTGGGGCACGGCGCTTCCGATCCTGGCGCGCGTTGTCCTCGCTGCTGCTCTCGGCGATCCGCTGTGGCCGTCCTTCACTCACCCTATAATGGCGGCCGTTTGGGCGGGAATAACCTGCCGATCCTTATTTCAACGGATTGTCCTGAGGCGCCTGACCTGGCGGGGCCGGGAGTTCGACGCGCGTGGTGCGCGTTTTTGAGCCGGAGGAGTACATGCGCTGGATCGGCCTCGTGGGCATGCTCGTGGTCATCGGGGTCGCGCTCGCCCTGTCGCGCAACCGCCGGGCCATCCGCTGGCGCACCGTCGGGTGGGCGTTCGCGCTCCAGCTCGCATTCGCCGCCGTTGTCCTCTACTGGGAAAGCGGCAAGAACGCGCTCGAGGCATTCTCCAACAAGGTCTCGAGCGCCATCGGCTACGCTGACAAAGGCTCCGCCTTCCTCTTCGGATGGCTGGCCGGGCCGATGGACGAGCTGGGAGCGAAGACAGGACTTCCTCTCCGGGGCTTCATCTTCGCCTTCAAGGTCCTTCCGATCATCATCTTCATCTGCGCGTTCTTCTCGCTCCTCTACTACTTCGGGATCATCCAGGTCGTCGTCAAGGCCATGGCCTGGGTCATGCAGAAGACGATGAAGGTCTCCGGCGCCGAGGCCCTGTGCGTCGCGGCCAACGTCTTCATCGGCCAGACGGAGGCGCCGGTCCTGATCGCCCCCTACATCGCCGCGATGACGACCTCGGAACTTCTGACGATGATGACGGGCGGCATGGCGCACGTCTCCGGCGCGGTCATGCTCGCCTACGTGACGATGGGGGCGCCGTTGAAGTACCTCATCACCGCCTCCGTCATGGCGGCGCCGGGGACGTTTTTGATCGCCAAGATCCTCTGGCCGGAGACGGAGGAGCCCGTCACGATGGGGACCGTCAGGATGAAGGTCGAGAAGGCGAATGTGAATTTCATCGACGCGGCCGCCAGCGGAGCGTCGCAGGGCATGACTCTCGTCCTGAACATCTCGGCGATGTTGATTGCCTTCGTGGCCCTGATCGCGATGCTCAACGGGTTCCTGGGTTGGGTCGGGCACTTCTGGAGCAACCCGACGTTCTCCCTCCAGGAGATCTTCGGCTATGTCCTCGGGCCCCTGGCCTTCATCCTGGGCGTGCCCAGGGAGGACACCGCGATCGTCGGGAACCTGATCGCCAACAAGACGGTCATCAACGAGTTCTTCGCCTTCTCGATGATGAAGGACGTCGTCGGACAGCTCTCGGAGAAGGGAAAGTTGATCGCGACGTTCGCCCTCTGCGGGTTCGCGAACTTCTCCTCGATCGGGATCCAGATCGGCGGCATCGGCGGACTGGCTCCGACCCGCAAGTCGGACCTGGCGCGTCTGGGGTTCCGGGCCCTGCTCGCCGGTTCGCTCGTCAGTTTCATGACGGCCGCGATGGCGGGTTTGATCTGGGAGATGGGAGCGCCAGTCCAGTGAGCGCCGCGGGGCTTCCCGGGCGTCTGGACGCCGCCGCCGAGGCGATCCGGAAGAGGGCGAAGGCGGAGCCTCTCGTCGGGCTGGTTCTCGGCTCGGGGCTCGGCGCGTTCGCCGAGGGTCTGTCGGATCGAACGGCGATCGCCTACGACAGGATTCCGAACTTCCCGGTGCCGAGCGGAGTCGTCGGACACGCCGGAGAACTCGTCCTGGGCAGTGTGGGAACGACGCCGGTGGTGGTCCTGTCCGGAAGAATCCACTACTACGAAGGCCGCCCCATGGCAGACGTGATTTTCCCGGCGCGCGTGCTCGTGAGGTTGGGGATCCGAGCGGTGATCCTGACCAACGCCGCGGGAGGAGTTCGGCTCTCGTTCCGTCCGGGCGATCTGATGCTCATGACCGACCACATCAACAGCTTCGGCACCAACCCCCTCGTCGGGGACAACGAAGACACTCTCGGCCCCCGTTTTCCGGACATGAGCGTCGTTTACGACGAGCAGCTGCGCCGGGTGTTCCGGGAGCAGGCGCGGAGGCTGCGGATTCCGCTGCGGCGGGGCGTTTACGTCGGCCTGACCGGACCCTCCTACGAGACGCCGGCGGAGATCCGCATGTGGCGCAAGCTCGGCGCGGACGCGGTCGGCATGTCCACGGTGCCCGAGGCGATCGCGCTGCGCCATGCCGGCGTCCGCG
>WNGB01015269.1_pt1 | contig 13438 bp, 18 predicted proteins | sample 5400681 | NCBI WGS metagenome assembly WNGB01 (sample SAMN13153367, study PRJNA577476) | soil metagenome | isolation source: 115 cm soil or saprolite under grassland replicate 2 | place: USA:California | collected 2016-06-15 | reverse complement strand
CTTCCTGACCATCCCGAACCCGGCGGGCCTGGACGCGGAGGAGCATCCCTTCGCGATCCAGCTGGTCCCGGCGCTCGAGGACGCGGGGGTGAAGGTGCGTTCGGCGATCCTGTAGGAGGGCCAGACGCGCTTCTCGAACTCGAGGGGTACGCCCGTTAAGGAATAGGGCTGCGGGCCCGGCGTGTTGCTCACCGTGACGGAAGGAACGCCATGCCGGCCATCACCGCACAGGACATCACCAAGCTCGAACGGGTCCCGGTCGTCTCGGAGACGGCGCGGCAGCGCCCGGTACGCGAGGTAATACTCGCTCCGCATGGCCTGGAGGGCGAGGGGTTCCCCGTTCGGCGGGCGTTCGCCGGGGCCGACCTCACCGACCTCGACCCCTTCGTCCATATGGATCAGATGGGCGAGGTGGAATACGCGCCCGGCGAGGCCAAGGGCACGCCGTGGCACCCGCACCGCGGGTTCGAGACGGTCACATACATCCTCGACGGCGTGTTCGAGCACCAGGACTCGAACGGCGGCGGAGGCGTGATCACCAACGGCGACACGCAATGGATGACCGCCGGCGCAGGGATCCTGCACATCGAGCGCCCGCCCGAGCGCCTGGTGGCGAGTGGCGGCCTGTTCCACGGGATCCAGCTGTGGGTCAACCTGCCGAAGGCGGAGAAGTGGGCGCCGCCCCGGTACCAGGACCTCCGGGCGAACCAGGTGTCCCTCCTCGCGTCCCTCGATGCCGGTGCGCTCGTGCGCGTGATCGCCGGCGACGTGGCCGGCCGGAGGGGGCCGGGGCAGACCTACACGCCGATGACCATGCTTCATGCCACGATCTCGCCCGGGGCGCGACTGGAACTTCCCTGGCGCCCCGAGTTCAACGCCCTGGCCTACGTCCTGGCCGGCGCCGGCATGGTGGGTTCCGAACGACGACCCATCGCCAGTGGTGAGCTCGCCGTGTTCGGTCCCGGTGATGCCATCACGCTCGAGGCTGCCTCCGTCCAGGAGTCACGATCGCCTGCCCTGGAGGCGCTGCTGCTGGGCGGCCGTCAGCGGCTCACCACACGCCCGACCACATCGTCGAGTCGGACCCCGAACCCACGGACGGCTAGATCGAAGGCCCGGGTTCGCTCCCACTCTCGGACAGCCAGGCGGGCCCGCTGGCCGGGTGTCAGGCGCAGGCGATCCCGGATGAGCGTCCGGTCCACCCCGAGACCCGGCCGCTCGACCAATTCGAGCCCCTTCCCGCATGGCGAAGGGAGTCGATCGAGCGTCTCGAAACGAGGGGATGCGTGCCCCCGCTCGATCCGTGAGAGCACCAGCTGCGCCACGCCGGCCCGACGAGCGAGCTCCCGCTGGCTGAGAGCCAATGCACAGCCAGACCCGCGCGGACGCTGGCATGGTTCGAGCTGGCGAATTCCGGGTAAACAAGCGTCATGACTGCCTCATGGGAGACGCTGGCCGCCCTGGCGGCGAAAGGCGAGATCCGGTTACACCTGGATCTGGCCTCGATCCTCGGCTACATCTTGATCGGCCTCGTTGTAGGGCTGGTGGCACGGCTGATCGTGCCTGGGCGCGATCCTCTGGGCCTGCTTGGCACACTGCTGGTCGGCGTGGTCGGCGCCATCATCGGCGGATGGCTGGCCGGCGAGGTGTTCGCCGAGACCGCGGGGGTGGACTGGATCGCCTCGATCCTGGTCGCCGCCGTTCTCGTCCTGTTGCTGCGCGCCGGCTCACGCCGCCGCGTGACATCGGGCCGCTGGTAGCTCGCCGACCGTCGGGCTGAAAGGGGACGTCACAGCGCCAGCCAGTTGCTTGGGTTGGAGTCGCGCTTCTGGAGATCGCGGCCCACATGGTCTTTGTCCGCGGATCAGGGGTCGCAGGCGATATCGGTTGGCTATCGAAGTGGGGATGCGCCCACGACAACGAGGCGAAGTCTCGTACCAACTCGGATCGCGGCCGCGCCTTGCGTCTCGAAAAGTCCGAAGCCCGTCTTCTGCCCGCCATCCGTCGCGAAGCCAAAGGCCGTTCGGTCGCTGTTCACCGCGGTGACGGTACCCCGTCACTATCTGCTGACGAGGAAGAAACGATCGTGGCGTCGCGGCGTAGACGGCGACTCCGCCGACAGCCAGGCCGCTGAACCGACGAACTAGGGCCGATTGCCGCCGGAGCGTCGGGCTCATGGTCTTGGTGGGTGGGTCTACGAGGAGCTTTGTCCGCGGGTCGGGACGGTGAGGGTCCCAGGAAACACGTAGGGTCCAGCTCGATGCCTGAGGCAACGCTCGATGATGTCCGCCGACGCTTCCTCGTCTCCCTCTCCGAACTGGAATCAGCAGGGCCGTTCGGCCGCTGGCACCGAGAACGTTCGAGAGCGAAGCAAGTTAACCGCGTACTGATCCACCAATGGTCGAAGCGGCTCGAGGAGCGTTCTCGTCGGACCACGACCCGGAGGCTTGAAGCTGAATGTGACGACGGGGTCTTTGATGTGTCCTTCGCATTCGTCGAGGGCGACTTTCGCCGTCTTCACCAAGTGACTTGATCGCGTGCCTCTACCAAGCTGCCGAGTGGCGACAAAAGGAGCAGGTCGAGCGGGTCGTCTACAGGCTGCAAGAGCCAGACACCACGAGGTCCTGGCACGCCGCCAGAGTGAGTTCCTAAGGAAGCAAATCAACCGTTTGGAACCTCGCGGTCACAGGAAGGTACGGCCGTTTGCCGACGTTGGTGTCTTTACAACGATCCGGTTGGGCGTCGAGCCCGCCTCACCCGGGGTAGGAACCGGCCGGTGTGGGATGCGTAGGTGCGGTAGTCGTCGCCCAGCCCCTTGGGGGAGCTGAGCAGCCTCTCCTCGGCGGTCGCCCACCAGAGATGGGTGACGATGGACAACGCTGCCACTCCCAGCAGCAGGTAGCTCCGGAAGACGAGGGCGGTGCCCAGCGCGATTGCAATCATCGCCGTGTACATGGGGTGGCGAACATATCGGTAGGGCCCGCCGCTCACCAGCTGATGTTCCACCGTCACCCCGCTGACCGCCCCGTAGCCGCCTATCGCTTGCGCGGCCCATACCCCCACGGCGATGCCCAGAGCCCAGAGACCGAGGCCGACCGCCTGTAGAACCAGATCGATCTCGGTTGACCAGTTCAACCATCCCTCGTAGGCCCAGCCGGGTGCGACCACAACCATGACCGGATAGACGAGCGGAGCGACCTGTGCCAGGTCGCCTCCCCAGTCGATAACGGGATGGGGCTGCAGCCGCGTCCGTAGACCCATGCACGTGCCACGTCATACCCGCCTTGGGATGGGCTAAATGATACGCCTCCCATACGCGTCGCGCCGCGCGCATGTCGACCGCGTCCTTGAAGATCGTGCCCGGCTCGGGGTCCTCTCCCAGCCACTAGGCCCACTTCTGCTTACGTCGGATTCGGCCTTACGAGCTGCGCACCCACATCCTCCTCATGGTGGGGGAGTCCAGTTACAGCGCGGGCGTTGGAGTATCTCATCACTCCAAAGGTGTGGCTCGTTTGTAGGGGAGAAATCGTGGAGCGTGCCTCGCCGATCGGTCCCCGCTACCGACCAGGCTGCGGGTCGCTACTCCGCCGCGGGCGGCTGTAGCATGCAAACGAGCTCGCTCGGTCACAGCGAGGACCATCTGGAATGTGCCACGGATCCGAGTCTCGGCCCCCATTGCCTCCCGGGTCAGGCAGCGGGAGCGGACGACGGATCTTCCTCGAAGCGATGGACGGGAATCGTTTCGCCGCCTTCGCCGCAACGACCGACGCTGTCAACGCGCCTGGGGTCGTGATCCTCCCCGACGTTCGGGGCCTGCACAGCTTCTATGAGGAGCTGGCGCTCAGGTTCAGCGAGACGGGCGTGCATGCCGTGGTCATCGACTACTACGGCCGGACGGCAGGAGTCGAAAGCCGCGGAGATGATTTCGATCACGAGGCGCATTTCGAGCAAGCGACCGACGAGAACGTCGGCCGCGACGTCGCCGCCGGCGTCGCCCACATCCGATCGCCTGAGGGTGGCGAAGCCCCCGCCGTGTTCACGGTTGGCTTCTGTTTCGGCGGCAGGATCTCCTTCAACCAGGCAGCGAGCGCACAGGGTCTCGCAGGAGTCGTTGGCTTCTACGGCCGGGTCGCAGAGGATGAGCCCGGCGACCCCTCCGCGCCCGTGGTGCAGGCCGCAAGCTACGCATGCCCAGTCCTGGGCTTGTTCGGGGGCGCGGACCCGAATATCGAACCCGCCGACATCGAGGCTTTTCGCGGGGCTCTCGATGTGGCCGGCGTTCAGAACGAGCTCGTCACCTACGAGAGCGCGCCGCACTCATTCTTCGATCGCAAGTTCGCCGCATACGAGCACGCGTGTCGAGATGCCTGGGACCGGGTGCTTGGCTTCATCGAGGCCCACCTTTGAGGACCGGCCTGACGGAGCTCGGGTATGGCCGCCGCTGGGCCCTTCAGAGTCGTCGTCCTTCCGAATGGGCATCACGTCGAACCTTGGCGTATCGGGCGCTATCCGTGCGGCCCGCATGCGTCGCGTCGTGCCCCGGCGCGACATCGATCACGTCGTAGGGACCGACGTCGAACTCCTCCCCGTCGTCCGTGACGACATGCATCCGTCCCGAGATGACCGCCCCGACGTGTCGGCTCTGACACCACTCCCACGGACGATCGGTCGGATGTGCGTCGACCATCTCCACCCCGGCTCGTGGATCGTCCGGCCGACCGTCTGGTCCGCAATCACCACCAAGTCGACCTTGCCGTGATCGAACGCCAACGATTCGTCGGGCTCGTCCAGGTTCCAGGATCTCGTCCGGCTCATCGTGCTTCCGGCTTCCGGGCCTTCACGATCACGGACGTGGCTACGTGGTCATGCTGCTCCGACGGGAGCGCCCGGCGCATCTGCTCGATCACCTCGTCGGTGAACAGCGGGTACTGCGACGCCTCGTCGATGCTGGTCGCCCGGTGGCCGCCGACCCACACGTCCGCGAACCCGGCTCTCCCGAGCTTCTCGGCGAAGACACGCTCCGCCAGCGCGCCGGCCACTCAGCCGGCCCAGGCGCTCTGGTCGTTCGCGATCTCCGGCGGGAGGTCGCCCTCAACGGTGAGGTCGGCGAGCGCGATCCGTCCGCCGGGCTTCAGGACGCGGAAGATCTCGGCGAGCGCACGGCTCTTGCGCGCCGACAGGTTCAGCACCCCGTTCGAGATCACGACGTCGGCGGAGGCATCCGGCAGCGGGACCAGCTCCATCTCTCCCAGCAGGAACTCGGTCCACCCGTCGACCCCGGCCTCCGCGGCGTTCGCGCGAGCTCGGTCGATCATCGCCTCTACGATGTCGAGGCCGATCGCCCTTCCGGTGGGTCCGACGCGACGCGCGGCGAGGATCGTATCGATCCCGCCGCCGGACCCGACGTCGAGGACCACCTCGCCAGGCTGGAGGAACGCGTATCGGACAGGGTTGCCGACCCCGAGAGCCCAGTCGCGCGCGCCCGCGGGCAGCTCCGCGAGCTCTTCCTCGCTGTAGAGCATCGACGCGACGACCTCGCCGGCACCGCTCGCGATCGAGCCGTACGCGTCGCGAACCGCGTCCCGGATCTCGTCCTGGTACATCAGGTCCTTCGCCATGGCTACAGCTCCTCCACGAACCGTTCCAGCCGTTCCTTCACCTGCGGGGGGACCTCGTCGGACGGGCCCGACGCCAGGAACCCCCGGATCTCCTTGGCGAACTCGAGCTCACCGCAGCACCGACGGCAGAACGAGAGGTGGTGCTCGACCCTCTCCTGATCCTCCGGCGCGATCGCGTGGTCGAGGTAGTCCCAGAGCTGCCGGACCGCCTCCGAGCAAGGGATCGCGGCCGTCGTCTCACCCATCTACGTCTCCCATCGTGATCAGCTTGTTCTCCTCGGCGTAGGCCCACATCGTCCGCTCGAAGAGGTTCCGGCCTCGGTGGAGTCGGGCGAGGATCGTCCCGAGCGGAGCGTCGAGGAGCTGGGCGATCTCCTTCGTCGAGAAGCCGTCCATGTACCGCAGCACGAGCGGCGCCCGGTAGATCTCCGGCATGCGGAGCAGCACCTCCCTCAGGTCGTCGCGATCGAACGCGCCTAGGAAGTCGGTGTGGAGCGAGTCAGAGTACGGGAGCGGATCCTCGTCGATCAGCGTGCGGTACAGGGAGAAGTCCTCCAGATCCCCGACGGCGACCTCCTCGACGCGGCGGCCGCGCTTCCGGAGCTCGTCGCGGAAGACGTTCACGAGGATCGTCTTCAGCCAGCGGCCCCCGGCCGCCTGCTGCTTCAGGCTCCAGAACGCTCGGTACCCCTGCAGCAAGGCCTCTTGCACAAGGTCCTCCGCACCATCTCGCTCCAGCCGGCGCGCCAGGGAGTAGAGGCCCGGGAGCTCCTGGTGGACGAGCTCCTGGTAGGCCTCCTTCGTCCGATCCCGGGTGGCGATCCGGTCCATCTCCGCTCGACGCGACACGCGTTGGCCCTCCCAAGGGATAGACGTCAGAAGGGGCGAACTCATTGCATCACCTCGGACAGGCAATGGTCGAGGGGGAGCCGGCGTCTTAGCCCAGTGGAGGAGGTGATCGGTCATGGCGACCATCACGGCAGAGGGTTCGCGATCGGCGACGGTGGAGCGGGACCTCAGGTGGGGCTCGTGGCTGATGGGGATCGCGGCGGTCGGGTTCATCGGCTACGCGGTGATCTTCTTCATCCGCAACTTCACTGACGCCTTCCTGGAGCTGGGCATCGGCCCGGCGCAGGTGGACGTGGGGAGGGACGCGATCCGGGACTTCAGCCCGTCGCTCTATCACTACATCGGGCACCTGCATATCGCGGTCTCGGGGTTCATCGCGGCGACGGGCGTGGCAGTCCTGTTCCTCGTGGCCTACGGCGTCCGGCGCGGCGAGCTGTGGGCGTGGGTGGGCGCGACGGTGGCCCCGGTCCTGGGACTGCTCGTGGCGCTGCCCGACCACTACCCGAACAACTTCGACACGCTCGGCCACCTCGGGCTGATCTACCTGGCGACTGCGATCTTCGCCGCGGGCGCTCTCTGGGCGTTGCGCGGGCTGCTAGCGGCGCGGAGCGGATGATGGCGGTTGAGGCGATGCTGCTCTGCGCGAAGTGCGGCGGCCTCGCGGACGGCTGGAAGTGCGCGATCTGCGGATCGGTGGCCCGCGAACACGACGAGCACCACCTGCACGCCGGCTCTGACCGGTACTGCACGCTGCGGTGCGCCGCGTGCCAGCAAGCCGACGTGCACTGCACCTGCGTCTGAGCCGCCCCGCTCGATCGATCAGGCGAGTCACTAGTCGGCCTCATCGAACTGGTCACCCGATAACGCCTCCCCACGACGGAACTGTTTCCTCGTCAGCGAAGGGCTCACCTGTGATGACATCAACGCTCGGCGCCAGCCTTGCCAGCCTGGTGGATAGTTGCGCTTCGGCGCAGGGTGCCGTTTCGAGGGGCCCTATCTCCTAACCCGTCCTTCATCTGATCGAGCGCATCGTGGGTCCCCTGGGCCTCCGGGTCGACCAGGCGTCACCTTGGATGGCGCGCGACTTCCGGGTGGCAGCAGGGTACAGACCTGATGAACTCATGCCTGATTCGCTCAACCGGCACGTGGTCTCCAAAGTCCTCCCGCCCAGGGACCCGGCTTCCTTAGCGATGATTGCAGCGGGCGGGGCGATGGCCTGGTCGATCCTCCCTTCGAGGTCGCCTACCCGAGACCCCGCCAGGCCATGGCAGTGAGAACCAGCCGAGCGATGGCGAGCAACGGAGGGATTGGCAGAGCGAAGCCGTACCAGAAGGTCGCCTCGACTGGGAACAACGCAAACTGCAGCAGGGCTCCAGAGCGTTTGCCATCCCACAGCAGCCAGGCCGCCCACCCCTGGACGAATGCCAGCATTAACGATGCGCCCAGCAACGCGACGAACGTGCCGCGAGAGAAGTTGAAGTAGAACGGGCCACCATTGGGCTCGCCGATGATCGGCAACACCGGCAATCGACCGCGCACCAGCACCCACCACATCAGCCACGGTGCTGGAAGTCCCCATCCGCCCGCAACGACCCACAGCAGCACCGCCGCGGCACGACTGGTCGCAGGCACGGCCGATGCCTCGCCCATCACTTCTCAGCCCGCTCCTCGGTGGCGGGTCATCATGCCCCCTCACCCGTTGTCGCCGCACGCCGCGATGGGGCAAGGGAGATCCCTTCGAGGATGTGCGGGGGCGGCGCACGATGCCATCACCATCATGACCAGGAGCACGGCAGCACGCTTCATCGCGACGCATCATCGCACGGTGGCCCCCGGCGACATTCCCGAACGCTCGCTCACGCGAGCGTGCCCTCTCTCCTTTTCATCTTCACACAAGGTGCGTTGTCCGCCGACCGCAAGGGTCGGGGTACCAGGCAAAGTCAAGAATCGGGGATTACGTATGTCATTTCACCACTTCGAATCGGAAGTGGGTGGCGCCCGGTGTCTCGATCGAACTTGTCCTCCGCAGTTCGATTCCCTCAGGGTCGAGATCCTCGAAGAGCCGGATACCGCCGCCGAGAAGAATGGGGATCAGGTGGATCTGCATCTCGTCCAGCAACCCGGCCTTCAGGTACTGCCTCATGATGTTCGCTCCGCCCCAGATGCCGACGTTCTTGTCGCCGGCGGCAGCACGGGCCAGCTCGAGTGCGGCCTCGATCCCATCCGTCACGAAGGTGTAGGTCGTACCGCCCTGCATGGGCAGAGGCTCTCGCGCTTCGTGAGTCACTATGAACACCGGCATCCCGAAAGGCGGAGGATCGCCCCACGGCTCGAACCCGACGTCGAACATCCGCTTCCCAATCAGAACCGCCCCGGTCGAGGCATAGCGCTCATCCACGATCGCGGCGTCGGTCTCCGTCTTCGCATCGAACATCCAATCGTGAAGGCGATCCCCATCGTCCCCCATCCCATTGCCCACGCCCACGTTCGGTCCGGTGACGAACCCGTCCAGCGACACCGAGACATCGGACGTGACCTTGCCCATCGCAGCCCTCCCTCTCCTCTCCGCCCGCTCAGGTCGCGGGCCGTGTCTGGATCCTGGCCACGAGCCCGTCCAGGAACTCGTTCCAGCCTTCGGTGAACCCTCGTTCGAGGTCGCCGGGGGGGACCCCTCGTTGCGTGAGCGTGAGGAGCGTCCGTCCATCAAGCCATTGAAGGCGAATCTCCATCAGCGATTCGACGCGCGATCCATCCGGCCACTCGGTGGTCGACGCGTAGACGAGACGGTGTGGCCTCTCCACGGTGTGGAAGACGTTCCGCTCGACATAGGGCGCCGAGGACGGGCCAAACCGGATGATCCACTCGCCTCCAACACGGAGATCGCACTCGGACTCCACGACCCAATCGAGCTCCCCGGCCCTGAGTGCCCGTTGCGCATCGGGATCCGTGTACGCGTCGAACACCACATCCGGGGGCGCCTCGAACCACCGCTGGAGGCGGACGTCGGGGCTCACCCGCGTCGTCCCGTGCGAGTCGAGATGTAGCGGTCGAGCCCGTCGAGCCGCCGTTCCCACATGCGAAATGTCTCGATCCATCGCCGAGCCTCGTCGAGGCGTTCTGGGCCGAGAGTGCACTCCCTGACCCTGCCCACCTTCTCCGTCGTCAGCAGTCGCGTCTCCTCGAGGATGCGCACGTGTTCCAGGACCGTAGGAAGGGCGATCCCGAAGGGCCGTGCCAGCTCGCTGATCGACGCCGGGCCCGTGGAGACGAGCTGCAAGATGCTGCGGCGGGTCGGGTCGGCCAGCGCGCCGAACGTCCGGTCGAGCGACGCATACTTAGGCATGTGACTAACCATATACAACGACATCGAGCCGGTCAACGCGGCGTGTCGGAGGGGCGGCAGCGCGCGTCACGCCAAGCTTCGGCGAAAGCGTTATCGCAAGGGCAAGGGCAAGTGAGCAGCTCGACTTCAAGTGCGGCCCGCGCGAGCAAACGCGCGGCGGAGGTCGTGCGCGGAAACTCGTCCATCGCACACGCCGGCGGGGCTAGCGACGTTTACGTAGCTCTATGCCCTTCGTCTTCGTGTGCGGTCCCCCGTTGATAGGTTCGTAGGTGACGCGGACCTGGACGCGGGCCTTGCCCTCTAGATTGAGCACCCTCCGCGTCCTGTAGCGCGGACGGATCGGGAGGGTGATGATGCCCGCAGCTTCCGGATGCATCTGAACGCTCTTCACGCCCTTCCCCCGAAGCCGAAGCAGCCCGGGGCCGGGGACCCTCACCCCGAGGCTGGCCGTGCCGCGGCTACGGTCCAGCTTCAGCTCGCGGAAGCTGAACAGGTTGCGGACGCACGGTGTGCTGCCGGGCTCGCCCAAGCACAGGATTCGGCTCGCCTCTGCGTCGGCGACATAGACGGCGCCGCTGGGATCTGCAGCCACCGCCGAGGGGAATGGCAGCACGCGGTCGCCCCTCGTCCGCCGCCCTCGCTTGCAGCCGGTGGCCCAGGTGCAGACCTCAAATCGGTCCTCGCCGCCGGGGATCACATCGCGACCGAAGGCGCGCACGAAGGAACCCTCGGTGGTGAACTGGCTCACCCGGGAGTTGCCGGACTCGGCGACGTAGACGTTGCCAGCGGCATCGGCGCCCATACCCAACACGAAGCTGCTCACCTGTCCCGCGGCCCCGCCCGAGGTACCCCGCTTGCAGCGGGTGGCCGGGGTGCAGATCTCGAATCCCTCACCACCTCCCGGAACGACGTCGTAGCCGAAGGCGCGCACGAAGGAACCCTCGGTGGTGAACTCGCTGATGCGACTGTTGCCGTCGGCGACGTAGAGGCCGCCGCCAACGGCGGCGATCCCGGTGGGGAAGCTCAGCTGACCGGCGCGGCCGCCGGATTCCCCGCGCTTGCAGCCCGTGGCCTGGGTACAGATCTCGAACCCTTCCCCCCCGCCGGGGACGACGTCGAAGCCCCAGGCCCGGACGAAGGCGCCCGCGTCCGTGAACTGGTTCACGCGGATGTTGGCTTGGTCGGTGACGAAGATGCTTCCCGCCCCATCGCTGACCACGTAGGAGGGGCCGGCAAGCTGCCCGGCATGGGCTCCGGCGATGCCGGGCTTGCAACCCGTGGCCTGGGTGCAGACCTCGAAGCCCTTGCCACCGCCGGGGACGACGTCGTAGCCGAAGGCGCGCACGAAGGAACCCTCGGTGGTGAACTGGCTGACGCGGTCGTTGGCTGGGTCCGTGACGTAGACATTTCCGGTGTCGTCGACGGCGATCCCGCCGGGGAAGCCGAGCTGACCGGCCCCCCCGCCGGGCTCGCCCGGCCTGCATTCGGTCACCCTGGTACAGACTTCGAACCCCTCACCACCGCCGGGCATGACGTCGAAGCCCCAGGCCTGGGCGAATTCCCCCGCCGTCGTGAAGCGGCTCACCCGCTGGTTCACGTGCTCGGTGGCATAGAGCCCTCCAACGCCGTCGGTCGCGACGCCGAGCGGGATGGCGAGCTTTCCAGCCCCGCCACCGCTCCCGCCGATGACGGCCACCGGCTCGAATGTCGCCACCGATTCAGCCAGCGCCAGACCGTCAGTCGCGTCGCCGAGCTTTTCAGCCGCGCCTCCGCCCCCGCCGATGACGGCCACCCGCTCGAATGCCGCCACCGATTCAGCCAGCGCCAGAGTGACGGCTAAGGCCGCCACCGCGACGACCGTCGCGGCTCGTGCGGAGGCGCGCGCGAGCACCACCAGCGCCACTCGCAACAGACGTTTATCGCCTGCGTGGTCGTGGACGATCATTCGTTTCTCCAGATGCGCTCTTGGCCTCTGGCGCCGCGCCAGACGTACTCCCATTAGACGGCCCTCGAAGCTCACAGGTTCTGACCCCTAGCACGGTCTTGTGGGGCGTATCGCCACCGACCAAGCGCTCCATTTCAGCATCCTGGCGGTCAGCTTTTACGGCTGGCGCCTTGACGGCACCTCGCCGGCGTGGCGGGCGACCGAGGCCGGGGTCGATCACGGTGCTCCCGGCAAGAGTCGAACCTGCAAGCGGGTCGTGGGCTTCTTCGTGGTTGTTTGGAGCGTCTGTTTTGTCGGAGGGGCCGTCCTGCACGTGATGGGAAGGGAGATACGGGCCTAGAAAGCCCTACGATCGAGGGCCGGGCAGAACGAGACGCAGCGCAAGGGTGCACAAAAGCGCCGTCCTGACCAGGACATGCCGTAGAGGCAGCGGCTGGACCCAATCCCCCACACGCCGTCGAGGAGTCGATGGACCTCGGGGTGTGGGGTTTTTCGGTCCGGGGTTTGCCGGTGCGCGGTTTCCTGCAACAGGACGCCCGATAGGGAGTCCCAATCGGGCTCCGAGGCGCATGACGGTCCGTTCGGTTCCCCGGATCGGGATGAGCTCGGCGATCCGAGCTCGCTCCGCACGGTACCCGTACTCGTGTTTGATGATCTTTCCCGCCAACTCGACCCGGCCCAGAACGACGCCAGACTCGACACCCCGATTGGCACCGGATTCCGGCGTGCGAAGGGGCAACGGAGGGAGGAGCTGGGAGAGCAATTTCACGGCATAGAAGCCGCAGGTGCAATCCTCGTTCGGCTGCACGTGTCCGCATATATTGCACGAGGCGAACACCCAGTTAGACGCGGCGCCGTCCCAGTCACTCTTCCCGAGCGGGTGGACGATCAAGCTCAGCGAGCATAGCGAGTGCAGCTGGGCACGTCGACCCCCGAGCGCGTAGACCCACAGCCGATAACCCACCATTGGTTCGATTCCGTCGGGTACCCGGTCCTGCAAGCTGTCCATGATGGCCTCAGCGGGTGGGTTCGGGTTCGATCTCCGGAAGCGGAATCGACGGCCCCGGGTGGATCGAAGGCGACGGCTCGATAATGGGAGCCGTCGCGGGTTCCTCGATAGGCTCGATGTAGATGGTCCGGCACTGCTCACCGATGTTCATCGCCGCTCCCGTACCTCAACGAGTCTCCGTCACGGAGCATGGTACCGGGCCGCTGGGCTCGCTACAGACCGATGGCCATTCCTCGCTCGCCTAGGCGATTGTGTTCAGCCACCACATCGCCTCGGCGGGCAAGCCTCCAGAGAGATACGAGGAAGCAACATCAGCGTGCCCGGCGCACCAGTCTGCGGTTTGGGAACGTTGTCCGCCGATCGGCAAGGTATCAGGCACAAGGTTTGGCAGATTGACCGCATGTGGATGGCCTGAATAGCATCGGCACGTTCGTGCTGGTCGTGCTGTCGTGTGGAATCCGCTGAGAGGATATTGATGGCGCTGATCGACCTTTCCCATCCGATCGAGGACGGGATGGCGGCCTACCCCGGGCTCCCGCCCGTGCGCATCTTCACGATCCTCGATCACGACGCTTCGCGCGACCGGTACGGCGGACGGGCCGAGTTCCACCTCGGTGGCGCCGAGCTTGCCGGCAACACGGGGACCTATCTGGATGCGCCATTTCACCGCTTCC
>WNGB01009708.1_pt1 | contig 13439 bp, 13 predicted proteins | sample 5400681 | NCBI WGS metagenome assembly WNGB01 (sample SAMN13153367, study PRJNA577476) | soil metagenome | isolation source: 115 cm soil or saprolite under grassland replicate 2 | place: USA:California | collected 2016-06-15 | reverse complement strand
GGCGATGTGCTCTACCACCCCGCCGACGGTGACGGCGCCATGTTCGAGCTCGTCATTCCGCGGACGAACCCACCCGCCGGGTAGTGCCACCGAAGACAGTTACGGCCGCCGAGGCACGGCGAATCGCCGTGCGTGCACAGCTGCTGGACGGCAGTGCGACCGACGTGCTCGACACAGTGCGTCGGCTCGGCTTCCTTCAGATCGACCCGATCGCAACCGTTGCCACGCCACAGCAGCTCGTGCTCTGGAGCCGCCTGGGTGCGTACGAGGCGGCGGAGCTCGACCGCCTCCTCTGGGAAGAGCGCAAGCTCTTCGAGTGGGGCGCGTTCATCCGGCCGATCGAGGACTTCCCGCTGATCCTGGCGCGGATGCGGCGCAAGCGCACCGGCAAGTACGCCTGGGAGCGGCGGGGCACCGAGTTCCTGCGGAAGAACGCAGCGTTCCGGAAGTACGTGCTGCGTGAGCTCGAGCAGCGCGGCCCGCTGCTGGCCCGCGAGCTCGGCGACACGTCCGTCCGCACCTGGGAGGCGGGCGGCTGGTGGGGCAGCCGCAACGTGGCGGTGATGCTCGAGCTGCTCGAAGGCCGTGGACAGGTTGCGATCGTCGGCAGGCGGGGCGGCCACCGTCTCTGGGACCTGGCCGAGCGTTGGTTCCCTGACGTCGAGCCGCCGCCGCTGAAGGAGGCGGAGCGGCTGCTCGAAGAGAAGCGCTTCCGTGCCCTCGGCGTGCGGCTCGCGCGCGACGGCAGCTGGGAGGCGCACCCGGAGGCAAAGGACGGACGGGTGCCGGCGCGCACGACCTTCCTCTCGCCGTTCGACCGGCTCATCCACGACCGCGACCGCGCCGAGGCTCTGTTCGGCTTCCGCTACCGGCTGGAGATGTACGTGCCCAAGGCAAAACGCGAATACGGCTACTACGTGCTGCCGATCCTCCGCGGCGATCGCCTCGTGGGTCGTATCGAGCCCGTCTTCGACCGGAAGACCGGCGTGCTGCGGGTCAACTCCGTGCACTGGGAGCCGGGCGTGAAGCCGGTCTCGCTCGACCGGCCGCTGCGTGCACTCGCACGCTTCGTGGGCGCGGGTAGCATCGAGCAGTAGTGGACTTCGAGACGCGCGCCATCCACGAAGGCCAGGAGCCCGATCCCGCCACCGGCGCGGTGACCGTGCCGATCTACCAGACGTCGACGTACGTGCAGGATGCCGTCGGCGAGCACAAGGGCTACGACTACTCCCGCGTCGCCAACCCGACCCGCACGGCGTTGCAGCTCTGTCTCGCTTCGCTCGAGAACGCCGAGCACGGGCTCGCGTTCTCGTCCGGGCTCGGCGCAGTCACGTCGATCCTGCATCTCCTCTCACCGGGAGACCGGGTCGTCGCCGTCAACGACGTCTACGGCGGGGTCTACCGGATGTTCTCTCAGGTCTACGAGCCCAAGGGCTACGAGTTCACTTGGCTGTCCGCAGCCGAGCTGAGCGAGGGCCTGGGCGAGCATCTCGACGAGGGCACGCGCATCGTGTGGCTCGAGACGCCCACCAACCCGCTGCTGAACGTGATCGACATCCGCGCCGCCGCCGAGGCCGCGCACGCGGCGGGGGCGATGGTCGTGGTCGACAACACGTTTGCCACCCCGTACCTGCAGCAGCCGCTCGAGCTCGGCGCCGACATCGTCGTGCACTCGACGACGAAGTACCTCGGCGGACATTCCGACGTCGTCGGAGGCTTTGCCGCGACGAACGATCCGACCGTCGCCGAGCGCCTGCAGTTCCTGCAGAAGTCGCTCGGCGCCGTGCCGGGGCCGTTCGACTGCTGGCTGGTCCTGCGCGGGATCAAGACCCTCGCCGTCCGCATGCGGCAGCACTGCGAGAACGCGCACGTGATCGCGCTCTGGCTCTCCCGTCACACGCGCGTCGAGCGAGCACTGTACCCGGGGCTGCCCACACATCCGGGACACGAGATCGCCGCACGGCAGATGCGCGACTTCGGCGGGATGATCTCCTTCCTCGTCGAGACCGAGGAGGAGGCGGTGGAGCTCGTTGCGCGCACCGAGCTCTTCAAGCTCGCAGAGTCGCTCGGCGGTGTCGAGAGCCTGATCGAGCATCCCGCCCGTATGACGCACGCCTCCACCGCAGACGCGCCGTTCTCCGCTCCCAAGAACCTGATCCGCCTCTCCGTCGGGCTCGAGTCGGTGGAGGACCTGCTCGCCGACCTCGAGGTCGCGCTTGTCCGCTCGACTGCTCACGCCTGAGGAACCTGTCGTAGCGCGGCGGTGTAGACCCGGCATGAAGAGACTCATCGTCGTTCCCATTGCGGCGCTGGCGCTGCTCGCTCCCGGCAGCGCCGCGGCGAAGGGACCATCGGAGGCGAAGATCACCGGGCCCGGGCTCAGCTCGCCGGTCACGATCAAGGGCGTCGGCGAAGGCGACGTTTCCACCGACCTCGGCCTCCTCGTCCAAGAGGCCGGCTTCTTCCCGCAGGCGTTCGGCCAGTCGCCGAGCCCTCTGCTCAGAGCGCAGCCGACCCAACTCGGTGCGCGCTATCTGGTCACTTACACCGTTCCGGGGTCGTCGACTTCGACCCTGGAGCAGGACCTCTATCCGTACGCAGCGGGCGGCCCCGTCAGCTACATGCGGACGGGTCAGAAGTTCTGGGACACGCAGTCGACCGTCGGCGGCTGGTACCGCGGCACCGCGCGACTCAAGGCGATGTTGATCAAGGCCGGCCTGCCGGCGTCCGCTCCGAGCGAGCGCGACTTCGTCGCGCTCGTGATGCGAGCGATCTTCCGCCACCTCCTCTAGCAGGCTGCAGTGCGAGGATCCGGGGCCAGATGGCTCCGGATCCTCTCGATCTCTGGCACCAGAGCACCCCCAAGGTGATCGGCTCCTACCTCGTCGAGACCGACGACGGGCCGGCGCTCTTCGACTGCGGCCCGTCCTCGTGCGTCGAGCGACTGAAAGAGGGCCTGCGCGGACGAGGGCTCGCGCTCGCAGACGTGCGCCACCTGCTGCTCTCGCACATCCACCTCGACCACGCCGGCGCCGCAGGCGTGCTCGTGCGCGAGCATCCTGCACTGCAGGTGCACGTGTCAGAGATCGGTGCGCCGCACCTCGTCGATCCGGCACGGCTCGAGGCAAGCGCGCGCCGCCTCTACGGAGACGCGTTCGACGACCTCTGGGGTGAGCTGGCGCCGGTTCCGGAGCAGAACATCCACGTCGCGGGCGACCGCGTCGTCGGCCTGGAGTGCTTCCCTGCGCCGGGTCATGCGAGCCATCACGTCTGCTTCCTCGCGGCGGATGGGACGCTGTATGCGGGCGATGCCGCCGGCGTCCGCATCCAGCCACATCGGACGGTGCTGCCGCCGACGCCGCCGCCCGACTTCGACCTCGACGCGTGGCTGCACACGCTGGACGAGATCGAGCGCCGGCGTCCCGAGCGGCTTGCGCTCATTCATTTCGGTGTCGCCGAGGATCCAGGTCCTCACCTCGCCGAACTGAGGGACCGACTCCAGGAGTGGGTCGTACGCACCGCACCGGGTGTAACGGAAGAGGAGTTCAGCGCGTTCGTACGGATGGATTTGGATGACGGTCTCGAGGAGTACGAACGCGCGATGCCGTTCTGGCAGTCGTACGCTGGTCTGAAGCGCTACTGGGAGAAGCGTGCATCTGGCTGAGCGCGCTCCTCTGACGTCATAGGCTGCGCGCGTGCCGCGCGTCCCCGTCCCCTCGGAAGTCGACGAGTTCCTCGCCGAGCCCAATCCGGCCGTCGTCGCGACGCTCCGGCCCAACGGCACGCCGCACACGGTGCCCACCTGGTACGACTGGGAGGACGGACGTGTACTTCTGAACATGGAGGCGACACGCCTCCGCTTGTCCTTCATGCGGCGCGACCCGCGCGTGGCGCTGACGGCGCTGGGCGCCGCGAGCTGGTACCGCCACGTCAGCCTGATGGGTCGCGTCGTCTCGCTCGAGGACGATCCGGAACTCGTCGACATCGACCGACTTGCCCAGCGTTACACGGGGCGCCCCTTCAGCCGCCGCGATGCAAAGCGCGTGAGTGCGTGGGTCCAGCCGGAACGCTGGCACGGCTGGGAAGGCGGCGGCCCGTGGCCGCCCGGCAGCTAGCGGGCGCGCTCGATCGCCGCCTCGTAGGCAGCGACGTAGTCGCCGACCATTCGCTGCGGTGAGAACTCCTGCTCCACGTAGTGACGCAGCTCCAATGGGTCGAGCGCGTCGGCACGCTCGAGCGCTCCGGGCATCTCGGTGTAGCTGTCGACGATGATGCCGCTGCGGCCGTCCTCGATCACCTCGGGCACAGCACCCCAGCGTGTGGCGATCACGGGCGTGCCGCACGCCATCGACTCGATCATGACGAGGCCGAACGGCTCCTCCCACTCGATCGGGAAGAGCGTGGCGCGTGCGTTCTGAAGCAGCTCGACCTTCTCGCCGTGCGTGACCTCGCCGAGGTATTCGAGCCCGTCGACGAGATGCGGCTCGACGAGCTCGTGGAAGTACTCGCGCTCCTTCGGCTCCTGCATCTTCCCGGCCAGCTTCAAAGGCAGCCCCGCCTCCATCGCCACAGCGACCGCTCGGTGGGCTCCCTTGTCGGGGCTGAGCCGCCCGAGGAAGAGCAGGTAGTCGCCTCGGTGCGGCTTGCAGGGATACACCGAGAAGTCCAACGCGTTCGGGCAGTTGGCGATCCAGTTCAGGTTCGGTTTCGGCTTGCGCTGGTTCATCGAGATGGAGATCAGGCCGACCTCCGGCGCCACCTTGGCGATCAGCTCGTAGATCTCGCCGGGCTCGCCGTCGAGTGGACCGTGCACCGTGTGCACGACCGGTGTCGAGGTCGTCGCGCCGAGCGTCGCGCCGAGCATGCCGGTGTGGTCGTTGATCACGTCGAACTCGTCCGCGCGCGCGAAGCACGAGAGCGCGTGCTTGAGCTCCCAGAACGTTCGTCCGATCTGCCTGCTCGGGGCCTCCGGGAAGACGGCCGCGAGGTCGGCCTTCGTGCGCGAGTCGCCGGAGGCGAACAGGGTCACGTCGTGCCCGGCGTCGACGAGCCCGTCCGCGAGCAGGGAGACGATCCACTCGATCCCGCCGTAGCCGGTCGGCGGGACGGCGAACCAGGCCGGTGCGAGGATCGCGACCTTCACGGTTCGGCCGGCCTCAGTGCCGCGCTCCCGGGTCGCGAGCACCAAGCGATGCAAGAACGCAGGGAGGGCTCGGGCTTGATTGCCCGAGCCCGACCGAGGACGCGGCAGCGCGCCGTGTGATCGCGGGCCGGGAGCACGCGCAGTGAGGCCGGTCGAGCCGTCATGCGGGGTCGACGCGGACCGTACCGCCCTCGAGCCGGGTATCCCAGAGAGTGCCGAAGGCGCGGATGCCGGACAGCCTGATCGTCCCCGCCCACGAGGGCAGCTCCGGCGGCGCCACCGACACGAGGGCGTGCCTGCGGCGGTCCGGCTGCAGACCGAGCAGCGACTGCAGCAGCAGGACGGGAGCGCCGGCCGCCCAGGCCTGCGGACGGGCCGCGGTCGGGTAGGCGATCGGGAACGGTGTCTCCGACCTTCGCATTCCCGCGAAGACCTCCGGCAGCTGGTAGTTGAAGTGCTGTGCGGCCGTGAGCATGCGCTGGATCACACGCTGCGCCTCCGGCCAGCGCGCGTAGCGGGCGAGTCCGGCCGCAATGATCGAGTTGTCGTGCGGCCAGACCGTGCCGTTGTGGTACGAGAGCGGGTTGTAGCCGGCGTCGCCCGTGGACATCGTGCGCACGCCCCAGCCCGACCAGAGCTCGTCGCCCATCAGCTGATCGACGACGGCGTCGACGCGGTGCGGCGGGACGATTCCGCTCCAGAGCAGGTGTCCGATGTTCGAGCAGAGCGAGTCGACCTTCGCCTTGTCGGCGTCGAGCGCGAGCGCGTAGAACCCGCCGCGGTCATCCACCCAGAAAGCCTCGTCGAACCGTGCGCGGAGCTCCTCCGCCTCGCGGTCTAGGCGCGTGGCGAGGTCGCGGTCGCGCCAGACCTCTCGGGCGAGCTCCGCCATCCGCAGTTTCGCGTCGAAGACGTATCCCTGTACCTCGCAGGGGGCGATCGGCGCGCGAGCGAGCGAGCCGTCGTGGAAGCGCTGCGAATCCCAGGAGTCCTTCCATGACTGGTTCTCGAGCCCGAAGTCCGTGCGGCGTTCGTACTCGACGAAACCGTCACCGTCCCGGTCGCCGTACTTCTCGATCCACTCGAGCGCGGCGAGCGCGGGCTGCTTGAGGTCGCGGACGAGCGCCGCGTCGTCCGTCCACCGCCAGACCTCGGAGAGCAGGATCAGGTACAGCGGCGTGGCGTCGACGGTGCCGTAGTACCGCTCGAACCAGGTGCGTGCGGCCTTGCCGTGACGCACCTCGTGGACGATCTTGCCGGGCTCGGCATCGAGCCGCGCGTTGTCCTCCTTCGCCTGCAGGTCGGCGAGCACCTCGAGCGCGGTGCGCGCGAGCTCGGGCCCGAAGAGGAGCGTCTGCAAACACGTGATGATCGTGTCGCGACCGAAGACCGTCATGAACCACGGCACGCCGGCGCCCGGCAGCTTGCCGATCGCGCCGTTGTCCGACCGCATGCGCAGTGAGGCGAGGTCGGAGACCGACTGGCCGAAGGAGTGGCCGAGGGCGTCCCACGAGGCGCGCAGCTGTGGGACGCGCAGCTGCCAGGCGGCGAGCGAGTCGCGCACGCGGCCGACCTCCTCACCGAAGCGCAGCTCCGCGAAGCGCGGCGCCACGGGCTCGCCGTCCGGAAGGGGGAACACCTCCACGTGCACGCCCCAGCCCTCGCGCGGTTCGAGGACCAGATGGAACGTCATAGTCGAGCCGTTCACCTCGCCGCGCTCGGAGAAGATCACCTGAGTCTTCAGCGGCAGGTCGCCGTCGTCGGAGATCAGGAACTGGTTCCGTTCCGCGTCGTACACGGCAGGGCATGGATCGGGCAGCGGCTTCGCACGCACCGGGTCGCCGAGCGCGAAGTCGTAGTCCTTGACGGCGAAGATGTCGGCGAAGTCGGCTTCAACCTCGAGCGCAAGGTCGAACTCGATCCGCTCCATCCCCTGGTTCTGCACCATGAAGGAGTCCTGCATGCCGTCGCCGACGAAGCGCTCACGCCGGATCGAGAGCACGTCCTGCGCCAGTCCGCCCGCCAGCGGGTTGCGCATGAAGAAGGCCGCAGAGAAGTACTCGATCTTGTCGGAAGAGAGCAGCAACGGCCGCTGCCCGTTGATCGTGAGCTTGAACGCCGATAGAAAGCGCGTGTCCTGCGCGAAGAGACCCTCGACCTTGCCGTGGAGGTCGCCGAGCGCGTCGCAGATGCAGAAGGTCGCGCCTTCGAGGATCCTGAGTTGCTGATTCATCAGCTCTCGGTCCGCAGTATGCGGCCGCCGGACGACTGCGCCAGTGCTTTGACGACGAGCTCGTCGACGTTCACGTGCGAAGGGCGGGTGACCGCGAACAGGATGCAGTCGGCGATGTCCTGCGGCTGCATCGCGTCGACGCCTTCGTAGACCTTGTGCGCCGTCTCCTCGTCGCCACGGAAACGAACGAGCGAGAAGTTCGTCTCCACGAGCCCGGGGTCAACGGTGCAGATGTGGATCGGCCGGCCGAGCAAGTCCTCCCGCAGCGCATAGGTGAAGCCGCGCACGGCGAACTTGGACGTGACGTAGAGCGAGCCTTTCTCGTACGCCTGACGGCCGGCGACGGAGCCGATGTTGACGATGTAGCCGTCGTCCCGCAGGTGCGGGAGGCAGAGGCGGGTCATGCGGATGAGGCCGTTGACGTTGGTCTCCAGCACGAGCCGCTCGTCGGCCTCGGTGCTGTCGTCGAACGGGTCGCGGCCGACCGCGAGGCCTGCTCCGTTCACGAGGATGTCGATGCCGCTCAACTCTTCCGCGGCTGCGGTGACGAAGCGCTCGCAGCTCTCCGGATCCGTGACGTCGAGCTCGAGCGCCGTAACCGGAGCCGCGATGCGGTCCACGCGCCTCGCGCCGCCGACGACGCGCGCGCCTTCGGCCGCCAGCGTCTGCGCCGTCGCCGCGCCGATACCGCTGGACGCGCCGGTGACTACGGCCGACTTCCCCTCCAGGCTGGGCATCCGGGGAGGTTAGTGCGCCTGCCGGTGGTGCTGCTGCGCCTGTGGGTCGCGAGTACCAAGCCTGATCGCGGGCCACAGGCCAGCAAGTACCGCCGGTAGGCGCACTAGCGGGGTTCGACAGGGGTGCGGCGAGCCGTCGCGTCCCCGAGGGCAACGCGGCTCGTCGCCGGCTCGGCGTGCTCGACCTGCAGCGTGGTGTGCGTGACCCCGAAGCGGTCCGCGAGCATTCGCGCGAGGCGACTGCGGGCACCGTGACAGTCGGCGTCCGGTGAGACGAGCACGTGGGCCGAGAGAGCGGGAAAGCCGCTCGTCACGGTCCACACGTGGAGGTCGTGCACCTCGACGACGTCACGGTCGCCGACGAGCGCACGCCCGATCGCCTCCGGATCGGCGTCACTCGGTGCGCGCTCGAGGAAGATCGTGGTCGACTCGCGCAGGAGCTGCACGCTCGACCAGACCATCAGGACAGCGACCCCGAGGCTGGCGATCGGATCGAGCCGGTTCCAGCCTGTGGCCAGGATCAGGCCGCCGGCGAGCGCGGTGGTACCGAAGGCCGCGACGTCCGTCGCGACATGCAGGAACGCGCCGCGGACGTTGAGGCTCTCGCGGCTTGCCCGGGCAAGCACGAACGTCGCGAGGAGGCTGACGAGAGCGCCGGCGAGGGCGACCGTCAGCACGAGGCCACCGCGCACCTCATGTGGATCGATCAGGCGGTGGATCGCAGACCAGACGATCCAGATCGCGAGCAGGCCGAGGGTGATCCCGTTCGCCTGCGCGGCGAGGATCTCGAGGCGCGAGTAGCCGAACGTCCAGCGGCCGGCGGCCGGACGTGCCGCCATGGCCGAAGCGACGAGAGCAAACGCGAGCGCGGCGCCGTCCGTGAGCATGTGGCCCGCGTCGGCGAGCAGCGCGAGCGAGTGTGCGATCAGTCCCGCGACGATCTCGCCGGCCATCAGGCCGACGACCAGGACGAGCGCGACAGTCAGCGCACGGCGGTCCGTAGCGAGACGGTGGTCGTGATCGTGATGCACGGGAAGAGGCTAGCGTCTCACCGGTGTCGTTCCACGACGACCTCGTCGCGCGGCTCGAGTATTTCGACGGACACTCCGACACGCTCGGGCTCTTTGCGGACGGCGACTTCCTGCGCGGCGCAGCGGTTGCGCTTGCCGAGCCTTTCCGCAGCGCCGTCGTGCACAAGGTCGCCGGGATCGAGGCGCGCGGATTCGTACTCGCCTCCTGCGTGGCGCTCGAGCTCGGCTGCGGCTTCGTGGCGGTCCGCAAGCCGGGCTCCATCCATCCGGGGCCGAAGGTCGAGCTGACGGCGCCGCCCGACTGGCGAGGGCTCGAGACGACCCTGCGACTGCAGCGTCACGTGATCAGCCCGGGCGAGCGCGTGCTGATCGCCGACGACTGGGCCGAGACGGGAAGCAAGGCACTGACGGTAAGGCGGTTGATCGAGGCATGCGGCGGCGTGTACGCGGGCTGCTCGTTGCTCGTCGATCAGCTGCCCGACGCCGTGCGCGAGGAACTGGATCCTGTCGCCTCCGTGGCGTTGGCCGAGGAGCTGCCCGGCTAGGCCGGCCAGCCCGACTCGAGCCGCTCCCGCAGCTGCTCGACCGCGGCATTCCAAACACGCAGGACGTCGTCGTCGGGAAGCTGGTACGGCCCGCCGAACGAGCCGTCGCCGAGCGCCTCGCGCCATGCCTGCGGCCGGCCAATCCCGGGCGGCGGTGTGATCAGTGCCTTTCGCTCGCTGGGCAGCTCGACATCCGGGAGTCGCGTCCACGGGAAGTTCTCCGACCAGGACGCGTGGTCATAGTCGGCGTCGATCTCGGCGGCGAGCTCGTCGGGGCGGCCCTCCCAGACGTCGTGCCAGAGAACCGCCGCATCTTCGTGAGCGCGCTTCCACTCTGCGAGGGTGACCGCTCCGGGCGGGTTGCCGCCGTGGCCGTTGGCAATCAGGAAACGCCGGAAGCCCTGCCCGTGCAGCGAGCCGACGATGTCGCAGAGCACCGCCCCATACGTCTCCAGTCGCAGCGTGGGACTACCGGGAAAAGCCGCGAATCCTTGCGTCAGCCCGTAGGCGAGCACCGGCAGAACCGGAACGCCAAGCGGCTCGGCCGCTTCGACCGCGAGCCGCTCGGCGATGATGTTGTCGGTCTCGAGCGAGAGGTACGCGTGCTGTTCGGTCGAGCCGACAGGCAGCACGATCCGGTCGTCGCGCGCGAGGTACTCCTCGACCTGCATCCAGTTGAGGTCGCGGATCCGCACGCGCGGACTCTCGCACGTTCAGCCGGGGATGTACCGCTTGCGCAGCGCCGTGGCCGTACGGGCCGGGAGGACCTTGGCGTCGAGGAGCTCTTCGACGGTCACGGAGGAGAACGTCGACGCATCCACGAGGAGGTCGCGGTACCGCGCGCACGCATCCGCATAGTCGGTGTTGCCGGCGGGGTACACGACGACGAGCCGCCCCCAGCGCCATGCCCGGCTCGAATGTTGGAGCATCGACAGCACGAGCAGGTGGCGCAGCCAGATGTGGATGAGCTCCGTCCCGTTGACCGCGTCGATCGCCGCGGGCCCGAAGAAGCCCGACGTGTCGGTGATCTCGCGATACCTGGGCAGCCGCTTCGGCTTCGGCGGCTGCCGCCTGTTCACGTCGTGATACGCAGTCACGACGCCGACGATCCCCTGGGTGCCGTCACCGAGGTCGAGCACGAACGCGACATCCCAGTCGACGAGGTTGCCGAGCCAGGCCGGATCGAGTCGCCCCGGCGAGTGCGCGAAGCGGACCTCGCTCACGCTGCCAGGCACATCCGGCCACCACGTGTGGACGGCCCGGTCGGCCAGCCCGATGTCGGCGGCGAGGTCGCCGAACAGGTTGAAGGCCATGGACACCGAAGACAGAAGGTCGGCCCACAATCGCTGGTGGTCAAAGCTCTGATTCGGCTCGATGAACGACGTGCGGGCCCGCGCCGAGCCGAGTGCGCCGGTGGTGAGGAAGTTGGCGCCGGTCTCCTTGGCGTAGTCGAGCTGCAGGCGGCTCCCGACTGGACGTGCCGACCGGTCGCCGGGACGCGGTGCGATCGGCTGCGAACCGATCGGGTGCCCCTGAGCCTCACGCCACTGCGCCTGGTGGTAGCGAAGCCTTCGACGAAACTCGGTCAGCTGCGGCCGCCGCGGCACGCGGTCGTCCGCCTCCCAACAGTGCGCAGCTTCGAGCTCCTCCTGCGAGAGAGACTCCTCCGCCACGGCTACATCGTAGGTATCCGGGCTGTTGCGCTCCCTTCGGATGGGCTTCATCCGCGCGACAAACAGGCCATCCGGCCTATTGCGTGCCCGACCCCCGGGGCGCACGATTGGTTGGCGGCGTCTCAAAGCTTGGGTTGCGACATGCGTGACTTTGACCTTCATCGGTGGTTCGCCCCCGGCGAACTCGAGCAGTGCCCGGCCTGTCGAGAAGAGGCGGGCATCAGGCTTCCCGAAAGCGGCTCATTCCTCTGCCTCGAATGCGGACACGTCCTGGAGACGGATGTAGAGGCCGAAACGCAAGCTTCGACGAGCGAGCCGGTGTAGGGCGATCCCGGTCGTTCAGCGTCCGAGCGCGCGTCTCTCGATCTCCTGGCCGAGCACCTTTTGATCTGCCAGGAGCCGCTTCAACTGCAACCGGATCGCACTGATCTGGATTGCGAGCTCAGCCGTCTCTGCCTCGCTGATCTCGGACGCGTTCATGTAGATGAGTGACTCCTTGAGACCTGCCAACTCGCGCCCGATCTGAACGAAGTCGCGGGAGGCTGCCTCCATGGATGGCAGTTACCCGGAGCGGGACGCCACAAACGCAAGGCCACCAACCCTCGATTGTGCGACGTGGGAGGCTTTAGAGAACACGGGCCTGAGTCGATACGGACGCCGTGAGGCCGGGGTCGTACCGAGCGCCGGGTTATTCGGCAGCTCGCACGAAGGCGGTTCGAAACGCACTCGCGACCTGAACCGCGTATGCGGCTGTGATGTGGCTGTTGTCCCAGTAGGCCACCGTGTGACCGATCACGGCCGGGCAGCGGCGCTCGAAGCAGAAGAAGCCGCGCGTGGCGATGAATCCGATCCCCAGGCGCCTGGTCGCTGTGGCGACGCGGTCGTAGGAACGAAGGGTTGCCTGCGGCCACGTCGTCGTGCAGGTCGCCATCGACGCGTGTGACGAGAGCACGCAATCGCTCGGCTGCATACTGAGGCCTTCGGGATCGCCGATCACGACGACGCGGCCGTAGGGCTTGAGCGCCCTCGCCGTGGCGATAATGCCGTCCACGGCGGCGCGCACCGCCGGTGATGGGCGTTCCCCGATGCTTCCTCCGACGAGCGTGATGCGCGGATGCAGGAGCCTGGTCTCGCGCAAGGCCCAGCGGTACCACGCCCGGCAGCTCGAGGGTCCCTCGTTCGTGATCCACCTGTTCGGCATGCAGCCTGTCCGCAGAAGCGGAACGACGACCCATCCGTCCTGCCACGCCAGCTCGAGGACGGTTGGCAGCCACATCATCGCGTGCGAGTCGCCGATGAGGACGATCATCTTCCGGCTCGTCGTCTCTCCGACGCGGCAGATCTTGCTCGTGGTCCTCGAGCTCTCCCCGCGCGAGATGCAGCCGTCGGGCAGCACGTACTGCGGCGCAATGCTCCTCAGCTTGCCGATCGGCGGGTCGAGGCCGGCGGGGATGGAGTCGCCGCGGCGCGCCGCCGCGACGGCGGCGACCACATCGGGAAGCGCCTGTGTCGCCCCCGTCGCGGTGTGATAACTGACCAGCGCCGGCGCGGGACCCAGCGATGGCAAAGCGATCGGCGCATTGAATCGCCCTTCCTCACCCGAGATCGCGCTGAGCGAGAGCACGGCGGCACCGAGAACGGCGGCCGTGGCGACTCCGACAACGGCGCCGGTTGCCGCGCGCCCTCGCGCCCTGCGCCGGATCGGATTCTCGACGAGCGCGTACGACACGCACGAGAGCAGGAACGCGCCCACCAGGAGGCCCAGCTTGGCGGCGAGCGGGAGCTCGTAGCCCACGTACTGGTCGGCGAGGATCAGCACCGGCCAATGCCAGAGGTAGAAGGCATACGAGCGATCTCCGACGATACACATGGGCCGCAACGCGAGCAGGCGCGCGACTGCAAGCCGCGGGTGGCAGTCCGGGATTCCGGCGGCGATCGCCAGCGCCGTGCCGACGGTGGGCACGAGCGCCGCGGAACCGGGGAAGGGGGTCCGTTCCGAGAACAGGACGGCCGCCAGCGCGATCGCCAGCAGTCCGGCCCAGCCCATGACGACCCTGCACAGCGCCGGCAGCCGCAC
>WNGB01009704.1_pt1 | contig 13442 bp, 6 predicted proteins | sample 5400681 | NCBI WGS metagenome assembly WNGB01 (sample SAMN13153367, study PRJNA577476) | soil metagenome | isolation source: 115 cm soil or saprolite under grassland replicate 2 | place: USA:California | collected 2016-06-15 | reverse complement strand
AACTCGCCCTTCTCGCCGTTGAGCGCCTTCACCGCCGCGCCGCGGATCACCGGCACCTTGTCGCCCGGGAACTGGTACTTGGTCAGCAGCTCGCGCACCTCGAGCTCGACCAGATCCAGCAGTTCCGGATCGTCGACCACGTCGACCTTGTTGAGGAACACCACGATATAGGGCACACCGACCTGACGCGCCAACAGAATGTGCTCGCGGGTCTGCGGCATCGGCCCGTCGGCCGCCGATACCACCAGGATGGCGCCATCCATCTGCGCCGCGCCGGTGATCATGTTCTTCACGTAGTCGGCGTGGCCAGGGCAATCGACGTGCGCATAGTGGCGCTTGTCGGTCGAATATTCCACGTGGCTCGTCGCAATCGTCAAAATCTTCGTGGCGTCGCGCCGGCCCTGGCTCTCCGAGGCCTTCGCAACCTGGTCGTACGACACGAACGTTTTGGTCCAGCCCTTGTCGGCCGACACCTTCGTCAAAGCCGCCGTCAACGTGGTCTTGCCGTGGTCCACGTGACCGATCGTCCCCACGTTGCAATGCGGCTTCGTCCGTTCAAACTTCTGTTTGGCCATGGGACTCTCCGTTCGTCCTCTGGTGACTGTAACTTGCTCTCGATCAGGCGAACTTCGCCTGGATCTCGGCGGCCACCGCCGAGGGAACCTGTTCGTAGTGATCGAACTGCATGGTGAAGGTGGCGCGTCCCTGCGACATGGACCGCAAGTTGCTCACGTAGCCGAACATGTTGGCGAGCGGCACCATCGCGCTGATCACGTTGGCGTTGCCGCGCATGTCTTGGCCCTGGATCTGGCCGCGCCGCGAGTTGAGGTCGCCGATCACCGAGCCGGTGTAGTCCTCCGGCGTCACGACCTCGACCTTCATGATCGGCTCGAGCAGGATCGGCTTGGCTTCCTGCATCGCCTCGCGCAACGCCATGCGCGCCGCGATCTCGAACGCCATCGCCGACGAATCCACCTCGTGGTACGCGCCGTCGATGAGCGAGACCTTGAGATCGACGACCGGGAAGCCCGCAAGCACGCCGGAGCCGAGTATCGATTCGAACCCCTTCTCGACCGCCGGAATGAACTCCTTCGGCACTGCGCCGCCGACTATTTCGTTCTCGAACTCGAAACCCTTGCCGGGCTCACTCGGCTCGGCGACGATCTTGACACGCGCGAATTGGCCGTGGCCGCCGGTCTGCTTCTTGTGGACGTAGTCCTTGGTGACTGACCGGGTGATCTTCTCGCGATAGGCGACCTGCGGCGCGCCGATATTGGCCTCGACCTTGTAAGTGCGCTTGAGGATGTCGACCTTGATGTCGAGGTGAAGCTCGCCCATGCCTTTGAGGATGGTCTGCCCCGACTCGGCGTCGGTCGTAACGCGGAACGAAGGATCCTCGGCGACGAGCTTCGCGAGCGCGACGCCAAGCTTCTCCTGGTCGGCCTTCGACTTCGGTTCGATCGCGATTTCGATCACCGGATCGGGGAAGTCCATCTTCTCCAGGATCACCTGCTTCTGCGCATCGCAGAGCGTGTCGCCGGTGCGCACCTCCTTGAGGCCTGCGAGCGCGACGATATCGCCGGCATAGGCTTCCTTGATGTCCTCGCGGTTGTTGGCGTGCATCAGCAACATGCGGCCGATGCGCTCCTTGCGCTCCTTGGTGGAATTGATCACGCCGGTGCCGCTCTCGAGACGGCCGGAATAGATGCGGCAGAAGGTGATGGTCCCGACGAACGGGTCGTCCATGATCTTGAACGCGAGCATCGCCAGCGGCTCGGAGTCGGTCGGATTGCGCACGACCTCGTTGCCCTTGCTGTCGATGCCCTTGATCGGGGGAACGTCGAGCGGCGACGGCAGATAGTCGACCACGGCATCGAGCAGCGGCTGCACGCCCTTGTTCTTGAAGGCGGAGCCGGCGAGCACCGGGAAGAACGCACCGGTGACCACGGCCTTGCGGATGAGGCGCTTGAGCGTTGCCTGGTCGGGCTCCTTGCCCTCGAGGTAGCCAGTCATGGCGGCGTCGTCGAGCTCCACCGCCGCCTCGATTAGCTTCTCGCGATACTCCTTGGCCTGCTCGACCATATCGGCCGGGATATCGACGTCGTGATACTTCGCCCCAAGCGTCTCCTCGTCCCACACCACGCCCTTCATGCGCACGAGGTCGACGACGCCCTTGAACTGCTGCTCGGCGCCGATCGGAAGCTGGATGGCGACCGGCTTGGCGCCCAGACGCTCGACGATATCCTTGAGGCACTGGAAGAAGTCAGCGCCGACCTTGTCCATCTTGTTGCAGAAGACGATGCGCGGGACCTTGTACTTGTCGCCCTGGCGCCAGACCGTCTCGGTCTGCGGCTCCACGCCCTGGTTGCTGTCGAGCACGCAGACGGCGCCGTCGAGCACGCGCAGCGAGCGCTCCACCTCGATGGTGAAGTCGACGTGGCCGGGCGTGTCGATGATGTTGAGGCGATGCTTCTTGCTGTCCGGCGGCCAGAACGCGGTGGTCGCGGCCGAGGTGATGGTGATGCCGCGCTCCTGCTCCTGCTCCATGAAGTCCATGGTCGCGGCGCCCTCGTGCACCTCGCCCATCTTATGGCTCTTGCCGGTGTAGTAGAGGATCCGCTCCGTCGTCGTGGTTTTCCCGGCATCGATGTGGGCCATGATGCCGAAGTTGCGGTAGTCCTCGATCCGATGACTGCGGGGCATTGGGGCGATTGTCCTTGTCGCGTTGGCTGGCCGTCACCAGCGGTAATGCGAGAACGCACGGTTGGCCTCGGCCATCTTGTGCGTGTCCTCGCGTTTCTTGACGGCGTTCCCCCGGTTATTCGACGCATCGAGCAACTCGGCCGAAAGCCGCTCGGTCATGGTCTTCTCGTTGCGCTCGCGCGCGGCCGAAATGATCCAGCGGATGCCGAGCGCCTGACGCCGCGACGTGCGCACCTCGACCGGAACCTGATAGGTCGCGCCGCCGACGCGCCGTGAGCGGACTTCGATCGAGGGCATCACATTGTCGAGCGCCTGCTCGAACACCCCGATCGGATTCTGCTTGACCTTGCCCTCGATTAGGTCGAGCGCACCGTAGACGATGTTCTCGGCGACCGACTTCTTGCCGGCATGCATGATCGAGTTCATGAATTTCGACAGCACCACGTTCCCGAATTTCGGGTCCGGGTTGATCTCGCGTTTCTCGGCGCGGTGACGACGGGACATCGGTGTTCTCTCAATGAAAAACGACCCTTATTTGGGTCGCTTTGCTCCGTATTTGGAGCGCCTCTGCTTGCGGTTCTTCACGCCTTGGGTATCGAGCACGCCGCGCAGGATGTGGTAGCGCACGCCCGGAAGGTCTTTCACGCGGCCACCGCGGATCATGACCACCGAGTGCTCCTGCAGGTTATGGCCCTCGCCCGGGATGTAGCCGATCACCTCGAAGCCGTTGGTCAGACGCACCTTCGCGACTTTGCGCAACGCGGAATTCGGTTTCTTCGGCGTCGTCGTATAGACGCGCGTGCACACGCCGCGCTTCTGCGGCGACTGCTGCAGCGCCGGCACGGTGTTGCGCACCTTCTCCCGCAACCGCGGCTTGCGGATCAGCTGGTTGATGGTCGGCATCGCTTCGCCTTCATCCTTTGTTGCCCGGGGGCCCCCGCCGGAGCGGGATCATGCCAACGCATAAAACGGAAGAGCGCCAACCCCGCTCCCGGTGCGGAAAGGCGCTTTCCCGTTCAAAGAGGATCGCGTTGCGCGAGCGCCGCGCGATCATCCCTCTCGTCTGACAACAAGTCGCTCTGTCAGAGGCAGCGTTTGAGCTTCATCCGTCGAGGCTTTGGACCGGCCCGGCGCCGTCAGAAGAGACGTATGATCTCAATGACTTAGCCGGGTTGGAGTGCCGTTCCGACGAGGCGAAGCTCACCGCCTGCCGAAAAGTCCGGCACATGTATCGGCGGTGTCAGACTAAGTCAAGGCGCAGAACCGCAAAAAGGTGCGATGCCGCAAGGACATCTCGCGCTTCGTTGCGATGGCGTGGAGCCTCGCCGAACGAGGTTCTCGGCCAACGGCCGATGGCGGCCCGGATCAGCCCCGCTCGAGGATCGCCGCGATCGCCTTGACCTGATTGCGGGCGTAGACCGGCAGGCCGGCGCTGAGCGAATTGCCGGAGTTGAAGGTGCTCTTGCCGGACAGGACCTGGGCGGGCACGAGATTCCGCAGCACCGGTACCTGGGCATATTCCCGGCGCTTTACCAGCAGGTTCGATTCGACCGCCAGCGACATGTAGACGGTCGCGACGCTCTTGTTAGGGTCGCTCGGATGCTGCTGGAACACGGCGATGAGCTTGCCAAACTGCATCACCTGGTTGACGTAGAAGATACTCTGCTCGATGGCGCCGACCGCAGGCGTATTAAGGCCGGTCAATCGCGTGAGCCCGCGCTCGCCGACTTCCGCTGCCGAGAGCACCGTGAGCTCGCCGTCGAACTCGAGCGTATCGGAAATCTTGCGGCCGCTGCCCTCACGGATCTTGTTGGCGAGCGCGATTCCGGCCGGCAGCCGGCCCTCGAGCTTGTAGGTCGAGTGCAGGCAGATGGTGGCGGGCCGACCCTCACACCAGCGGCGCTGCGGATTCTGATTGTGCACGATTTTCGGCTCTTTCGGCCGCGCCAGATCCGCCGCCGTGATCACGCTGTGCTTGATCGCTGGATCGAGCTGCTGGGCAAACGGCAGCGTCGCAAACTTCGTGAGGTTGAGCGACGCGGGCGCTTTGGCGAGCACGAAGCGCGCCTCCGCCACGTACATGTGGAGCTTCTCGCGATACCGCTTCTTGACCCCGTCGACAATGATGTCGGCGTTGGGCTCGCTATAACCCGGGTAGAGGCTGAGGAACTGCTGCTGCAGCGGGTTCTCCTTGGCCCAGTCCTCGTAGCGGATGAAGACGCCGTCCTGCCCCTCGCTGGGCAGGTCAGCAAAGACGATGGTCTTCGGTTTGAGCTCGCTGACGGCAAGCTTGGCGAACGAAGAGGTCTCTTCGAGCCGGAACTCCTGTGCCTTCTCCTGGGCCTGAGAACTTGCCGGGAACAACGCCAGGCCTGCGAGCAAGGCGATCAAACGGGGCGCACGCATCATGTCGGCTTTCAGTATCGTGGGGGGGTGTACCGTTGCTGGTAGCGCGGATCGCCATAGCGCGGATCGCCGTACCGCTGCGGCGGCGGTTGTGGCGCCGGCTGCGGCTGTTGCCAGCCGAAGAAGCCGCCCCATGGCCGCTGCGGCGGCGGCGCCTCCCCTCGTCTGTTCCCCCAAGGCGCCCATGGCTCGAACACTGTCGGCTCGCGCGGCTCGTAAGTCGCGCTGACCTCGGCGCGTGAAACGAGCCGGTACTGAGTGTCGGCGATGCCGCCGTTGCGGTCGCGCCGGAAGTACTCGACCAGGCTCTTCGGCGTGCCGCCGGCATTGCCGGCGTTGTCGTCGGCGGAGTCGAGGTCGATCCTGCGGGATACGAGGTTGCGTCTCGCCTCCGGCGACGGCGGGGCGAGCGCGACCTTGGGCGCGTGGTGGGTCCATACCGCCTGCATGATCGGCTCGAAGATCGGGATCGCGACGCTGCCGCCGGTCGAGCCGCCGCCGAGCGTGCGCCGCTTGCCGTCGGCGTTGTCGTAGCCCACCCACACCGCCACCGTGACGTCGTTGGTGAAGCCGACGAACCAGGCGTCGTTCTCGTTGTCGCTGGTGCCGGTCTTCCCGGCCACATAGGGCGCCATGTAGCTGATGCCGTTGGCGGTCCCGCGTTGCAGGACGCCCTGCAGCATGGTCTTGAGCTGATAGAACGAGACCCGATCGGCCGAGGCGATCTCGATCATCGCGGGGGCGTGCCGGTACACGACGCGGCCACCGCTTTCGACCGACTCGATCGCATAGGGTGTCGGCCGCGCGCCCTCGTTGGCGACCGCCGCGTAGAAGCCGGCGAGATCGATCGGCCGCACCGGCTGGGCGCCGAGCACGAACGGGTAGTAGCGGACGCAGTCCTTGTAGACCTGCGCCTCCTGGGCCAGGGCACAGATGCGATCGAGGCTCATCGCGGGGGTCGAGTCCACGCCGCCTTCGAGCAGATTCACGGTTGCAAGGTTCTTCGAGTGCTCGAGCGCTTGACGCAGCGTGACGATGCCGGAGGAGCCGCCGTCGTAGTTCTTCGGCGTCCAATAGTCCTCGGAACGCGCGTTGGCGCTGCCGCCGATCGGCGGCAGCGTGATCGACTCGTCACGCACCAGGGTGTTCGGCTGCAGGCCCCTCTGCAGGGCCGCCAAGTAAGTCAGCGGCTTGAGCGCCGAGCCGGGCTGACGCTGCGACTGGGTGGTACGATTGAGCTGGCTCAGCGGGTAGGAGAAGCCTCCGACCATCGCGAGGATACGGCCGGTCTTATTCTCGAGCACGATCGCCGCGCCCTGCACGGTCGGCCGGATGCGCAGCTCCGCCCGCGGGCTCCTGCCCTTGACCTCGATCACCTTGACCAGAACGACGTCGTAAAGCTTGAGATTGCGCAGTGCCGAGGCCCGGCTCGCCGAAAACGGCAGGACGCGGCCATCCGCAAGGCCCACTTTCAGGGTCTCGCCCCCGCCGCGGACCGCGGCCTTCTCGATGATGACCGCGGCCGGCCAATGCACGTCATAGAGCGGAAGCCGTACGTTCTCGAGCGCCTGCTGCCAAGCCGGCTTGCCCGCCTTCGGCTCGCCGACGCGGGCAATCGCTTCCGCGAGATTGGCCTCGGCAGCCTGGAACTGGGCGCGGCCGGCATTGAGCTCGTAGGACGCGAGCCCGTCCTGCAGCGCCGTCTCGGCTGCCCGTTGCAAGGCCGGATTGATCGTCGAGCGGACCGTGTAGGAATCGGCGGTGAGGCCATCGAGGCCCACCGTCTTGGCCTCGCGGGTGAGATGGTCGACGAAATGGAAGCCTAGGTCGCGCCGCGTGCGCTCGACGGCGGCGAGCCGCGGCACGCTCTGCTTCGCCTCCTCCGTGCTGATCGCGCCATCCTCCTGCATGCGTCCCATGACGTAGGCGAAGCGGTCCTTGGCCCGATCCGGATAGCGGTCTGGGTTGAAGTAGCTCGGTCCCTTGGTCAGCGCCGCCAGCAAGGCGCCCTCGCCCACCGTCAGGTCGCGCACCGGTTTGCCGAAATAGCTCTGCGCCGCCATGCCGACGCCCCAGGAGGCCCGGCCGAGATAGGTCGAATTGAGGTAGAGCTCGAGGATCTCGTCTTTCGTAAGCGTCTGCTCGATGCGCGCCGAGAGGACCATCTCGCGCATCTTGCGTTCATAGGTCACATCGTCGCCGACCAGCAGGTTCTTCACGACCTGCTGGGTGATGGTGGAGCCGCCCTGCGGTCGGCCCGACTGCGCCAGGTTGCCGATGAAGGCACGGATCAGCGAGCGCTCGTCGATCCCGCGGTGCTGGTAGAAGCGTTTGTCCTCGGCGGCGATGAACGCCTGCCGCACATGCACCGGAATATCGGCGAGCCCCACCCAGACGCGGCGCTGGTCCGGCTCATAGACTTCTGCGAAGCGCTGGCCCTTGAGATCGAGCACTACGCTGACGCCGGGCAGCCGCTTGCCCTTGAGGCGGGTATGGTCGGGCAGGTTCGCCAGCGTCCGGTTGTAAAACTCGATCACCTCGCCGACGTCGACCGGGGAATTGGCGACGGTTTCGTTCTTGCAGAACTGCCGGTAGGCGACGTGCAGGTCACGGATGTTGATTCCCCGGAAGGCCGCGTTTCCGCCGGACACCGCCGCCGGGTCGTCCATGGCGGTCGCGATCAGGTCATCGATGTTCAAATCTTCGATATCGAAGGCCTTGCGCACCTGCGCGCAGCCCGCGCGCAACACGCTGACGACCTGCTGCCGATCCAGGATCGGATCGAACTCGGTTTTGACCGTGTCCGGGGCGGTCGCCACCTGGCTCAAGGTCAGCGCAGTGGCAAAGATCTTGACGAGGAGAGTATCCATCGGATGCCGCTATCAACCCCACCTCATTGTGCCCCAACGTTATATACGGCTTTTTGTCAAAACCGGTTCCCGATAAAGGCAAAATTACTCTGTTCGGTAAAACCCGTTCAAAACCAAGGCATTTGACGAAATGCGGCGACCCGCGGAACGTTCCACCCGGCGGCGACGATTCGCCACGCAAAAGGGCCGCCCGGCTCACCGGGCGGCCCTTTATTCATTCGTGCGTGCCGGTTTGGTGCCCGGCGGTAGGTCAGTGCGCTACTCCGCCGCCGGCAGTTGCTCCGGCTGGGCAGCGGCGGCGGCCGCCTTGGCAGCCTCTTCCTTGGCGGCGGCTTCCTTCTCGCGCTCCTCGAGGATCAAGGCATCGCGCTTGGTGGCGACTTCGCGCAGCGAATTCATCATCGCGCCGGTGCCGGCCGGGATCAGTCGGCCGACGATGACGTTCTCCTTGAGGCCTTCGAGCGTGTCGACCTTGCCGTTGACGGCGGCCTCGGTCAGCACGCGCGTGGTCTCCTGGAACGACGCCGCCGAGATGAACGAGCGGGTCTGCAGCGAGGCCTTGGTGATGCCGAGCAGGACCGGGTGGGCTGTCGCCGGCTTCTTGCCTTCGGCGACGGCGCGCGCGTTGATCTCGTCGAGCTCGATCTTGTCGATCTGCTCGCCCTGGATCAGCTCGGTCTCGCCGGCCTCGTCGATCTCCACCTTCTGCAGCATCTGACGGACGATCACCTCGATGTGCTTGTCGTTGATCGCCACGCCCTGCAGCCGGTAGACCTCCTGGATCTCGTTGACGAGGTAGCCGGCAAGCTCCTCGACGCCTTTGATCGCCAGGATGTCGTGCGGCGCGGGATTGCCTTCGACGATGAAGTCGCCCTTCTCGAGGAGGTCGCCATCCTGCAGATGGATGTGCTTGCCCTTCGGGATCAGGTACTCCTTCGGCTCTTCGTCCTTGTTAGCCGGCTCAATGATGACCCGGCGCTTGTTCTTGTAGTCCTTGCCGAAGCGCACCGTGCCCGACGTCTCCGCGATGATTGCCGCCTCCTTCGGCCGGCGCGCCTCGAACAGCTCCGCCACCCGCGGCAAGCCGCCGGTGATGTCGCGGGTCTTGGCGCTCTCGGTCGGGATGCGCGCGATCACGTCGCCGGCGCGGACCTTGGAGCCCGGCTCGACCGAGATGATGGCGTCGACGGCGAGCTGGTAGCGCGCCTCGGCGCCGCGAACGAGACGAAGGATCTTGTTGTCCTTCTTGATCACGATCGCTGGACGCAGGTCCTGCTGGTTGCGGCCGGAGCCGGTACGCCAGTCGGTCACCACGCGCTTGGCGATGCCGGTCGACTCGTCGAGCGTCTCCGACATGGACTGGCCTTCGACCAGGTCCTCGAAGCCGACCGTACCCTCGACCTCGGTCAGGATCGGCCGCGTGTACGGATCCCACTCGGCGCTACGCTGGCCGCGCTTGATCTGCATGCCGTCATCGACCAGGATCCGCGCGCCGTACTGGACACGGTGCGTGGCTCGCTCAGTGCCGTCTGGATCGAGCACGGCGACGACCATGTTGCGGACCATCGCGACGTTCTGCCCTTCCGAGTTCTTCACGATGTTCTTGTTCTTGATCTTGATCTTGCCGTCGAAATTCGACTCGACGAACGACTGCTCGGAGATCTGGGCAGCGCCGCCGATGTGGAACGTGCGCATGGTGAGCTGGGTGCCGGGCTCGCCGATCGACTGCGCCGCGATCACGCCCACCGCCTCGCCCATGTTGACGGGTGTGCCGCGGGCGAGATCGCGCCCGTAGCACTTGCCGCACACGCCCGAGGTGGTTTCGCAGGTCAGCACCGACCGGATCTTCAGCTCCTGCACGCCGGCCGCAACGATCGCCTCGACCTGCGGCTCTTCGAGCAGCGTGCCGTTCTTGACGATCACCTTGTGCGACGAGGGATCGCGCACATCCCCGGCCGTGGTGCGGCCGAGGATCCGGCTGGCGAGCGAGGCCACGACCGTGCCGGCGTCGATGATGGCGCGCACGTTGATGCCGCCCGAAGTTCCGCAGTCTTCCGTGGTGATGATGCAATCCTGCGCCACGTCAACGAGGCGGCGCGTCAGGTAGCCGGAGTTCGCGGTCTTGAGCGCGGTATCGGCGAGGCCCTTGCGCGCGCCGTGAGTCGAGTTGAAGTACTCGAGCACCGAGAGCCCTTCCTTGAAGTTGGAGATGATCGGGCTCTCGATGATCTCGCCGGACGGCTTCGCCATCAGCCCGCGCATGCCGGCAAGCTGACGCATCTGCGCGGGCGAGCCGCGCGCGCCGGAATGCGCCATCATGTAGATCGAGTTGACCTGGGCGTCGCGGCCGTCCGCCTGCTTCTTCACCGCCGAGATTTCCTTCATCATCTCGTCGGCGATCTGGTCGGTCGACTTCGACCAGGCATCGACCACCTTGTTGTACTTCTCGCCCTGGGTGATCAGGCCGTCGTTGTACTGCTGCTCGAATTCCTTGGCGAGATCGCGGGTCTTCTCGATGATCTTCCACTTCGAAGCCGGGACCACCATGTCATCCTTGCCGAACGAGATGCCGGCCTTGAATGCATTGTGGAAGCCGAGCGCCATGATCCGGTCGCAGAAGATCACCGTCTCCTTCTGACCGCAGTGGCGGTAGACCTGATCGATCATGTTGGAGATTTCCCGCTTCGTCATGAGCTTGTTCACGACGTCGAAGGGAACCTTCGAGCTCTTGGGCAGCACGGCACCGAGCATCACCCGGCCAGGCGTGGTCTCGTACCACCGGCGCACGAGCTTGTTATTCTCGTCGAGACCTTCCCACCGGTACTTGATCTTGGTGTGAAGGTTGAGCGCCTTCTCCTGCAGGGCGTGCTCGACCTCGCTGAGGTCGTGATAGAAGCCCCGCACCATGTTCTTCTTCTTGGTATCGCGCTTGAGCTGCTCCTCGCTGTAAAGCTCGAGCTTCCACTCGCCGGAATCGCCCTCGCGCATGATCGAGAGGTAGTAGAGCCCGAGCACGATGTCCTGCGACGGCACGATGATCGGCGAGCCGTTGGCCGGGTGCAGGATGTTGTTGGTCGACATCATCAGCACGCGCGCCTCGAGCTGCGCCTCGAGCGACAGCGGCACGTGGACCGCCATCTGGTCACCGTCGAAGTCGGCGTTGAACGCTGCGCAGACCAGCGGATGCAGCTGGATCGCCTTGCCCTCGATCAGCACCGGCTCGAACGCTTGGATGCCCAGGCGATGCAGCGTCGGCGCGCGATTGAGCAGCACCGGATGCTCGCGGATCACCTCGTCGAGGATGTCCCAGACCTCCGGCTTCTCCTTCTCGACGAGCTTCTTGGCCTGCTTCACCGTGGTGGAGAGGCCTTTGGCGTCGAGCCGCGAATAGATGAACGGCTTGAACAGTTCGAGCGCCATCTTCTTCGGCAGCCCGCACTGATGCAGCTTCAGCTCCGGCCCGACCACAATCACCGAGCGGCCGGAATAGTCCACGCGCTTGCCGAGCAGGTTCTGCCGGAAGCGGCCCTGCTTGCCCTTGAGCATATCGGCGAGCGACTTGAGCGGACGCTTGTTGGCGCCGGTGATGACGCGGCCGCGCCGGCCGTTGTCGAACAGCGCGTCGACCGCCTCCTGCAGCATCCGCTTCTCGTTGCGGATGATGATATCCGGGGCACGAAGCTCAATGAGCCGCTTGAGGCGGTTGTTGCGGTTGATGACGCGGCGGTAGAGGTCGTTGAGGTCGGACGTGGCGAAGCGCCCGCCGTCGAGCGGAACGAGCGGGCGCAGGTCCGGCGGAATCACCGGCACCTGCTTGAGGATCATCCACTCCGGACGATTGCCGGACTGCTGGAACGCCTCGACGATCTTGAGCCGCTTGGCGAGCTTCTTCTTCTTGGCGTCGGAATCCGAGCCGGCGATCTCGGCCCGCAGGTCGGCCTGCATCTTGGCAAGATCAAGCTCCGAGAGCATGTCGCGGATCGCCTCGGCGCCGATCTTGGCGGTGAAGCTGTCGGCGCCGAGCTCGTCCTGCGCCTTGAGGTACTCGTCCTCGCTCAGCAGCTGATGCAGTTCGAGCGCGGTCGTGCCCGGCTCGAGCACGACGTAGTACTCGAAGTAGAGAATCCGCTCGAGGTCCTTCAGCGTCATGTCGAGCAGGAGCCCGATGCGCGACGGCAGCGACTTGAGGAACCAGATATGCGCGACCGGCGCCGCCAGCTCGATGTGGCCCATGCGCTCGCGCCGCACCCGCGAGAGCGTCACCTCGACAGAGCACTTCTCGCAGATGATGCCCTTGTACTTCATGCGCTTGTACTTGCCGCACAAGCACTCATAGTCCTTGATCGGCCCGAAGATGCGCGCACAGAACAGGCCGTCGCGCTCGGGCTTGAAGGTGCGGTAGTTGATGGTCTCCGGCTTCTTGATCTCGCCGTAGGACCACGAAAGGATCTTTTCCGGGCTCGCGATCGAGATGCGGATCTGGTCGAAGACCTGAGCCGGCACCTGCGGGCTGAAAAGGTTCATGATCTCTTGGTTCATTCGTCGTCTCCGTCTGGAGTATCGGGGTTTCGGACGACAGATGACGGACGACAGACTGTTGGTCTGATCTTGTCCGTCACCTGTTTCGGTCCTCTGTCGTCCGTCCGCTGTCGTCTGACTATTCGGCCGCTTCCGCGGTTCCCTCGGCGCGTCCCTGCTTGGAATTATGCAGGTCGACGTTGAGGCCCAGCGAACGCATCTCCTTGACCAGCACGTTGAAGCTTTCGGGGATGCCGGCCTCGAACGTGTCGTCGCCGCGCACGATCGCTTCGTAGACCTTGGTGCGGCCGGCGACGTCGTCGGACTTCACCGTCAGCATCTCCTGCAGCGTGTAGGCGGCACCGTAGGCTTCGAGCGCCCACACCTCCATTTCGCCGAAGCGCTGGCCGCCGAACTGCGCCTTGCCGCCCAGCGGCTGCTGGGTGACCAAGCTGTAGGGGCCGATCGAGCGGGCGTGGATCTTGTCGTCGACGAGGTGATGCAGCTTCAGCATGTAGATATAGCCGACCGTCACCTTGCGATCGAACGCCTCGCCGGTGCGCCCGTCGTGCAGCGTCACCTGGCCGGAGCTGTCGAGACCGGCAAGGTCGAGCATGTGCTCGATGTCGGCCTCCTTGGCGCCGTCAAACACCGGCGTCGCGATCGGCACGCCATGGCGGAGATTGCCGCCAAGTTCGACCAGATCCTTCTCGCCCAGCGACTTGATGGTCTCCTCGTCGCCGTAGATCCGCTTCAACATCTCCTTGAGCGGCTTGATGTCCTTCTTGCCATTGTAGACATCGACGGCGTGGCCGATCTTGAGCCCGAGGCCGGCGCAGGCCCAGCCGAGATGGGTCTCGAGGATCTGCCCGACGTTCATGCGGCTCGGCACGCCGAGCGGATTGAGCACGACGTCGACCGGCGTGCCGTCGGCGAGGAACGGCA
>WNGB01022919.1_pt1 | contig 13443 bp, 13 predicted proteins | sample 5400681 | NCBI WGS metagenome assembly WNGB01 (sample SAMN13153367, study PRJNA577476) | soil metagenome | isolation source: 115 cm soil or saprolite under grassland replicate 2 | place: USA:California | collected 2016-06-15 | reverse complement strand
CGGGTCAAGGCGCGCGCGCCGATCAGCGCGAGCTGCGCTCGTTTGCGCGGGCGAAGCGTGCAAGTAGTTCGTAACAGCTGGTAGGAACCTGAAAATTGTAGACGAGTGTAACCCGAGCGGAGGTATGCCGATGGCAACTAAATATGACGCGATCGTTATTGGCACTGGCCAGGCAGGACCGTCTCTTGCGGTTCGGCTGGCAGACAAAGGAATGAAGGTGGCGATTATCGAGCGCAAGCGATTCGGCGGCACCTGTGTCAATAACGGCTGCATCCCAACGAAGACGCTGGTGGCGAGTGCGCGCTCAGCTCATGTCGCGCGCCGGGCCGGCGATTATGGCGTGACGATTCGCAGCTCGATCGCCGTTGACATGAAAAAAGTCAAAATGCGTAAGGACGCAGTGGTCCGTCAGAGCAGCGAGGGCCTGGAGAAGTGGCTAAAGAACACTCAGAACCTGACCGTCATTGAAGGCCATGCGCGCTTTGCCGACGCGCACCGGGTTCGTGTCGGCGACGAACTTCTCGAGGCAGACAAATTCTTTATCAACGTTGGCGGACGTGCGTCTGTTCCTCCGTTCCGGGGTGTCGATCAGGTGAGCTATTTGAACAATTCAACGATGATGGACGTGGACTTTCTGCCCGAGCACCTGATCGTCATCGGCGGCAGCTATGTGGGGTTAGAGTTTGCTGAGATGTATCGCCGCTTCGGCAGTGAGGTGACCGTTGTGGAGAGAGGGCCGCGACTGATTCACCGCGAAGACGAAGACGTTTCCGAAAACATCGAAACGATTCTCGAAGGCGAAGGCATTAAGATCCGTCTGGGCTCTGAATGCATCGGCTTTGAAAAACGCGGCGACAAAGTGGCCGTCCAGGTTGATTGCAGCAGCGGCGATAAGATTGTCATCGGCTCGCATGCGCTTCTCGCAGTCGGTCGCATGCCGAACACCAACGACCTCGGTGTGGAAAACGCCGAGATTCAAGTCGATCAGCGCGGTTACATCCAGGTTGATGACCAACTTCGCACCAATGTGCCTGGCATTTATGCGCTGGGTGATTGCAACGGACGAGGAGCCTTCACTCATACCGCATACAACGATTACGAAATTGTCGCCGCTAATCTTTTAGACGGCGACCAGCGCCGCGTGAGCGACCGGATCACGGCTTACGCCCTTTACATTGATCCGCCGTTGGGCAGAGCAGGAATGACTGAGGCGGAAGTGCGAAAGTCAGGACGGAAAGCTTTGATAGCAAAGCTTCCGATGACGCAAGTCGGCCGTGCGCGGGAAAAAGGCGAGACAGACGGATTTATGAAAGTCTTGGTGGATGCCGAAACGAAAAAGATCCTTGGAGCGTCGCTCCTGGGGATCGAGTGCGATGAAGTAATTCACTCGATCCTCGACGTCATGTACGCCAACGCGCCATACACGGTGATTCAGCGCGCCATGCACATTCATCCGACTGTCACAGAATTGATCCCGACCATGCTCGGTGAGTTGAAGCCGTTGGAGTGAACGGTCTCGTCGCGATCAGCGGAACATCATGAGTAGTGATTGCTGCTAACACGCAGCCGCGATTTTAGCGAACAGCGTTAGCGACGCTTGCGCAAAGTACCTCGTCGGGCGTTGACGTTAGGAACTTCTTCACCGAGGGCAGTGGCTAAATCGATTTGATGGTCCTGCTCTTGCACGAGGATCTCGCGAATCTGTTCAGCCATCGCGTATTCTCCAAGCGCTTCACACTGCGGGATGCGATCGCGGTAATTACGAATGGTTTCATTTTCATTGTCGAGATCGTAGCGGAGCATGTCTTTCGCGTTTTTCGATGTGCGAACCGGCTTCGGACTAGTCACCGGCATTTTGCCGAGGTAATCGATCTGCCGCGACAGGGGTCAGGGCATGATCGAGCTCCTGCTTGGCGTGAATTTCCAGCTGAGCGGCGATGTCCATGTATTCGGCGCCCTTGAGCACCTGGGAATAGACGACGTAAGCGATGATGGCTTGATATTCGCGGGCAAGGTCTTCGTTCAACAGCTCCGCGAGATGGTCGCGAGATATTTCGTTGGATTTTTGTTCAGGCATTTGATTCCTCCTTTAGATTGAAAGACAAATTATACGTTAGAGCGCCTTGGGCGCGCCGCTAGTTCCGCGTTGCAGTTAGCTGAGTTACTGTAGCGGCTTGGACATAAAAATTGCTGCACCCGCTTCTTCTTGTAGAGCGTACCGCTCAAAACCGGCCGCCTGATACATGCGAACCGCCTGATGATTTTTGTCCATTACCTCCAGCGTTAACTTACAACAACCAAGTTCCTTTGCTTTAGTTTCGACCGCCTCCAGCAACTGTCGCCCAATGCCTTTGCCGCGAGACGTCGGTAAAACCACAAAGTCGTGAATATTGATGAGCGGTTTAGCAGCGAAGGTCGAGAAACCGATGAAACAGACGGCAGCTCCGACCGGCTGGTCACCATCAAATGCCAGGAAGATCAGCGTCGTCGGGTGTCTTCTTAGTCCAGGTATAAGTTGCGTCCGAGCATCCTGATCAAGCGACTTGCCATCACCCATGGCGTCTCTTGAATAGGCATCAACCATCGCCAGGACTGCCTCCTGGTCCGCACGCAAACTCAAATTTGCCTCGACAATCCTAATCAGCGACGAAGCATCCGGATAATTCATCCTTTCCTAATCTGGAGAGATCGCCTCAACAACTCAACCTCTCAACTTCGCATGTCACTGGTCCCTCTCGATATTGATGGGAAGCCCGTGCCTTTTCTGAAGAGCGTCCTTCCTGTAAAGCGCCGAACGCATGGCTGGAAAATCGATAGGAGAAAGTTTAAAAAGGCTTCGCCGAAGCACTGAACACTTCACGGCTTCACCGGCACCCCTAGCTCGTCCATGTGGGGCATCAGTCGGGCGCGTCTGAAACGGATTGACTTACCCGGGTCGGAGCGCTATTGCAGTCTAACGCAAGCAAGCGAGCATCCGGCTTCTCAGCCGGTTCGGCGGCAATAGCTAACAAGACCGTTGTCCGTCGCGGTCTAAACACTGGGCATGGTCAGCTCAAGCACACGGGGATTTCCCCGGAGGAAAATAGAAATGAAAAAATTAATGTTGGTATTAATCGCGTCTGCCTGTTGCTTGGCTTTCACGATGAACGCGTCGGCTCAGCAAGCTGACCAGGCAACAGCCGATGCCGTCATTGCGATGACGAAGGCGCAATGGGCGGCGGAGATCAAAGATCCGACGAGTGTCGCCGAACAGTCCAAGGACACGTCGGACGACTACACCGAGTTCAACGGTGATTATGCCACGCGTCTCGATGGGAAAGCGATGAATTCACGGCTGGCGGAGGCTACAGGAAAAGCCTCTGGCAAGACGATAGGGGCGGAAATGGCCAATCCCAAAGTTCAGGTATACAACGGGGATGTTGCGATTCTGACTTACAACTATGCCGGTCTAACACAGGACAAGGACGGAAAAACGACGCCGAATCGCGCAAAATCGACGCGCGTTTTTGTGAAAAAGGGCGACAAATGGATGTTGGTCCACGCAAACTTTGCGTCGGATCCACTGCCAAAACAATAAGACTCTGAAAATCTGAGAAAGGGGCCGCTAGTGCGCGCTTTGCGCTTTTGGCGGCCCCTTATCTTGTACGGACGTGAATCAACGGTGCTAAGCGTTTCAGTTTGATGAGTCACTGGTTTTACAGCATGATTGGCTTCGGCAGAGCGGCACAAATACAGGAAGGAAACGAAAATGTGGTTTGAGCTCATTCTTGCCGCCGCGTTACTGGTCTTATACGTGGCCTTCTGGGCCTGGCATTCTCAAGGAGCGGGCAAGCTCACTCAAGCGGAGATCGATCAATACGTAGCGATCATCGAAAAGCTACCGCTTCCTGAGAAGGCAGTTCAGGCATTCATTGCACGTCTCCGCCGATGGGCCGAGGCGGACGATGGCAAGCCGGTCTATATGTTCAACCTCATTCATTTCTTCCCCCGGGTGCAGCCATTTCCCGGCGCGCCGGATTTCAAGGGAACGCCCGAACAGGCCAACGCACGCTATGAAAAGAGCCTCATATGGCTTTGGTTGAGTCATGCGTCCTATCCGACGTTCATCGGAACTCCCCAAGCCAAGAACCTGATCAACATGCAGCCGGAGAGAACCTGGGGCAATATGACTGTCGTGCGTTATCCCAGCCGGCGCACATTTTTGAAACTGATTTCCCACCCCCGGTATGCGCCCCTCGCACCTTACAAGTTCATAGCCGTCGAGCTTGACTTGGTGCCGGTTTCGAGCGGCACAATCGTACCCGACCTTCGCTGGTTGGTAGGCGGCGGATTTGCAATCGCTTTCCTGCTGCTCGGGTGGGTACGCGCCGCCCTATTGGGGTGACCAGCCACGCTTTCTGAGATGTCTGTTGCGGACACTCTTACTTCCTAATTCTTACTTCTCACTTCTTACTTCGTTATTGGGATCCGCAGTCGGATACTTTCGATTAACGGATTCGCTTCTGAATTCTGAAATTCCCACCTCTGGCTTTCCGGCTCCCCTCTCGACTCTCAACTAACGACTCTCAACTGCTCAGCTGCTGGTGAATGTTAAATGTTTTAGATTTGACCCTATTTTTTTCCATCACCACATCACCAGGGCTGGCGTTAGTGTTGAAGTGCGTAGAACTTCGGACGCCGGAATGCCCGGCCGATCAGAGATAGCTCAGCCAACCGCCGCGTCGGCGCTGCTTCAACTCGGCAAACCAGCGGCACACGGGATACAACGCGATCACGACGAGCAGCCACACGGCGTAGACTCCAGCGAGGCCGAACCCGTAGTCCGGCGGATACAGCGACCGTGCATCCTGGAACAGCGGGCCGACAAAAAGCCCGCTCGGGCCGCCGTACCGCAGGTAGGAGATGAGCAAGGCGATCGCATGGATCAGAAAAATGTGAACGATATAAAAAAAGAGCGGCACCCGGCCGAAAACGATGAAAGGTCGCCAGAATTTGCCGAGGTCGCGATCAAGCAGGGCGAGCACGATGAAGGAAGGGCCAAGTGTCATCAGCAGATAGAGCAAAGAGGGAGGATATTTCTCGCATTTGATGAACGAGAAGACAGTGAAAAGCAGGCTCTGCTGCCGCGACCACGGGAAAGGATCGCCATAGATGTTCGTCGCACGGATCACAACAAAGGCCGTACACAAACTGATGCCGAGCCATAGCGTTTGGCGACGGCGCCGCGCGCGGTCGAGTTTCACCACCGCACCGTAGGCGTACCCGGTGACCATTACGCCGATCCAGGGTACGAGCGGATAACCGATGTAGAAGGTGTAGGCCGGCGAGAGATGGATGGGATTTCCGGCATGCAGCACGTTCCAGAGCCAGCCGAGCGAACCGAATGCCTCCGGCGGCACGGAATCGAAGAGGTTATGCGTGACGATCATGACGATCCCGAACGCAGCGATCGCCCACACGGGCAAATAGATCAGGGCGGCCAGCGCGACCATTGACCACCCCAGCGCCCAGATCACGCCCCCGCTGCCGGAATGGATATCGAAGTTAAACGTCCATGCGAACTGCATCACCGTCAGCTCGAGTAACACCAGCCACAGGCCGCGGGTGATGAGAAACCGCGCGAGATCCGTTTTCGTTTAGAAGACCGGCGCACAGAAATGAGTGACCCACCGCGTGAAGAAAAGCGCCGCGTAGGTGTTGGTCAGATCGAGCGGGCGGAACAAGAGAGCGTCGTGGCTGAGGAAATCACGGGTGTGATCGAGGGCCATCACCACCATGACCAGACCGCGCAAGACATCTATATTCTCGAGACGCGGGCGTGCCGGTTGTAAAGGAATCGGAGAGTCGCTGACTTCCGGCATACCCTCTGCCTTTGTCACAAAGATCGCGGCGGTCGTCAACACTTCCGTCTCACTTGCCTGCTACGCCGGTTCCCAATTTATCCAGACGAACACGCCATGCGGGGACGCCGATGGGTAGACTGCATTGGTCGCATGGTGATTCGACCGAGTGATCTGGAGATCACGAGTCAATCTCACTGAAGCTTTTCAAATCGTTCCCGCCGTTGTCACGAACACCAAATTTCAAATCTCTACGCGCAACTCCCACTGTCCCCCACGCGAACGAGTTTGATTGACGATCCACGATGATTCGTAGCATCAAGGACACGTGAAAGAATCGGCCGGGAATGGTCCGCGCATCTTCCGGACACATCGGCAACAACAAGCAGAACGACGGGTTTCGACAGGATCATCACTTCACGTCAGGGCCGGACGTTGGCTTGTGATCGCTGTAAGCGGCGCAGGTATCCTTGCTGCCGCGGCGGCTCTCGTGCTGATATGGACCGCGACAGTTGATACGCCCCTGCCAGAGCGCATCAACGAATCGATAGAACTGGCATCCATGCTCCTTCTGCTTGGAGTGGCGTTTCTGGTCGCGTGGCGAGCTGGTGATCACCCACCCAACGTCTCCATCGCACTCGCACTGGCATTTATCTTCGCCGAAAACGCATTCCTAACACTGCTGGAGAAATTGCGCGTGAATGCGGCGATCACCGCGGCAGTTTTCGTGCTCACCTTTATTCTCGGCGCCGGATTTTACATTCGCGCGTCACAGCTTTTCCCACGCACGCTCACAACTGACGATATCGCATCTAGCCCGGCCATCTGGGGAAGAATAAAGCCACTGCGGCTCGTACTGATCTTCTTTCTCCGCGCTCCCGCCGTATGGGTTTTCGTCACGGGCGCGACGCTCCTGACTGTGTTTGCTGGTAATCCGCATTTCTTCGAAGCGATACGCCTCGTCATCGTGCTGATAGGACTTCTGTACTTCTACGTGACGTATCGAGCGAGCGATGTTGAGACGCGACGAAAAGTATTGTGGTTCTTCGAGGCGGCTCTAGCCACCCTTGTGATTGGCCTTGGTGCAGATGGTGTGAATGCTGTTCTGCACGGCACCGGCTCGTCAACTCTGCGCGTCGTTCTCTCGGTATTCATCAATTCCGCGAAGTGCCTCGCTCAGGTCATCTGCATTTCCGCCGCGGTGTTCTATGCCGGCGCGATTAGCCCGGCACTCGTCATCCGCAAGACCTTCATTTACGGCGCGACGGCGGCGTTGCTCCTCTTCACCTATGCGATCGTCGAAGCGTTTCTTGTTAACCTTCTCGTCGACGTGACGAGCATTAGCGACCGCTTCGCGAGCGCGCTCCTCGGCACGCTGTTCGGCCTCACATTTCATCCGATTAAGAACCGCATGGAGCATGCGCTGCGGCGTTACACAAATCCCGAAGAGATGAAGTGGAAGTGAAACGCGCCAACGGACGCGGATGTCTCGCGCGAAGCGTGAAGTTGGCGCGGCTTGCGAGTTACTTGGGTTTTTTAGCGCAGAAGCCGTGACAATCGCCTCGGCCCTCTCGCGCGGCGCCAGGTCTGATGCCGTCCGATCTCCCAATCCAGCGCTAACGATGCCGCCGATATGATCTGCGCGGCGGACGGTTGTTCGATGAAGCATTCCGGAAACGCCACCCGATCTGGCCGTGCGGGGCGTCGCCGCTTCCACGCGGAGAATTTCCTGGTAGTCGCGGCTTAATCCTTCGTTGCGGGACTCGCGCTCCCCTGCCCTCTTCGTCGCGTGGCGGCGCAGCCTGATTGTAATCGAAACCTTCCGCCTTTTTCCGTACAATCCCGCGGCCGATGAAACGCTCGAGCGAACGCAACGGCCCCTGATCTTCCGGCGTAACAAAGCTGATCGCATCACCGATGGCGTGTGCGCGGCCGGTGCGTCCGATGCGATGGACATAATCCTCCGAGTGCATCGGGAAATCGTAGTTCACCACATGCGAGATCCCATCCACATCGATGCCGCGGGCGGCGATGTCGGTGGCGACGAGGACACGGACGGCGCCCGATTTGAAATCCTTCAAAGCGCGCAACCGCTGATTCTGGGAACGATTGGAATGGATGGTGCCGGTTTTGATTCCGCTGCTCTCCAGCTTACGCGCGATTCGGTCCGCTCCATGCTTGGTCCGCGAAAAAACCAGGACCGTGTCGAAAGTGGGGTCGCTCAGTAGATGAAGAAGTAATGCCTGTTTCAAATGCGGACGGACTTCGTAAACGAACTGCGTCACAGCCTCTGCCGGATTCGCTCGTCGTCCAATCTCAACCATCTTGGGCGACTGCTGAAACTGATGGGTCAATGCCTCGATTTCACGCGAGAGCGAAGCGGAAAACATGAGGGTCTGCCGTTTTTGCGGCAATGCTTTCACGATCCGGCGAATCGGAGGAAGAAATCCCATGTCGAGCATTCGATCGGCCTCGTCGAGCACGAGAAACTCGATGCCAGAAAGGTTGGCTACTCGTTGGTCCATCAGATCGATCAACCGCCCCGGTGTGGCTACGACAAGATCGACACCGGAACGCAACGCCTCGATCTGCGGGCGTTCACTCACTCCGCCGAAAACCGTGGCCATGCGTAATGGAACGTGTTTCGCGTAAGCGCGCACGTTCTCCTCGATCTGGACAACGAGCTCACGAGTCGGCGCCAACACCAGCGCGCGCAGCCGGTGCACATTATGTTTCTGCGGGTTCGCAGTTAACTCGCCGTGGCGAGCAACGGTCTGTCTCGATTCTGCGAGCTTCATCAAAATCGGCAGAACGAAAGCGGCCGTCTTCCCCGTCCCAGTCTGCGCAATCCCGATGACATCGTGTCCCGCGAGAATGAGTGGAATGGCCGCAATCTGGATTGGAGTCGGCTCGGTGTAACCCGCGTCGTGCACGGCCTGTAACATTTGGGGCGAAAGATTGAGTGCGCGAAACGGCATAAGCAACGGTACTATCGTCTGTTAGGCGCATTCCGCACCTGTTCTTCTCACATTCGTCACTTGTCACTTGTCACCGTCATTGTTTTGAAATCTTTAATCTTAGATCTAACTCCCCGCTTTGTTCGCGATGAGATGCGTTCCATTTTCGCCGGCATCGGCTTAGGAGGCGACTTTTGGGATCCGCAGTCGGATGCTTTGGGTTAACGAATTCACTGATGCGAAATGACGCCGGCGATTCCATCGCGTTTTCCGAGACCCTTCGCGCATCGCACGTGATCGTCACACCGGGCTTGAGGCTTAACGTCAACCCGGTATCCTCGCACGGCATGCATCGTGACCATCAGCGTTGGTATTCGCACCGTCTCAATCGCGACATGGGCGTCGCTATTTACGGCAATTACGGCGCGCCCCTCCGCGCCTTCCCGACGAGCTGCGGCGACGAATGGGAGATGGAAGGCCAGGGCATGATTCGGACCCTCAGCCCCTACATCGAGCAGGGGCGAATCCGAATCTTTTGCATCAACGGCGTGCAGAGCGATTCGTTCGCAAACAAGGGAGCGCACCCTTTCCATCGCAGCTGGATGCAGGCGCAGTACGACGACTATGTGGCGAGCGAGGTTTTCCCGTTCATTGACTCCCAGTGCCAGACGCCGGGCATCGGGATTGCCACGCTGGGCGCATCGCTCGGTGCCTATCATGCGGCCAACACTCTCTTCAAGCATCCCGACCACGTGAAACGCTGCTACGCGCTCTCAGGCATCTACGATATGCGTGACTCCATGGACGGGATGTACGACGACAATTTCTACTTCAATAACCCGGTCGACTACATGGCGAACCAAAGTGACCCGTGGTTTCTCAATCAGTACGCGAGTTGCGACATCCGGCTCGTGACCGGCTGCGGTCCGTGGGAGAACAGCGGGCCCACCTACCGAATGTCGGAGATCCTCAGGAATCGCGGCATTGCTCATCATCTCGACGACTGGGGCCCGGAGGGCGGGCACGAATGGCCCTACTGGCATCACCAGATGTGGGAGTACGTCGGCTCGCACTACTAAGGAACGATAACAACGCCAGTCCCGTCGCAGACTCGCCGTGGAGAGCTCGGACTGTTTTGACATTAGGATCACCTAACGAGTAAAAGAGTAACAATGATTCCGCTAACTGCCTTGTGGCTTCCCATTTTGCTTTCGACTGTGATTGTCTTTTTCGCCAGCTTCATCATGCACATGGTGCTCTCGTACCACAAAAGTGATTACCGCAAATTGCCAGATGAAGACCGTGTGACCGACGCGATGCGAAGTGCGGGCGTAACACGGGGTCCCGCCTATTTCTTTCCGTACTGTTCGTTCAAGGAAATGAAATCGCCGCCCATGATCGAAAAAATGAAACGTGGACCGGTGGGCTTGTTGACCGTGCTGCCCAGCGGGGCGCCTTCGATGGGAAAGAATCTAATCCAATGGTTTTTGTATTGTGTGGTGATTAGCATCTTTGCCGCTTATCTCTCCGGCCGAACGCTGGCGCCTGGGGCCCCATTCTTACAAGTGTTCCGCGTTGTTGGTATCGTCGCTTTGTTAGGATACGGCGCAGCGCAGGCCCAGGAATCGATTTGGAGCGGCCGAAGCTGGGTGGTCACGTTCAAGCATCTTTTCGATAGCGTGATTTTCGCGGCGCTGACCGCGGGAACATTCGGTTGGCTGTGGCCGAAATCGCTGTAGCTACGGTTCGCAGGCGCTTGGCTGTTACTTCCTAATTCTTAATTCTTAATTCTTAATTCTTAATTCGTTATTGGGATCCGCAGTCGGATACTATCAGTCAACGATCCACTCCAACGGTCGCGGCTGAAAATTCAGTTCGCGTTTTGCCTTGGCATTCGATACGCCTCGCATCTGGGTCCCGTAGTAAACCGCATCCGCACCACCATCCCTTTTCAGAGCACCCCCAACTGATACCTGCGGCGGTGGTGGAGCATTCAGCCATCGAGCAAACGCAGGGAGCCATTCGCGCACCGGTAAAGGTTGATCATTCGCAATCAGATAAATCCCGGGATTGCCGCGCTCTAATGCTGCAATGGTGGCAATCGCCGCGTCCTTAATGTGTAACCACGACCAAACGCCTTCGCCATTCCCGATGATCGGTAACTGTTGTTGTCGCACCTGTTGGGCAACATCGCCATCGGGGTTGAACCAGGTGCCGGGTCCATAGAAGAAACCATAACGCAGGACGATCCCTTCCACGTTGGGATTTCCTAGTAAGCGATGCTCAAGCTCAGTTACCTCGCGGACACCTGCTGCAACCGCCGGCGAGGCATCAAATGCCAGGGGCGTTTCTTCATCTGCCAATCCAGGACCAGGAATCGCATAGAATGCGATCGACTGCCTCAGGTAACGCCGCACACCCGCTGCTTGCGCGGCTGTCAGCACATTGGCACCCCCTTCTAAACGGATGCGATTGTTCAGGGCGGCGGCGGCGTTCATTGACTCAGGGGTGTAGGTTCTAGGTAGGGCGGTGAGTTGTTCAATCACGACTTCCGGCTGAGCACGACTGACAACCGCTTTGACCGCATCGGTATCAAATACATCGGCGATGGCGGGCTCTATGCCTTGTTCCACCAAAGCCCGAGCTTTTTCTGGAGAACGGGTCAGAGCAACTAGAGCGTGTCCTTTGGCAAGCAATTTCGCGATCAGCGGACGACCGATCGCTCCCGTTCCCCCTGCAACAAAAATCTTCATCTGTGAACCTCCTCTTGAAGTATGGGACTATTCTTCATAACTCTTACTTCCTCATTCTTACGTCGTTCATCGGTCTACAGTCGGATACTTTCGGTTAACGGACTTCTCGTTGCTCCACGCTCCAAACTCGTGGCGGCAAGGAATGTCAAATCGCCTGCTCGCGAAAGCTTTCGGAGTTAGACGCGACCCGGATTCCTCTCCCCGGAAGAGTGATGCCTACGCGAGTAGCTCTTCGAGTTCTTCGGTGGTAAGGCCGGTCATGAGCGGTTCCTCGCTGTCGATGGCGGCGTCGATCGCCGCGCGTTTTTTCTCCTGTAGCCGCAGGATTTTGTCTTCGACTGTGTCGCGGGTGATCAGCTTGTAGGCAGTGACGACACGGGTTTGCCCGATGCGATGGGCGCGGTCGGTGGCTTGCGCCTCGACCGCGGGATTCCACCAAGGATCGAAATGAATGACGGTGTCGGCGGCGGAGAGATTCAGGCCGACGCCGCCCGCTTTCAAGCTGATCAGGAAGACTGGAATCGCGGAATCGCTCTGGAAGCGATCCACGATTTCCTGACGCTGTTTGGTCGAGCCGTCGAGATAGCAGAATGGAATCTCTAGCTTCTCCAGGCGTTCGCGAATGAGGTGCAGCATCGAGACGAACTGGCTGAAGAGGAGGACGCGGTGTTCGCCGTCGATTGCTTCCTCGAGGAGTTCGTCCAAGAGGTCCAGCTTGGCGGAGGTCTCTTCCTTATCAATGCCGACGAGGCGCAGATCGCAACAGACCTGGCGCAAACGGAGCAGACCAGTGAGCATCTTCATCCTTTGCGCACCGGCGTTCACATTCTTGCCGGAACTGCCGAGACCCTGCTGGATCTCGCGCAGTAGCGCGTCATAGGCGGCGCGTTGATGACTCGTTAGGCTGCAAGGCACGACCTGTTCGATTTTCTCGGGCAGATCTTTCGCGACGTCGCGTTTCCTTCGGCGAAGCAGGAACGGCTGAAGCCGGCGCGAGAGCCGGCGTTGCACATCGGGCGCGGAGCCACGCGCGATAGGTAATTCGTAGCGTTCGCGGAAGTCGTTGCGATTTCCAAGATAACCGGGCAGTGCGAAGTTCGTGATCGACCAGAGATCGCGCACCGAATTTTCCATCGGGGTACCAGTCAGCACGAAGCGATGCTTCGCGCGGAGGGCGAACGCGGCCTGCGCGTTTTGCGTCTCCGGATTTTTGATGTGCTGCGCTTCGTCGAGCACAACGGTTGAGAAATTGATTTCGCGCAGCATGTCGATGTCGCGTCGCAGCAGTGCGTAGCTCGTGACGACCATGTCGACGTCCGCGATCGATTTGAAACGCACGGCGCGATCGGCGCCTTCGAGCACGAGCGTCTTGAGTTCGGGAGTAAACTTCCGCGCTTCATTCTCCCAGTTTATCACCAGCGATGTCGGGCATACGACGAGGGCAGGGCCATCGGCTTGATGTGCGCGTAGAAACGCGAGCGTCTGCACCGTTTTACCAAGACCCATCTCGTCGGCCAGGATGCCGCCGAGATTGTTCGCCGCGAGACGCGTGAGCCATTCGAAACCGACAAGTTGATACTCGCGCAATCTTTCCGCGAGCGGGCCTAGTTTCGTTTTCGTATCCGGAGGCGCGTCGCGGCCGGTGATGAACTTCTTCAGCGCTTCACGACGATCGGCGACGGCGGAGCCAAGCTCACGCGCGGTCTGTTCCACGTACCCGGCATGGGCGCGGTTGATGCGGTAAAGCCCGGGCTGCGTCTGCGCCGGATCGCAGTCGCGAATGACTTGCTCGAAATCCTCGAGGCCCGCGGTGTCGATCACCGCGAGGTGGCCATTCTTTAATCGCGTCTGCGATTGGCCGGAGCGAAGCAGCCGCTGAATGTCGGCGTTTGA
>WNGB01027099.1_pt1 | contig 13447 bp, 10 predicted proteins | sample 5400681 | NCBI WGS metagenome assembly WNGB01 (sample SAMN13153367, study PRJNA577476) | soil metagenome | isolation source: 115 cm soil or saprolite under grassland replicate 2 | place: USA:California | collected 2016-06-15 | reverse complement strand
GGCGACGAACCTCTCGTCCGTCGGCTTCACGCTGTACCCATTGACTCCGGACGAGGGTCGTCGACTCCTTCACGATCCGCAGCAGATGTTCGGACCGACGAAGTTCGCCCCGTCGCGACCCGTGATGCGCACCTGGACCGAGAACGTCGACGGTACGCGCGACGAGACACTCCTCGGGTCGACATCGCTGAACGAGGGAAGGCCGCTGCCGAAGGGCTACTACTACGTGCACACGAACGGCGAGCTGCGCTCACAGTTCGCGTTCGCGGTCGTCGACACCGAGATCGTCACGAAGCTCTCCTTTAATGAGCTCCTCGTCTGGGCCATCGACCACGACAGCGGCAAGTCGGTGAGCGGCGTCCGGGTCCGCGTGAGCGGGCCAGGGGTCACGCCGGGCGACGCGGTCACGGACCAGAGCGGCCTCGCGTCGTTCCAAGTGCCCGTGCAGACGCTGAGCTCCTGCTGCTCCGACCGCTCGTATGTCATTTGGATCGAGGACGGTGGCCGCGCCGCGGTGTCGAGCACGCGCTGGCAGAACGGCGTGTCGCCGTACCAGTTCGGCATCCCGAGCGAGTTCTACATGCGCGAGTGGGTGGGACATCTTTACACGGACCGCCCGATCTACCGTCCGAACGAGCGCGTCGAGTTCAAGGGGATCGTCCGCGCGGACGACGACGCGCAGTACTCACTTCCCTCGCGGACCGCGCCGTTCCAGCTCGTCATCATGAACCCGCGCGGGCAGGAGCTCTTGAAGCAGGACGTGACGCTCAGCGAGTTCGGGAGCTTCGCCGGCAACTTCGACGTCCCGGGCGACGCTCCGCTCGGCGATTACTCGCTGAGCCTCCAAGCCAGAGGCGGCACCAACAACACGTATTACGTCGCTGGCAACAGCTTCCTCCTCGCTGAGTTCCGGACGCCCGAGTTCCAGGTCGTGGTGACGACGCCGCAGGCGAGTTACGTGAACGGTGACACGATCGCGGCGACGACAGCGGCAACCTTCTTCTTCGGCGGTGGGCTCGAGGGTGCCCCGGTGGAGTGGACTGCGCTGGCGGACCCGTCATACGCGATGCGCGTCACCGGTTTCGACCGCTACTCGTTCGTCGACTACGACTTCGCGCGGCAGTCCGTGACGCGCGATGCGCTTCGCGCGAAGGGCGCCACGAAGACCGGCGCAGGCGGCATCGTCACCTTCAGCGTGCCCGCGACGCTGCAGGCGTCCGAGGGCCCACAGCGCTTCACGCTATCGGCCGCGGTCACGGACGAGAACGGGCAGGGCGGCGCCGGGAGCGCCACGGTCACGGTGCATCCGGCGTCGTACTACGTCGGCGTGCATCCGGCGCAGTACGTCGCTCGCGAAGGCACCGGCACGACCGTCGAACTCGTCACGGTCGACACCGAGGGCGCGATCGTCGGCGGCCGCGCCGTCGTCGTGAGGGTCTATGACCGCGAGTGGATCACCGTGAAAGAAGAGATCCCAGGCGGCGGACGCCGCTACCGCAGTGAGGCGAAAGACACGCTGATCGCGACCCTCCGCGCCACCACCGATGCGGACGGCAAGGCGAGCGTCAGCTTCAAGCCGACCAGGCCGGGCACGCTCCGCGTCGTCGGAGAGGTCACCGACGGCAAGGGCCGGCTGGAGCGCTCGTCCACGTACCTCTGGGTCAGCGGTCCCGGATTCGCGACCTGGCAGGTCACCAACGACGACACGATCAAGCTCGTCGCCGACAAGGAGCGCTACCAGGTCGGCGACACGGCCGAGGTCCTCGTGCCCGCTCCGTTCTCGGGCGCGACCGCACTGGTGACCGTCGAGCGCGGCAAGCTGATGACGCGCGAGGTACGGCATTTCGCGACGAACAGCGAACGCATCTCTATCCCGATAACGGACCGTGCCGTCCCCGACGTCTTCGTCTCGGTCGTGCTCTACCGCGCGCCGACCGCGGCGGATCCGTCGCCGCGCTTCAAGGTCGGCTATGTCGAGCTGCCGGTGTCGACCGATACGCGCGCGCTGAACGTGCAGGTCACGACCGACAAGCCTTCGACGAAACCGGGGGAGACCGTGCGCTACGGCATCCGCGTCACCGACCACGCCGGCAAGGGCGTGAAGGCCGAGGTATCGGTGAGCGTCGTCGACAAGGCGGTGCTCGCGCTGCAGGACGAGCGGGGTCCTGATGGACTGAAGGCATTCTGGTTCGAGCGCGGTCTCGGCGTGAACACGGCGTCGTCGATGACGGTTTCGGTCGACCGCTGGAACGACGCGGTCGTCGAGGCCGCACGCGCCGGCAAGGGTGGCAGTGGCGTTGCGTTCGACCGCGCCCGTCAAGAGTTCCGCAACACCGCGTACTGGAGTGCGCAGGTCACGACCAGGGACGATGGGACGGCATCGGTGGACGTGAAGATGCCGGACAACCTCACCACCTGGCGGATGCAGGTCCGCGCGATGTCTGGCGACTCGATGGTCGGTGAAGGTACGAACGAGCTCGTGTCCGCGCAGCCGCTCATGGTCCGATCCGCGCTGCCACGTTTCCTGCGCGTCGGCGACAACGCCGACCTGCGCGTCCTGGTGCGCAACTCGACCAGCGCGTCGACGAACGTGAACGTCGCGCTGAAGGCGGATGGCGTGACCGTGAATGGCGATCTCGCGCGTATCGTGACGGTCGCGCCGAACGCATCGGTCATCTTGTCGTGGCCCGCGAAGGTGGAGGAGGAAGGAGCAGCGACGCTGACGTTCACCGCGAACGGAAGCGGCGGGCTGTCCGACACCCTGATCCAGCAGCTCCCTGTCTACATGGACATGACGCCCGAGGCAATGGCGACTGGCGGCGTCGTTACGAACGAGGGAGCGCTGGAAGCGATCTACCTCCCGCCCTTCGCCGACACCGCGCACGGTTCGCTGAGCGTGCAGGTCCGTTCCGCTCTGGTCGGATCGATGGCCGACGAGCTGGCCGCGCTCGCGCCGACGCCGCGAGAGGGCGCGGAGCGGGTCGCGAGCCGCGTCATCGCGTCCATCGGCGTGCGCCGCGCCGAGAAGAGCGCCGGAGCCACGAACGCGCGCGATGGCGCGATAGCGAGCGACCTCGCCGCACTGGTCGGGCGGCAGCGACCCGACGGCGGATGGGCGTGGTGCGATCCCGACTGCAAAGAGAGCGACCCGAACGTCACCGGCTGGGCGCTCCTCGCGCTCGGCGAGGCGCGCCGCGATGGCCTGAGCGTCGACGCCGGTGTCGTGAGCCGCGCGAGCTCGTATGTCACGACCTACATCAATCGACCCAGCGACATCGCGCGCCCGGCGGACAACTCGCAGAAGGCGTTCCTCCTCGCGGCGCTCTCCGGCGCCGGTGGCGGCAGCTCCGCTCTCACGCCGGCACGCGCCCTCTTCGAGCAGCAGCGAGTGAAGCTCACGAACTGGGGTCGCGCGTATCTCCTTCTCGCGCTCACCGATGCGGGGGTCAGGCCGGACGACGCGCAGGCGCGCGCGCTCCTCGATGATCTGGCCGCGGCCACGATCTCGAGCGCGAATGGCAACCACTGGGAGGACAGCCCGGTCAGTGGCTCGTTCGTCACCACCACCGGCACGACGGGCCTCGGCACACTCGCGCTCGCACGCATGCGGCCGGAGCATCTGCTTCTCCCGCAGACGGTGCGGTGGCTCGTACTTGCCCGCGCCGCGGACGGTTGGCACACCTCCATCGACCGCGCACTCGGCGTTCTCGCGCTCACTACGTACGCCGTCGGTACGGGCGAGCTCGGCGGCGAGTACAGCTACAAGGTGCTTCTCGACGACACAGAAGTGCTCGCGGGTCTGGTAAAGAGGTCTGCGGCGCCGACGGCCGCGGGCACGGAGCTTTCGCTCGCGATGTTCACTCCCGGCAAGTCCAGCATCGTCGCTGTCACGCGCGAATACGGGAAGCCTGGCCGGCTCTACTACACGATCGATCTGCGTTACGTGACCCCGGCGAAAGAGATCGAGGCAGTCAATCGCGGTTTCGCGATCACGCACGAGTACACCTCGGTCGACGATCCCGCGAAGCGCCTCACGGCCGTGAAGGTGGGTGAGACCGTGCGCGTGAAGATGACGATCATCGCGCCGGCCGACCGCAATTACGTCGTGGTCGAAGATCTGCTGCCCGCTGGTCTCGAGGCCGTCGACGCTCGCCTCAAGAACGTCGATCCCGCGCTGAAGGAGAAGCTCGAAGCCGAGCGTGCACAGGCGTCGGACAGGCAGCTCGGCGCTTACATGGCGCCGTGGTTCCGCTGGTACTACAGCCCATGGCAGCAGGTCGACCTGCGCGACGACCGCGCGGTGCTCCAGGCCGATCGTCTGCCAAAGGGCGTCTACGAGTACGTGTATTACGCGCGCGCGACGACGCCCGGCAGCTTCTTCGTCGCGCCGGCGCACGCGGAGGAGACGTACTTTCCGGAGGTCTTCGGTCGCAGCGACAGCGGCAGCTTCACGGTCGTGCCCTGAGAGCCTGCCCCGGATTCGCCCTCCACCCTTTGCGGGTCTAGCATGCCGACGCCGCTGCGGTCTGCCAGCGGAAACGGGGAGGTCGTAATGCCATATCGCTCCGCGTTCACCCACACCGGCGCGTTGATCCTTGCGCTCACGCTCATCCTTCAGTCGTCGCTCGCGCAAGCTGCCGTGGAGCCGGTCAGCTCCAGCTCGGCCACGGTCGGTTGGATCGGCGCGGTCCCATTCACCAACCACGTCGCGAGCAGTCCCGTCTTGGGCGGTGGCTATCCGGTCCAGCCAGTGACGAATGCCTACGTACCCGGAACATGCGGACCGCAGCCGCTCAACTCGAACCGCTCCGAGTCCTGGATCGCCGTGAAGCCTGGCACCGAGGATCTCATCGGCGTCTCGAAGTTCTTCATCTCGAAGTGGAGCACGTTCTACGACTTCCACCTCGGCTCTTACACGATCCTCGGCGGGACGCCCGCCGGCAACAACCAGGTGCAGGGGTACGAATGCACGACGCTAGGCGGGAACCAGGACATGCCGCCGTCGTGGACGATGAACACGGACCCGAACGTCGACTTTGACACGCAGGGCCGTGCCTATCAGGTCACGCTGCCGTTCAACGCCTACTGGCAGAACATGCACCCGAACGCGGCGGTCATGGCGTCCTACACCGACGACATGGGTCGGCACTGGGTCACTGCGAACGGCGGTAAGCCGCTCGAGACATCGCCGAACTCATCGAGCCTCCAGTACGGCCACGTCGAAGACAAGCAGTTCATCGCGGTCAACCACATCCCGGGCCACGTCTATCAGGACCACGTGTACGCCGTGTGGTCCGTATTCAACGGCGCGCCGAATGGCGGATCGGTGGACCTTCGCATCTCCGTCTCGCGCGACCGCGGCGCGACATTCTCGCGGTACAACTCGTTCCCGATGCCGTCGGTGAGCGGGCGACAGAACTTCTACGTGCAGCCGTCCATCGACGCGAACGGTGACCTCTACATCGCCTTTGCATCTACGGAGCAGGACAAGAAGAGCGGACAGGCCACGCTGTGGGTCGCAAAGTCGACAGATGACGCCAATACGTTCTCGTTCTATCGCGCGGTCACTGGCGTCGGCCTCATCCCCAGCTGCTGCCTGCCGAACACGACATTCCGTGACGGGATCGCGGAGAGCTTCGCGGCCAGCCCGACCTATCCCGGTCATCTCTACATGGCGTACGAGGATTGGGACCTCGCCACCCGCCAGTTCGACGTGAAGTTCGTTCAGTCCCGCGACGGTGGCGCGAATTGGTCCGCGCCGCGGAAGGTCAACGACAACCCGGAATCAGCGGCGCTGGGATACACGGATCAGTTCCAGCCCACGATCGCCGCCGGGCCCGGCGGCGCGGTGGCCATAGCGTTCTACGATCGTCGTCAGGCGTGCCCGTCCGACCCGAGCGTCCTCGCCGACGATGTAGGGAACACGAACTTCTGCATCGACACGACCCTGCAGGCCTACAAAGACACGGGCGGTGCCGCTGTTCCGGTCGCTCCGAACGTTCGCATCAGCGAGTTCACCTGGGACCCGATGAATCCGGGGCAGCACGTCGGTGGCATCGGCCAGATGGCCTGCGCGGCGCACCGCGACCCGTGCACCGAGCGCGCGTTCATCGGCGACTACTTCGGTCTCGCGATCTCAGGCGGGAACATCTATGCGCTCTCGGTCTCGACCCACTATCCGTCGTTCGTGCCGGCCGACGAAGGCGGCCTCGTCTATTACCAGCAGCAGGTGCTCGCGACCGTACCGCGCTGGGCATTCGGCGCGGGTTACTAGAACCCGACGGAGGGGCTCGCGCGAGCGAGTCCCTCCGTTATCGCATCAGTCGGACGTACGCCAGACCTTTCGCCTCAATGAGCGTCCCGCGCGGCGTCTCGACCATGCGGAGCATCACCGCGCTGCACGCGGGGCAACGCAGCACGACACCCGGCGCGTTCGTATACGCGAGCAACGTGCCGAGCTCGCCCTCGCGACCGCAACCGGCGCACTCGGTATCGGCCGCCGTCATATCCGCGCCGAAGACCTGTTCGAGCATTCCCGCGACCGCGTTGCCGTCAAGGGTCCGGTCGTCAGTCGTCTTTTCGTCCATCACATCCTCCTATTTGCCCGAGGGCCCGAACCGTTCGGTCCGGATCCGCTGCGCCGGCACCCCGGTGCGGACGAGACCGTTCGCGGCGCCTTCCACCAGCGGCGTCGGCCCGCAGATGAAAACGAGCGGCGCGTCGCCGAGTGGACGGCGGACTTCGGCCAGCATCTGGTCATCGATGCGTCGCGCGTAACCGTTCCAGCCGGCGGGCTGCGAGCGGGTGAACGTGTGGATGACCTCGAGCCCGTCGGCCCGCGCTGCGAGCTCCCGAAGCTCGCCGGCGTAGATGGCCATGAGCGGAACGATGCCCGACCCGCCCGCGATCAAGAGGAGCGGTCCGCCCAGCGCGGCTTGCCACACGAAATACCCGCCGATGGGCCCGCGGACCTCGATACGATCGCCGATCACGGCAACGTCGTGGAGGAAGGGCGAGACCTCGCCGTCCGCGACGCGTTCCACGGTGACCTCGATCTCGCCTTCGCGCTCCGGACCCGAGGCGATCGAGTAGCTGCGCTGCACGCTGTAGCCGTCGGCGGCCGTCAGGCGCAGGTCGTAGTGCTGGCCCGGTCGGTGCGGCGTCCAGCTCGGGAGTCGCAGTGTGTACGACCGCACGCGTGGCGTTTCCTCGCGGATCGCCGCGATCGTGGCCAGCTGCCAGTCGAGGACGCGCCGCCCGCTAGTCGCCGCTGTAGCGCTCCTCTTTCCACGGGTCGCCGCGGATGTGATACCCGAGAGACTCCCAGAACCCCGGCGTCTCCTTTTCGGTGATGTGCAGTCCGCGGACCCATTTCGCGCTCTTCCAGAAGTACAGGTGTGGGACGACGAGTCGTGCTGGGCCACCATGCTCCCCGTCGAGGGGAGCGCCGTCGTACTGGTATGCGACGAAGGCTTGGCCGTTGACGATGTCCGGCAGTCTGAGGTTCGTCGTATAGCCGCCGTCCGAGTACGCCGTCGCGAACCCGCCGCGCGGATCGAGCTCGACCGACTCGAGAAGCGTGTCGACGCTCACACCGCGCCATCGCGTGTCCAGCTTCGTCCACTTGGTGACACACGAGATGTCGACCACGAAGTCCTGCGCCGGCAGCTTCTGGAACTCCGCCCAGGACCAGTTGACCTTCTGCTTCACGAGACCCTCGATCGCGAATGACCATAGACGCAGGTTGGCGGTCGGCGTCGGACCGGCAGACAGGACCGGGAAGTCGTTTGCGAGGTACTGGCCGGGTGGGATGCGGTTCGCCGCGGCGCCGGTCGCCCGCGGCTTGCCTTCGAAACCGCGCGTGACAAAACGCCCTGCCATACGGCGGCGATGCTGCGCGTCTAAGTAAACTCGCGCAAATGGCCCGGATCATCGACCTCCTCGCGGCCGGGCAGACCTTCTCGTTCGAATTCTTTCCACCGAAGGACGAAGACGAGCAGCGCCTGCTCACGAGGACGATCTCCGACCTGCAGCCGCTCCGACCGTCGTTCGTCTCGGTGACGTACCGGGGTGGTCGCATCTCGCGGGAGCGCACCACGCGCGTCGTGATCGACCTGCTGAGGACCACGGACCTGACGCCGATGCCGCACCTGACCTGTGTCGCGCATCCGCGCTTCGAGCTCGGCGAGATCATCGGCGGCTTCCGGGCGGCTGGTCTGGAGAACCTGCTCGCGCTCGGCGGCGACCCGCTACCCGCGGAGGAGTCGTACAAGGAGCTGGAGTACGCATCGGAGCTGGTCGAGCTCGGACGGCGCCTCGGCTTCGACTCGATCGGGGTCGCGGCCCACCCCGCCGGTCATCCGCGCTCTCCTGATCTCACCTCCGATCGCGTGCACCTGGCGGAGAAGATGCGACTCGCCGACTTCGCGATCACGCAGTTCTTCTTCAAGGTGGAGGAGTACGAGCGTCTGCGCGACGAGGTCGCCGCACTCGGGGTCACCAAGCCGATCGTCGCCGGCATCATGCCGATCACCTCACTCGTATCCGTCCAGCGGATGGCGCAGCTATCCGGATACGCGGTCCCCGACGACATCGTTCGTCGGATCGAGGCTGGCGGAGACGATCGCGACGAGATCCGCAAGCGCGGGATCGAGGTGGCGACGGAGCTCTGCCGCGACCTGCTCGATCTCGGCGTGCCGGGACTGCACTTCTACACGCTCAACTTCTCCAAGGCGACCCGCGAGATCTATACGAATCTTGGACTCGTCACGACGTAGCGCGCTTCAGCGCTTCGAGGAACCTCAGGTACGCCACCGCACCGGGATCCGGATGACCCTGTGCTCGTTCGCCGAGCCAGGCCGCGCGGCCGCGACGCGCGACACTCGGTGTGGTCTCGTCGATGCCCCTGCGCGCCGCGGCGATCATCGCCGCGAGGTCGTCGTCGGACGTCGCGGCTTCGAGCGCGCGAACGCTCGGGATGAGCGCGTCGAGCACGGTCTTGTCACCTATCGCGGACTTCCCGCGCTTCTCGACGGCGGCCGTGGCCTGCTGGGCCATCGTCACGACGTCGTCCCGCGTCAGCGACGCCGACGTGGCGACCGACCGCGACGCCGCGAGCAGCGCCGTCGCGACGAGAGCAGCGAAGCTCGAGGGATTCGCCGACGAGATCGCTGTTGCGAGGGCTCTGAGGACCTCGGCCGGGGTGGCCGCGTCCGGCAGCGACCGCATCGCTTGCCGCCCAGCGGAGGTGCCGCCTCTCACCGTGACCCCGAGGTCGCCGTCGCCGACCGCGGCGTCGAGGTCGCGTAGCTCGTCTTCGCTCTCAGCCAGGATCTCGAAAGCGCGGTCGAGCAGCCTCCGCAGCTCGTCTCCGGTCATTGCCGATAGAAAGGGGAGATCGCCGGAGCTTCGAGAAGTGGCGCGAGATCGGGCGTGAGGCGCATGACGCTGAGCGACGCCCCGGCCATCTCCAGGCTCGTCGCGAATTCACCGACGTACGGCCGGCGGACCTGAACGCCCTTCGCCTCGAGACTCCGGCTCACGTATCGATATACGACGTAGAGCTCCTCCAGCGGCGTCGCGCCGAGACCGTTGACCAGGACCGCCACTTCGTCACCACGCGACAGCGCGAGGTCTTCGCTGATCTTGCCGAGCAGGTCCTCGGCGATGCGATCGGCCGTGTCCAGCCGGCCACGTCGAACGCCTCGCTCACCGTGGATACCGATGCCGATCTCCATCTCGTCGGGACCCAGCTCGAACGTCGGCTTCCCGGCCGCCGGGAGGATCGTCGGCGACAGGCCGACGCCCATCGACCGCGTATGCGTCACCACCGCCTGCGCGACGGCCGCAACGTCCTTCAGCGGGCGACCTTCCTCCGCCGCGGCGCCGGCGCATTTGTACGCGAAGAAGAGACCGGCGACACCCCGGCGCTCGGTCGCCCGCGACGGAGGCGCCGAAGCGACGTCATCCGTGCCGACGACCGTCGCCGTCTCGATGCCCTCGTCCAGCGCGAGCTCGCCCGCGAGATCGAAGTTCATCACGTCGCCGCCGTAGTTGCCGTAGAGGTACAGGACGCCGGCGCCGCCGTGGGCCGCGCGTGTCGCCGCGAGGATCTGCTCCGACGAGGGCGACGAGAACACGTTGCCGACGGCGACGGCGGTACACAGGCCCTGCCCGACGTATCCGAGGAACAGCGGAAGATGGCCCGATCCACCACCGGTCACGATCCCGACGTGTCCGGCGATCGGTGCGTCCGCGCGGGCGAGTGCTCGGCGGTCGCTCGAGACCGCCTTCAGCATCCGCGGATGGGCCGCGAGGATGCCCTCGACGACCTCGTCAACGAAGTCGTTGGGGTCGTTGATGATCTTCCTCATGCGTGCACGACCTCCAGCGAAACGTCACGCTCGTTAGGGTCAGGAGCCACGTCGAAGACGATATTCGCCTCTGGCGGAGGAGCTACGAAGATGGAACAGAAGAACCTCGACATCTACGGTGATAAGCCGATCCCCTGGTCGCGCGCGCTCGAGCAACTCGACGCGGGCGTTGGCGGGACCTATTGGCTGGCCACGACGCGTCCCAATGGCCGGCCGCACGTTGCTGCCGTGGGTGCGCTTTGGGTCGATGGAAAGGTCTACTTCACGAGTGGTGCCACGACGCGGAAGAGTCGCAATCTCGCCGAGAACCCGCGCTGCGTCATCTCGGTCTCGCTCAAGGATCTCGACCTCGTCATCGAAGGCACGGCGGAGAAGGTCACCGACGAGGCGACGCTCCAGCGTTTTGCGCAGCTCTACGCGGCTCAGGGATGGCCGGCGAGTGTGAGCGACGGCGCGATGACCGCCGAATACAGCGCCCCGAGCGCCGGACCGCCGCCGTGGGACCTCTACGTCGTCACGCCCGCGACGGCGTTCGGTGTGGCCACGGCCGAGCCGAACGGCGCGACTCGCTGGCGCTTCGCCGACGCGTCTTAGGGGTGATCGCGGCTACATGAGGTTGATCTCCGAGCGGAGCTCACGACCCAGGATCACTGACAGTCTCAGGGTCTCTGTCTCGAGATTGGTCCGCGGCGGCTTGCCGGATTCCTTGAACCAATCGACACGGAGGCGGTCGCCGTCGACCTCCCACGTTCCCTTCACGCTGCCACCGGCCACGACGATGGGGGCGATCCAGCCGCTCTGCCTGCTGACGGCCGTTCGCCGCTTCGCCGGCACGACGCGGCCGTCCTCGGTACCGGGGCCGAGCACGTACTGGTCGAAACCCGGCAGTAGCCGCACCGCTGTGGTCGGTCTCGCCGCAGCGACGTCGTCGAGATCCTTGGCGAGGACGTACCTTCGTTCGCCGTCGACCTCGACCTCGGTGATCCGGTCGCCAAGAGCCTTGAACCAGTTCCGGATCTGACGCGCACTGACGCGGCCGCGGCTCAGCCAGTTGCGGAAGTTGTCGATGGTCGCCGGTCCGTAGGCGCCCAGGTACGCGACGATCACGATCGGCGCTGCCTCGTCCGGTTCCGGGACACCGGCCCACCGCGAGCTCGCGGCTGTCGGGCGCACGAAGGTCACGCGGGTGCCCCGGTTCGGGCCGAAGCACAGGTCTCCCTGCCACGCGAGCGGCTTCAGCAGCGTCCCCCATCCCGAGCGGAGCGCATCGCCGAGATGGCCCAGCCCTCGCTGAGCGATGACAGCGGCGATCAGCTCGTCCCGTGTGAGGACCTTGCTCTCGAGTGCCTCGCGGACCGCGGGGCGAAGAGCATCCCAATGCTTGGTGGTCATGCCGAAGTAGCGCTCCCAGCTCGGCAGCTCCCACGATCGCCCTGATGCCATCAGCGAGAGGACGGCGCCGCCCTCCTCCGGCGTGAGCAGGTGCAACGTGCCCCGCATCGCCCACGTCTTGATGAGGCGGCCTTCGCTGAGGGCTCGAGCGACCTCGCCGCGGCGTGACCCCTGGCGCCGGACCCGAATGGCGAGCTCGGCTGACGACGCCACCTGTGCCTGGACACCGCATAGCCGGCGGACGACCCCCGGCACCGACGACGTTCCAATGGGGTCGAGGAGTTGGCGGCGCATGCGCCATGCGAGCACCTGCGGCCATCTCAGCTTGGCGGTCATCGCGGAGAATTGTCGGAGATGGCTACGACCGACCGCGCCGTAGGGCTCTGGCCTCCCCTGGCATACGCCGAGTTGAAGGACACGGTGCATGCGGTCCATATGTGGACCCAGGTCGTGGGCAAGATCCGTTTGGCGATGACGCCACTGATGAACCACTGGTGGAATTCGACGCTCATGGTCACGCCCCGGGGTCTCACGACAACGCTGACCCCCGCGGGGAACGAGGCGTTCCAGATCGACTTCGACTTCATCGACCACGAGCTCGTCATCGCCACGAGCCGCGGTGGCCGTTCGGCGATGCCGCTGCGTCCCATGTCGGTCGCGCAGTTCTACCGGCAGGTTCTCGAGCGCCTCGCTGCGCTCGGCATGCCCGACCCCGGCATCATGCCGGTCCCGGTCGAAGTCGCGATAGCCGTCCCATTCTTGGACGACGTCGAGGTCCGCCCCTACGACCGTGAGATCGTGCGACGGCTCTTGACCGCGCTGATCAGCACGCAGCTCGTCTTCGACCGCTTCCGGGCCGACTTCCTCGGCAAGGCGAGTCCCGTGCAGTTCTTCTGGGGCGGGTTCGATCTCGCGAGCGCGCGGTTCTCTGGCCGGCGCGGGCCCGCCTACGCGGGCGGGAGCGCGCCGAACGTGCACATTCACGTGATGCACGAGGCCTACTCGCATGAGTTGATCGCCGCCGGCTTCTGGCTTGGCAGCGACGAGCTGCCGCAGCCGGAGTTCTATTCCTACGCGATGCCGCCGCCGGCTGGTCTTTCCGATGCGACCATCCGACCCGACTCGGCCGAGTGGGTCGTCGCGCGCGGCGAATTCATCCTGCCGTATGAAGCGGTGCGAACGGCGACGGATCCCGCCGCCACGCTCATGAGCTTCCTGGAGAGCACCTACGACGTTTCTGCGGACCTCGGGAAGTGGGACCGGCCGCTGCTAGAAGAGCGTCCACGCTGCAATTGCGTTCGTCTGCCGACGCTTTCGGGCGTCAACGGCGCCGACTCGTAGCGGAGCTCAGGAGCGCCTGCTCACGCGCTTCCGCCCAAGGAATCCTCGCCGTCAGGGGCACGAGCGGCCTGCTCCTGATCCTCTACCTGATGCTGTTCAAGCCGACGCTGTAGCGTCCCCCAGCGACGGCGGCAGCTCAGGCCGGAGTGACTTGCTCCGCGTTCTCCTTGTTGCGCCGCGGGTCCATGGCCTTCTCGTAGCTCACCTCTTGCCCCTCGGTCAGCGAGTCGAACGCGTCGCCGGCGACCTTCGAGCGGTGGAAGAAGATCCAGAGTCACCGGGAGTGCCTTCCCTCTCGACACGAAACAGAGCGAGGCGTATACCTCTCCACCGGCAGGAGG
>WNGB01009699.1_pt1 | contig 13448 bp, 13 predicted proteins | sample 5400681 | NCBI WGS metagenome assembly WNGB01 (sample SAMN13153367, study PRJNA577476) | soil metagenome | isolation source: 115 cm soil or saprolite under grassland replicate 2 | place: USA:California | collected 2016-06-15 | reverse complement strand
CAGGCGGCGGATCGAGTGACGGCGGATCGAGAAACGCGGGCGTCGAACCAATGACGGCACCGAGCGGGCGATTTCGAATCCAGTCGATCAACGTCGACGCATCGTTGACGCGCAAGTACGGCGACAGCGTCGCCGCATTGGACGTCTCGAATTTGATCGGCGTGTTCGTGTTGGGAAGGATCGTGTAGATATTCCGATTGGCGGCCGCCGGCGTCGATGCAACCCAGAGGCGCGAGCCGTCCTGCGTGAACTTGTACCCGGAGGGACGAGTCGAATCGTGTACCGGCTTGTACACGCGCATCGCGCGCAGGCGCCCTTCGAAGCCGGGCAGCGCGAAGCCCGCAGTCACCAGAACATTCGATCGCTGCGGAATGATCGCGCCGGTCGTGGCGTGATAGATCTCCGTCTCGCTGTCCGGCAACGTTGAAAGGGCGCCCGTATCGGGGCGGTAGTACTGTGCGCCCTTCAGATTGACGCTGCCGACAATGGGGCTCGTGACCTGAAACTCGGTCTTCGGTCCCACCGGCAACGATGACGTGGGGGCGGTGTTGAAATCGGTGAACGACGCAAAGGTGTGCTGGATCGCGCGATTGACGCCGCGCACCGCCTCCGGCACCGGTTGGCCGAGCGTCGTGGCCTCGATCAGCGTTTTCGAGATCTCGAAGTATTCTCCCCCGGTCGTTGTCGCGATGTCCTGCAGCGACGACACATACGTGGATTCCGGCGCGATCGCGATCACGTAAATCGGCACGCGCCGTCCAGAAACGTTCAGGAACGTCTGCGCCTTCGTATGGAGATTCTGCGGGGTGATGGTGCCTTCCCCGCCGCCAACGACAAGCACCACAACGGTGTTACGGCAGCCGGACGTATCGGCGGCGATCAGCCGCGCGGCTTCGGTTCTCGCATCGTCCATCATCGTGCTGACCGGCGCATCGATGACGTCTTTCTTGTCGCCGCCGGCCGGAATGAGCGCGCCGGTCCCGTTCGCCCAGAAGTCTGCGTTGAGTTTGTTCAGAATCGTCGACGTCGCGTTGTTATCCTCCGGTTTCACCAGAGGCCCTTGCGCCGCCGTCGCGGTGTCGCTCGGCGGGTTGTTGCCAGTCCCGACAGTAGTCCGTGTCAGCTTCCACTTGCCGGTGGAGGAATCGGTGGGTGCCTGCTGCGTGATGTCCGTCACGATCGAGGTTTCATTGCCTGAGTTCGACGGCACTGACGGATTCGTTTGACGCGTCTTGATCAGGCTGAAGCGCACGCTCGTCATGTTGTCGTTGATCGCCTGCACGAGGGATCGGCGCGCGATGACCAGTCGCGTGCGTTCGTAAAAGGTCGAATAATCCGAATTGCTGTCGGCGAGTGTGCTGACATGGGTCGCAGTGAATTTCGGCTCGGAGCTATTGCCTGGAGTGATGTGCTCGAGATTGAGAAACTTCCGCCGGTGTTTGCCCAATGCCGAGGGCAGCCCCAGGGTCGCGAACCAGCTGCCGGTGTTGTATTCCCCTGGATCGTAGTACGTAAGATCCGCGTCACGCTGCATGCGGTTCGTGGTCTCGACCACGAGAACGACATTCGGCTGCTGATTCTTGAGAAACAGCAACGGATCGAGCTGCGCGAACGCGGGCGATGCCAGTACGAATAGAGAGCCAAGAACGAAGAAGCAAGAACGCACGTATCCGCCACAGAGACAGCGCGACACAGAGATCAACCCTCTTACAGAATTCTCCAAGTCCTTGTTCCTCTGTGGCCCGTACGTGGACCGCTCGTCGCTCCTGGTTCCGCGTCTGCCGTTCTTCGGCCTTCGTTCGTCGTTCTTCGTTCTTCTTCGTTCTCGCATAATGGGTGCCTCAGCGAACCGTGAATCCGCCTGTCGTGGACGTCACGTCGATATCCGATCGGGTGAGCGCCTTGCCGGGGGTTTGCACGGCTGCTTTGCGCGCGCGGCGGTTTTGTTCATCCTGTCCGCGCTGGCCGGTGTATCCGCGTTCGAGCTCGGTCGTATCGGTTCGCGCCACAGTGACGTCGATCATCGCGTGCGAGCCCTGAGGGCCGAACGCTTCGGCGCGCATGACGATGACGCCCGCCCCATAGTTCTGGTCCAGCGTGAGCGACGGTCCACCATCGACGTTGGGATCTCCATCGTTCTCGGCGATGTCGTCTGCCACCCAGACGACGACGTACATGGGAGATGTGACAGTGGCCGTCTCGATGACATCGCTCAGCGGCGAGTACGCATAGAGCCGCCACCGCTGGTTGTTGGGTCCATAGGGACGCTCGGGCGTTTTCGCGTTCATCTCCTCATCGCTGCAGGTCGAGGTTTTGCCGCAGTTCAGGAGATTGGTCGCACCGGTCAGATCGAGAGTGCCGCCGCCTGGCAGATGCCGAACTCCTGAAGGCGAACCGTCGGTGAACGACGACTGCTCGCCGCCTGCGAGAATGCGGTTCCAGTCGGCAACGGTCAGCAGGTCCTGCACGACCCGTTCAACGCCGGCGTCCGCGGCGTAGATTGCTTCGCCGCCGTCGCGATAATTCGCGGCGATCATCGTTTCCGTCATCGTCGTCATGACGAGACTCAAGCCGAGCGCGGTGAGCAACATCATGCTCAGGAGCGCGATGATGAGTGCGACGCCGCGCTCGCCGCGGAGAGGATCGAGCGGTGCCGTGTGGGAAATGTGCATGAACCTATCGCCCGATGTTGAGATTCCGAGGGGAAACGTCGAAATGACTTTCTTGATCCGCAACCAGCGTGCGTGCGTTTTGTCCGGTGCCCGGCCGCGAGAAGAGTGCGCCCGCTCCACGCAGATCCGCGGACTCCACCTGCAGGCGCATGCTGACGCGCACTTTGCGCAGTCGGAGAAGGTCTGCGTCGTAGCGATTGGGGTTGGTCTCGTCCGGGCACCAGGGTCCGTCGGTCAGCATCCCTTCAGTGAGTCGAACGAGCGCCTGTGAGCCGAGAACCAGATCCGGCAAGCGCGAGCTCTGGAAGCCAGTTACAGGATCAACGCGGAATGTGCAGTTCTCGCCGGCGGGCCATGTCGTGCTAGTCGTGTCCCCGAGCTTCGGCGGCGCCGGTCCGTACGAGCCCACCCACTTGTTCTCCTCCGCGCTCCAGACCAGAACAGGTCCGCGCGACTCCCCGTAGTACTCGAATTGCAGGCTGACGACGTTCTCAACAAGCGCCTCGTCACGCTGAGAACCGTCGTAAAACCGCAATTGATGGTTGACCGGGTCCAGGTAATAGGTGCGCTGCGCCACCTGGGCGATGCGCGATCCGGCCGCGTATCTCGCCGACAACTTCGCCAGGTTGTGCTGCAGGTTGCCTTTCCAAGTCACGTGACGAGGCCCTTGCAGCTTGTCGTCGGGCCCTAAATCCTGCACCTGTGTGAGCGTCATCTCATCAAAGGCTCCAGTGTCGTCGCCAAAAATCAGGAGCCGCATGCCCGTCTCGAATTTGCACGACAACGAGTGATATTCGTCGCAGCTCGGCTCGGCGGCCACCTGCAACTCGGCCGACGGTTCCGGCATCGAAAACGCCACTTCCGTCTCGGCGGCATCGGGCGGGATATAGAAAATGGTGATGGCGTTGTCTCTGTAGAACACGCCGTTTGGCGGATCAGGGTTGATGTCCCCGAGCCTGACCGGTTGAACGGGCGCGAAGTAGTTGAGCAGCTTCCCGTTTGTTCCTCCGCCCACCTTCGAGCCTGCTCCGGCAACGAGAAGGTCGTTGGTGATCAGGCTCGTTCCGACACGAAAACGCTGCTGCATGTCGGACACTTCGGGCTGGGTTCGATACCGGCCACGCGCCGGGTCGACGAGCGTAAAGATTGCGGCGGTGGTGCCCAGCGTGATGAGCACCGAGATCATCAACTCGAGCAGCGTGAAGCCGCGTTCCTCGCTGAGACCCGGTCGAGACAACGCGTGAGCGAACGTCGGATTCCTCATCGCGATTTCCTCGTCTTCACACTGACCAGCCGCGCCTCATCGCGCCGGTGGTTGAGGACCGTGCCGGTGCCGGCGTTTTGTCGATCACCGACAGCGAAGACCAGCACCTGCAGAATGACTGTGTTGTTCGGGTTTGTCGGCAGCGGCTCGACGGACCAGCGCCGGACATAGACGGTGTTCGCGACCGGTGTGACCCCCGTGCCAATGGCCTTTCCATAGCGATCGAGGTAGTCGACAAATCCCTCCGTGTTGGCTGAAAGCGAGTCGTCCGGAGAAGGGGTGAGACCGACGCCGCCCTGCGCAGCCGGAGGCTCGACGGTGATGTTGCTGGTGAAATCGCTGATGGGCAAGCCGAGATCGTCGAAGCCCCAGCTCAGGCCGCGGAGCTGCTCCATCTTCTGTTCCGCAAGCGTTGTCGCAAACGTGAGGCGCTGCGCGTTGTTATTGGCCGTGGTCGAAATCGTGAAGAGGTGCGCCGTTGTCACGAGCGCAGTCACGAGCAACCCCGTCGCCACGAGCGTTTCCGCGAGCGAGAAGCCGCTTTCGGCTTCGAGCTCAGTAAATCTTGATGCGGCCAAGGCCATTCACCTCGAGTGTCGACGTCTTGCCTTTGCGAGTCAGTGTCAGCGAGACGCCGGCCGGCGGAATCATCGGCCACCGGCCGGTCGCGCCGTTGTCGTAGTGCGCGGTGCCGTCGGCCCAGAACTCAATCGTTTGCGAATTGCTGAACGTCACCGTCGATTCGAGCTCGCGAACAGGACCGTCAAAATTGGGTTTGGTGAGCGGGTCGGTGTCGTTCGCGGGATATCGATACAGCGACGGACTACATCGATCGGCGGCCGCGTCTGCTGCCGTCGGCGCAGATGTCGGTCCGATCAGCTCCACCGCGCGATACTGCCCCGCGGAGGGACAGTTGAATCGAACGCGCATGGCGCGTCCCTTGGAAACAGCCCGCTGACGCGCGGTCTGCAACTCGCGTTCGACTTCGCGCGTCGATTGCGAGAGCTGCAGGCGATCGATCGCCGTCGTCATCGAGGGCACCGCGATGGCGGAAACGACGCCGATGATCGCGGCGACCACCAGCAGGTCGATCAACGAGAATCCGGATTCCTGCAACCACACGGGATGATCGTGGTGAGTCAACGAACGTCGGCGCAGCGATCGGAGAGTCATGCCGCAGGTTGGGGCTGCAAAAGGATCGCCAACCTGAGCCGCAGCTGGCGGCACAAGCTGACCGGATCGCACGGGCAGGGTGGTCCGAAACGGCACATGCCGTTACGGATCTGGGGGGTGCTACGAGGCTCGCAGCGGGAACGACACGCGGAACGCCGCTCCACCGTTCGCGTGATTTGCGGCCGAAATCAAGCCGTTGTGACTGACAACCACCTTTTGCACGATGGCGAGGCCGAGCCCCGTTCCATTCGCGCGCGTCGTGAAGAACGGCTGAAAGACGCGGCCAAGTGCGTCTTCGGGAATACCAGGACCATCGTCTCGAACATCGATGATGGCGTTCCCGCCGGTGCGATCGACGCGGCCGTCGACAGCAATCCTCGCGGTGCGACCCCGTGCCGCAACGGCTTCGACGCTGTTGCGAAACAGATTGCTGAAGGCCTGCCGCAACAGCACGTCATCGCCATCGATCGTTTCGAACTCACCGCTCAAGTGGACGTCGGCGCCGGGCGAGTCGTCGGCCGCGCGCTGGATCACCGCGCGTAAATCGAGAGGAGCCAGCGTCAGGGCCTCGGGTTTTGCGAAGTTGAGAAAGTTCGTGACGATCTCACCGAGCGCCTGCGTTTCGGCGCGAATGCCCTGAACGTACGGTCGATATGTTTCCGGCAGGAGTGCAGGATCGAGCAGACGTCCATAGCCGTGAATCGTGGCCAGTCCGTTACGGAACTCGTGCGCCAGGCCCGCCGTGAGCTCGCCGAGTCGTGCGAGCGAATCCTTCAGACGCAGCTGCTCCTCGAGAGCGAAGACGCTGGTGAGATCGGTGAACAGGCATACAGCCGCAGACCCGCCATCATGCGAGGCAACCGGAGACACCGTGACGCCGAGATGCATGATCTGTGATCGGTCGTCGCCGACCGTCGAATCGATGGGAACCGTTCGTCGAAGAATCGGCATCTTTGAGCGCAGCGCTTCCGCGATCACATCCGCAAGAGCGCTTGCACCCGCGAGCAACTCCCGATAGTCGCTGCCCGGCGCAGCATCCGGGAGCGAGAGGATGCGGCGCGCCGCTGGATTCACGATCTGGACGCTGTTGTCCGCTCCAACGACCACCAATCCCGATGCCAGACTCGCGACGATTTCATCACTCAGCCGCTTCGATGCTTCGGCGCGCGCCGCCGTCGCGCGCTCCTGCTCCCTCAGCCGGGTGATGGCTTCTTCGAGTGCGGACGACAGGAGTGCCGTCTCCTTGCGGTCCCCTCCCGCGCGATTGCGCGACGCCCGCGCGGCCGCTCCGAAGCGCAGCACCGCAAACACGAGAACGGCGACCAGCACCGCAACGAAAAACGTGAGACCCAGAAACGCGTACCAGACGGCTGCCATGTCACGGGAACCTGTAGAAACCGAGGTACCAATCGATTATGCCGTCGCCGGCGAGCATGGCGACAAACGCCGCCATCCCCAGAAACGTTCCGAAGGGCAACGCATAGCGCAGACCTTCCTTTCGGGTGAGCATCACCGCAATGCCTGTCAACGCACCGGCAAACGATGCGAGCACCAGCGTCAGAATCACCGCGCGCCAGCCGAGAAAGGCGCCGATCATCGCGAGCATTTTCATGTCGCCCATGCCCATGCCCTCTTCACGACGAACGAGGTAATACGCAGACGCGATGCCGTAGAGCACACCCGCTCCAAGCACAACGCCGAGCAGCGACGCGACCAGGCCTGGTGGGCCGATGAGGCTGAAGAGAACGCCCACGACGATGCCGGGCAGCGTGATCACGTTTGGCAGAATCTGCAGCTGCAGGTCGATCACGAACAACACGATGAGAATCGCGCTGAGCGTCAACCGACTGGCAACGAGCGGGCCCGGCGGCGTGAGCCAGACGACCAGTACGGCCACTACTGCAGTGGTGAGCTCGATGATTGGATATTGCAACGACACGGGCGCAGCACACTGGCGGCATCGACCGCGCAGTCTGATCCAACTCACAACTGGAATGTTGTCGAACCACGCGAGCCCAGTGCCGCACTGCGGACAGCGCGACGGCGGATGCAGCAGCGATTCCTTGCGCGGAATCCTGTAGATGCACACGTTCAAGAAGCTCCCCACGGCAAGTCCCAGAATTGCCGTGAGCGCGATCACCGCTGGATCTGACATGGGCGCCGCGTCACTGCAGACCGGTGGGAAGGGGCCAGAGCGGCGACGCTTCTGAGAGACGCACGTCCTCGTTTTCGAGATCCAGCACGAACGGCACTCCGGCCGGGTCCGCCGGCGCGCCGCGAAGAACACGTGCCATCTGCAGTTCCTTCCAGTCTTGAGGGAAATGTCCCTCTCGAGCCTCGTAGCGCCAGACGATCGTATTCAAGGCATCGATAGCATCGAGCGCATCGAGCTGCGCGATTCTGAGTTTGGCCGTGTCGCGGAGGGAGCTCACCTCCGCGGTTTCAGCGAACTGCCGCCAGAGCTGCCGCGAGGACTCGCGATCCCCGCCGGCGGCAAGGGTGGTCGCAGCCGTTGCTCGCAGCCAGACGGGGGCACCCGGCACGCGGCTCGCCTTGTCGAACCACTCGGCCGCTGCGGCGTAGTCACGGTAATTCCAGAAGTAGACGAAGCCGATGTCGTGCGGGTACTCCCACCGCGCCGGATCGTGTTGCAAACCCCGCTGCAGAAGTTGAACGGCGAGATCCGGGCGGCCGGGACCGGCTGGATACTGCTCGGACAGGAAAACGGCGCCGAAGCGGTACGCCACCGTAAATCGCGGATCGAGCGTCGTGACGAGATTCAGCAGCGGGAACAACTGGTCATAGTTCTTATCGGACGCGGATGAAAGATGTTGACGGCCGTAGTACACGACCGCGCGAATCCAGTACATATCGGCCAGCAGCGATTTGTACCCGAGCGCGGCGCGTTCGATCGCGGGACCGGCTTGCATCCAGAGAAGGGGCGCCGGCGGATCGTATGGCTGCCAGCCCCGGTCGCGCCAGACTTGCAACACGATCGCCAACGACAGCAGGGCAGCAAGCGCAACGACGGTGCGCCACCGGCCGCTCACTTCAGGTCCCTGCGTCTGAAAATCGCCATGGAGACAATCAAAAGCATGCTCACATAGACGACCGCGTACCCCAGTGTGAGGACGACGTGCGAGATTGACACCGGGACTCCGTGAACGACCTCCGCTTTGACGTCGAAGGGCGCCAGATTCGGCAGCACGTAGTACAGAGCACGCGCAAAGTACACCGCGAGCGGCGATTCGACGACCGTACCGAAATTGCGAAGATCGGTGTTGAAGTGACCCGCAACCCAGAAGCCAATCGTCAGCGCCGCCGATAAGAACGGACTCGAGAACGTGGAGAAGAACAGCGCGATGGCGGTGACGATAGTCAGTTCAGCAAAGATCAGCACCACCGCAATCATCAGCTTCGGGTCGAGCGCCGGAGACGGCCAGGCTGCCCGCGTTGAAGCGGGCGCATTGAACCGCTGGAACGCAAGCACGGCATAGTAGGCGACACACATCGCCGCCAGGTTCACGGCAAGTGTCATCACGAGACCGAAATATTTGCCGAGGATGAACTGCTGCCGCGTCACCGGCTTGCTCAACACGCTGTAAATGCTTTTGCGTTCGACCTCCTTTGCCACGAGGCCGATGCCGATGAACACCGCAATCAGCAGGCCGAACATCGACAGCGCCGCAAGACCGAGATCCTTCACGATCTTGAGGTCCTGCCCTGCCGTCATCTGGCTGATCAGGTACGACACCATGACGAGCAGCGCGCCGAATCCCACGATCGTCAGAGGCACGCGATCCCGGACCGATTCTCGATACGCGGCAAGCGCAACCAGTCCAATGGCTCTCATTCGCAGGATTCCCGACCGTTAGTCACGGAGAGACGCCTTGTCTCGCGGCACGGCGGCGGCGACCGTGCTCACGAAATAGTCCTCGAGGGTCGTCCGGAGCGGATTCAGCGAGACGACGTGCACGCCGTGTGCGATCAAGTCACGAATGAGCTTTTCCGGCGGCTCCACAGGCGAGAGCTCCAGCGTGTAGCGCTCGCGCGAAAGCGGCGTGACCGAGACGACCCGGGCCCGCAGCGACTCGATGATCTCCGGCGTCGCGTCTGCCACCAGGAGCTCCCAGCCGCGCGTCTCGAACGCGACGATGTCGGTGAGTCGTCCTTCGATGACGAGACGGCCTTGCGCCAGAATGGCGACGCGGCTGCACAGCGCCTCGGCGTCCGACAGAATGTGTGAGCTGAAAAACACCGTGCAGCCCCGATCGCGCAGGCGCAGCATCAACTGCCGCAGGTCGCGCCGGCCGAGCGGATCGAGACCGGACATCGGCTCATCGAAAAAGACCACGTCGGGCTGATTGATGATGGCTTGCGCCACGCCAACGCGCTGCAGCATGCCCTTCGAGTACGACCGCAGCTTCAGCCGGCGCTCGGCGCCGATGCCGACTTCGTCCAGCACCTGTGAGACGCGCTCACGGCGGCCGCGGCCTGAGAGGCCATGCAGGCTGCCAAAGTAGGTCAGCAGCTCCTCGGCCGTGAGGTAGTCGTAAAACGACGGGTTTTCCGGAAGGAAACCGTAGCGCTGCCGCGCGCCGACATCGCCGATGGGCCGCCCGAGAATGCGGCCGGATCCGGATGTCGGAAAAATCAGCCCCATGAGGAGCTTGAGCGTGGTGCTCTTTCCCGCCCCATTGGGGCCAAGGAAGCCGAACACTTCGCCAGCTTCGATCGACAGCGTCAATCGATCGAGCGCGCGGTACGGCTTGGGACGCCAAAAGCCAACGAAGTAGTCTTTGGTAAGGTCCTCCGTTTCGATCGCGGCCATCAGAAAGCCGACCGGCGGCGGTTCATCGACATCTACGGATATAGTTTCGGTCGGTGCACCTTTGAACCTTCGAACTTTTGAACTCTTGAACCTTCGAACTCTTGAACCTTCGAACCCTTGAACCTTTGAACCCTTGAACCCTTGAACCCTTGAACCTTTGAACCCTTGAACCCTTGAACCCTTATTTTGCGATGCCGAGCCGACGCAGCTCCCAAATAACTGCGGCTTCGAAGAACTCGCCCCGCAGATTCGGCAGACGCAGCCCATTCATGAAGAACGTCGGCGTTCCGTTCACGTTGAGTTGTCGCCCTTGCGCGATGTCGCCACGCACGAGCTCCAGCGTGGATGGGAAACGCTCATCGAAGTTGCTGACGCCGGCCACCGTCTGCAGGCCGGCCTTCACAGTGTCGCGCGTGAGCTGCGGCTGATTGGCGAAGAGCCACTCCTCCATCGCCTCGGCCTTGCCCTTCTCGCGTGCGAGCCTCACCGCAACCGCGGCTTCGCAGGCCGCCTGATGCCCACCGCCAAGCGTGTTGCACTCGGGATCCAGCGGGAAATCGCGCGTCACGAACAGGATCTTCCCCGGATACCGCTCCTGCAGCTTCGTGAGAATCGGCTTGTACTCCATGAACGTCTGGCGGCACGGCGGACACTGGTAATCGTTGAACTTGACGATGACGACGGCAGCGCCGTTACTCGGCACGAGGAGCGGGACACGCTGTTGCTGGCTGAGTACCTGCTCGAGTTGCTGAACGGCGGATGGCGCCGGCGCTTGCGGAGCAGCGGACGCAGGGAGATTCTCGCTCGTCGTCGGATTCGTGCGCGTTGCCGCGGCGGAGATCGGCTCGCCCGGAAAAAACACAATCGCGAGAACCGCGGCAGTCACGAACCCGAGAGCCGCGGTCAACGCCGACGGAGAACGAACGAGCGATCGCAGATCCTGCGACGCGCGGCGAGGGAGACTGGTCATGGGATACCTGGTTGCGGCGCCTGAAATGAGGAACAAGGCGATGACGGCGGCGTAGCTTCCGACGCAGAGAAGACAAACCGCCTTGAGAATGAAGAACGATGCGTAGGCCAAATAGAGCACGGCCGCGAGACCAACCGTGGATATGGCAAACACGTAGCCCGCGAGGTTCTGCACCGCGGTGGCAGATCGGCGACAGAGAGCGATCAACGCAAGCACGAACGCAAAGTACAACACCCCGAGGAGCGCAACCGGGACGCCGCCCACCGACCCGTACTTGCTCGTGTACGCCTCTGTGCAGCTGAACGTCGAGTTGACGTCGCAAAAGCTCGAATAGAGCGGGTTACGCAGGATCTGATAGTGGACCCAGGTCGATGCGGCAGCAAAGCCGAGCCCAAGCACGGTCGCCAACGCCAGCCAGCCAATCGGAGGCAGGGGTGGCGGAGGGGGAGCGGCCGCTTTTCGCGGACGAGGCATGACCGAATTGTACCCCGGAGGTTGGCTCACGGGATTCACGTACTCTCAGTGGCGTTTGTGGCAATCATCCCTGCGCGTATTTCTGAGGCTACGCCTCGGGCCACGCGGCAGTGCTGTTATAGAATGGCGCCGGCGCAGGGCGCCAGTAAGGAGATTTCGATGCGAGCTGACTCGCGCGTATTCATTGCGGTCGTGTGCCTACTCGCCCCTGAAGCGCCTGTTTTCAACGGTGCTTCTGTCGCGCTCGCGCAGCAGGCCCTCACCGACGCCACCAATGCCAAGACATGGCTCGATCGGCGTCAGGCCCTCGAAGACTATCTGAAGAGCGCTGATGTCGTGAAGATGGAAGACATCGGTCTCGGCGTCACCAAACCAAGGCGGGCGTATTTTGCGCCGGGCGGTCTGGTTGATCGTATGGCTTGGAAGACGATTAGGCCTGGCAGGTACAGTGGCTACTGGGAGAGCTACAAATCGGAAATTGCCGCCTACGAACTCGACAAGCTGCTCGAGTTGAACATGATTCCTCCAACGGTCGAGCGATCAGTGAAAGGCGACACCGGGGCGGCCATCATGTGGGTTGCCCCGATAAAGAGCTTCGGCGACATGGGAGGCGCACCGTCGCCTCCAGCGGAAAAGCTCGCGCTCTGGAACCGTCAAATCGCTCGCGCCAAGATGTTCGACAACCTCATTGCCAACATCGACCCCAACCTCGGAAACTGGCTGCTCGATCCGTCCTGGAACTTGATCTTGATCGATCACACGCGGTCGTTCACAACGCGCAAGAACATGGTCCACGAAATGACGCGTATCGATCGAGAGCTTTGGAATCGCATGAAAGCGTTGACCGTCGAAAGTCTCACGCCCGCGCTCGGCAAGTGGATTGGCACCGCAGAGATTCGCGCAATCATCGAGCGCCGCGATCGTATGCAGGAGCTCATCGATAAACTCGTTGCGGCGAAGGGCGAAGCAGCCGTCTTCGCGCAGTGAATTCGCGCGGCGTAACCGCGCAATTCACTTGAATTGAGCTTCCCGACTAGAACGCCAAGCAGCGCCGCCGGCATTAATCGCCAATATTGACGCCCGTCGTCGTCGGTTGAGCCATGACGCCCGCCGCAAATGCGCTCAGCGCACGAGATGCAAAATGCATTGACGCGCGCTCGCGCTATTTCGCTTGAACGTCCCAGGCTATCATCGATCCGTCAAAACGAAGACGCTGTGCCGTTCTCTTCGCGCATCCGACCGCATCGCCCGATTCGCGTTGTCTTGTCCTCGTCCGCGCTCATGCCGTTCATGTCGGTGCGGAAGGCTGCGGCGCTGGCCATCGCGCAGCTTGGGATTGGCGCGTTCTTCGTCTCTGGCGTAGAGAGAGAAACAGTCGGCGCGTCCGCGGGCTGGTTCGTGTTGGCGGCGGCATTTCTGGCCGTGCTGGTGCGTGCGATTGATGTCGAAAGCTGGGCGCTGCTGATGCCCGGTGGTCTGGTGGGCCGTGTTCGAGCGGCGTTTGGTCCACGGGCAGTACCGGTGGCGGCCGCAGCCACACTGGTCGAACGGATTCTCCTGGCCGCGCTCGGCGGCATCGTCATCGGCAATTACGTCGCTGTAGCGTCGGTCACCGCCATCGCCGAGTCGCGTTTCACCAGATTCATCCGGTCCGAAGACATCGCCACCATCGTCGGCGTTGCCACGATCGGCGTGTTATGGATTCGAGTTCGGCTCGGGCCCGGTCTTAGCCGTGACACGGCATCGAGGGCGGTGTGGATGGGCGTGGCGATCGTCACGTTGTCGTCCATCTGGGGTGTCATCACCTCAATCCGGAGTGGCGCGGCGCAGCTTGCTGGGTCGTGGCTCCCGTTCGCGAGCGGCGCGAAGCTGCCGCTGATTGAGATCGCACGCACATGCCTGGTTGGCTTCGCCCTGGCGCTGCCGGCGATTGGTGGGGGGGACTGTCTGGCGCGTGCAGCACATGATTTTCCGCCGCCGCGCGTCGACGCGCTCCGGCGGACGGCGCTGCTCACCGTTCTTTTTGCGCTCGTGATCACGACGCTCGGCACGTTCCTGGCGGTC
>WNGB01009698.1_pt1 | contig 13449 bp, 8 predicted proteins | sample 5400681 | NCBI WGS metagenome assembly WNGB01 (sample SAMN13153367, study PRJNA577476) | soil metagenome | isolation source: 115 cm soil or saprolite under grassland replicate 2 | place: USA:California | collected 2016-06-15 | reverse complement strand
CTTTGGTTTCTCCCTCTCCCGGCGCGGGGGAGCGCGAGGGGTCTCCCCTCGCCTCAGATCCGCGCCGGCCGCGACCGTAGGTCGCGTCTCGCGCAGCGAGCGGCCGGCAGGAAGGGGTGAGGGGAACCTCTCTTCGTCGCTCTGCGACTTGACCTCTCCGCCGCGCTCAGATAACGTGCGCCTTCCTGACGCGGGGTGGAGCAGTCTGGTAGCTCGTTGGGCTCATAACCCAAAGGTCCCGGGTTCAAATCCCGGCCCCGCAACCACGATCCTTTGACGCCGGGAGGAGACTCTCGGCGTTTCTGTTTCTTATGCATTGAAGGGATTTGAACCCGGGTCGCAGAGGTTAGAAGGGGTCAACCGTGTAGTCATGTATTATTCCTGAGATGCCACGGCCGCTTCGGTTGGAAGCAGAGGGTGCGGTTTACCACGTCATCGCGCGGGGCAACGAGCGGAAGGCCGTGTTCCGTGATGACCGGGATCGTCAGGCGTATCTGGATCGCTTGATTCGCTGCCGCGAGCGATTTGGCTTACGACTCCTGGCGTTCTGCCTCATGGGCAATCACCTTCATCTGGCGGTAGAGCGCGGGCCGGTCAAGCTCTCGCGGGTGATGCTGACGGTGCAATCGGGATACACGCAATGGTTCAACCGACGGCACGGGCGCGTCGGTCATCTGTTTCAGGGGCGGTACAAAGCGTTTCTGGTCGAGAAGGACCGATACTTATTGGCTCTTCTGCGTTACATCCACCGGAACCCGCTGGAGGCGGGCTTGGTCGAGCGAGCGGAACAATTCGCTTGGTCGAGCGACCGCTATTACCGGCGAGGGAAGGGCCCCGCGTGGCTCGATCTGAACCGAGTGCTTCCGATGCTAGGGCCGACACACGGGCTCGCCGTGTCGAGATATCGGAGGCTGATGGCGGAGGAGGAAGCCGAATCGTACGAGAGCCTGCCCGGTTACGCCCGGGCGATAAAAGGGGAGAAGGCATTCGCGCAACGCATTCTGCGAGAAGCTGGCGAGACGCCGATCCCGATATCGACTCTGACGGAAGCGGCGGTCGCGACGGTCGTGGCCAGGACTCTCGGGGTGCGGTTGGAACAGATGAAGAGCGCGCGGCGGAACCGGGAGGTGTCGCGAGCGCGAATCGTGGCGGCCTACCTGGGCCGGGAGGTGGGCGCCCTTCCCGTGTCCCGGATGGCGAGGTACTTCGGCAGGGAGGAGTCAACCCTTGTGCGGGGCGTGCTGAGTCTCGAAGAGAAGTTGGAGCATGATGCCGCGCTGCGCCGGCAACTTCTTCGAATGGGTGAAGTTGTTGGAGCTGATAATACATGACTACACGGTTGACCCCTTTAACGCCCCTTTAACGAGGAAAACTCATCCTCAAGCCCGACATGCTTCGCTACCTTAAGAAGAAGGGGTTAGTTCAGCCGAAGAAAGAAGAGTAAGACCGCGGCTCTCGCGATGATCGGTGGTCAAAGCGGAGTCGCTGGAAAGCCGAAATGTCGCGGCCGATTACCGTCTGCAGTGGCAGGACGGGCAGGTAAGGCTGGAGTGACCGCCTACTTTTGGGTTCCACCGCGTTGCACCGTTGCCGGGTAAGTCCTCATAACCCATAGGTTCCCGGTTCAAATCCCGGCCCCGCAACCAAGCTTGTTGAGCGCCGAGAGGAAACTCTCTGCGCTTCTCTTCGCACCTCCGGGAGGGCCTTCTCCCGGAGCGGGTCTCATGGTCTAGAATCTCTCTAAGGCGCTTGTGAAGAAGTATTTCGGTGTTGCCGGCTTGGTGGTCGTGCTGGCGGCCTGCACGAACGTGCCCGCGCCCCGGGCCAGGCCCGAAGCGGGCGCCTCGCCTCAAGACGCCTGGGCCGCCGTCCTCTCGCGGCATGTGGACGACGCGGGGCGGATCGACTTCGCCGGCGTCAGTGCGAAGCCGCAGGATCTGGAGGTCTTCGTCGCCTGGCTCGCGACGACCGGTCCCGCCAAGGACCCGGGGGCTTTTCCTTCCCGGGAGACGCGACTCGCCTACTGGCTGAACGCGTACAACGCGCTCGCGATGTACAACGTGGTCCGCTCGGGTATTCCATCGGAGCTCGATTCAATCAAGGTCAGGTTTTTCGGCCTCACACGTTTCACGATCGGCGCAAAGGCGATGTCTCTGAACACCCTTGAAACGAGGGTCGTGCGGCCGATCGGGGACCCGCGCGTGCACTTCGCCTTGAACTGCATGGTGCGCGGCTGCCCGCGGCTTCCGCGGGTCCCCTTCGAAGCAGCGCGGCTCGAGGAGCAGCTCGACGTGGCGGCAAAGCTCTTCTTGAACGAGGAGCGCAACGTCCAGCTCCTCCCCGACCGGAGCACGGTTCGGTTCTCCGACATCCTGCGCTTTTACAAGGGAGACTTCCTGAAGCAGGCGGCTTCGCTCACCGCGTACGTCAACCTGTACCGCGAGTCAAAAATCCCAGCCGGCTGGAAGGAAGAGTTCATTCCCTACGACTGGGTTGTCAACAAGCAGTGAGGTTCGGCCTCTAGAGCTAACTCGCGTTTGATAAGCCGGACGCGAGGGCGCGCTCCTCCTCAATGCGGCCCGTGAGCGGGTCGAAGATCCGCTTCGTGGCCGAGGGCCCCGGCAGGCTGACGGGCCTCAAGATGAAGTTGTCGCGCCGCGCGTTGACCTCGCACATGGAGACCGGACCTTCCCCGGTCATGACCATGAAGGAGCAATTGCGGATCCGCTCCGGGTCGAGGTGCGCGGCATCCATGAAATTGTGGATGAAGAACGTGATCTTGCCGATCCTCTCCCGCCGGGCGAGCTCCCGCCGGATGGACCAGAGCTTTCGCAGCAGGAACGCTCCGCCTCGCAGCAGCCAGTACGGATTTCGGAGCGCCGCCGCGATCACCCGGCGAGCCGTGCTCGGGACGTCGCGGCGGTCGAAGGGGACGTGGCGAAACTCTTCGAGGAAGCGCTGGTAGAGGCGCTGGTCAGTCAGCACGTCGACCGCCTTTTCGCCGGCGATGGCGAGCATCGTCCCTCGGTTGCAGCTCGGGTGTCCGACCATCGCCGTCTCCCAGGCGAGGCGCGGGAGCCCGACGCCCCGCCGGATCCGTTCCGCGATCGCCTCGTGCGTGACCTGCGGCGCGCGCTCGCGCCACTCGCCCCGGCCGGTTACGGCGTGGACCTGAAACGACGCCATGCCCACCACGTCGCAATGGGCCTTGAAGAAGCGGGCCAGCATCGGGACGTCTTCCAGGTTTCCGGCATGAACGCTCGTGTTGAAGATCACGGCGATCTTCAGCCCGCGCGCTCGCTCGATGTACTCCCGTCGAACGGCGTTCAAGGCCTCCTCGTTGGGATACCTCTTCAGGCGTTGCGTCGTATCCACATGGAAGGCGACGTCGAAGAGGCCGGCCCCCGCGAGCTCCGTCAGAAGATCGCGGGTCGCGCGGATGCCGTTGGTGAGCAGCGAGGGACGCAAGCCCCGCTCGGCCACGCGCCGAACGATCGCGACGAGCTCGTCTCGACGGCGCAAGGTCGGGTCGCCGCCCGTGACCTGGACCCCGACGCCCGGCCCGTAGGTCTCGCGGATCCGGTCGATCCGCTCGAAGAGAGCTTCGATCGGCAGGTCCTTGACCGATTCGGCGCTCTCCGACAGGTAGCAGAGAGTGCAGTCCAGGTTGCAGCGTTGCGTGACTTCGAGCGCAACACAGCCGATCGTCGCACGTCTTCCGAGGACCTGGTTCGGCGTCCGGAACTTCGGGTCGAGCCTCTCCCAGGTCCAGGCAAGCAACCGCTCCCGTTCGGCGAGGTCCTCGTAGACAGGCAGCCTCTTCGAGGGGTTGAAGGGAAGCGTCATCGCGGCGAAGCTCCTGTCGTCAGGTTTGATGCCGTGAGCGCTTGATTGTTTCATCTCAATGGAGCGAGCCAGGTTCAATGCTACGATACCGGCCACCAACAGGGATTGGACCGTTAGGGATGGTGGGGTGTTCCGCTGGTGTTCGGTTCCGCACCGAACATCGAGCCCGCGCGTGGATCGATGCCCAGAAGAAACAGTAAGCGGAGGCTCCGGTGATCCTGTCCACGGGAACCACTTTCGGTCCCTACAAAATCGTGGCTCCGCTGGGGCGCGGGGGCATGGGAGAGGTTTATCGCGCGCGCGACGGCCGGCTCGGGCGCGACGTCGCCCTGAAGGTTCTCCGGGAAGAGGACGCCGAAGACGCGGAGCTTCTGACTCGATTCGAGAGGGAGGCGCGCGCCGCCTCGTCTCTGAACCACCCGAACATCGTGGTCGTGTACGAAGCGGGCACCGCATCGGTCCCCGGCCGCGAGTCGCCGGTTCACTACCTCGCGATGGAGTTGATCGATGGAGAGCCCATCGCCGCTTCTCTGGCGGGAGAGCCGATGCCTCTGCGGCGCTTCCTCGACCTGGCCGCGCAGCTCGCCGACGGCATCGCGCGCGCGCACGAATCGGGCATCGTTCACCGCGACTTGAAGCCCTCGAACGTCTTCGTGACGTCCGAGGGACGCGTGAAGATCCTGGACTTCGGGCTCGCAACGCTTCGCCTGCACCCGGGCGACGACACGCAATCCCCGACGGCAGTCGGACGGCTCACATCTCCGGGGATAGCGGTCGGAACCCTCGGCTACATGTCGCCCGAACAGGCTCGAGGAGAGGAACCGACGCCTGCTTCCGACCAGTTTTCGCTCGGATGCATCTTCTACGAGATGCTGACCGGCCTGCCGGCCTTCAGGCGTGCCTCGGCGGCGGAGGCGTTCTCCGCGATCCTTCGGGACGATCCGCGTCCCGTCGACGAGATCAATCCGTCGGTGCCGCAGCCGCTTCGATGGATCCTCGAGAGGTGTCTTGCCAAGGCTGCCCGCGATCGCTATGCCTCGACTCGCGATCTCGCCCGCGATCTCCAGACCATCCGAGACCACTCCGCGACCACCAGTATCCGCGCAGCCGGTGTCGCTCGCGCCGAGCCCCGCCGCCGCTCTCTCTGGATCGCCGCGGCCGCCATAGCGATCGCCGCCGGCGCGGCGGGCGGCATCCTTCTCCTCGGTCGTCTCCGCGCTCCGCTCCAGCCCGAGTTTCGCCGACTCACATTCCGCGAGGGAGTCGTGACCCGGGCGCTCTTCGCGCCGAACGGCTCGATCCTCTACGCGGCTTCCTGGGAAGGAAACCCGGTGCGTTCGTACCTGGCACTTCCCGAATCCACGGGAATCGACCGGGTCCTCGAATCCGACGTGCAGTTCCCCCTCGGATACTCAAAGGATGGGTCGCAAGTCCTCGTGCTCGTGGGTGCCTCCCGACTTTCGATCAACGAGAGCGGCACGCTCGCCTGGTGGCCGTCTCTGGGAGGAAGACCGCGCCGGATTCTGGACAACGCCGGGTGGGCGGACGTCGCCGGGAATGGCCGTTTCCTGGCCGTCGTTCGCGACCTGGGCGCTGAACGCGTCCTCGAGCTTCGCAGCGCCGAGGGCGAGTTGCGGCGCACGCTCTTCCGGACATCGGGGGCCATCTGGTTCGCTCGGATCTCCCCGGACGACAAGAAGGTCGCGTTCGTTCACTATCCTTTCCGGTTCGACAACACCGGTGAAGTTCAAGTCGCGGCGATCGACGGCTCCGGATCGAAGGCCCTGACGCGGCGGTTCGAGCGATGTGCCGGGCTCGACTGGAGCGCGAAGACGGGCGAGATCTGGTTCTCGGCATCGACCCAGACGGCGTATGGGGGCGGCGCTCTCTGGACGGTCAACCCTTCGGGGAAACTTCGCTCGCGCTACGTCTTGCCCGATCTCTTCACCCTCCAGAGCGTTTCGGGCACCGGAGACCGTTTTCTTCTGACCTCCCAGCAGGAAAGGATCGATCTGACAGCACGGCGCGGGGCTGACGATCCGCATGACTTGTCCTGGCTGGGCTGGACTCTCATCCGTGACATCTCGCCCGACGGAAAGACGGCGCTCTTCTACGACGGCGGCCCGACGGAGAAGACATCGGGAGTCTGGATCCGCTCGCTCGAGGGGGGCGACGCGACACGGCTTGGAGAGGGTTACCCCGGAAAATTCTCGCCCGATGGCCGGTCAATCGTCGCCGTGACGCGGCCCCTCTCCGGCGCGCCGCAGCTCATTCTCATCCCGGTCGAGGCGGGCGGGGTCCGCCGGCTTCCGACCTCCGCCGGTAACGTCTCCGCGCCCTCTTTTGCCGGTCCGAGCACTCTCCTTTTCGTCCGATCGGAGAAGGGAGTCAGCGAGGTCTGGACAATGGAGACGGACGGGAGCGGCGCCCGATCGCTGGGAGCTGCAGGATGCGACATGCCGATCGCATCGCCGTCCGGAAGCTCTTTCCTGTGCGTGAAGGGAGAGAAGGGAGAAAGGAGGCGATCGCTCTTCCTCTATTCGATCAAGAGCGGTCCGGGGCGCAAGCTGTACGAGCTTCCGAATGACGGAGACTTCGTTTACGCCCGCTGGAGCGCAACAGGCGATCGGATCTTCGGCGTTACTAAGAACCGGCGACTCCTGACGCTGGACTCCTCGACCGGGACGCTGCTCCGAGAAGAGGCGATTCCGCTCGCTGGAACGACCGGTCAGGCGAGTCTCATCACGGCGGCGCTCGATGCAGAAGCGGCGACCCGGGCGTACTCGATCCTTCGGACTTCGTCCGATCTCTATCTCGCCTCCGGTATACAATGACGAACAAAAAGGAGGAAGGTATGCCTGCGAAGAAAATGAAGGCCAAGGCGAAGCGAAAGGCCGTCAAGCCGCCGGGCGCGCCGCACTCACCTCCCGCCTGCGATCCGAGAACGGGACTACCCAGGAAGACCACGAAAAAGAAGAAGTAGCCGCCGCCATTTGAGCCGGCTCGTCCGAAACCCGGACCTCCTGGTTTCCTGGAGTGGGGAGGAGCTCCTGGTCGAGGATCTCCGCAGCGGAAAGGGTTTCGCCGTCTCGCCTGAGACGATTCTTCTCCTGGATTCGTTCAAAGGTCCTCGGAATCCCTCGGCCGTCGCCGACTCGTTGCCGGACTACGACCGAGGGTCCGTGTTGCGGAGCATCGGCAAATTTCGGCGCCTCGGTCTGCTGATACCGGAACGGGAAGGCCGGCGGCGGCTCTCGCGCATCAAAGCGTGGAAGGAGAACCTCGCCTCCGTCCGATATCACCTGGCCTCCCGCGACATCCGCTTCGCGACGAGCCCGGCCGCCGTCGATCATTTCCTCCAGTCGCGTCTCGCGGCCGAGCGTCCGCCGCCGCGATTCAAGCGCTATCGCCGCGCGAAGGGCCGACGGCTGCCTCTCGGATCCGCTCCGGAGAATGCGGCGGTCCTGGAGCGGGTCCTCGCGGCTCGGCGAACGGTCCGGGAGTTCGACCGCAGGCCGGTCCCTCTCGCGGATCTGGCCGCGGTCGTGCGCGGGACCTGGGGCCGCACGGGCTGGCTCGACGCCGGAGTTTTCGGGCGCCTTCCACTGAAAACCAGCCCTTCGGCCGGCTCGCTCCATCCGATCGAGTGCTATGTGCTCGCATGGAATGTTTCGGGACTCCCCGCCGGGCTGTATCACTACGACGTTGCCTCCGACGAGCTTCGCCGGCTGCGCTCCGGCGATCTGCACGCCGCGGCGGTGGAAGCGGCGTCGGGTCAGAGGTGGGTCGGCCGTGCGGCTTTCCTCTGCGCGATGACGGCAGTCTTCGAGCGGACCCTCTGGAAGTATCAGATGGAGAGCGCGTACCGCGTTCTCTGGCTCGACGCCGGGCACCTCGCTCAGACGTTCTGCCTTCTCGCGACCTCGCGCGGTCTCGGTCCGTTCACGACGGCTGCGATCCAGGACACTTTCCTCGAGAAGCTGATCGGCCTGGATGGAGTGAAGGAGTTCCCGGTCTATCTCTGCGGAGCGGGCGTCCCGGTGAAGAAGCGCACTAGATCGTCGCGCGGCGGAAGGTCTTGAGCTTCTGCTTGTAGCTGCTGCTCATCGTCAGCTTGGTTCCGTCCTTGAGGATCACCTGGTAGTCGCCGTTGAACCAGGGGTGGAGCTCCTTGATCCTGTCGATGCGGACGATGGTGGAGCGATGGATTCGGAGAAACTCGGCTGGATCGAGCTTGCTCTCGATGCCCGAGGTCGTCTCCTGGTAGACGTGACTGGCCGCTCCGGCGTGCAGCACCACGTTGTTCCTTCTGGACTCGATCCAGTCGATCTCCTTGACGCGGAGGAAGTGGCTCCGCCCCTCCGTCCGGATCAGGAACCAGTCGGGATAGCGGCGCACCTCGCGGAGGAGCTCGAGGAGCTCCGCAGCCGTGTCCTTCGTCCTCTTCTTCTCGAGACGTTCCTTGCAGCGCTCGAGGGCATCGTGGAGCCGCTCGGGCGAGACCGGCTTCAGGAGGTAGTCGATGGCGTGGACCTCGAAGGCGCGCAGCGCATAGCGGTCGAACGCCGTGACGAAGACGACAGCGGGCGGAGGTCCGCCTTCCAGCATGCGCAGGACGCCGAAGCCGTCGAGGCCGGGCATCTGGACGTCCAGGAGCAGGAGATCCGGACGCAGTTGATCGATGGCCTGAACGGCCTTGAAGCCGTCTTCGCATTCGGCGACGATCTCGATCTCCTCTTCCTCGGCCAGCTGCTGCCGGATCCACTCGCGTGCCAGCGGCTCGTCGTCAACGAGAATCGTGCGTAAGCTCATTGCATCTCCCGTCCGCCAATTCCCCGCCCGATGAGAACACCTCTCCTGCAACTTCCATACGCAAGCTCGGGCGCGAGGTTTTTCAGACAGCTCAGTGCGCGGCGCGTCCGGTTTCTTGAATCCTGATGCAAACCGGCGAAGTGAGGATGGTCCATCCGCGATGAAGCGGGTTTCGTCCTTCTCATCGCCTCGCTCGTCCCGCCAATCGCACTCCGTGAGGAGACGCGACGAAGGCCGCGGCCGTGGCCGAAGTCTGATCGTGGTACGCCTCCGCGCCGTTTCTGCAAACCATCTTCGCGCTCTCGTCCCGATGCCGGCATCGCGATTCAAGATCTTGGTGCGCCGCGCGGATTTCTGAATCGCTGTATCGGCGGATGCTCGCGCCGTCCGGCGCCCGGCTTCGTCCGTCCGGCGTGAAGTTCTTCTCGTCCTGATGCGCGCCGGCGCGCGGCGCTGGCAATGGTGTTGCTCCTAGGCGCGTTCGATGGGACGTGAGCGAACTCTCCGCAATCGAAGCGGCCTTCGTCGAACCAGATGCTCGCATCGAAAAGGAGGATGCATGACGATGAGGAAGATCTCGCTGTGTGTGGTGGCCTCGGCACTCGTGCTCTCGGCTTCCCTCGCGCTGGGACAGGCGAGCACGGGAAACATCTACGGAAGAGTGATGGACGAACAGGGAGGCGTCCTGCCGGGAGTCTCGGTGACCGCGTCCGGCCCGGGAGCGTCCCAGACGACGTTCTCGGATCCCAAAGGAGAGTTTCACTTCCTGAACCTGTCCGTCGGCTCCTACAAGGTCACCGCGGCCCTTCAGGGATTCTCGACCATCGAGCGAAACAACGTCGTCGTGACCCTGGGTCAGAACACGGATCTCGCGATCACGATGAAGCTCTCTTCCGTCACGGCGACGGTGACCGTGTCGGGCGAAGTCCCCTTGATCGACCCGCGCAGGAGCGTGACCGGCGCGAACTACCAGCTGACGGAGTTGAAGAGCATCCCGACCGGGCGCGATCCGTGGGTAATCATCCAGCAGGTGCCCGGAGTGCAGATCGATCGTTTGAACGTCGCCGGCAGCCAGAGCGGACAGCAGGCCGCCTACATCGGGATGGGAACCGACACGAGTCAGAACTCGTTCAACATGGACGGCGTCACGATCACCGACATGGCCGCGCTCGGCTCGTCGCCCACCTATTACGACTTCGACCAGTTCCAGGAGATCCAGGTAGCCACGGGTGGGGCCGATCCCGCGATCGCGGTGCCCGGCGTGACGTTGAACATGGTCACCAAGCGCGGCTCCAACGAGCCGCACGGCTCCGCGCGCTACTTCTACTCGCCCGGAGAGCTGCAGGCCAACAACGCGCCCGAAGAGGCCAAGCAGCAGGCGGACCTGGGACTCTTCGGCCCCGCAGTCATTGGGAGCAACCTGAACGAAAAAGTGGACCGCATCTGCACCGTCGCCTGCCAGGGCGGAGCCGCGGGAATCCAGGACTACGGCGTCGAGGCAGGCGGCGCGCTCTGGAAGGAGAAGGCGTGGCTCTGGGGCAGCTACGGCCGCAAGGAGATCCCGCTGACCAAGCTCGGCGGAACGACGGATACGACGTATCTCGACGATTACGCCGGGAAGTTGAACCTCCAGCCGATCGAATCCAACAGCGCGACGGTCTTCTACTTCCGCGGGGACAAGCAGAAACTCGGCCGGTCGGCCGGGGTCACGCGCCCACAGGAGACCTCAGTGGACCAGACGGGCCCGACCACGATCTGGAAGGGGCAGGACTCCCAGGTGTTCGGTCCTTCCTTTTTTGCCGACGTGTCGTACGACTACACGCGCTCCGGTTTCAGCCTGATCCCCGAAGGAGGAAACCTGACGCCGACCACCAACGTGTACCTGGATCCCAACCTCGTCTTCCACCGGTCCTTCACGGGCAACGCCTTCAACCGGCCGCAGCATCAGGCCAACGCGAACTCCTCGCTCTTTTTCAGCACGGGGGCGCTCGGCCACGAGATCAAGGCCGGCTTCGGATGGCGGAACGCGCCGATCTCGAGCTCGACTTTCTGGCCCGGCAACAGCACCCTCGGACGCGAGCAGATCATCCGTCGGGCCGGCGTCTGCCCGGATGGCTGCGCCGCGGCGGACATCTTCCGGCCCGGCCTCACCTCATTCAAGTACACCTACTACAGCGGATTCATCGGGGACACCATCACCGCGAGCAACCTGACCGTCAGCGTGGGGCTGCGCTACGACTATCAGTACGGGCAGAACACGGCCTCGAGCGTCTCCGGCAACCCCGCGTTTCCGGACCTCGTTCCCGGTCTGGTGTTCGACGGAAGCCCGGTGGAATTCAAGTGGAAGACCTTCCAGCCGCGTGCAGGAGTCAATTACGCGCTCGGAAAGGACCGCAAGACGCTCCTGCGGGCATCCTATGCGCGCTATGCCGACCAATTGGGCGGGAGCATCGTCTCCTGGAACAACCCGGTCGGCGGCGCCGGCGCGGCCGGCTCCCGGTACGTGTGGAACGACGCGAACCACGATCACAACGTGGACCCGGGAGAGCTCGGCGCCTTCATCCAGGACCTGGGAGGCTTCAATCACCTCGACCCGAACGCGCTCGGCTCGGCCCACGTCATCGACCCGAACCTGAAGGCGCCGTTGACCGACGAGTTTCAGCTCTCCGTCGACCGCGAGATCCTTCCCGACTTTGCCGCGTCGATCACCGGCACATACCGGCACCGCCGCCGCATCGTGTGGTCCCCCTACATCGGCGCGACCGCGGCGAGCTATTCGGACGTGTTCGCCACCGGGCTGCCCGGATACGACGTCAACGGAAACATCGTGGGAGTCACGGGACTGATCTATACGGGGACTCTCCCCGACAGCTTCACGGGCGGAGAGTTCGTGACCAATCGGCCGGACTACAGCCAGGACTATTACGGGGCCCAGCTCCAACTGACCAAGCGGCTGACACAGCGCTGGATGATGCACGGCTCCTTCGCTTACAACGACTGGAAGCAGAAGATCGACAACAAGGCGACCGCGTGCGTGGACCCGACCAACCAGCGACTCTTCCAGGATCCCGCCATCGGGCCGGGCTTTCCCACGCCCAACGTCGGCCCGAGCTGCTCGGAGGGCCAGCTCTACAACCAGTCCCTGGGCAGCGGCAACTTCACCAACGTGTGGATCAACTCGCACTGGAGCTTCAACGTCAGCGGCCTCTACCAGCTCCCGCTCAACTTCGCGGCGGCGGCCAACTTCTACGGGCGGCAGGGCTACGTCAATCCTCTCTTCGTCCAGGTGGACACGGGCAACGGCGAGGGGACGCGGGGAGTCCTTCTGGGCAGCCCGACCGACCATCGCCTCAAGAACGTGTACCAGCTCGATCTGCGGCTCGACAAGACGGTGCCGCTCTTCGCGAAAGCGGACCTGACCCTTTCCGCCGAGCTGTTCAACGCCCTGAACTCCAACACGATCCTGCAGCGGGAGTCCGACGCGACCCCGCAGTGCGATTCGAGCGGGAGCAACTGCACGGGAACCGCGGGGACGATTCTCGAGATCCAGAACGCCCGGGCGGTGCGCCTGGGCGCGCGCATCAGTTTCTAGCCAGACTCATCGGCCGGCCCGCCGTTTGCCTCCGGCGGGCCGGCCCGTTTTTTGGAAGGAGGAAGGCAGACCTTGGTGATCCCCCGCGGAGGAACGAGAAGATGGTTGGCCGTCGCGCTCGCGGCGGCGTTCCTGTCTTCCGGCTGCCGTCGCGCGCCCGCGCGCTCGGCCCCGGCTTCTTTGCCCCCTCCCGACGTCCTGTTGATCACGGTTGACACGTTGCGCGCGGACGCATTGGGCTTCTCCGGCAACACGCGTGCGGCGACTCCGAACATCGATCGCCTCGCGGGAGAGGGGCGAGCCTTCCTCGGGGCACACGCCCACAACGTCATGACCCTTCCGTCTCACGCCAACATCCTGACGGGCCGATACCCTTACGAGCACGGCGTCCGCGACAACGACGGGTTCCGGCTGGATCCGGAAACGGCGACCCTGGCGACTCTGCTGCGGTCCGCCGGATACACCACGGCGGCGGTGATCGGGGCTTTTCCGCTCGACGCGCGGTTCGGTCTGGACCGGGGGTTCGACACCTACGACGAGCGATACCCGCAGGGCGCCAACGAGTACGAATTCCGCGTCGCCGAGCGCCCGGCTTCCGAGGTCGTCGCCCTGGCGCGCCGCTGGTGGGCGGACAACACCGGTCGCCGCCGGTTTCTCTGGGTGCACCTCTACGATTGTCATTCGCCGCACGTCCCGCCGGAGAACCTCGCCGCGCGCTACGCATCGGATCCCTATTCGGGAGAAGTGGCGGGCGTGGACGAGGCGCTCGGCCCTCTCTTCGAGGACGCCCGCGCGTCTTCCGCGCCGGTCCTGCTCGTCCTGACTTCGGACCACGGCGAGGCGCTCGGCGACCACGGTGAAATCACTCATGGTCTCTTCGCCTACGAGGCGACGCTCCATGTCCCTCTGATCCTGTGGAGTCCCGGCCTCGTGGCTCCCGGGCGTGACCCCTCCCTTCGCCGCCACGTGGACATTCTTCCGACCGTGCTCGAAGCCGCGCGGCTGCCCGTTCCTGCCGGGTTGCCCGGACGTTCGCTCTTCTCTCCGGGCGATCCGGACGCGACCTGCTATTTCGAGTCCCTCTCGGCGTCGTTCTCCCGCTGGTGGGCCCCGCTGCGCGGCATGATTCGCGGGAGCGAGAAGTTCATCGACCTTCCGATCCCCGAGCTCTACGACCTTCGGGAAGACCCGCAGGAGAA
>WNGB01009696.1_pt1 | contig 13450 bp, 13 predicted proteins | sample 5400681 | NCBI WGS metagenome assembly WNGB01 (sample SAMN13153367, study PRJNA577476) | soil metagenome | isolation source: 115 cm soil or saprolite under grassland replicate 2 | place: USA:California | collected 2016-06-15 | reverse complement strand
CCCGGAACCGGTGTCCTTCTTCTGACTCACAAGGATACCGGCGATGGCCGCGCCCGCGAGCGCCATCCCGGCCGCGACCAGGAGCGGGGTGCGCGACCTGCGCAGGACCAGACGCGGTCCGGGCCCCGGTGTCCGCGGCGTGAAGGCGACGGCCGGGTCCGGCCTGGTGCGATCGCCGACCACCTCCCATGCCGCCGGCGGCAACCCGGCCGTCGCCTCGCCCAGCGCCCGCGCCAGCTCCTCGGCCGACTGCCACCTTCGGTTCGGATCCTTCTCCATGGCGCGCAGGATGACGCGCTCGTAGGCGGCCGGGATGTCCGGCGCGAGCCGGCGCGGCGGGACCGGGTCCTCCTCGACCTGCTTTCGCAGGATCTCGAACATCGAATCCCCTTCCAGCGGCCTGCGCCCGGTCGCGGCCTCGTACAGGATCACGCCGATCGCGTAGATATCCGCCCGCGCGTCGATCGGCCTCGCCTGGGCCTGCTCCGGCGACATGTAGTGGGGCGTGCCGATGAGAGAGCCGGCGCGCGTCGGATTCGGACCGTTGAGAGCGTCCCCATCCCCGGATGCCAGCTTCGCGACGCCGAAGTCCAGGATCTTGGCCCGCCCGTGCTGTGTGATGATGACGTTGTCCGGCTTGAGATCGCGGTGCACCACGCCCTTGGCATGAGCCGCGCCGAGCCCCGCCAGCACATCCGCCATGAACCGTGCCATGGTGCCGAGCGGGATGCGACCGTGCTGGGCGAGGAGCCGGGACAGCGGCGCGCCGTCGAGGAACTCCATGATGATGTAGGGGCGACCGTCGTCCAGACGAGCGAGGTCGAGGACATTGACGATGTTCTCGTGCCGGATGAGGTTGACCGCCCGGGCCTCGGCAAAGAAGCGGTCGACCAGCTCGGGGCGGTCGGCGCAGTCGTGCGAGAGCACCTTGACGGCGACGCGACTGCGTATGGTGGGATTGATACCTTTGTATACGCGGCCCATGCCGCCGACTCCGATGACATGCGCGACCCGATAGGGACCGAGCATCGCGCCGACCAGCGGCTCGTCGGCCCCCGAGACGAGCGGTGCGCCATCCTGAGTGCAGAAGCCGCCCTCCGGAAAGGTCTGGCCGCACTCCGGGCACACGTTCATCGGGCATCAAGATAGCACCCGCTCCAAAGAGCATTGCGTCGAGTGGTCGGGACAAGGCGCAGAGGGGCCGAGCAAGCGCCATGCCGCGCCGCGGGCTCGCGGTCGGGCGAGCAAGAACGCCCATCTGGACCTCGTCCGGAAGCGACGCTTCGTACGGGCGGGCGGACACCTCGTCCGACTGGACGGACGCGCCGTCCGACCGCTCGGACGCCGGCAGTCACCATGTCGGCGAATCTCGGGGCACCACGAACTGGCGCGGACGTTGCTCCGGCTCGCGGGGGTGACCCTCGCGAACGAGCGACCTCGCGAACGCCTCCTCCAGCATGGCGGCGATCCTCTGACCTCCGAGGAGCTCATTGCGCTCATCCTCGGCACGGGGGCGCGCGGGAAGTCGGCGGTGGAGGTCGCCCGCCTGCTTCTTCACGAGACAGGAGGTCTGGTCGACCTGGCCAGGGCGAGCCCGCACGAGCTCGCCCGTGTCCGCGGCATCGGAAATGCCCGCGCGGCGCGTCTGGTGGCGGCCTTTCACCTCGGAAAGCGAGCCCTGGTCGACCGGGCGTCCAGAGTGGTGGTCCGCGAGGCCGCCGATGTGTTCCGGCACCTCGGCCCCCGGCTGCGGGGAATGACTCAGGAGGTATTCGTGGTTCTGGCCCTGGATGCCCGCAACGGGCTCGTCGACGAGATCGAGGTTGCGCGCGGCTCCTTGACCGGCGTCGAGGTCCACCCCCGCGAAGTGTTCCGGCCGCTCATCCGGCAGGCGGCTGCTTCGGCGGTCGTCGCTCACAATCATCCGTCCGGCGATTCACGACCCAGCCCCGAGGACATCGCGCTCACGCGGCGGCTGCGCGTGGCCGGGGACATCCTGGGGATTCCGATCCTGGATCACGTGGTGGTGGGCCGAGACGACTTCACCTCGGTGGGCGAGCTCATCGGCGTCGAGTACGAGGAGCGGGAGGACGCGACGTGAGCGAGCCGAGACAGGAGCCGAGAGAGCCTGGACAGCCAGGACAGGAGGGGACTGTGGTTCCTTGCCGCTCGCCGAGTGGCATCGCTAGAATGGACGTCCATGTTCGGCACGAGCCTGTCAAGGGTCGCCACCGCGGCGGCCGTGTTCGTCGTATCGTCGACGGCCGCCGCCGGCGCGAGCTCGCTCACCGACTACTTCGGACCGCGCGAGACGTCTCTCGGAGAGAGCCTGCGCGCCGATGCGCAGGGGAGCCTGGCCACGACGCTGAACCCGGCCGGGCTCGCCCTCAGCCGCCAGCTGGTCTTCGAGGGGTCGTACGGCTATCGACCGGACGACAAGACCTCGACGGTGGCGGTCTCGGCCTGCGATTCGACGGTGCCGGTGCCGGGCTGCTTCTACTACCACTACTTCAAGTCGACGCCGGAGGTGGATGGGGTCGAGCACAGCCGGCGCGTGCACGACTTCGGAGTCGCCACCGCGCGCGCGATCAGCAGGCGCGTCGCCTTCGGAATCAATCTGCACTACTTCAACTACAAGTCGGATCTCACGGGAGAGGAGGACAAGAGCGGGTTCGCCGGCGATGCGGGGCTCGCCGTGCGCGCGAGCGAGTCGCTGCAGCTCGCGGTGGTCGGCTACAACCTCATCGCGGCCGATTCGGCCCAGTACCCGATGGGAATCGGGGCCGGCTTCGCTCTGCGGCCCGTGCCGCAGCTGGTCATCGGGCTGGACGGACTCTGGGATCTGGATGCGCCGGAAGGCGCGGGCACCGGTCGCTATGGAGGGGGGATCGAGTACTTCATCCAGGCACCGGACGGCCAGAGCGGATATCCGCTGCGCGCGGGCACGGTCTACGACCACGAGCTCAAGTCGACCTTCATCACCGGGGGGGTGGGGCTGACCACCTTGAAGATCGGTATCGATATCGGAGGGCGCAAGCAGGTGAGCGGTGGCGACGAGTTCATGATCCTCGGCAGCCTGCGCCTGTTCGGACCGCACCTTCCCTGATCTCCGGGGTACGCGTAGAGTTGCGACGCAATGCCGAACCGGGACGGCCGGCTCGTCCGCAAGCTCAAGGAGCGCGATGAGCGGGCGTTCCGGGAGATGGTGGAGGAATACGGCGACCGGGTCGTCAGCCTCACCTACCGCATGCTCGGCAATCGGGAGGAGGCAGAAGATCTGTCCCAGGAGGTGTTCATCACAATCTTCAAGTCAATCGAATCGTTTCGCGGAGACTCGAAGTTCTCGACCTGGCTCTATCGAGTCACTGCCAATCACTGCAAGAACCGGATCAAGTACCTTGCCCGGCGGCATGACCGCGACCGCGCGGAGTTGAACGAGCGGGTCGAGGTCGCGAGCGCTGGGGGATCGTCCGTCGGTGCGCCGCGCCCGGCGCCGCGCCCGGATGCCCAGCTCGAGGGCGCACAGCTCGAGCAGGTCTTGCAGCAGGCGATCGCCGATCTGGAAGAAGAGCAGAGGATTCTCGTGGTCTTGCGCGATGTGGAGGATCTTTCGTACGAGGAGATATGCGCGATCACAGAGCTGCCGGAGGGCACCGTGAAGTCGCGGCTCCACCGCGCGCGTATGGCGCTGCGCAAGAAACTGCTGAAGCATATGTGAAGCCCCGATGAGCAATGCACCTCCAGTGGCCGGCGGAGACGAGTTCGAAGCGCGGCTCTCCGAATATCTCGACGGCACGCTCGGGCCGGACGAGAGGCGGGCGGTCGAGCAGCACCTCGAGGGCTGCGCGCATTGCCGGCAATCGCTGGCCGAGCTGCGCGAGACGATGAACGCCCTGTCCGAGCTCCACCGGGTGCCGGCGCCGGAGAACTTCGACAGCGAGGTGGTGGAGACGATCCGGCGGCGCTCGCGCGGGCGCTTCTTCGGCCGGAGGGCTCTCGGGGATCGCGTGCCCTTCGAGATCCTCGCGCTCCTCGTGCTCGCGCTCGGACTGGCCCTCTACTTCCTACTCCGCGGGTCGGAGACCGGCTCCCTCAGGCCGTTCGATCGCGAGCCGGATGCGCCGGCCATCCATCCGGACGCTCCCGGCGTGGTACCGAGGCCATGAAGCGCGGACGCACCGGTGGTATGTGTGTTTCGATCGGCGCACGAGGGCCACGCTCGTATGGGCGAGCCCGCATGGACGTGCGCGCCGGAATCAGCGCGCCCTTTGCCGACGAGCGGCCGGCGGGAACCCGCTGGCCAGCGAGGAGCGGTCGAGGCTGGTCAGCCGTTCGCCTTCTCGAAGTCGGCCATGAAGGCGACCAGGGCATCGCAGCCGGCTGGAGGGAATGCGTTGTAGATGCTGGCCCGCATCCCGCCCACGGAGCGGTGACCCTTGAGGCCGGAGAAGCCGCGCCGCTTGGCCTCGGCGATGAACTTCTCGTCGAGCTCCGGCGTTCGCGCGCGGAAGCAGATGTTCATGATCGACCGGCTGTCGGCACGCGCGGTGCCGCGGAACAGCGAGCTCTGGTCGAGGTAGTCGTGGATGACCTTCGCCTTGGCCCGGTTGCGCGCCTCCATGGCGGCAAGGCCACCGTTCCGGTCGATCCAGGCCAGGACCTCGGCGACCACGTAGATGGCGAAGGTGGGCGGCGTGTTGTAGAGCGACTTCTCCTTTGCGTGCGTCCGGTACTGGAGCATGGTCGGCAGCGCGCTCGAGCCGCGCTCGACCAGGTCCTTGCGCACGATGACGAGCGTGACCCCGGACGGGCCCAGGTTCTTCTGCGCGCCGGCGTAGATGAGGCCGTACTTCTTCACGTCGATCGGCCGGCAGAAGATGTCGCTCGATGCGTCGCAGACGAGCGGGACGCCGGCCGGCGGGACCGGCTCGGTCGTCCACTGCGTGCCGAAGATGGTGTTGTTGCTGGTGAAGTGAGCGTAGACGGGCCGCTCCGACCACTTCATCGCATCCGGCGCGGGGATGTGGGTGAACTTGTCGCCCTCGCTCGTCGCCGCCACGTGCACCTTGCCGAACCGCTTCGCCTCGGCGAGCGCCTTCTGCGACCACGAGCCGGTCACGACGTAGTCGGCGGTGGTGTCGGCCCCGAGCAGGTTCATCGGGACCATGAAGAACTGGGTCGACGCCCCCCCCTGCAGGAAGAGGACGTCATGGTCGGCGGGGACGCCGGCCAGCTTGCGGCAGAGAGCCTCGGCCCGCTCGATGACCGCCATGAACGGCTTGTCGCGGTGGCTGTGCTCCATGACGCCGATGCCGGACCCGTCCAGGTTCCACATCGCCTCCTGGCTCTTGCGGATGACTTCCTCGGGCAGCACGGCCGGCCCGGGCGACAGGTTGTAGATGCGCTCGCTCACGGTGTTCTTCTCCTCGCGCCCGACTGCGGGCGATCTCGCTCTCACGATGCGATGCTGGTCAAATCCACGCCCAGGATCTCGTCACACGACGATCGAATGCGCTCGAGGTCGGCGCGCGACGGAGCCGTGTCGAGCTGGATCCGCGCGCAGGCGGCGAGCGCGCCCTCGTAGATGACGTTCTCCATCTCCTCCACGTTGATGCGCGCCTCGCTCAGCACCTGGAACACGTGCGCGAGCACGCCCGGGCGGTTGCGATGGCGAACCGTCAACAAGCAGGTGGCGGGACTCTTGAGGGCGCGGTTCACGCAGTGGAGCACGACCCCCGTCGCGCGGAAGTGCTCGACGATGCGGACCGCCTCCAGCGCGATGGCCGTCTGCGCCTGATCGGTGGACGCGCCGACGTGGTGCGTGCCGTAGACCGAGGCGTGACGGGCCAGCCGGCCGGTGAACTCTCCGGTGCTGCCCTTCGGCTCGCCCTCGAAGACGTCGAGCCCGGCGCGCAGGCCCTTGTGCTCGATGCCCCAGCGCAAAGCGTCCTCATCCACGAGCGAGCCGCGCGAGGTGTTGATGAACACGGAGCCGGGCTTCATCGCCTCGACGAACGCCCGATCGACGAGGTGCCGCGTGCTCGAGGTCGCCGCCACGTGCACGGTGACGACATCGGCGCGCGCCGCCACGTCGAGCGGCGACGTGGCCGCCTCCACGCCGAGCTCGCGCGCCCGCGCCGGGCTCAGGCTGCGCGACCAGACGATGGCCGGCATGCCGAAACCGCGCGCGCGCTCGATCACCGCCTGCGCGATCGCTCCGGCTCCCAGCACACCGAGAGTCGAGCCATGGAGCCCGCGCGCGGCGCTGTACTCCTTCTTGTTCCACCGACCGGCGCGCAGATCCGCCGACTGGTCCGGGATGCGCCGATCGCAGGCCAGGATGAGACCCCAGGTCAGCTCCGCGACCGCGATGGCGTTCTTGCCGGGGCAGTTGGCCACGTACACGCCTTCCCCCGAGGCGGCCTTGACGTCGATCGAGTCGTAGCCGGCGCCGGCCCGCACCACGAGCTTGAGGCGACGGCCGGCGGCGAACACCGGCGCGCCGACCTGCGTGCCGCGCACGACGAGGACGTCAGGCTCGGCGGATGCGACCGCCGCGGCCAGCCCCTCGCCTCCCACATCGGGCCGGACGTCGAGGTCGAAGCCGTGGGCGCGCAGCTCGGTCTGGCCCGTCTCCTCGAACTTGTCGGCGATGAGAACTCTCATGAAGCCGTCCGGCGAACTCGCCTCCCCGACTCGACCGCTCGGCGCAGCTGCCGATCACTCCTCCCAGAAGAACACGGTGATGGCGACACAGTGAAACGCCTCGTCGCTCGACTGCGTCACGACCATGTCTCGCACATCGATCTTCGGGTTGGCGGCCAGCCAGTCGGTGATCTTCTCGCCCAGCCGCTCGCGATCAGCGACCATCGTTGCCGAGAACACCTTGACCCCGTTGAAGCTGCGATCCTCGCCAAACGACGTCTGGCCGAAACCCACATTCGCACGCATACCCGAATCGTTCATCCTCTCGTCTCTCTCGCGACTGCCTGGCTAGTCTCTTGACGGCCCATCGAACTACACGGACGGGACAGGTCTGCTGTCGGTCCGCTCCTTGCCAGCGTGAAACTCCTTGATGATCTGATTGACCTCGTCATCGGTCAGGACTCGATTGCCTCGCTTGGCGGCGCCGAGGATGGCGCTCACCAGCTCCCGACTCGGCGTGTGGCCGCGCTTCTGCAGCCAGTAGACGACATTCGACTCGCCCGAATAGTGGCCGATCTCGATCTCCTGCTCGCGCCCGAACATACCAGCCGGCACGCCCGAATAGATGCGGTCGGCGAGCCAGTGATGGCCCTTCTTCTCCGCCTTGATGATCGCGGCCGCATGGACGCCGGTCGCGGTTCGAAACGCGTCCGCACCGGCCAGCGGGTACTGCGGCGGAATGGCGACGTGGCAGGCGCGCGACGCCACCTTGCACCAGAGCAGGAGCTTGGAAAGGTCGTGATCCGGCAGCTCGCCGAGCAGCTTGAGGTTGAGGAGCACCTGGTCGAGGGCGGCGTTGCCGACCCGCTCGCCAAGGCCAAGCGCCGTCCCGTGGACCCGGTCCGCCCCGAACTCGATGGCGAAGATGGTGTTGTTCACGCCCAGACCACGGTCGTTGTGACCGTGCCAGTCGATGCCCACATCCTTTCGGCCCATGCCGTCGAGGAGGTTGCGGGTGAACTTGAGGAGGTTCCGGATCCCATCCGGCGTCGCGTGCCCGACCGTATCGCAAATGCAGAGCCGGTGCGCGCCGTGGTCGACCGCGTTGCGGAATAGCCGGTCCAGCATCTCCGGTCGCGAACGGGTGGTGTCCTCGGTGACGTAGGTCACGGGCAGGCCGTTCCTGGCCGCGAGGTCGATCGCCTCGGCCGACCTCTTGAGCAGGAGCTCCAGGTTCCAGTCCTCGGCGTACGCGCGGATGGGTGACGAGCCGATGAACGCCATGACCTCGATCGCGACGCCGACCTTCTGCGAGATGTCGATGATCGCCTGCACGTCCTTGAGGTGCGTACGCGCGGCGCAGGCAGGCCGGATCTTGAGCTTGCTGTCGCGGATGAAGACCGCGAGCGTGGTGCAGTCGTCGACCGCGCGCTGACCGGCGCCGGGCAGGCCGATGTCGATGTGGTGGATACCCAGGTCGTCGGCGATCTGGGTGAAGAGCATCTTGTCCTCGATCTTCGGGTCCACGACCGAAGGGGATTGGATGCCGTCGCGCAGGGTCTCGTCGAAGAAGCTGAACTTGCGCTTGGGTGAAAGCGGCGCGACTTTTTCGACCGAGTTCCAGTCGTAGATGAGCTCTGCCTCGGTCAGGTCCGGGTCGCGTGTTTCCTCCCCGTTCGTCGGCATATCGAACGCTTAGCACGTCTGGCGGAAGCGTTCATCCCCGCATCGAACGGGTTTCGCCCGGAGCCGATTCCCCCGCAATTTCCGGCGCTCTCCTGCGCGCGCGGCGGGGGCGCCGCTAGAACAGCTCGGACATGACGTAGATGATGACCAGGGTGACCGCGGCGACGATGGCGAGGGCCAGCACCCAGCCCAGTGCCAGGGCGGCGCTGGCGAGCGCGACTCCGGCGACCGCGAGGCCGTAGGTCCCTTCGCGGCGTACGCCGCTGACCGCGGCCGCGACCACGGTCCCAACCCAGAGCGGCACGGTGACCCGCCAGTCCGGCATCTCCTCCAGGAGGCTGTGGTGGCGAAGAACCAGGACCGCGGCGATCGCGACCGACACGAGGCCGAGCGCGAAGCAGGTGAGCCCGGCGATCGTGCGCGGCGGCCATCGCCGCGTCGGTCGCGTTGCCGGCTCCAGCGTCGCTCCGCCCGAGGTGGACACGGATGGCACGTCGTCAGTATAGCGCGGCCCGGGCGGCCGGCCGCTCAGGTCGCGACGTGGCAGGCGGCCAGGGTTCCGCTCTCGAGACGGCGCAGGGGCGGGAGCTCGTCGAAGCAGGCCCTCGGCTTGTCGGTCACCGGGCAGCGAGGATGGAACGGGCACCCGCTGGGCGGGTCGAGCGCGCTCGGCACGTCCCCCTCGAGGATGATGCGGCGCTTGCGCGTCGCCGGATCGAGCGTCGGCACGGCGGACAGGAGCGCCTGGGTGTACGGGTGTTTCGGCGCGGCGTAGAGCTGCGCGGCCGGCGCCAGCTCCACAACCTTGCCGAGATACATGACCGCGACCCGGTCGCAGATGTGCTGCACGATCTTGAGGTCGTGCGAGATGAAGAGGTACGTCAGCTTCTCCGCGGCCTGGAGGTCCTCCAGCAGGTTCACGATCTGGGCCTGGATCGACACGTCGAGCGCGCTGAGCGGTTCGTCGCACACGATGAAGCGCGGCTCCACCGCCAGCGCGCGCGCGATGCCGATGCGCTGGCGCTGCCCGCCCGAGAACTCGTGCGGGTAGCGCGCGATCGCGTCGGCGCGCAGCCCCACTCTCTCGAGCAAGGCCCCCACCCGCTCGCGCCGCTCCACGGCGGTCCGGGCCAGCCCGAAGATCTCGAGCGGCTCGGCGAGGGTGTCGCCGACGGTCATGCGCGGGTTGAGCGAGGCGTACGGGTCCTGGAAGATCATCTGCATCCGCCGGCGCACCGGCCGGAGCGACCCCTGCGGCGTGCGCGTGATGTCGACGCCCTCGAACAGGATCGCCCCGCGCGACGGCTCGAGGAGGCGCAGGAGCGTGCGCCCGAGCGTGGACTTGCCGCAGCCGGACTCGCCCACCAGCCCGACCGTCTCGCCCGGCAGGATGTCGAGATCCACTCCGTCGACCGCGCGCACGACCGCGTTGCGCCGGGTGAGCGCGTGCCGTACGCGCACGAGCGCCGACTCCGCGCCGGTCCTGGGCCAGGCGACCCGCTGCGGGAAATGCTTCTCGAGGCCGCGGATCTGGACGAGCGGCTGACTCGCCTCGCTTGCCGGCCCGGGGCTCGCGCCCGCGCTCGGGCTCATGCCCGCACCTCGACCGGAAAGTGGCAGCGGACCAGGCTCGGGCCGAGCGGGGCCAGCTCCGGCTCCTCCGCCCGGCAGCGCTCCTTCACCGCGGGGCAGCGGTCCTGGAACTTGCAGCCGCGCGGCAGCTCGTGAAGGCTGGGCACCATCCCGGGGATCTCCTGGAGACGGCCGCGCGCGCCCGCGCCCCCTGTCGGCGCGCCGTAGGTCGGCACCGAGCGGAGGAGGCCTGCCGTGTAGTGGTGGCGCGGCGCGGAGAAGAGATCGTCCGTCCGGGCTCGCTCGACCACGCGGCCGGCGTACATCACGACCACGTCCTCGCAGGTCTCCGCCACGACGCCGAGGTCGTGCGTGATGAGGAGGATGCTCATCCCGAACTCGCCCTGCAGCTTGTGGAGGAGGTCGAGGATCTGAGCCTGGATGGTGACGTCGAGCGCGGTGGTCGGCTCGTCGGCGATGAGCAGGTCGGGCCGGCAGGCCAGCGCCATGGCGATCATGACGCGCTGGCGCATCCCGCCGGACAGCTGGTGCGGGTAGGCCTTCGCCCGCTCGGCCGGCGACGGGATGCCGACCAGGCGGAACATCTCGATCGCGACGCGCAGGGCCTCGGCGCGCGTCTTCCTCTGGTGGAGGCGCACCGCCTCGGCCACCTGATCGCCGGCGGTGAAGACCGGGTTGAGCGAGGTCATCGGCTCCTGGAAGATCATCGAGATCTTGTGGCCGCGGATGTCTCTCATCTCGCGGTCGGCGAGGTCGAGCAGGTTGCGCCCGCGGTAGCGGATCGCGCCGCCCGCGATGCGGCCGGGCGGGTCGGGGATGAGGCGCATGATGCTGAGCGCGGTGACCGACTTGCCGGAGCCGGACTCGCCCACCACGCCCAGCGTCTGGCCGGGGCCGATCTCGAAGGACAGCCGGTCCACCGCCCGCACCGTGCCGTGCTCGGTGCGGAACTCGGTGACCAGGTCCTGCACCTCGAGGAGGTTGCCCTCGCCCGTCGAGCCCATCGAGCCCATCGAGCGACGACGATAGCACGCGTGCCGCTGCCACCTCGCCGAGCTGGTCTACGGCGCGGCCGGCTTCCTGGCCTCGCAGCGCTTCAGCCCGGCCGGCGCCTCGAGCGTGAACTTGGACCGGTCGAGGTCGCGGTTGAGCGTGCGCTGCTTCCACCTCACCTGGAGGTCGGCCTTCTGCTTCGGCTGCGAGAAGTGGCTCGCCTCCGGCACACGGTACGGGCGGCCGTCAACGCCGGTGACCGCGCCGAACCCCTTGTTCTCCAGCTTCCACTCCACCTGACCCTGCGCGTCGACCACGACGCTCTCGAGGACGTCCCACCTTTCCGGGCCCCCGCGGCCGTCCAGCACGAGGGTCTGCCGCCACGCGCGCCCCTCCGACACGAGCTCGACCACCTCCGCGCCGCGCTTCTCGTCCCACCTGACCGTGCCGGTCGGCCGCGGGATGATCGGCACCGAGCCGACCGCAAGCAGGAGGAAATCGTCGGGCTCCATGCTCACGCGGAGGAGCTGCGCGATGGCGTTCCGGTCGCACACGCCGCCGAGCTGGCACTCGTGGTGATAATCGATGTAGGCGAACTCCTGCCCGTTGCACGCCAGATCGGCCGCGGTGGTGTCGGTCGCCGGGCTCATCGCGTTGAACCTGACCCTGGCGCCTCGCTCACCCATCACGTAGACGGTGGCCTTGACCCGCTGGTCGCCGACCCAGTAGTCCATCGTCGCCTCGGCCACGTAGGACTTGACCGCGTCCCCGCTCCTGCGCACGTGAGCCAGGAGCTCCTCGACGGTCGGCTGCGGGTATGCGCGCTGGACCGCCCCGCCGCCGCAGCCGCAGCCGGCCGCGAGCGCGGCGCACACGAGCGCGACGCGCCTCATCCCGGCACGTGGAGCGGCGATGCCCATGACGATGTCCATGACATCATCATGGACGTCAAACTGCGTTCGTGCCCGTCAGCTGCCTGGCAATGATCCGCCGCTGGATCTGGCCGGTCCCCTCGAAGATGTCGTAGATCTTCGCGTCCCGGTACCACTTGTCGACCGCATGGCCCGGCTCGAGCGCCTCCTCGCCGAGGAGCGCCATCGCCCGGGTGGTCACCATCTGTGCCGTGCGCGCCGCGTGCGCCTTGGCCATCGACGCGAACGCGACGTTGTCGGTGCCGTGGTCGGCCATCCAGGCCGCCCGGTGGACCAGGAGACGGGACGACTGGATCTCCATGTCCATCTCGGCCAGCGCGAAGGCGACGTGCTGATGCCCGGCCAGGGGCGCGCCGCGCAAGGTCCCGGCGTTCACGCGCTCGAGCAGGAACTCGAACGCGGCGCGCGCGATGCCGACCGCCTGCGCCCCGACCACCGGCCGGGTGGCGTCCAGCATCTTCTTGGTGTCGCCCAGCCCCCCGCTCGGCCGGTTCGCGCCGAGCATGAGGTCCTCGTGCACGCGGCAGTCCTCGAAGTGGACCTGCGCGGTCTCGCTGGCCCTGATGCCGAGCTTGGTCTCCTTGCGCCCCGGAACCAGGCCGGGTGTGCCGCGCTCGACGAGGAAGCCGCGCACGCCTCCCCGCCCGAGCGAGGCGTCGGTCTGCGCCCACACCACGTACATGCTGGCGGAGTGGCCGTTGGTGATCCACTGCTTGTGCCCGCGCAGGACCCAGTGGTGCCCGTCCGGGCGGGCGGTGGTGGCCAGCGAGGAGATGTCGGACCCGGTCTGCGGCTCCGACAGGGCCATCGCGGCGACCTTGATGCGTCCCGCCTCGTCGTCGCCCTTGAGCGCGTCGCGGAAGACCTGCTTCTGCTCGTCGGTCCCGATGCGGGCGACCGGCGCGGCCGCCAGGCCGGAGCCGCCCAGCGCGAGCGCGATGCCGGCGCAGCCCCAGGCCAGTTCCTCGGCCCCGACCACCGCCGCGCGCGCGCCGCGGCGCGGCTTCACCGGTCCGTCTGCCCCGTCCTCCTCGGCGTCGCCCATCATGCGGCGGGCGTCGAGCATCGCGGTCTGCGTGAGCCCGAACGAGCGCGCCTTCTTCATGAGCGCCCACGGCATCGACTCCTCGCGGTCGTGGCGGGCGGCGATCGGGCGGATCTCCTGCTCGGCCAGCGCGTGCGTCATCTGCCGCACCGCCGACAGCATCGGCTCTCCGTGGAAGAGGTCCATCCTCACGACTCCCCGGCGGCGGCCAGCACGCGGGCGAACGCCTCGTTTCCGCCCAGCACCTCGAACGCGCGCGCGTCGCGCATGAGCTTCTCGACCGGGTAATCGTTTACAAAGCCGTAGCCGCCGAAGATCTGCACCGCGTCGATCGTCGCGCGGGTCACCACCAGGGCGGCGTAGTCGCGCGCCCGGCTGGCGCTGTCGGCCGCGCCGGGAAGCCCGCGGTCGATCTCCCACGCCGCTTGCAGGACCAGGAGGCGCGCGGCCGCGATCGCGGTCTGGTTCTCGTCGCGCATGCGCGCGAGCGATTCGAAGCGGCCGATCGGGCGGCCGAACTGGATGCGGTCCTCGCCGTAGGCTGCCGCGTGCTCGA
>WNGB01014131.1_pt1 | contig 13451 bp, 9 predicted proteins | sample 5400681 | NCBI WGS metagenome assembly WNGB01 (sample SAMN13153367, study PRJNA577476) | soil metagenome | isolation source: 115 cm soil or saprolite under grassland replicate 2 | place: USA:California | collected 2016-06-15 | reverse complement strand
AAGGCCTAGCGAGAAGAGTCATGGCGTCACGGCTACGAAAATGCGGCGACGCATATCGTCAGCGTCCGGGGCCCTCAGGTGGACGGAGAGGGGGAAAATGGTTCGGATGAAGCCCGCCCTCGGGTGGCTCACCTTGTCGATGGTATTGGTGGCGTGCTCGTCCGGTTGGGGCCGGGCCCCCGTAGAGCGCAGAGCCTCGTCGCGTGAACCGATGGCATCGACAGACTCCCCGACCGCGATGGAGTCGCCAGGCGTCTTGCCCACGTCCGCCGTCACCCCGGCCTCCCCCGACGCCCCTATCTCTCGGGATCCTGCCACCCTGGCCGACACCCTCGTCCAGACGACCGAGGCTCTGTACCGTTCGATCGATACGTGGACGGAGCAGGGAGATCCCTCGAGGGGCACCGCGCCCGGCGAAGTGGTACTCGAAGCCCTGTACCAGCAACGGATCTACCGATTCCTCGCCCGGAACGAGGCTCTGGCAAAACGAACCCTTCCCTTGCTGCGGGGGCGGTTCCGGGCAGAGGCAGTGGCCAATGTCACGGCCGCGGGGGAGCTGTTTTCGATCGTGCGTCCAATCAACCGGCCGAGCCGTTTTCGCACCGGCCCTCCCAGGCCGGCCGGTGTGTTGCTCCGCTGGTTCCGCCAGGCAGAGCGCCGGTTCGGCGTGGACTGGGAGCTGCTGGCCGCCGTGATGTACGTCGAGTCGAAGTTCGGACGGGTCCGCTCGACGAGCACTGCAGGCGCGCAGGGCCCGATGCAGTTCATCCCCTCGACCTGGTCGGCCTACGGGATGGGCGGGGACATCCACGATCCGCACGACGCCATCATGGGGGCCGCGAACTACCTGCACCGGTCGGGCTCCCCGTCGAAGGACAGACGGGCCCTGGTCGCCTACAACCATGCGGAGGCGTACGTGAACGCCGTGCTCCGCTACGCGAATCAGATGAAGCGCGACCCTCGCAGCTACTTCGCCTATTACAGCTGGCAGGTGTTCGTCCTGACGACCTCCGGGGATCGGCGAATCACCGGCCCCGGCCTTTAGGTGCGCTCCGTCTCCTGCGCTGCTGAAGTTCCGGGACTGGCTTCGCCTACTCTCAACCCGATCGTGTAGACGAGGATCCCTCCCAGGTATTGCCCGACCACGAGCGTGGCCACGCCGATCACGTCGAGGACCAGCCATAGGGGCTTGGCCTCGGCCAGGTGCCGGTCCGACCAGCGGATGGCGAAGTTCACCACGAACAGCCCGGCCGTCACGAACTGCAGGTACATATGCTGGTTGACCTTCTTCCGGACCTTCGAGCCCGGCCGAGTCGTCGCCCGGTCGACAAGGCCGGTGGTGACGGCCACGAGCGACGCCGCGAAGGCGCCGAGGAGAAGCCATGTGGTTGCCAGAGGCGCCGATGGGAAGTGTCCGGCCTTCGACAGGACGTCGAGGGCAAGGGTGGCGATGTAGAAGGCCACCGGGAAATGCACGAACAGCGGATGGCTGGGGTGTTGGAGTGGCTTGCCCTGAACGATCTCCGTAAGTGTCCACGGGCGTGTCTCGCCCGTCGGGAGTCGACGGCGAAGACTGATGGCCATGGTGATCCCCCTCTCGGTATCGAAGCCGCAATTGTCACACGGTGGCGAGCCGTCGAGCGAGCGGGCGGCACTACCCGCCGGAATGCGTAAGGATTCCCTCATGGTCAAGAGTTCGAAGAGGAAGGAAGCCGCCCAGGACGACGTGGATCAGTTGTTCGAGCTGCCGCCGGAGGAGTTCACGGCCGCCCGCGATGAGTTGGTCAAACGGATGGCCGGCGAAGGCCGGGCCGAGGAATCCCGAACCATCAAGGCTCTGCGTCGGCCCACGGTGGCGGCTTGGGCCGTGAACCAGCTCGTGCGGCGCCGGCCGAAGGACATCGACGCACTCTTGGAGGCAGGGGCCTCCCTACGAAAGGCGCAGCGCAAGGTGCTCTCGGGCATCCGGAGCGCCGAATTCCGCGAGGCATCGGAGCGACGCCGCCGGCTCGTCACCGGGCTGGTGCGGATGGCAGAGGACATCCTCCGCGAGGCGGGCCGATCCTCGGCGGGGGCGGGGGAAGCCGTCCGTTCGACCCTGGAGGCTGCCTCGCTGGACGACCAGTCGGCCGAGATCGTTCGCTCGGGGCGTCTGTCGAGGGAGCTGCCTCCTCCCTCGAGCTTCGGAGCGGTCGAAGGGTTGGGGCTGGTCCCTGCGCCCCCCGAGGATGCGGCCGCGTCAACGAAACCGCGGATGAAGCGAGGAGCCGAGAAGGAGAAGGAGGAGGCACGGGAGCTTCGGGCCCAGCAGGATGAGGCGGCCAGAGAGGCCAAGGCCCTCGCGGATAGGGCCGCCCAGGCCAGGCGGGCTGCCATCCGGGCGCGAGAGCAAGCCGATCGAGCACAGGCCCGGGCGGACCGGCTTCGCCAGGAAGCCGAGGAGGCTCGGGTCCAAGCCCGGGATGGAGGAAAGAAAGCCCAGCAGGCAGAGACCGAGGCGACCAGGGCCCAGGACGCGGCCGACCGCTCCGTGAAGAGGCTCGAGGGAGTGGGGGCACGGTTGCGCCGTGCCTGATCACGGGGGCTCGTATGAGGTCTGGCCGGGAGCTCGCTGGGTGAGGCTCGGGTTTGCGCCCCCTCTCGATGGGCCACAACCTCGGTGGATCGCCTGAGGCTTTCCGTTGGGATCGAGCTGCACGCCCACGCTGACTCCTCCCCTGGAGTCGTCCGCTTGGGTGTCGGGCTCTAGCGCCAGACCGAGACGATCTGGACGGGCTCCGAGATGCCCCTGATATGGACCTCCTTGGGCTCGGAGAGCGGGAACCTCGAGCCGACGGCGGTGTCCCGACTGGCCACGATCTCGGCACCCTCTGCGAGGGCCGCGATCCGGGCGGCTTCGTGGACACCTTTGCCGGTGAAGTTGCGCCCGACCTGCGTCGCGCCGGCGGCGTGGACCCCGATCCGGACCGGCGGACTGAACCCCTGCGTCTGCCGATGCTCCGCGAGGCGGCGCTGGATCGCCACCGCGCACGCGATGGCCTCTTCCGGCGAATCGAACCCGACGAAGAACCCATCTCCCGTCGCCGCGACCTCCTCTCCCTTATGTGCGCCGAACAGAGAGCGAAGCGTCTCGTCATGCCACCGGAGCACGGCCTGCCAGGCTTCGTCGCCCAGGGCCTCCACGAGGTTCGTGGACTTCACGATGTCGGTGAACATGAAGGTCTTCTCCACGCGCCGTGGGGCGGTCCTCCCCCGGAGCTGCCAGGGCAGGAGTTCCTCCAATTCGTCGATCTCGATCGCCTGGGTGGGACAGGACAGCGCCGCTTCACGAAGCAGGTCCTCCTCGACGCTGGTCGCGTCGATCACGTCGGCCTTGGCGAAGTCTCCTTCGTGCCAGTCGAAGGCGGTCGGCGCGAGCGTGATGCAGTTGCCCGCCCCCACGCACCGGTGTCGATCGACTCTGGCCCGCAGCATCCCTTGTCTACACCACCCGTTCCCGGAAAGCGAAGGCGGTGGCCTCGGCTCGCGACGACGCACCGATCCGCGCGAACATCTCGGCCAGCCGGCGGGCCACGATCTCCTCGGTCACGCCGAGCTGTTCGCCGATCTCTCGGTTGGTCCGGCCTTCCGTGAGGAGCCTGAGCAGCGCCGTGTCGGAGTCGCCGAGCTCGGATCCGTCCTGGCCGTTGGGCGCCGCCTCCGACAGCAGCTGAAGCGGTCCGGCCAGCCTCGACAGCTCTCTGCCCACCGGGCCCCGGAACCACTTCACCCGGATGTCCTCGTCGAAGGTCCGCTGTGCGATCGTCGCCATGGTGACGTACAGGTAGAACCGGACCATCTGCTGCTCGGCCTCCATCCCCGCCTGCAGCATGGTCCGGGCCACCGGCAGGAGGACGTCGAGGTACACGTCCTCGTGCATCGCCGACTCCAAGGCCGCCATTGCGGACCGGGCGGCCTCGAGAGCATTCTCTGGATCGCCCCGGGCCAGTGCCACTTCGGCCAGGGCCGCATCGGCTTGCGCTCCCCAGGGAGCGTGGCCGGGCAACAGCTCGATCAACTCCTTCGCTTCCCTAGCCGATCGCTCGGCCAGAGCCAGCAGCTCCTCGTCGTCCTGCCTCGCCCCCAGCCGTGAGGTCTCGACGGCGAGCCGGGCAAGTGCCTCGCACCGGGCTGCCGGTCGGCCCTGCTCGGTAGCGAGCTGGACCGCGCGCTCCAAGTGTCTGCGCATGCCCTCCGCATCTCCGGCTGCTGCTTGGGCCATGCCTCGCCAGTTTTCCAGCTGCCGGGCACGGAGCGGTGTGGGGGCCTCGGCCGCCGCAGCGGCCGCACGATCGAGCCACATCTGGGCCTGGCCGACCTCGCCGAGATCGATGTTCGCCATGGCCGCCCCACCGGCGCCGGCGAACTCCAGCGCGCGGTCGCCGATCGCACGCGCATGTCGGTAGGTGTCCTCGCCCCGGGACAGGGCGAGGTCGGGGATGACCTTGGCCCGAGCGAAGACCTGCGAGCCATACAGCATCTGTCCTTCTGCCAGCGCGCGCTCGCTCTCCTTGGTGAGAGACTCCATGCGCGACGAGAGCCGACGGATCTCCTCGATGTGGCGGGCGGCCCCAGGTCCGAGATGGATGTCCGGCCCCCAGTTCAGGTAGGCCATCGCGATGATCGTGGACATCGCTCCACGACGATCTCCCGCCCTTTCGAACAGCTCCAGCGCCTGCTGCAAGCGGTCGCCGGCAGCCTGCGCCAAGGGGGCCACCGGCGTCTCCTTGATGATCTGGTCCAGCGGCTCCCCCGAGGCGACTCGAGCAAGGAGCCCGTAGTGTTCGCCCGCCTGGATCTGTTCGACGAACCAGGCGCGCACGCGGCTGATACCGATCACGCCGAGCTCGCGGCTCGTCACGGCCATCAGGGCCTGGTCGCCAAAGTCTTCGGCCAGCTCGGCTGCCCGCGCGTAGGCTTCCTCGGCTCCGTCCAGATCGGCATCGTGGGGCGACGCAGTGAAAGCCTCTCCTACAGTCGTGCGAAGGAGATCCTGCCCCAGCTCGAGACATGCCGCGAGCTCCGCGCGCCTGTCCCCGGTGCTGCCCGCCAGACTCCGGGTTCGTCGAGCGAGCTCCGCGGCTCCGTCGAACTCGTCGGAGACTCGAAGGGCCGCAGCCCTGCGCAGCTGTACGTCGAGCTCGAGATGCGCGTCGCCCAGGGCCTCGGCGAGCGCGGCGAGCTCCGCCAGTCCCTCCAGCCGGTCCTCCGGACGGCGAAGCATGTCCAGAGCCTCGTCCCTGGCTTGGAGAAGAGCCACCCGATCCTGAGCGGCGGGGGCGCAGGGGAGGGCCAGCTCCACCACCCGCAGGACCTCCTCGGGAGCCCGCGCCGTGAGGGCGTTCCGTGTGGCCTGGATGGAGAACCGGACACAGATCGGCGCGTCGCCGGCAGCTCGGGCGTGGTGGGCCAGGAGTGGAAGGCTCTCCGCCGCGGGGTCGCCGGCCATGAGCAACGCGACCACCGCGGCGTGGATCGCCCGGCGGCGAGTCGGAGTGAGCAACCCAGCCGCGAACTCCCGGACCTGGTCGTGGGCGAAGCTGTAATCGGCGGCTGAGCCCTCGCGGTGTTGGACCAAAAGACCGGTGGACACCGCAGGCGCCAGCGCCTCCGCCAGGGATTCCAATTGCGGCTCGGTGTCGTCGATCCGGAGCCCGATCTCTCGGAGGTCCTTGAGACTGAAGGCGCGTCCGAGCACTGCTGCTTGGGAAAGCGCGCCCTTGGTCTCGTCGGGGAGCCGTGCGGCCCGCCTGGAGATGAGCGTGCGGACGGCCGACGGCACCAGACGCTCGGCGTTCTTGGCCAGGCTCCATACGCCGTCGATCTCCTGGAGCATGCCTGCGTCCCGGTAAGCGTGGGCCACCTCTTCGACGATGAACGGGACTCCTTCGGCCTGGGCATGCATCGCCGCTGCTCCCGAGGCCTGGAGGCCGCCTCCCAGGACCTGCCGAAGGAACTCGGCCGTCTCGACCTGGGTGAACCGGCTGAGCTTGAAGCGTCGCACCATGCCGAGGCGTTCCATGTCGGCAAGGAGGGTCACGGCCTCGTTGACGAATGCCAACTCCTCCGGTCGGATCGTCATCATGAGGAAGAGCGGGCTGGCTGCGTCGGCCCGCACGATATAGCGGAGGAGCCGGAGGCTGTCCTCGTCGGCCCATTGGAAGTCGTCGATCAGGAGCGCCAGCGGGCGCCGGGCGCCAAGAGACCGAATGGCTATCGCGGCGAGATCGAACGTCCGGAGGAGCTTCTGGTCCGGTTGGAGAGTGTCCAGACTGGGGTCGTCTCGCCCTGACAGTGCGTCCATGCTGCGGGAGAGGGCAGTGGCGGCGGGGTCGCCGGTCGCTGCCTCGATGGCGTCGGGCGAGCCCACGATCGATCGGGCCAGCAGGAATGGGCCGCGGAGCTCCTCGTCGGCGGCCACGGCGATCGTGGTGAAGCCACGAGCCGACGCGAGCTCCCCGGCGGCGAGAAGCAGGCGGGTCTTCCCGATCCCCGGTTCCCCTTCGAGCGTGATCGCGGCCAGCCTCCCCGACTCGGCGGAGGCCAGCTCTTGCTGGATCGCGGCAAGCTCCACTGGCCGACCGACCACTGACCCGGTAACGCGCCGAACCCGTAGGGCAAGGGGCGAGTAAGGCTGAATGAGCGAGGCAAGCGCCGGCGGTTCTGTGGATGTGCTCAAGATGCGGCCCATGTTAGCCGCGGAGGGTGTGTCTCGACCAGGGAATCAATCCAGTCGATGCTCGACTGAACCATACCGAGAAGCGTCTCAGGCTCGAGCTAACCGGTGTTCTGGAGGCCTGCCGCCACGCCGTTCACGGTGAGGAGGACCATCCTCTCCAGGCGGGCTTCCAGGTCGGGGTCGAGGTCTCCTCTTCGGAGCCGCTCGAGCAGCCGCACCTGGAGGAAGGACAACGCATCAACGTATGGGTTCCGCAGCTCGACGGCCCGGCGAAGGACGAAGCGATCGGCCAGCAGTCGATCCCGCTCGCGCACAGCCAGCACCAGGCGCACGGTGCGTCGATACTCCCGGGTGATCCTCTTGGCCAGGTCGGGACGGCCACCGAGGCCGAGGTACAACTCTGCGATGGGCAGGTCGGCCTTCACCAGGCTCATCTCCGCGTTCTCCAGGATGGTTCGGAAAAGGGCCCAGTCCGCGTACATCGCGCGCAGCCGGTCCAGGCCGTCGGGCTTCGGCGCGTCGGGCTCGCCGGCGACGGCGGCCAGCCCTGCGCCCAACCCGTACCACCCGGGGAGGTTGATCCGGCTCTGGCTCCAGGCGAACACCCATGGGATGGCTCGCAAGGACGAGAGCTCACGCTTCTCGCCACGTCGGGACGGCCGCGAGCCGATGTGCATCCGTTCGAGCTCCTCGATGGGCGTGACGCTCGCATAGAACTCTGCGAACCCTGGTTGCTCCAACAGATCGTGATACGCATCCTCGGAGGCGTCGGCCATCCGCTTCGCCACATCTCCCCAGCGCTCCTGCCCCGCGGCGACCTCTGCTTCATGGGAAGGCGTCGAGGCCACGAGGATGGCATGGGTGACCTGTTCGAGGTGCCGCCGGGCGATCTCCCGGTTGGCGTAGCGGGCAAACACCACCTCACCCTGCTCGGTCACCTTGAACCTGCACGAGACCGACCCGGCGGCCTGGGACAGGATGGCTCGGTTCGCCGGCCCGCCGCCCCGGCCCAATGCCCCGCCCCGACCATGGAACAGGGTCAGAACGATGTCGTGACCCCTGGCCCACTGGGCCAGGGCTGCCTGGGCTCGGTACAGGGCGAGGTTCGCCGCCAGGAATCCCATCTCCTTGGTCGAGTCCGAATAGCCCAGCATGACCTCCACGCGGCGGCCGTTCGCGTCGATCCAAGCGGCGAACCACGGAAGGGACAGGAGTTCGTCCAGCAGGCGGGTGGCCCCTTCCAGAGCCCGGGCCTCCTCGAGCAACGGAACGACATCCAGCACCAGTGGCCCATCGGGCGCCGCGAGCGCCCCCAGGGCGCGGACGGCGACGATGTCCGTCGCCCTACGGGTGAAGCTCACCACATAGCGCCGGCAGGCCTCTGGACCATAGCGTCGCTGCAGGTCGGACATGGCGCGCAGCGTGTTCAGGGCCTCGGCGGCCTCAGCCGAGCAAGCGCCCTCTGCGGCCATGCGGCTTGCCTTCTCCGGCCAGCCTTCCGCCGACAATCGGTCCAGCAGCCGGGCGTTGCCGGATGAGCCTGGCAGGAACTCTTCGAGCACCCGCGCGTGGACCGACGAGTGCTGTCGCACCTCGAGCGAAGCCAGATGTAATCCGAACGTCTCCGCCTGCCAGATCAGATCCTGAAGCTCTCCGTAGGCGAGCCGGACGGCACCTGCCCGGGCCAGAGAGTCCTGAAGCAGCCGGAGGTCGGCAAGGAACTCCTCGGCGTCGGCGTAGCGACCCTCTCGACCCTCGCGCGTCGATCCCAGGCGCTCTGCGGCGAGCTCCAGCTTGTGTCGATGGACCTGATCGGGAATCCGATCGAGGAGGAGGGCCGCATCTGGCAGAACGGCCGTGTCATGCCCGATCGAGGCCATAAGCTCGGGGGTCGGCGGGGTCTCGGCCGTCGCGGTGAGCGAGCGGGCGATCCGGCGCGCGGCCCGCTCCAGCCCGCGATGGACGTGATCGGCCTGGACCTCCATGGCGGCCCGGGTGACGTCCGCGGTGATCGCGGGGTTTCCGTCCCGATCACCTCCCACCCAGGTGCCCCACCGGATCCAGGGGCGGAACCGAGGCGGCCGAGTGCCGGCGTCGTCGGTCCCGAGCGCGCGGTCCAGCTCCCGATAGAGCTCGGGCACCAGGACGAACAGGGTGGAGTCGAACACGGCCAGGGTCCCCCGGACTTCGTCGAGTGGAGATGTGCGCTTCGGTCGAAGCTGCTGGGTACGCCAGAGGATGGTGATCTCTTCCATCAGACGGCGCTGGACGTGGGCCTCGTCGATGAGCGTCAGCCGAGGATCGTCAAGCCGACTGACCAATTCGGCGATCCGCCCCAGCGAGTCGACCACGGATCGCCGTCGGGCCTCCGTGGGGTGAGCAGTGATGACAGGGCAGACGATGAGTCGGCCGAGCAGTTCCTCCAAGACGGCCTGGCCATCTCGCTCCCGGATCTCGGAAACCGCCGCCTCGATCGTCTCTTTGATCGGCCCCGGCGAGCGGCCTCGTTCCTGGAGGGTCCGGACGCGATGGCGCTCCTCCGCGAGGTTGACCAGATGGAAGTAGACGGTGAACGCACGCGCCACCGACTCGGCCCGGTCGAGGTCGAAGGAGTCGACAACCTCGAGCACGTTCTGGCGGCGCTCTCCGGTCGGCTCTTCTCGCTGGGCGATGGTGGCCCGCCGGAGGCGTTCCACGTCGGCGAGCAACTCCGGTCCACCGCTTTCCTCCAGCACGCGCCCGAGAAGCCGTCCGAGCAGCCCCACATCACGCCGGAGCGGCTCCGGCATCTCTTCGGCGGCGGGCCGCAACTTCGCGGGCTGAGGCGCTGCTGCGCTACCGCGGTCCTGCGACATGGGCACTCAATGGTGGTTTGGTCGCTGCGAACCGTCAATGCGGGTAGATTGCGTCAGCGGGACCTGTGGGGGAGGGTGGGTGCCATGGTTGCAATGACTCTTTACACGTTCCTCAAGTTCCTCCACGTGCTCCTGGCCATCATCGCCGTCGGCTTCAATGCTTCTTATGCCATCTGGTTGGCCCGCGCCGCTCGCGCCCCCGAGCACGAGCTGCACGTGCTTCGGGGGATCAAGTTCCTGGACGACCGGTTCGCCAATCCGGCCTATGCCCTCCTCCTGGTGACCGGCATCTCCATGGTGCTGGTTGGCGACCTTTCGCTCGCCACGTTCTGGCTTGCCACGGCCCTCGTCCTGTACGGACTTCTGGTCGTGGTGGGGTTGGCCGTCTACACGCCCACACTCCGGCGACAGATCGCGGTCCTCGAGGGGCAGGGAGCTGCGTCGGAGGAGTACCGCCGTCTCTCGCAGCACGGGACGGTCGCGGGAATCGTGCTGGCTGTCGTCGTCATCGCCATCGTGTTCCTCATGGTGACCAAGCCAACCCCGTGAGCCGAGCGCACGGGACAGAGGTTGTCAGGTCATGGCTCGGGAACGCCCAGCCCCTCATCCAGGTGATCCTCCAGCGGAACGAGATGAGGCAGCCCGGTGAGCTCCAGGACAGCGCGGATGGGAGCGTTCTCCGGCACGACCAGGCGCAGCTCTCGTCGCCTCAACCGCAGCCTGTCGGCCAGCTGCAGGAGGAGTTTCACCCCGGCGCTGTCCAGATAGGTGGTGTGGGAGAGGTCTACGAGGATCCTCGGCGCGTCATCCGGGACCGCGGCCTCGATGGCTGCGGAAAGCTCGCGAGCGTTCGATATGTCGATCTCCCCGCCGATGTGCAGGAGGAACCACGAACTTCGCTGCTCCGCGTCGATCGACGCGAGCGCGCTCATCGCGTCGCTTCCGTCCGAAGGCGGCGCCGCATGCGCACGACCGTGCCGCCGGACTGGCGGGTCACTTCGACCGTGTCCATCAGCCCTCGCATCAGCGCCAGCCCGTGTCCACCGTCGGGAGGACGAGACTCTCTCCACGTGCCGGTGTCGCGCACCCTGATTTCGACCTCGCCGTGCGTGAGTTCGGCGTCGATCTCGAGAGATCCCGTCCTGACCCCGTGAGGGTGCTGGATGGCGTTGGCGCAGGCCTCCCCGCATGACACCAGGATCTCGTAGATCTCCTGTGGGGTGGCGTCGACTTCGCGGAGCCACCGGCGAAGGGTGTGCCGCAGCGAGGCCAGCACGGTCGGGTCTGCGGGCACTCGAAGGTGCAGTGGTCTTCCGGCGAACCGAATGGGCCGAAGGGCAAGGAGGGCCACGTCGTCTGAGACGTCACTCTCCAGGAGGGCAGCGAGGAGGTGATCGCACATCACCTCCAGGTCGGGCTGGGCGACGCTGGCCTCATGCTTCAACCGGTCCAGTCCGCGGCGCAGCGAGTCACCACGCCGTTCGACCAGCCCGTCCGTGAACAGGAGCAAGGTGGCGCCGGGCTCGATCACTGCTGCCGCCTCGACGTCGTATTCGGGATGCGGGGTCGCGCCCAGGGGTGGGGCGAGGCCTTCCTCCACATACGATGCCGGCCCTTCGGGGGGGACGAGAAGCGGAGGCAGATGACCGGCGTTCGAGAATGTGATCGAGCTGGCGTCGGGATCGAACGTCAGGTACAGCAACGTGGCCATCTCGGAGGGCAGGAGTCGCTGGACGAGTTCACGAACGCGCCGGACCACCCGCAAGGGTGAGCTTTCTTCGAGCGCGTAGGCGCGCAGGGCCATCCGAAGCTGCCCCATGGTGGCGGCCGCCCGAAGCCCATGTCCGGCTACGTCGCCAATGGCGACTCCCACACGGCCGTCTGGGAGCGGCACCACGTCGTACCAGTCCCCACCGACTTCCATGCCGCTGGTGGAGGGGACATACCGCGCGGCCAGCGCGATGCCCGGTATGTCGGGAAGTTCCTCGGGCAAGAGGCTCCTCTGGAGAGTCTCGGCGATCCGGTGCTCCTGCTCGGCCCGCTTGTCCTCGGTGATGTCCTGGACCGTGCCCACCAACCGGACCGGCTCTCCCGCGGAGTCCACGATCAGCCTGGCCCTTCCGACCAAGACACGCTCTTCACCGTCCGTTCGAACGATCCGGTACTCGTTCGGGGGAAGAACGTGCTCTTTACCCTTCCGAAGCGCCGTAGCCAGGTTCTTTCGGATGCGGTAGAGGTCCTCTGGAACCACTCGCTCCACCGCCTTCTCGAACGTCACCGGGAACTCTTGGGGCCGGTAGCCGTGGATGCGGTACATCTCGTCGGACCACGTGACATGGTTCTCGGGGACCAGCCACTCCCAACTGCCCACCCGAGCCATCTGTTGGGCCTCGGCGAGCTGCCGTTCCTGTTGCCGGAGTCGCCGCTCGGCCTCCTTTCTCTCCGTGATCTCTCGGGTGAGGCGTCGGTTCGCCGCAGACAGTTCCGACGTGCGCCGTTCGACTCGCCCCTCCAGCTCGGATGCGGCCTGCTCCAGTGTCTCCCCCGTGCGCATGCGCTCCGACACCAGCGCTGCCAAGAAGAACGACGTGAAGGCGACCGTGGCATTGAAAGCCTGGAGGGTCCCCATCTTTGCCAGCAGCGAGCCGTGGGCGAACGGCCCCCAGCCGTGGTCGGCCGCCCACGTCGCGATGCCGGCAGCGAGCAGAGCTGCCGGGGCCGATCCGCGCAGCTGGAACCGCCAAGCGGCCCACCCCAGCACCGGGATCACCAGGAACAGCGGCCTGATCTCGGTGCTCACCCCTGCGAGGGAAACCACCGTGAGCAGCCCGAACAGCGCGGCCGCTTCGACGCGCCGGCCCCAGGAGGTCTCGGATCGGTACCGGATGAGCAGCAGGCTCAGCAGGAATGGAGCCACGACGAGGATGCCCATCGCGTCTCCTGTCCACCACACCGCCCAGGCGGTGCGGAAGTCTCGAGTGGAGATGGCTCCAGAGAGCGCGAGGGTCCCGGCCCCGATCGACGCGCTGACGAGCGTGCTGAGCAAGGCGGCCACCACGATGGCGATCGCGTCCCGCACGCGGTCCATCTCTCTGCGAAAGCCCACATTGCGGAGCAGCTCGGCGGCAATCAACGGAGCGAGGGTGTTGCCGGCGGCCGTGGCCGCGGCGGCCAGTGGATTGGCGCTGATCGGCAGGTTCACCAGGAACGCGGCCAACGCGATCGCCGGCCAGATCCTCCTTCTCAGGACCAGAAAGGCGACGAGAGCGATGCCCGTCGGCGGCCACAGGGGGGTGACATTCTGCTGAATCAGGGCGAGCCGCAGGCTGAGACGTGCGGCCAGGTAATACGCCACCGCCACCAGGAGGAGCTTCATCGCATCGGAGAGGAAGCCCGATCGGGCCGGAACCGCTCGGGCGCGCTTGGCCGCCGAACCCTTCAGCAGCGTTCCATCTCCACGCCCCATCTCCCCGCCCCCGACGCCCCGAACCAACGAAACTCGACCAAAGCCTAGCTCCTCGCCTCATGGAGCCGCGCGGCGACGACCAGAACCCCTTCCGGCCGTCCGTGGGTGTCGCTGACGCCGGTTCCCGGGGGGCCCAGGCCTCGCACGTAACCTTGTTGCATCACGTCAAGATGCCCGCGAAGCAGCCACCGGTTGCATCACCAAAGATGTCCGCGAAGCGTGCGCCTTGGAGAGGGGCCCTTTGAGGGGGGGACCGGGTGGGTGCTTCACCTACTTTCCGGTTGAGGGCTTGACCTTTCCCAGTTGGAGCAGGCGGGTCTGGCGGGCGGCCAGGTCCCGCTTGAGCTGAGCGGGGTTCAGGCTGAGGTAGGTCGCTCGGAGCCGATCCTTGGCCTCCTCGTCGACATCCGGA
>WNGB01019347.1_pt1 | contig 13452 bp, 13 predicted proteins | sample 5400681 | NCBI WGS metagenome assembly WNGB01 (sample SAMN13153367, study PRJNA577476) | soil metagenome | isolation source: 115 cm soil or saprolite under grassland replicate 2 | place: USA:California | collected 2016-06-15 | reverse complement strand
AGCAGGCTCCTCGGGCCCGACGACGACCGGCCGGCGGCTCCCGTCGGAGGGGTCAGCGGAGCCCGCCGGCGATGGCGGCGATCAGGGTGCCGTCCGGGTCGTCCCCGTCGAGCGACCACACCATCGCGCCGCCGAGGCCCCTGCGCTTGATGTAGGCGGTCTTCAGCCGCATCACCACCGGGTCGTCGAAGGTCCAGAAGGTGCTGCCGTCGAACAGCCAGGCGAACCCGGCACGGTCGTCGCGGTAGAGGCTGAACCCTGATCCTGCCAGGGCCGCCAGCTGCTCGTAGTCCTCGTAGCCGGCCTCGAAGGTCGCCGGCGCCGGCCCGGTGGCCTGCTGGAACAGGCCGTCGCCCCCGCCGGCCACCCCGGTCCAGCCACGGCCGTAGAACGGCAGGCCGAGCACCAGCTTCGAGCTCGGCGCGCCGCGCGCGATCCAGCCGTCGATCGCACGCTCGACGGTGAAGTCCGGCAGCAGCGGCTGGCCCTTCGGGGTGAAGATGGCCGACTGGTGGTTGGTGGTCAGCTCCCAGGTGCCGTGGAAGTCGTAGCCCTGCACGGTGGCGAAGTCGAGGTACCTGAAGATCCTGCGGCCCTGGTAGCCGGCGTCCATCTGGGACGGGTCCGCCGGCAGGAACGCGGTCAGCAGGTAGTGCCGGCCACGCTCGCGGCCGTAGGCGTCGAGCTGCCTGCGGAACTCGGCCAGCAGGCTGGTGAAGTTCCGCCGGTCCTGCGGCCGGACCACGTTGCCTGGCTCGCCTTCCGAGCCCGGCCACTCCCAGTCCAGGTCGATGCCGTCGAACACGCCTGCCGCCGCGCCAGGGCCACCCTCCACGGAGCCGAGCTGGGGCAGGTTGCCCTTGATGAACAGGTCGATGCAGGAGGCCACGAACGCCCGGCGGGAGGCGCTGGTCAGCGCCGCGTTGGAGAAGAAGGTCGACCAGGTCCAGCCGCCGAGCGACAGCTGCACCTTCAGGTGCGGGTACCTGGCCTTGAGCTCGCGGAGCTGGTTGAAGTTGCCCTTGAGCGGCTGCTCGGGGCTGTCGGCGACGCCGTCGACGCTCTCCTGCGCGCCGACCGGCCGCTGGTAGTCGGCCCAGGCGTCGCCCTCGCTGGCGAGGTTGGCCTCGAAGCACCTGCCGTCCTGGCTGACGTTGCCGAAGGCGTAGTTCAGGTGGGTCAGCCTGGCGGCGCTGCCGCTGGTGACCAGGTTCCTGACGAAGAAGCTGCGGCCGTAGATGCCCCACTGGGTGAAGTAGCCGACCTTGCGGTAGGAACCGTGGCCGTGCTCGGCGGTGGGCGGCTGCCCGGCCGCTGCGGGGACCGCGCCGGCCAGCAGCGGCAGCGCCAGCAGCGCCGCCATGGCGGCTGTCCTGGATGCGAAGCGCCTGCGCATAAGCTCTCTCCCTTGGGCGCGAGGACGAACGCGGAGAGGGGCGGAGGAGACCGTGCCGTTGCGGCGGTTCAGGGATGAGCGCTCTGCCAGGAACATAAGTGGCCTAGTCCACTCTGTCAAGGTGTCGTCCTGGCTGCTCGCCCACAGGTGGGAGCTGGCGCTGGTGGCGGTGACGGCCGTGTGGGGGTCGACCTTCGTGGTCGTCCGGGACGCGGTCGCCCAGATCCCGCCGTTCACCTTCATCGCCTACCGGTTCCTGGCCGCCGCCGCCCTGCTGGCCGCCCTCCGCCCCCGGCTGGTCGCCCTGCCGGGGCGGGTCGAGCCGGGGCTGCCGCTGGCGGGGATGGTGGCCGGGCTGGCGCTGTTCGCCGGCTACGGCTTCCAGACCGTCGGGCTGCAGTACACCACCGCCTCCAACGCCGGCTTCATCACCGGGCTGGCGGTGGTGCTCACGCCGCTGTTTGGAGCGGTGCTGCTGCGGCAACCGCCGGGGCGGTGGCCGGCGCTCGGGGCGCTGCTGGCCGCCGTCGGGCTGGCGCTGCTGTCGCTGCAGCAGCTGGAGGTCCGCAGGGGCGACGCGCTGGTGCTCGGCTGCGCGGTCGCGTTCGCCGTCCACATCCTGCTGCTGGGACGCTACGCGCCCCGCTTCGACAGCTACCGGCTGGCCGTCTGGCAGCTCGCCACCATCGGCGCGCTCGCGCTGGCCTGGGCGGCGGTCTCCGGCGACCTGGCCGTGCCCGGCTCCGCCGGCGTCTGGGCGGCGCTGGCGATCACCGCGGTGGCCGCCTCTGCCGGGGCGTTCCTGGTGCAGACCAGGGCCCAGCGGGAGGTGTCGCCGACCAGGACGGCGGTGATCCTGACGATGGAGCCGGTCTTCGCCGGCCTGTTCGGGTTCCTGCTTGCCGGCGAGCGGCTGCCGGCGCGAGGCTGGTCGGGCGCAGGGCTGATCCTTGCGGGCATGCTGGTGGCCGAGCTGGGCCGTCCGGCCGGCACGCCGGGCCGAGCCGAGGAGCGATTCGAATGATCACTCCCAGAGGCCGGGCGGACCTCGGTATCCCCTGGCCAACATGTGGTCGTAGAGGGACGGTGCCTCCACGCTGTCGAGCAGGTCCTGTCCGACGGCCCGGCGGACCAGCTCGCGGGTGGTGACGATGACCGTCCCTGGGCTGCGTCGCCGCAGCACCTCCCTCGCCAAGGCGTCGTCCATGACTGCGGTCCAGCTCCGACATTCGGCGATGGCGATGACCGCCGCCTCGCCGAGCCCTAGGGCTCCCGCCAGCCCGATGGTCTTGGCGTACCGAGGACTGACCAGCTCGGAGAAGGCCACAAGCTCATCGTCTTCCAGGTCGACGACGCGGATGTCGCCGCTGGACCGCAGCTTGCGGAGGCGGTCCCGGTTCTGCATCGCTTCGGGATCCACTGACCGCTTGGCCCAGTACCGCTCGCTCTGGGCGATCTCGCTGACGAGACTCTCGATCCCATCCGGGTCCTCGTCCGGATCCAGCACCTGCCGCGGAACGCGCACCTCGCCTCCGAGGATCCGCACCAGGAGGTCGAAATGATCGACGAGTGCGAAGTACCGGACCGGTGTGGTGTTGCAGATGAGGGTCTCATGCAGACTCACGGAGATACTGGAGCTCCTCGTGTTCCTCTGGCGAAATGGGACCCTCGGCGAGGAACTCCTCGACATCCTCCCGAGCGAGTCCGGTCATGGACGCCGCTCCACCGATCGTGATCCTTCCGCCGGCCAAGGCGTGGCGGAGCAGCCGGAGAAACCGAGGCGGGAACCGGCCGAGTCCCCACCGATCCGGGTCCTGTCCCCACTCATCGGCCTCGACCGGGTAGCCGAGCCGGTGCGCCAGATGGACGGGTTGGACCTCCTGCAACCGCGCAACAGCCGCGGCGGAAGCCAGGTTCGCCGCCTGCAACCGCACCAGCATCATCGCGTAGGACACCCGGAACAGCCGCTGGAGGTAGATGATGACCTCCGGGTCCTGCACCTTCGCCAGCCCCAAGGTCTCCACGACACTGCGGAGGCTCTGGACCGGTACCAGGAACTCGGCGGCGAACTCGTTGGCGAATCGCTCCGCCAGCTGCCGGCGTCCGAGGTAGCCGACGTAGACGTGATCACCGTGGAAGAGGGCGTGGGCGAGCTCGTGGGCCAGTGTGAACTGTCGTCGCCCCGGGGTCGTTTGCGAGTTCACCACGATGGAGAACCCCACCCGGTCGTGCGGCAGGAAGGCACCAGAGACGGTCCCCCGCAGGTCGGTACCCAACGGTGCGAGGTACACCGTGACGCCACACAGGTCCGCAAGCGTCCAGAGATCTCCGACCGGGCCCTCGCCCAGGCGGAAGAACCGCCGCGCCTCCTCGGCCTTCCTTCGAATGTCGTCCTTGGAGAGGAAGCCCTCGCTGAGCGAGAGCGGCGACTCCATCATGCCGGGAGCAGCCCCCATCGCGTCCAGGAAGTCCCCGTAGGCGTCGAGGAACGCCAGAAACCGCTGGATCTCAAGCTTGCCCGGTGGATCGAGGCGTGCGCCCGCGTCGCGGAACAGCAGCCGTTCGAAGTCAGGTCTGGGGCGCTCGGGGGCGCTGCCGACAAGCTCATCAAGGGGGACCCGATAGATGGCCGCGAGCTTGGCGAGCTGGGCCGAGTTTGGCCGTCGCGTTCCGTGCTCCCAGTTGGACAGCACCGGTCGGGGCTGACCGAGAAGGATGGCCACGTCCTCCTGGGTGAACCCGACACGCTCCCGTGCGGCGGCCAGGCGAGGGCCGAGCGGGAGCCGATCATCCATCGATGTGCGCATCCCGCGATGTTACAGTCTCGATGCATCGATAGGAAGAGCGTAGCAAATGAATGTTCGCGCGTGAGCACGCAACCGGTGTGAGCAGGCAACGTACACTGCGTTGGCAAGGGCAGCTGGTCCGTGGCCTGTCCAGGGGAGCGGCATGATCCAGGCGCACGTGTTCCGCGACGGCAAGGAGCTGACCGACGTGCCGGTCGAGGACCTGTCCGAGGTCCGGACCGAGCCGGGCGCGCTGGTCTGGGTCGACGTGGTCTCCGGCACGGTCGACGAGGTGGCCCAGATGGGCGCGGAGTTCGACATCCACCCGGTCGCCCTCGAGGACCTGCAGCCGGAGCAGCAGCAGCGGCCCAAGGTCGAGGAGTACCCCGGTCACGTCCTGCTGGTCGCCTACGCCGCCAGGCAGGACGCCGACTCGCATCGGGTGGAGCTGCACGAGCTGGACGTGATCGCCGGGCAGAACTTCCTGCTCACCTTCCACGCCGGCCGGCCGATCGACGCCGGGTCAGTGGCCCGCCGGATCAACGCGCATCCGGAGCTGGCCAGGGAGGGCTCCGGGTTCCTGCTGTACGTCGTCCTCGACGAGCTGGTCGACAAGTTCTTCCCCGTCCTCGACGCGATCGGCGGGCAGGTCGAGGACCTGGAGGAGTCGGTGTTCTCGGGCCGCCGTGACGTCCAGAACCAGATCTTCGCCATCCGCAAGGACCTGATCGCCATCCGGCGGGTGGCCGGACCGATGCGGGACTCCATGGTCGTGCTGCTGCGGCGCGACCTCGGCCTGTTCAGCCGCGAGGCGCAGCGCTACCTGCAGGACGTCTACGACCACATGATCCGGATCGTGGAGAGCGTGGAGGACTACCAGGACCTGGCGGCGGGCGCGCTGGACGCCAACCTGACGGTGATCTCCAACCGGGTCAACTCGGTCGCCCGCAACCTGACCGCCTACGCCGCCATCTTCGCGGTGATCACCATGATCAGCGGCATCTACGGGATGAACTTCGAGCACATGCCGGAGCTCGCCTGGCGGTTCGGCTACGGCTGGGCGCTGGGGCTGATGGTGCTCGGCGCCGGCGGCCTGTGGCTCTACTTCAAGCGGAAGGACTGGTTGTAGAGAATACGCAGGTGAACCCGCCGAATGAGTCGCCCATTCCGGACACCCTGGCCAGGGTGGCGGCCAGGGTGTCCGAGCGTTTCCCCGCCGACCTGGAGCGGATCCGGGAGTACCTGCGCCTGCCCTCGGTGAGCGCCACCGGCCTGGGCATCAGGGCGACCGCGGAGGCCACCGGCGCCTGGGTCCAGGGGGCTGGCGGGTCGTTCGAGCTGGTGGAGACCCCGGGTCACCCCCTGCTGCTCGGCGAGCTGCCCGGCCCGCCCGGCGCGCCGCGGCTGCTCCGCTACGGCATGTACGACGTGCAGCCGGCCGAGGAGGCGGCGTGGACCTCGCCGCCGTTCGCGGCCGAGGTCCGCGACCTGCCCGGCGTCGGCCCCGCCGTGGTCGCCCGCGGCAGCGCCAACTCCAAGGGCTGCCTGGCCGCCTTCTTCCTGGCCGTGGAGGTCCTCCGCGAGCTGGACGCCATGCCGGTCACGGTCGCCCTGCTGGTCGAGGGCGAGGAGGAGCTGGGCAGCCCCAACCTGCCCGCCGCGGTCAGGGCCCGCGCCGCCGACCTGCAGGCCGAGGCCGCCTTCGACCTGGACCTGACCGCCGGGCTGGACGGCCGGCCGGAGCTGATCCTCGGCTGCAAGGGGTTGTGCAGCCTGGAGCTGGTGGCGACGGCCGGTGACTGGGGCGGACCGGCGATCGACCTGCACTCCAGCGAGCAGGCCTGGATCGCGTCGCCGGCGTGGGCGCTGGTCCACGCGCTGGCCAGCCTCACCGACGCCGACGAGGGCATCCGGGTCGCCGGGCTGGGCGGCGAAGGCGGCGGGCCAGACGCCGACGACGCCCGCCTGCTCGCCGAGCTCGCCCGGTCCTTCGACCCGGCCGAGCACCTGCGCGAGGCCCACGCCGCCCGCTACCGCCTGGAAGGCGGCCCCGCCGAGCTGCTGGCGGCGCTGATCTTCCGGCCCACCCTGAACGTCTCGGGGATCGCCGCCGGCTACGTCGGCCCCGGCGGCAAGACGATCGTGCCGAGCCGGGCGGTCGCTAGGGTCGACATCCGCCTGGTGCCCGGCGGCGACCCGTCCGCGGCCGCGGCCGCCGTCCGGCGCCACCTGGACGAGCGCGGCTTCGGCCACGTCCAGGTGCGGCTGCTGGAGTCCTACCCGTGGGCCAAGGCCCCGCCGGGCAACCCCTCCGAGCTGGCCCTGCGCGCCTCCTACCTGGCGCTGGGCAGGGTGCCGCTGCCCTACCCGATGGCGCCCTGGTGCGCCCCCTACTTCGTGTTCGACCGCATCCTCGGGCTGCCGTGGGCGGCCGGCGGGGTCGGCCACGCGGCCGGCGCGCACGGGCCGGACGAGTACGCCACCCTCGCCGGCCTGCAGGAGCATGTGGTCGGGGCCGCCGCGTTCCTGCTGGCCTACGCGGACGCCGCCGAGGCGGCCGCGTGAGCGGCCCGGCTGCGGTCGGGGGATTCCCGGGGACGCTCCGCGTCGTGGTGGCAAGGGGCGACCCGCTGGAGCGCGGCCGCACGATCGGCGACGAGCTGGCCGACCTGATCCGCCGCTCGCTGGAGTTCTACTGGCGCTACCTGGTCAGGCGGGGCGTGCAGGCGGGCGAGCTGGCCGGCCTGCTGTCGCCCTGCCTGGCCGTCGCCGAGCGGGAGCTGCCCGACCTGGTCGAGCTGGTCACCGGCATGGCGGAGGGCGCAGGGGTGTCGTTCTGGGAGCTGTTCGCCGTCAACGCCTTCGAGGAGCTGGAGCCGCTGCTGGGGCCGGGCAGGGGACGCTCGCTCGGCGAGACCACCGGCGCCACCGGCGACCGCTGCTCCACGGTCACCCTTGCCGGGTCGGGGTACACCCTGCTCGGCCACAACGAGCAGTGGCTGGCCGGCGACCGCGGCAACGTCGCGGTGGTGATCGAGCTGCCCGACGACGGGCCGGCGCTGGTCTCCCCCACCCTCGCCTGCTGCCTGCCGGCGGTCGGCATGAACGAGTACCGCATCGCCCAGGGCATCCAGTCGCTCGTCGCCGACGACGACGGCGTCGGCATCCCGAGGGTGCTGGTCTCCAGGCACTCGCTGGTGGCCGCCTCCCCCGCCGACGCCCTGCGCCGGGCCACCCTGCCGGGGCGGGCCGGCGGCTACGGGCACAGCTTCGCGTTCGCCACCGGCAACGCCCTCACCATCGAGACCACCGCCAACCGCTTCGCGGTCGCCGGGGTGCCCGGCTGCCACACCAACCACTACACCGACCCGGAGCTGGCCAGGCAGGCCCCGCCGCCGAGCCGGGGCAGCATCGCCCGCCTGGAGCGGCTGCGGGCCCTGGTGGAGGCCCGCGCCCCCGCCACCCCGGCGGCGCTCGGTGAGATCCTGGCCGACCACGGCGGCGACGGGCCGCAGACGATCTGCGAGCACGGGGTGGGCGAGCCCGACGACGAGGCGTCGGCGGTGGTGTTCTCGATGATCTGCGACCTGGACCTTGGGCGGATGTGGGTGGCGCCGGGCAGCCCCTGCGTCACCCCCTACGAGGAGGTGGACCTCACCGGTGTGGTCTGAAGCGCCGCTGCGCTACGAACGGTTGACCTGGCCGGAGGTGCGGCGCGCCGCCGAAGGGGACCGGGTCGCGCTGATCCCCGTGGCGACCCTCGAGGACCACGGGCCGCACCTGCCGGTCGACACCGACCTCCGCATCGTCACCGAGATCTGCGAGCGCGCCGCGGCGCGGGCCGGGGAGCGGGTGGTGCTGCTGCCGGCCATCCCGCACGGCTACGACCCGCACCACATGGACTTCCCCGGGCCGATCACGATCGGCTGGGAGACCTTCACCCGCTACTGCGCCGACGTGGGCCGCTCGCTGGCCCACCACGGCTTCCGGCGGATGCTGTTCCTGAACGGCCACGGCTCCAACCAGAACCTGGTGGAGATGGCGGCCCGGCTGGTGATGGTGGAGCGGCCGGAGGTGCTGGCGGCGGCCGCCTTCTACCTGGCCAGCCCCGAGGCGGCCAGGACGATCGAGCGGTTGCGCGACTCCACCAGAGGCGGCATGGCGCACGCCTGCGAGCTGGAGACCTCGATCTACCTGGCGATCGACCCGGAGGCGGTGGCGATGGAGCTGGCCACCGACGAGCGCTCCTACCCGGAGGGCGAGCACGCCTGGCTCGACTGGTCGGACGGGCCACTGAAGCTGATGCCGTGGTGGTCGTCGTTCAGCCGCAGCGGCGTGCAGGGCGACGCCACCAAGGCGGCCGCCGAGAAGGGACGCGAGCTGCTGGAGGCGGCCGTCGCCGAGTGCGTCGCCTACGTGGACGAGCTGCTGGCCAAGCCGCTCCCGCGGCGGCAGGTTCCAGGGGAGCTGCCGTGACCGGCGCCCTCCAGCCCCTGGGAGAACCGTTCCGACCTGCTCCGCGGGGTCGAGTGGTGGCAGGCGCTCGGCTACCGGGTCAAGCTGGCCGACGGGATCGAGGCCCGCGACAGCTACGTGGCCGGCGACCCCAAGGCGCGCGCCCGCGACCTGGAGGCGATGTTCGCCGACCCGGAGGTCGACGTGGTCCAGTGCCTGACCGGCGGGTTCGGCTCCATGCAGCTGGTCCCCCACCTCGACGTCGACCTGATCGCGGCCCATCCCAAGGCGTTCCTCGGCTACTCCGACATCACCGCCCTGCGCCAGCGGGCAGGGCTGGCGACCTTCTACGGGCCGGCCCTGCGCGAGGGGGGCCGGGACCCGGCTCAGGCGGACGCTGCGGGCGCGACCGGCAGCGAGTAGTCCAGCCAGCGGTCGTCGCGGGCCGCTCCGACCCGCTCGTACAACGCCTGCGCGCGGCCGTTGTCCCTGGCGGTCTGCCAGACGAGCTCGGTCGCGCCGTGCCCGCGGCAGCGCTCCAGGCAGGCGGCGATCAGCGCGTCCGCCACCCCGGCGCCGCGCGCCTCCGCAGCCACGAACAGGTCGTTCATCACCCCGACGCGGGCGGCGGCCAGGGTCTGCCAGGTCCAGTACAGGGTGGCGAAACCGACGGCGTCGCCGGCGCCGTCGCGGGCCAGCAGCTGCAGGCCCTCCCGCTCCGGGTCGGCGAGCAGCGCCTGCGACAGCTCCAGCAGGGCCTGGTCGCTCGGCGCCACGCCGTAGAAGTCGCAGTAGGCGCGGACCAGCGGCAGCAGCTCCGGCAGGTCGGCCGCGCCGGCCTGCACGATCCGCAGCGGTTGCTTCATGGGCGACCTCCTCGGTCGGCTCATCCGGTCAGGTCGAGGCCGGGGTCGGCGTGCACGGGATGGCCTGCGACCAGGGTGGCCAGCACCCGGGCGTCGCCGACCGGGCCGGCGTCCGGGTCGAACGGGTCGCGGTCCAGCACGGCCAGGTCGGCCAGCTTGCCCGGCTCGATCGAGCCGCTGTCGGCCTCCAGCCGCAGCGCGTAGGCCGAGCCGACGGTGAAGGCGTCCAGGGCGGCGGGCAGGTCGAGCCGTTCGCCCGGCAGGAACGGCTCTGCACGTCGGTCGGAGGGGGCCACCCTGGTCACCGCCACCTCCATCTCCAGCAGCGGGTTGGCGGTGGAGACCGTCCAGTCGCTGCCGAACGCCAGCACCGCGCCGGCCCGCCGCAGGCTCGCCCACGGGTACTGCCAGCCGGCCCGCTCCGGGTCGAGGAACGGCAGGGTGAGCTCGCGCATGTAGCCGTCCAGGCAGGCCCAGAACGGCTGGGCGTTGGCGATCACCCCGAGGCGGCGGAAGCGCCGGCGGTCGTCGGGGTGGACGAACTGCAGGTGGGCGATCTGGTGGCGGGCGTCGCGGCGGCCGTTGGCCTCGGCGGCCGCCTGGAACGCGTCGAGGGTCTCCCGCACCGCGCGGTCGCCGATCGCGTGGACGTGGACGTCGAAGCCGTCGCGGTCCAGCGCGGTCACCACCGTGGCCAGCTCGTCGGCGGGCAGCATGCCGATGCCGCGGTTGCCGGTCGGCCGGCCGTCGCCGTCCAGGTAGACCTCCAGCATGGCCGCGGTGCGGTTCTCGAACACGCCGTCCTGGAAGAGCTTGACCGCGCCGGCCCGCAGCCGGCCGACCGTCGCGCCGCGGCGCAGCTCGCGGACCTCGGGGAGCTGGGCGAGGCCAGCCTCCACGTCCCAGCCGATGGCGGCGACCACGCGGCCGGTGAGCGCGTCCCGCTCCGCCAGCTCCCGGTAGGCAGCCAGCCTGGCCGCGTCCACCGAGGCGTCCTGCCAGGCGGTCACCCCGAGGCGGTGCAGGTGCGCCTGGCCGAGCTCGATCCCCCGCCGCAGCTCGTCCGGGGTCGGGTCGGGCACCAGGTCGCCGACCAGGGCCATGGCGTGCTCGTGGAGGGTGCCGGTCGGCTCGCCGCCGGCGTCGCGCTCGATGCGGCCGCGCGGCGGGTCGGGGGTGGCGGCGGTGACGCCAGCGAGGGCCAGCGCGGCGCCGTTCACCCAGGCGCTGTGCCCGTCGCTGGACTCGAGGTAGACGGGCCGGTCGGGGACCACGGCGTCCAGCCCGGCCCGGTGCGGCGCGCCGCCGGGGAAGGCGTCCATCACCCAGCCGCCACCCAGCACCCACGGCGCCGCCGGGTGGTCGGCGGCGTAGCCGGCGACCGTGGCCTGGTAGGCGGCGGGCTCCAGCTCGTGGAGGGTGCAGCGCAGCAGCTCCAGCCCGCCCGCGGAGGGGTGGACGTGGGCGTCCTGGAAGCCGGGCAGGACCATGCCGCCGCGGAGCCGCAGGACCCTGGTCGCCGGGCCGCGGAGGGCCGCCACCTCCGGCTCGGCGCCGACGGCGACGATGCGGCCGGCCCGAACCGCCACCGCCTCGGCCCAGCGCCGGCTGGCGTCGGCGGTGTACACCGGCGCCCCCACCACCAACAAGTCCGCAGCCCCGGTTGATCGGGGGGGCGACAAGCGCCCCCCCGAACCCCCCCGGGGGCTGGGCGACCGCGCTGGGGGCGACAAGCGCCCCCCCGAACCCCCCCGATCAACCGGGCCCGCGGTCACCTGGTCACCTGCCGACCTCCGCGGGCGCGACGGCGCCTCGGGGGGGTTCCGGGGGGCGCTCGTGGCGGCGCAGGCGGGCGGCGACCGCTGGCCAATCGACCATCACCACCAGGACGGTGGCGGCCATCGCCCGGTAGTCCAGCCGCACCGCCAGCCAGATCCCGGCGTGCAGCGCCAGCACCGCGGGGACGAACAGCCAGAGGAGCCGCGGCCGCCACAGCACCAGCGGGAAGCCGAGCTCGACGGCCAGGGTGGCGGCGGCCAGCAGCTGCGCCAGGGCGGGCCGGTCGGCGACGAACAGCGCGAACGGGTTGGGGGTGGGCTGCTGGTCGCTGGCGGTGTACAGCACCCAGCGGAGGTTGCCGCCGGCGATCCAGGCGGGTCCGGCGTGCAGCAGCTTGGCGAGCCCGGAGAGGAAGTAGGCGCCGGCCACCACCACCATGGCGGTGCGGACCGGCCAGCCGAACGCCGGCCCGGCGCCGGCGGCCCCTGCCGGCCGGCGGCGGGCGTCCAGCGACCAGGCCGCCCCGGCGGGGGCCGGCAGCAGCGGCACCAGGCAGAGCAGCAGCAGCACGTCGTTGTGGACGACCTTGCCGAGGCTCGAGGTCATCGCGATCAGCGGCAGGGCGGCCACCCACGCCAGCGGCAGCGTCGCCCGCGTCCACAGCCCGGCGGCGGCGAGCACGGCGCAGGCGACCGCGAGCGCCTGGGCGGCGGCCACGAAGCCGGGCGGGGGCATCGCGTCCAGCGGGCGCAGGAAGGAGACCGGCCGGAACAGCGCCGCCGGCTGGCGTGCCAGCTCCAGGTAGGGGCCGGTGGCGAGCCGGACCGCGAGCACGCCGCACAGCCCGATGCGCACGGCGGCCAGCCGGCGCGGGTCCCCCGGCGCGAACAGCCATGCCTCAAGCCGGCGCACGGACCTCACCGTCCCTGCAGGTGTAGCGCAGCGTGCGGGCGGGCGGCGCGCCCCGCTCGCCGACCCGGCGGGACACGTCGGTCTCGGTCCGGTAGATGCGCAGCGCCGCCACCTCGCCGCCCTCTGCCCTGACCGCCTCGGTCCAGGCCTGGCAGACCGCAGCCTGCCGCGCCGGCGCCAGCGCGGGGAAGCCCGCCAGCACCGGCACGTTGCCCTGGTAGCCGGCGGGCAGCCGGCGGAACGGGATCGGGGTCTCGCGGCCTGCCCGGTCGACGGTCACCGCCTGCCAGCCCGGCTGCACCGCCCGGCGGGCGTCGGCGAACAGCCGCCAGCCGGTCAGCGGCCACGCCTCGAACCCGGCGAGCCCGCAGATCAGGAAGACCGCCAGGTAGGCGGCCACGAAGCGGCGCGCCCACCGGGGCGGTGGGGTTGCCGTGGACGCCTGCTGCTGCATGCAAGCACGCTACCGCGGCGCTCCCCCGGCCGCGAGGCCCCGGGCTACGCCGCGGCGTCGGCCACCGCGGCGGCGAACGCCAGCAGGTCCGCCAGGCCGAAGCCGGAACTCTCCGAGGCTCGTGGCAGGGTCGGCTGCCAGCTGGGGTCAACGGCGCGGAAGGACTCGCCGTCGGCGTCGACGATGCCGACCAGCACCTCGCCGACGATGCGGCCGCCGACCGGGCCGAGCCGCTCGCCGCCGCCGCGGTACTCCGCCTCCTTGAGCACGTAGAGCCACAGCGGCGTCTCCAGCTCCCAGCCGGCCCGCGCCAGGCCGACCTCGTCGGGGTGGAGCGGCTCGACCCCGAGCCGCCGGGCGACCGCCTCCCCTGACGGCAGCCCGACCCCTTGGCCGCGCTGCAGGTCGCGGACGGCCAGCGAGCCGAGTTCGTCGTCGGGCCCGACCCCCGAAAGGGCCTCAGGCAGGCGGATCAGGCTGCCGGCCAAGCGGCCGTCGATCCGTCTGGCCCGCTGCGCGGGCGGCCGCCCAGGCAGGTCGACCAGGCACGACCAGTCGACCGCCAGCGCCGCCGGGACGGGGCGGAAGCCGAGCAGGTCGGGGAAGAGCGGCACCGGCTCGGCGTCGCGGTTGGCCCGGTAGCGCTCGCGGATCTGGCTGTGCCCGTAGCGGTAGGCGGCGTCGGCGAACTCCAGCGGGATCCAGGTCGCCCCCGACGCCGGCCGGTAGTGGCGGCGGTCGCCGGCCAGCAGTTCGGCGGCGAGCCCGGCGCCGACCAGCCGCGGCAGGAAGTCACGCAGCACG
>WNGB01017255.1_pt1 | contig 13452 bp, 10 predicted proteins | sample 5400681 | NCBI WGS metagenome assembly WNGB01 (sample SAMN13153367, study PRJNA577476) | soil metagenome | isolation source: 115 cm soil or saprolite under grassland replicate 2 | place: USA:California | collected 2016-06-15 | reverse complement strand
GACGCCGCGCTTCCAGGTCTCGTCGTTCGCGACCACGTAGGACGAGATCACCGCCTTGCCGTGGCCCGGCCCGGCGGCGTGGAAAATCCCGTACAGGAACGAGACGCCGAGCAGCCCCCACACCGCGCTGCCGTCGGCCTTGGCGGCGCGGATCAGGCCGGAGAACTGGCGATAGAATTCGTTCTGCTTGGCGATGATCCAGGCGAACAGGCCGTCGGGCGGCGGTGGCGGCGCCGACGGCGGGCCCTTCGGAGTGCCTTTTGGGACGCCGAACTGCGCGACCGCAACGTCGAGCGCTCCGCCGATCAGCAGGAGCACCGCGATGATGAGAACGACCTTACCGACTTGACGTGTCATGCGCCCTTCCCCGGCAGCGCGCGTCACGGGCACTTCACCAGAATCCTGTTGGCGTACTGGGCGCCCCAGTTGTTGGGATCGAGCGGCTGCGCACTGCCGGTATCGCCCGGGCGTACGAGCGACACCTTGCATTGCGCGGGCATGCCGACGGCCTTCACGGGATCCTTATCGGCAAAGCTGAAGTCGACGAAATAGGACGGATCGTAGACTTCGATGGCGAGCTCCTTGGCCTTCACCGGGCTCTTGAGCGGGAGCGTGAAGTAGAGCGTCAGGAGCTGATCCTTGAACTCGACGTAGTAGTCCGGCATGGGCTCGGAAAATTCGAGTTTCTTGTCGCTGGCCGTGCCCAACGTGAAGTAGTCGAAATCCTTGAGCGACTCGACGTTGGTGCGCGCGAGCGGCATCAGCTCCTCGCGGGTGAACTCGCCCTTCTTCTTCGACTCGATGCCCTGGGTGGCGAAAATCGAGAACATGTCGTCGAAGGTCCAGGCGTGCTTGACCGCCTTGATCGAGCCGTCGGCGTCGTAGACGAGCTCGCTGACCATGGTGACGAACACGTGCGGATGGGCCAACGCGGAGCCAACGCTCGCGAAGAGTCCCGCCAGGGCGAGAAGCCCGATTCGAAGAGGGGTGTGCATGGCCCAAGTGTATAGCATCGAGTGCGGCGGAATGCAGGCCCCCGGGGACGGTCCCGGCGGTACTCCGGATCAGCTGAATATTATACGCCTGCCGCCCCACCGTCCGCGCGCGAATCATGGGCTGCTTCAAGGGTTCCGTCGGGATGGAGCACGACCGCGCCGGCATGGCCGATCGCCTGGGCGAGCGACACGTCGTGGCCGGCGGAGACGAGCCGGTCGATGACATTGCCGTCGAGGCGGTCTTCCACGACGAGGCTTCCGGTGTTCGATCCCCAGGTGCGGCCGATGTACCAGCGCGGACGTTCGATCGCTGTCTCAAGCGGCTGCCGGTAGAGCACGTGGCGGGTGAACAGCGCAGACTGGATCTGCGGCTGCGCGTCGCCGCCCATGGTGCCATAGGCCATGACCCGGCCGTCGCGCAGCACCGCGAGCGCGGCGCTCAGCGTATGCAGCGGCAGCCGGCCGGGCGCCAGCACGTTGAGCGCGCGCGGATCGAGCGAGAAGCTGGTGCCGCGGTTCTGCATCACTAGGCCAGTCTTCGGCAGCACGACGCCTGAGCCGAACTCCCAGTAGAGCGACTGGATGTAGGACACGACAAGGCCGGAGGCGTCGGCGGCGCCCATCCAGATGGTGTCGCCCTCGCCTGCCTGCGCGCTCCAGGCCGACGCCTTGCGGCGGTCGATCGCGGCCGCCTCGACATCGAGGAAGGCGGCGGCGAGATAGCGGTCGATCGGATGCGGCAGCCGCGCCGGATCGGTGATCACGCGGTCGCGCACGCGCAGCGCCCGCTTGGTCGCCTCGACGAGCCCGTGGATGTGGTCGAAGCCCTCGGCCTCCCTGACGGCGAGCCGGTCATAGAGCGCGAGGATGATGAGCGCCGCGAGGCCGGGCGTCGGCGGCGGCGTGTTGTAGGCAGTGCCGGCGGCGAGCACGAGCGAGAGCGGTTCGGCGACGCTGGCGCGGCAACGTTCGAGATCGGCGCGGGTGACCGGCGAGCCGATGCGGTCGAGATCAGCGGCGATCTCGCGTGCGACGTCGCCGCGGTAGAAGTCGTCGAGCCCGGCGTGCGCGAGCTGATCGAGCGTTGCGGCCAGCGCCGGGAAACGGAGTCGTGTTTTTGGCGGCGGCGGCTTGCCGTCGATCAGGAACGTGTCGGCGAAGCCCGGAATGCTTTTCAGTTCACCGGCCGTGTGCGCGATGTTGGCCGCGAGGTGGCGCGAGGGCTCGAAGCCGTCCTGCGCATGCCGCACGGCCGCCGCCAGCAGATCGGCGAGCGGCATGCGGCCGCCCTGCGCCTTGGCGGCTTCGAGCGCCAGCATCCAGCCGGCGACCGCAGCCGGAACGGTGAGCGCCGCGAGCGGGCCGCGCGACGGGATCGTGTCGTGGCCCTCGTCGCGATAGCGCTCGAGCGTTGCATTGGCGCCGGCGGCCCCGGCCGCCATCAGGGCGCGGATTTTTCCCGACGGCTCGCGCACCAGCCAGAAGCCGTCGCCGCCGAGATGGTTCATGTGCGGGTAGACGACTGCGATGGTCGCCGCCATCGCCACCATGGCTTCGAGCGCGTTGCCGCCGTCAGCGAGCACCGCACGCCCGACCTCGACCGCCGCACCATGGGGCGCGCAGACGGCGCCGCGGCGATGACCGGCGGTGTGGAGGTCCATCGAGTGGTCCTATCGTTGAAGCGTTGATCGCAATTCGTGCCTTGAAACGAAAACCGGTCGGCGAACTCGGTGTGCTCCCTCTCCCATTGGGAGAGGGGTGGGGTGAGGGGTTACGGTCTCTCGAAAGGTCAGGAACCCCCTCACCCCACCCCTCTCCCCTGCGGGGAGAGGGAGCAGACCGAGCGCGTGGCGCCATTTTGAGTCACACAACCGTCTGCCTCCATCGTCCGCGCGATCAACCCGCAGCCGGCGCGTCGGCGAGGCCTCGGCGCTTGAGCAGCGCATCGGGGGTCGGCAGCCGGCCGCGAAACGACTTGTACAGCTCCTCCGGATCGCGCGAGCCGCCGGCCGCGTAGACGTTGTCGTGCAGGCCTTTGGCGGTCGCCGGGTCGAAGATGTTGCCGGTCTCCTCGAAGGCCGCGAACGCGTCGGCGTCGAGCACCTCCGACCACATGTAGCTGTAGTAAGCGGACGCATAGCCGCCGCCCGAGAACAAATGCGCAAAGTGCGTGGGCCGGTGGCGCATGACGATCTCGGACGGCATGCCGATGCGCGCGAGCGCGGTCTCCTCGAAAGCGTTGACGTCCACGCCCTCGGCGTCCGGGATGAGATGGAAGTCGAGATCGACCAGCGCGCAGGCGACGTATTCGACGGTGGCGAAGCCCTGGTTGAAGGTGCGCGCTGCGATCAGCCGGCGCATGAGATCATCCGGGATCGGCTGGCCGGTCTTGTAGTGCACCGCGAAGCGGCTCAAGATTTCCGGCCGCTCGAGCCAGTGCTCGTAGAGCTGCGACGGCAGTTCGACCCAGTCGGTGAGCACGCTGGTGCCGGCGATCATCGGATAGGTGACGTCGGACAGGAGCCCGTGCAGCGCGTGGCCGAACTCGTGGAACAGGGTACGCGCGTCGTCGAAGCTCAGCAGCGTGGGCTGCTCGGTCCCGCCCTTGTTGAAGTTCATCACGTTGACGATCAGCGGCCGGATGTCGCCCTTGAGCTTCTCCTGGTCGCGCAGCGAGGTCATCCAGGCGCCGCTGCGCTTGGACGAGCGCGCGAAATAGTCGCCGAAGAACAGCCCGCGGTGGCTGCCATCCGCGCCGCGCACCTCCCAGGCCTCGACGTCGGGATGCCAGCCGGCGATGTCGTTGCGGCGCTCGAACGAGAGCCCGAACAGCTTGTAGGCAGTGTAGAACGCCGCCTCGACGATGTGGTGGAGCTGGAAGTAGGGCTTGATCGCTGCCTCGTCGATGTCGCATTGGCGCTTGCGCAGCTTCTCGGCGTAGTAGCGCCAGTCCCAGGGCGCGAGCTTGAAGTTGCCGCCCTCCTCCTGGATCATCGCTTGCATGGCGTCGCGGTCGGCGAGCGCGCGCGTGCGCGCCGCCATAGCGTCGTCGAGCCGGTAGTGCGCGAAGGTGTCGTAGCCGAGCAGGTGCGCGCGTTCGGCGCGCAGCGCCAGCACTTCGGCGATGATCGCCTTGTTGTCGGTCTTACCGCCATTGTCGCCGCGCGCGATCCAGGCGCGGAAGATTCTTTCGCGCAGGTCCCGGCGCGCGGAAAACTGCAGGAACGGCTCGACGCTGGAGCGGCCGAGCGTGATCACATGCTTGCCGCTCATGCCGCGTTCGGCCGCGGCGGCGCGCGCCGCCTGCCGCACGAAATCCGGGAGCCCGGCGAGGTCGTCCTCACTTTCGAGCACGAGCGTGTAGCCTTGCTCGTCGGCGAGCACGTTCTGGCTGAAGGCGGTGCCCAGCGTGGCGAGCCGCTCGTTGATGGCGGCGAGGCGCTGCTTGGCCTCGACGGCGAGCGCCGCGCCGGCGCGCTTGAACATCCGGTAGTAACGTTCGAGCACGCGCGCCTGCTCGGCGCCAAGGCCGAGCGTATCGCGGCGCTGCCAGAGCGCATCGATGCGGCGAAACAGTGGCTCGTTGAGCAGGATGCCGTTCCAGTGGCGGGCGCGGCGCGGCGAAATCTCGCGCTCGACCGCGAGCAGGGCGTCGTTGGTGTGGGCGCCGGCAAGCACGCCGAAGACGCTGCCAACGCGATCGAGCGTGCGCCCGGCGAGCTCCAGCGCCTCGATGGTGTTGGTAAAGGTCGGCGTGGCGGGATCGGCCGCGATCGTGGCGACCTCGGCGTCGTGCTCCGCGAAGGCGCGGTCGTAGGCCGGCATGAAATGCTCGGGCGCGACGCGAGCGAACGGCGGCACGCCGAACGGGCCGGACCAGGTCTCAAGCAAGGGATTGTCGGCCGCGGTCGCCGGATGGTTCTGCTCTGTCATGACCGGTATATGGTGATGGGGCGCGGAAGCGCACCATAGCGGGCGCAGCGCCGCCGGCAAAGCGGAGGAACCTCATGAGCGCCATCACGCTTGATCAGGCCAATCGCATCATCGCCGCCATCCTCAAGCGCGGCGCCGAGGTCGACTGCCGGCCGCTGTCGGTGATCGTGGTGGAGCCGGGCTGCAAGGTGAAGGCGTTCCAGAAGGAGGACGGCTCCTCGATGATTCGTTTTGAGATGGCCTTCGGCAAGGCTTACGCCGCGCTGGCGATGGGGCGCTCATCGAAGCTCGTGAAGGTGCGCGCCGAGGAGAAGCCGATCTTCATGCGCTATCTGATCAGCGCGAGCGGCGACCAGATTTTTCCCGAAGGCGGCGGGTTGCAGATCCGCAACGAAGCGGGCGACGTGATCGGCGCGGTCGGGGTGACCGGCGACACCGAGGATCGCGACGAGGAGCTCGCGGCGCATGGCATCCATGCGGCGGGATTGAAGACCGACGACGACTGCAAGGATCTGGACCGCAAGGCAGGAATCCGACTGACGAATAAGTAATCACGCCGCAAAGCCGCGGGCTCGATTGGTCAAACGGCCGTTGGCGCAAGATCGCCGATTTTGGTACCCTGCCAAGCTGAGTTCCATTGCGATCGATCGTCGGGAGTTGGCGATGCAGCGAGCGTCTCGATTTGTCGCGGCGGCGGTAAGCCTCGCGTTGTGTTCATCCGCCTGGTCGACGGAACTCTCCGATCAGAACCAGGCGATGCTCCTCAAGAATGTCGACGCCTATGCGCCGCGCATGTCGGAGGTCGCGCTGCAAATCTGGTCGGCGCCCGAGCTCGGCTATCTCGAGACCAAGACCTCCGCGCTGCTGCAGAGCGAGCTCAAGCAGGCGGGATTTGCCATCGAAGCGGGCGTGGCGGGGATTCCCACTGCATTCGTCGCACGCGCCGGGACCGCAGACGGTCCGGTGATCGCGATCCTGGCCGAGATCGACGCCCTGCCCGGCTTGTCGCAAGCCGCGACGCCAGAGCGCAGTTCGATCCCGAATCCAAATCAGGATGCTGGCCATGCCTGCGGCCATCATCTGTTCGGCGCCGGCGCGGTGGCGGCGGCCATTGCGGTCAAGACCTGGCTCGCTGAGACCGGCACCAAGGGCCAGATCCGCGTCTACGGCACGCCGGCCGAAGAGGGCGGCGGCGGCAAGGTCTACATGGTGCGCGCCGGCCTGTTCAAAGACGTCGACGTGACCCTGTACTGGCATCCGAGCGACGCCAACAATGCCTCGCAGGATAAGAATCTCGCCAACACCAGCGCCAAATTCCGTTTCCACGGCCAGGCCGCCCACGCCGCATCGGCTCCCGACCGGGGCCGGTCCGCGCTCGACGGCGTCGAGGCCATGAATTTCATGGTCAACTACATGCGCGAGCACGTCCCGCAGGACGTGCGCATCCACTACGTGATCACCCACGGTGGCGCGGCACCCAACATCGTGCCGGAATTTGCCGAGTCCTATTACTACATTCGCCATCCTGACCCGCGGGTCGTCGCCGAAGTGTTTGAACGCATCAGGAAGGCGGGCGAAGGGGCGGCGCTCGGCACCGAGACAAAGTTCGACTATGAGGTGATCAACGGCGTCTACAGCATGTTGCCGAACGACACGCTCGGCCGCCTGATGGACGCCAATCTCCGCCGCGTCGGCGCGCCGGTGTGGACGAGCGAGGAGATGAGCTTCGCGGAACGGCTGCAGAAGACGCTGCCGGGCCGCAACCTGCCGGCGCTGAGCACAGCGAGCGAGGCCCGGCGGTATCAGTTCAACGGGCAGAAATACTCGTCGACCGATTCCGGCGACGTCAGCTGGGTGACGCCGCTGGCGACGCTGAACACCGCGACCTGTGTGCCCGGCACTTCTGCGCACACCTGGCAGGCGACCGCCGCGGGCGGCACGAGCATCGGCATCAAGGGCGCGGTGGTGGCGGCCAAGACGCTCGCGCTCACCACCGCGCAGCTCATCGCGAGCCCCGACCTGATCGCCGCCGCCAAGGCCGAGTTCGACAAGAGCCGCGGGCCGGGCTTCGTCTACAAGCCGCTGATCGGCGATCGGGCGCCCCCGCTCGACTATCGCAAGACGTCGTCAGGCGGCGGGGCCGCCGATCCGGGATGACGATATCGGGAGAGAAACGGCACACAGACACAGGGTGGATCACATGCTGGCGACATGGATGAAGGTGAGCGCGGCCTGCCTCGTGGCGGCCATGCTGACGGCGGGCGCGGCCAATGTGGCCATCGCCCAGGGCAGCGTCCTCCAGGCGACGCTCGGCGAGACAAACCAGAAGACCGGGGAGGTCAGCACCGAGGAGGTGCGGCGCATCCTGGCCGACGGCAGCGCCATGCTGATCGATTCGCGCAAGCGCTCCGAATACGCGGCCGGCCACATCGCGGGGGCGAAGAACGCCGCACCGGAGCCGGGCGCGCCGCCGGCGGCATTCGTGGCCGAGGTCGCGCGGCTCGCGGACGGAGACAAGAGCAAGCCGCTGGTGCTCTATTGCAACGGTCAGCATTGCCAGGCGAGCCGACAGCTCGCAGCGCAACTGCTCGATGCCGGCTTCAGCAACGTGCGGCGCTACCAGCTCGGCATCCCGATGTGGCGCGCGCTCAATGGGCCGATCGAGATCGAGCTCGACGGCATCCTGCGTGTCTACAAGATCGACCAGACCGCGCTGTTCTTCGATGCGCGCTCAGCCGCGGATTTCGCCAAGGCGAGCCTGCCCGGGACGCACAACGTGCCGGCCGACCAGCTCGCGGCGGGCGCGCTGAGCAAGGCCCCGATGCCGCGGGACGATTTCAACACCCGCATCATCCTGTTCGGCCGCGACCGCGGCGAGGCGCGCACGCTGGCGGACGCGATTGGCAAGACCGCCATGCAGAACGTCTCGTATTTTCCCGGCACGTTCGACGCGCTGGCGGCCGCGGTCAAAACCCAATAGAACGCGGCCCACTGCCGCAAGGAGCCAGCCATGCCCCGTCACGCCCAATATGTGCCGCACGGCGTCATCCCGGCGGTGCTGCTGCCGTTCAACGACGACCTGTCGATCGACGAGAAGAGCTTCCGCGCCCATCTGCGCGACGTCGGCGCCACCCAAGGCATCTCGGCGATTACCATCAATGCGCATTCGACCGAGGTCGCCTCCTGCTCGTTCGACGAGCAGCGCCGCGTGCTCGAGATCGCGCAGGACGAGATCGGGGGGCAGCTGCCGATCATCAACGGGGTATGGGCCGACGGCAGCCTGGAGGCCGCGCACATCGCCCGCATGGCGGCCGAGGGCGGCGCCTCGGCGCTGCTGGTGTTCCCGTCGGCGCCGTTCACGCTCGGCCAGTCGCCCGAGATGGCGCTCGCGCATTTCAAGCGCATCGCGGAGGCGAGCGACCTGCCGATCATCGTGTTTCAGTATCCGCTGGCGACCGGCCAGAGCTATCCGCGCGACACGCTGCTCAAGATGTGCGAGGAGGTGCCGACGATCCGTGCCATCAAGGACTGGGCCGGCAACGTGCCGCAGCACGAGATGCACATCCGCACGCTGCAGAGCCTGCCGCGGCCGGTGAACGTGCTCACCACTCACAGCGCATGGCTGTTCTCCTCGCTGGTGCTCGGCTGCAACGGGCTCCTGTCCGGTTCGGGCAGCGTCATCGCCGACCTGCAGGCGCAATTGTTCCGCGCCGTGCAGACGAACGATCTTGCCGCGGCGAAGAAGCTCAACGACCGCATCTATCCGACCGCGCGGGTGTTCTATGCCGAGCCGTGGGCCGACATGCATAACCGCATGAAGGAGGCGCTGGTGATGCTCGGGCGGCTGCCGCGCGCGGTGGTCCGGCCGCCGCTGGTGAAACTCGCGCGCGCCGAGATCGACCGCATCCGGGCTGCGCTGATCGAGGCGGGGTTGCTCGACGCGAAGGCCGCGCGCGACGCGGCGTAGCTTCGGTTTGCAGTCTTCGGTTGTCGTCCCCGTTTTCAGGGGGCCGACACGATACCGCCAAGGGTGCCAGCGAAGAAGGGGCGCGCCCGCAGCCGGTTGGCCTGGGCCGCGGGCGCGCTGGGAGGAGCCAACGGGGGTTCTAGCTCCTCCCCGAACCTCCCCGCGGGGGCGTTGGGGAGGACAGCGGATTCAGGACGCGCGCGAGATAACGAATTTCGCAACGTGCACCGGCGCGCTGGCGTAGAGCCGCGGCACGACCGCGAAAAAAGCCGCAATTGCGCGCACAAATGCGGCGAAACTGGTCGGCGTCCGTGCCCCTGGCCGCGTCACCCGAAGGTACCTGACGACGAATTGCTGCTTGTATTGCTGGATATCCCGGACCGCCGTGTTCATGGCTCTTGCTCCCGCTGCATCGACTGCATCCCGCTTCGGTTTTGCTCTCAATCGACGCGGTAGCGTGAGCGTCATGTTCGCGATTGTTCGGCACCGATCGGCCAGGATGCGCCTCACAGGGGGTCAAGCGGTGCGGAAATGTGAGGATTTGTGCGGGGTAGGCGTATGACGATCATGATCGACGACCCGTCGCAGTTGACGGACGAGCAGAGCCGCGCGGTGGCGACGCTCGTGCGCGAGGAGCTTGCGCGCCGGCGGATATCGCGGCAGCGCCTCGCCGATCAGGCCAAGATCAGCATCTCGACGCTGGAGAAGGCGCTCGCGGGCCGCCGGCCGTTCACGCTGACGACGACGATCCGGCTCGAAGAGGCGCTCGGCGTTTCGCTGCGCCGCAGCGGCCACGAGACGGTGGCGCCGGCGTTACAGAACGGCGTCGCGCGCGGCGACCTCGGCTCCTATGCGCGGGCGGCGGTGTCGTGGATCGAGGGCAGCTACCTGACGCTGCGGCCGTCGTTCGGCGACCGCGAGGCGATCTATGCCTATCGCACCGAGATCGCCTGGGACGATCGCCGCTCGCTGCTGGTCTTTCGCGAGTCGGACCGCATCGACGCGGAGTTCACGCACCGCGGCGAGGTCTCGGTGCCCAATCAGTCGGGCCACATCTACCTCATCACCAACACCCACGGCCAATACCGGCTAATCATCCTGGCACGGATGGCGATCAACGGGCAGATGCACGGGATTCTCACCACGCTGCAGGCCGGCCGCGGCGCCCAGCTCACGCCGGTGGCGGCGCCGATCGCGCTCGTCCCGATGAACGCGACCAAGCCCGCCGAGTTCGGCCGCATCAACGCCGGCCATCCGAGCCACGACGCCTATCGCAAGGTGCTCAAGCGCACGATCGAGGAGCCGTTCGCGTTGTTTCTGCCGGCGTAGGCCGGTTTGAGGGGCGCGTTACTGCTGCCGTGCCTGCATCTGTCGTTCGACATCGGCGATCTCCCAATCGAATGACCCCAGGTCCTTCGTCCACTGTGCGTGGCCCGGCGTCCGCTCGATGAGGCCGGCGATGATCTGCCGTCCCTGGCGGAGCTCGACCAGCGCTTCGGCAGGCTTGCCCAGGCCGCGAAAGGTCAATGCGATCTTGGCATGGCTGATGGCAAGGTCCCGCTGCCATAACGCATTGCCGGGATCGGCAGCCGCCAGCCGCTCGGCGATGGCGCGATCGGCGCGGTAGCTCGCGAGCGCTTCGTCGAAGTTACCTTCCTCCCGCAACACCTCGCCAACCTTGTTGAGCGAAATCGAATACAAGCGCTGCCAGGCGGCGTTGCTGGGATCGGCCGCGGCGATCCGCGCGCGGATGGCGAGGCTGGAACGATAGCTGGCAAGCGCATCGTCAAGCTTGCCCTGCGCGCGCAGCGCATCGCCGATCTTCTCATGCGACAGCGAAAGGTCCCGTTGCCAGCCCTTGTTGCCCGGATCGGCTGCGGCGAGCCGCACCCGAATTGCGAGGCCCGCCCGATAGTTCGCCAAGGCTCCGTCAAGCCTACCCTGGTCCAGCAGCACGTCGCCGACCTTGATCTGCGACACTGACAGGTCGCGTTGCCAGCCGGTATTGCTCGCATCGACGACAGCCAAACGCTCGGCGATGGCAAGGTCCGCGCGGTAACTCGCAAGCGCCTCTTCGAGCTTGCCCTGGTCTCGCAGCACATCGCCCATCTTGCTATGCGACACCGAGAGTTCGCGCTGCCTACCGGAATTGCCCGGATCGGCGGCGGCGAGCCGCTCGCGGATGGCGAGGCCTGCGCGGTAGCTCGCGAGCGTCTCGTCGAGCCGGCCCTGATCCCGCAACATGTCGCCGACCTTGTTGTGCGATCCCGCGAGCGCGCCCTGCCAACGGGCATCGTCGGGATCGGCCACGGTGAGACGCTCGCCGACCGCAACGGCTGCGCGATAGTTCGTTAGCGCCTCGTCGAGCCTGCCCTGTTCCGCCAGCACGTCACCGATCAGCTCGTGCGCCACCACAAGATCGTGCTGCCACTTGTTGTTGCCGGAATCGGTGGCGTTGAGCCTCTGCGCGATGGCGAGACTGCTCTGATGGTTCGCCAATGCCTCGTCAAGCTTGCCCTGGGCCCTCTGCACGATGCCGAGCTCGTTGAGCACAATCGCCAGACGGCGCTGATAGGTGAAGTCATCGGGATGCTCTGCGGCAAGAGCCGCCAGCAGCCGATGCGCTTCGGTCACGCGCGTGAGCTGCTTCGCCGTGTCGCCGAGGATCTCATAGTTGCGCGCGAATTCGATGAGCATCCACGCCCTTTGGTAGCGCAGCTCCGCGGTCGGCCGGCCGTACTGCGCCATGTCATCGAAAAGGACTTCGGCCCTCCCGAGCAGTTGGAGCGTCGCGGTGCGCGGCACATTGTAGCGCTCGGCCTGCGCGACCGCGGTGTTTACGATCTCGGTCGCGGTCTTGAGCGTGGCGTTGAGGAAGGCCTCGTTGGTCTTGAGCTGGTGCCACGCGTAGACGGCGCTGCCGCTGGCCGCGACTGCCAGCAGCAGGAACACGCCGGCAAGCGCGCCCCACACCTGGTTGCGCCGTCGCCGCGCGCGCTGCGCGCGCCGCACGATCTCATCGAGGCCGAGACCGAGCAGCCCCGCCACTACCTTGATCTTGGCAAGCTCCTTGCCGTCGCCCTGGAACCGGGCATCGGCGGCGATCGGCTCCTCGCGCTCGCCGGTCGGCGAACCATCGGGACCGAGCCTCAGTCGAAGCGCCTCCGGGAAGCATTCGCGCTCGGCGTTGCCCGGCTCGCCATCGACGATCACCGGGATGATGCGATCGGGCCGGCCGAACGCCTTGAACCGGCGGACCTCCTCGTTGACGTAGAGGCTGCGCGCCGCGTTGGGAGAGCAGATCACGACCAGGAACTGCGAGGCTTCGAGTGCGGCAAGCGTCTGCTCGGTGAGCGAGTGGCCGGCGGAGAAATCCTCGCGGTCGCGGAAGATCGGGCGCAGCGTGTTCGGCACCGGGCCCACGGGGGTCGAGCGCCCGACCAAGTCCTTGTCGATGCGATAGGTCTCGAGCGCGCGGTGCAGCCAAGCGCCCCACGCCTTGTCGCGGTGGCTGTAGCTCAGGAATGCGCGGTATTTGATCGTGGCGGGCTCTGCCACAACGCACCCTCCGAGGAGGCGATCGCAAGCAATCGAATGGCGGCAGCCTAGCAGAGATTGCGGCGGCGATGGGACGGCTTCATTAATTAAGGGAAAGGCCCGTCGTTCTCCTATGAGAGCACCACCCCCAGATCTAAGACCCGCGGCGCGAGCTCACCTGGTTCTCGGTGCTGCGCGTCGGAGGCCGGCTCTCCATCTGCTGATAGGCGGTCTGCGCGATGTCGAGGAGCCGGCTGCGCTCGGCCGGCCCGCTCACCACGTAGCCGATGTCGCTCTCGACCCACAGCACGGCGGCGGCATCGCCGGCGGTGTTGTAGCGCAACGCCGTGCGCGCCGCGTTCGAGCGCGAGCAGTAGAACGTGTAACGCTCGCCCGTCGGCGTCTCGTACATGAACAGCGCCGCCGGCCCGTTGAGGCCGGGCAACAGCCGCCCGCCCAGGAGCTTGAGCGAATAGGATTCGAGATTGGGCGCGCGCAGCGTCGTGCCGACTCGCAGTGACAGCCACGGCATCAGGTGCTCCTCGCCGGCGCGCACCTCGATCGGGTGGCGCACCTCGGCGATGTAGAGCTTGTGGGCGTTGAGCGCCTCGGAGGTGAACTGCTCGAGGCCGTACTGCGCGACCGCGGCGGCGCCGTGCGCGAGCCAGCCGGCAATGCCGCCGACCAGCGCCGCGATGAGTGCCGCCGCCGCGACGGCGCGCCAGCCGCGCCCGCTGCGCGTCAGCCGCTTGAGGTCGAAGCGCTCCGGCGCCGGCTCCTGCCCGACCGCGCCGTAGCGCGCGCGGATCGCGTCGGCCTGCGCGCGCCATTCCGCCACGTGCGCGGCGTCTTCGGGATGGGTCGCGAGCCACGCCTCGACGGCGTCCCGGCGATCGGCCGGAAGCACGCCGTCAACATAAGCGTGCAGCTCGTCCGTGGTCACAGGTGAATTGCGATCGATCATCGTCTGCTCTTTCCAGTCATTTGACGCGGCGCAGCGCGGGGCGCTTGCCGTCGAGG
>WNGB01009694.1_pt1 | contig 13452 bp, 11 predicted proteins | sample 5400681 | NCBI WGS metagenome assembly WNGB01 (sample SAMN13153367, study PRJNA577476) | soil metagenome | isolation source: 115 cm soil or saprolite under grassland replicate 2 | place: USA:California | collected 2016-06-15 | reverse complement strand
TGCCAGCCTCGGCGGCCGGCGGCCCAGAGGGTGCGGCACGTTTCTTCGTCGATGGCCAGGAGCGTCTCGGTGTCGAGGGTGGTGAGCGCCTCGGTCACGCGGGTGTCGAAGGCCTGGGCCTCGGGGTGGTACGGGCCGGGCGAGGTCTCGGTGCGGCGGGCGGAGCCGTCGGCCATCACCAGCAGGGCGACGCGCCGCTCCCCCGCCACGGCTTCCGCGCCGATCGCGGCGATCCGGTCCGGCGGTTCCTCCGGCGAGACCGACACATAGCGGCGGGTGGTTGTCGTACCGCTGCGGTCCAGCAGCCAGGCGCCGATCGTCAACGACAGCGGGAGAACGGACGAGTCACCGCCGGCGCGCACGTCGACGCCGTACCGGCGCAGGTCACCGCCCACGTCCCCCGGTAGCTCCTCGGTGCGCGGGCCGTTGCCCACGACAACGATCTGGTCCGGGCTCGCGGCCAGCAGGGTGCGGACCGCGTCGTCGCACGCGCCGCGCAGGCCGGCGAGCTCCGCGGCGGCCCCTACCGCGACCTCGGGCACCAGGACCGGCGGATGCGGGCACACGGCAGCAGCGACGAGCACGTAGTCGACCCTATGGGATCCCGTCGTACGACAACGGTCGTGGGATCGCGTCGTACGACGACTCGCGGCGGGTAGCCTGCGGCGGTGGAGCGATACCGGGTGGTGCCCGCGTCGTACGTCGTGCTGCGCCGCGGGGAGCAGGTGCTGATGCTGCTGCGGTCGGGCACCGGGTTCATGGACGGGTACTGGGCGGTCCCGGCAGGGCACGTCGAGGACGGCGAGTCGGCGCTGGACGCCGCGCTGCGCGAGGTCTGCGAGGAGGTCGGCGTGACGGTTGCGCCCGGCGACCTCCTACCGCTGTGCGCGATGCACCGCACCCAGCGCAACGGGAACCCGATCGACGAGCGCGTCGACTTCTTCTTCACCGCGTCGGTGTGGACCGGCGAGCCGCGGCTGCTGGAGACGGACAAGGCCGCCGGGCTGGACTGGTTCGACCTGGCCGCCCTCCCGGACCCCGTCGTACCGCACGAGCAGGTCGTCCTGGACGCACTGCGGGCGGGCGTCGTACCGGCGGTCCTCACTCACGGATTCTGACCAGATCAGCCCACTATCTCTGCCGCTTGGCACGCTCCTCGACCACCGTCTGCACCGCTTGGCACGCGACACAATCGTTGACAACGGTGTCAAACAGTCGGAGGGCGTGCCAAGGGATCAGGCAACCCTCGGGGGCGGGAGCGCGCGGTCAGCAGACCGTGCAGGACGAGGTGGTGGGGCGGGGGCCGAGTGTGGGCATGCCGAGGAGGACACCGGGCGACGGGGCGGACGTGGGGGCGTCCTGGGCGGCGGACCAGGCGTCGCCGGCGCGGGTGCGGCGCAGCGAACCGAAGGTGTCCGCGACCAGGTGGTGGGGTGCGGCGTACGTGACCTCGACCGTCACGACGTCACCCGGCCGGGGCCGCTCGGCGGCGTCCTGCGGCAGCGCGAAGTGGACGAGGCGGTTGTCGCGGGCACGGCCGGACAGCCGGTGCGTCGAGGCGTCCTTGCGCCCCTCGCCCTCGGCGACCAGCACCTCGACGGTCCGCCCGACGAGCCGCTTGTTCTCGTCCCAGGCGATCTGGTCCTGCAGCTCGACGAGCCGCTCGTACCGCTCCTGCACGACCTCGCGCGGCACCTGGTCGTCCATCGACTCCGCCGGCGTGCCGGGGCGCTTGGAGTACTGGAACGTGAACGCGCCGGCGAACCGGGCCTCGCGCACCACGTCCAGCGTGCCCTCGAAGTCCGCGTCGGTCTCGCCCGGGAAGCCCACGATGATGTCGGTGGTGATCGCCGCGTCCGGGATTGCCGCGCGCACGTCCTCGATGATCTCCAGGTACCGGCCGCGGCGGTACGACCGCCGCATCGCCTTCAGCACCGTGTCGGAGCCGGACTGCATCGGCATGTGCAGCGACGGCATCACGTTCGCGGTCTCGGCCATCGCCTTGATCACGTCGGCGGTGAAGTCGCGCGGGTGCGGCGAGGTGAAGCGCACCCGCTCCAGCCCGTCGATCTCCCCGCAGGCGCGCAGCAGCTTGCCGAACGCGAACCGGTCGCCGAACTCCACGCCGTACGAGTTCACGTTCTGCCCGAGCAGCGTGACCTCGAGGACGCCCTCGCCGACCAGCGCCTGCACCTCGGCGAGCACGTCGCCCGGGCGGCGGTCCTTCTCGCGCCCGCGCAGCGCCGGCACGATGCAGAAGGTGCAGGTGTTGTTGCAGCCGACGCTGACCGACACCCAGGCCGAGTACGGCGACTCGCGCCGCGCCGGAAGCGTGGACGGGAACACCTCGAGCGACTCGAGGATCTCCACCTGCGACTCACGCTCGACCCGGGCCCGCTCGAGCAGCACCGGCAGCGAGCCGATGTTGTGCGTCCCGAAGACGACGTCGACCCACGGCGCCTTCTGGACGATCGACGCCTTGTCCTTCTGCGCCAGGCACCCGCCGACCGCGATCTGCAGGTCGGGCTTGTTCGCCTTCACCGGCGCGAGGTGGCCGAGGTTGCCGTACAGCTTGTTGTCGGCGTTCTCCCGCACCGCGCAGGTGTTGAACACGACCACGTCGGCCTGTTCCCCGGACGGCACGCGCACGTAGCCCGCGTCCTCCAGCAGACCGGACAGGCGTTCGGAGTCGTGGACGTTCATCTGGCACCCGTAGGTGCGGACCTCGTAGGTACGCATGACAGCCATCAAGAGTACGGCGTCGGGCCGCCGCGGCCTATTTCAACGGTCAGGCGGGTACGTCGGTCGCCTTCGGCAGGTCGCGCGCCGCCGACAGGTGCGGCGGTGCGGGCTTGGGCCGCCGCGGCTCGCGCACCCCGGCGCTGCCGCCCGCGTCACCCGGGCCGCTGTCTCCGCGCCCGAGGCCGGACCGCAGTGCCGGCACGGCGAGCTTGCGACGGCGGCGCGCCGGCCGCAGCCGCTCCACCCGCTCCACGTCGGCAGACGTGCCACGGCAGAACAGGAACAGCCGCCCGGCGCGGATCGCGTCCTCCTCGGACCGGCAGCGCACCGTGAGCACGACGAGCTGCTGCCGCTGGTTGATCGGCAGCCAGGTCACCTCGTGCACGTTCCGCACGCGCTTCGGCAGGTGCGCAGGCGGGAGCTCAGCACGACGTGTCACCGTGCGAGCCACCACCAGGTACCGGGCCATGCCCCGATCATCCCCCGCGGCCCAGCGTCGTACAAGGAACTCTCGTGAACGCGGATGCGAGGTGCCCGAGATCTCGGGCACCTCGCATCACGCGTCGGTCACACGGTCGGCGTCAGGCCGGAGGCGTGATGCTCCAGATGCCGCGGCCGTGGGTGGCGGCGTAGACGTTGCCGTCCGGGCCGGCCTCGACGTCGGTCACGACCGTCGTCGGAAGGCCGGTGCCGAGCACCTTCCAGTCGGTCGCGCCCGGCGCCCGGTAGAAGGTCGCCAGGTCGGTGCCGACCACCAGCGCGCCGTTGGCGAGCTGCTTGACCGAGCTGGCCGGGACGTCCGGCATGTTCGCCGTGATGTCCGACCAGGTGGCGCCGCCGTCCTTGGTCTCGAACACGTGGCCGACGCTCGCGCCCGGGCCCTCGGTCCAGCGCCGCGAGAAGCCGTTCACCGCGACGTAGGCGTGCTGGCTGTCGGCCGGGTCGATCCCGACGCCCTGCAGGAACCGGTTCGGGAACGTCGACGGCAGCGAGACCTGGTGCCAGGTGCCGCCTGCGTTGGTCGCCAGACCGCGGGTGAAGCCGGCGTTGTTGCACGGACCGCACCAACCCACGTAGCCGACACCGTCACGCATCGCGATGGAGGTGGCGGAGTGCCCGGCGCCGAGGTCGAACGCCTTGGTCCAGTCCGCGGCGCTGCGCATGCCCCAGCCCTTGGTCGCCGTGTAGACGAACTCGCCGCCGGCGATGAAGTGGCTGGCGTCCTTGCTGTCCACCGCGAACGGTGCGATGAACCGGGCCAGCGGGTCACCTGGGTCGAGGCTCCAGGAGGTCGCTTTGTCCGGAGACGTCGCACCCGGGTTCTGGGCGCAGTTGTTGGTGATCGAGATCGCCAGGTTGGTGTACTCCTGCAGCTGGTTGCAGCCGTTCTCCGGGTCGGTGGCGCTGTCGCCGCCGTCACCGCCGAAGTTGGAGCCCATCTCGGTGTCGCCGTTGCTGCCGTCCGGCTTGACCCCGAACAGGTTCGACACGCCGTTGTCCTGCAAACCGCCGGAGACCACCACGCCGCCGTGCTCGGTGTCCTTGCCGACGGCAACCGAGTAGTACTGCAGCCCGTCCATCGTGCCGTCCTTGGACAGCGAGACCCAGTCGGTCGCGTTGTGGTTCGCGTTCGTCTGGCCGTTCACCGGGCGCCGGTAGACGCCGCCGTCGTTGCCGACGAACACGACCGGCTTGCCACCCGCGGTGCCGACCGCGACCGAGTGCTGGTCCGGGTGGCCCGCCTGCGGGCAGGTGTTCTTGGAGTCGTCGATGTTCCAGCACGGGAAGCCGAAGTTCCAGTACGGCCCGGGCGTCTCCCAGTGCTGGCCGGAGTCCTTGGTCTCGAAGACCTCCTCCAGGCCGGCCCAGACGTGGTCGGCGTTGTTCGGGTCGACCAGCAGGAACTGGTTGTACCAGGCCTGGATGCCGACGGCGTACCCCTTGCGGTCCAGGGCCGAGCCGCTGTTGTGCAGGATCGCCGGGTCGGCGATCTTGTTCCACGGGCCCAGCGGGCTGCCGGTCCGCGACACGAAGATGCCGGCCAGGCTGGAGCTGGAGTTGATCTTGCTCGGCTGCTGCACCAGCGCGTACAGCCGTCCGCCGTCCTTGCTGTAAGCGAAGCTGGTGCTGCCGATGTCCGACCGGTTCTGGATGCCGCCGAGCACCACGTCGAGCTTCTTCCAGCTCGACGGGCCCTTGGTGTAGTCGGCGGTCTCGTAGAAGCCGTTGTAGGTGTCGCCGCTGCGCCAGCCGATCGCCGCGACCACGTGCTTGGGGTTCTTCGGGTCGACCGCGATGTCGTTGACGATGTTCTTGTACGCCGCGTTGGTGGCGCCGCCGCTGTTCGAGCCGGCCGGGACGAGCACGTTGCCGGCGTCGTCCTTGATCTGCGGCATGTAGTCCGGGTTCGGGTAGAACGCGATCTTCCAGGCACCCGCGGTCGTGGACGCGTCGTGGTACCAGACACCGCGGTTGGTGGCGGCGAAGACCTGGCCGCCGCCCCAGCGCAGCCGCCGGATGGTGGCCGACTCGAGCTCCTTGCCGCCGACCCGGTCGCTCGGCGCGAAGCTGCCGGTCACCGGGTTGCCCAGCCGGTAGACGCCGGCGCCGACGAACGAGCCCGCGCTGGTGTTGGCCTCGCCGGTGGCGTACCACAGCGACCCGTCACCCGCGAGCTGCAGCCAGCCGCCGCTCAGCGACGGCAGCGTGTCCGCGATCGGCGTCCAGTTGCCACCACCGGTGCTCGACCGCCAGACACCGCCGTTGGCACCCGCGGCGTACACGTGGTCGGCGTTGTCCGCGGCCAGGCCGGTGACCCGGCCGGTCACGTAGCCCGCACCGCCACTGGAGTTGGAGTACCAGTCGCGGTAGCGCTTGTCGTCGGCGTTGTACGGCACGCGGGTGACCTCGTGCCAGGTGCCGGAGCTGTGCGCCATCGCGCCGAGCTGGCTGAAGGCGTTGCCGTACGCACCCGGGCTGACCACGCCGGGCGCGGTCCGCGCCTCCTCGAACTGCTCGGCGATCGTGGCCGCCTCCTTCGACTCCTTCTGCATCTCCGACGGGTTGCCGCCGGCAATCATCAGGGCCTTCTCCATCACCGCCGCGTTGTAATGGCGGTCGGCCCACTGGTGCTTGAGCCACTCTTCCTTGAGCTCGTAGCGGCCGGCGTAGCCTCCGATAGCCGCCGCGACGAGGCTGGTCCCGAGAACGCCTGCCACGATCTTGTGGCCGCGTTTCTTCAGCGGAACACGCATAACATCTCCAGACGTGGATTACGCGGTGCGACGGGGCGGAAACCGTCACTCCCGCGGGCTGTGAGCGCCGTCGGGACGATACGCCTGGTATTCGGCGTGCCGGAAGTGATCAATGCGAATCGTAACCGTCACCCTCCGCAACCACGGCGGCCACGAGAAGCCAACCGGTAACAGATCCGGCTCGGACGGGTCGGAGTCAGTGCGGGGAACCCGCTGTAGCGCTAGGTTTCCCTGCATGAGCGATACGTCTGCCGCTGACGGTCTCGTCGTACTCAAGGACGTCAACAAGCACTTCGGTGACCTGCACGTCCTGAAGGACATCAATCTCAGCATCGGCGAGGGCGAGGTCGTCGTGGTCATCGGGCCCTCCGGCTCCGGCAAGTCGACGCTGTGCCGCGCGATCAACCGGCTCGAGCCGATCGACTCCGGCACCATCACGCTGGACGGCAAGCCCCTGCCCGAGGAGGGCAAGCAGCTGGCCCGGCTGCGCGCGGACGTCGGCATGGTCTTCCAGTCGTTCAACCTGTTCGCGCACAAGACGATCCTGCAGAACGTCACCCTGGGTCCGCTCAGGGTCCGCGGCCAGTCGAAGGCCGAGGCGGAGAGGTCGGCCCGCGCACTGCTGGAGCGCGTCGGCGTCGCGAACCAGGCCGACAAGTACCCGGCGCAGCTGTCCGGCGGGCAGCAGCAGCGGGTCGCGATCGCCCGAGCACTCGCGATGAACCCGAAGGTGATGCTCTTCGACGAGCCGACCTCGGCGCTCGACCCGGAGATGATCAAGGAGGTCCTCGACGTCATGATCGACCTGGCCAGGCAGCAGATGACCATGGTCGTGGTCACCCATGAGATGGGCTTCGCGCGCAGCGCCGCCAACCGCGTCATCTTCATGGCCGACGGCCAGATCGTCGAAGAGGCCGCGCCGCAGAAATTCTTCACCGACCCGCAGACCAAGCGAGCCCAGGACTTCCTGTCGAAGATCCTCACCCACTGAGTCCCGCCCACCTCTCACATCTCACATCAGCTCCGAATCTCTGGACCGAAACCCTGGAGGGAACATGCGACAGCGGAAGATGGCCGTACTCGCGCTCACCCTGGTGGCTGCCGCCGGCCTCACCGCGTGTGGCGACGATGGCGGCGCGGGCGGCGGCGACAAGATCGTCATCGGTATCAAGTACGACCAGCCCGGCCTCGGCCTGAAGGAAGGCAGCAAGTACACCGGCTTCGACGTCGAGGTGGCCAAGTACGTCGCCAAGGAGCTCGGATACTCCGAGGACAACATCGAGTTCAAGGAGTCGCCGTCGGCCCAGCGCGAGGACCTGATCGCGAACGGCCAGGTGAAGCTGATCTTCGCGACGTACTCGATCACCGACAAGCGCAAGGCGAAGGTGTCGTTCGGCGGCCCGTACTTCGTCGCCGGCCAGGACCTGCTGGTCAAGTCCGACAACACCGACATCACCGGCCCCGAGGCGCTGAACGGCAAGAAGCTCTGCTCGGTGACCGGCTCGACCTCGGCGCAGAAGGTCAAGGACAACTTCGCCAAGCAGGTCCAGCTGCAGGAGTACGACACCTACTCCAAGTGCGTCGAGGCACTGGTCGGCGGCGCGATCGACGCGGTCACCACGGACAACGTGATCCTGGCCGGCTTCGCCGCCCAGCCCGCGAACCAGGGCAAGCTGAAGGTCGTCGGCAAGACCTTCTCCGAGGAGCGGTACGGCGTCGGCCTGAAGAAGGGCGACACCGAGCTGTGCGGCAAGGTGAACGACGCGATCAAGAAGATGATCGACTCCGGTGATTGGCAGAAGGCACTCGACGCGACGGTCGGTCCCTCGGGCTTCAAGCCGGACGCCACGAAGAACCCGCCGAAGCAGGACGCCTGCGCCTGACGGCAGTCATGGGAAGGGCGGCTCTCAGCGGCCGCCCTTCCCGGCTTCCGCTCCCCCGTCCCCCGCTGGAGCACGCCTGGAGCATGCATGGACACGATCTCTGAGCTGTTTTCCGACTTCGCCATATTCAGCGCCTTCAAGACCACCATCTACCTGACGTTGTTGTCGGCAGTGGGCGCGCTGCTGATCGGCACGGCCGTCGCGGTGATGCGGGTGTCCCCGGTCGCGGTACTGCGAACGATCGGCGCCGGCTACGTCAACATCGTGCGCAACACGCCGCTGACGCTCGTGATCGTGTTCTGCAACCTCGGCCTGTTCCTGCAGCTCGGCGTCGCGCTCGCCGACAAGCAGTCGAACACCTTCATCGTCGACAACAACTTCCGGCTCGCCGTGCTCGGGCTCTCGGTCTACCACGCGTCCTTCGTCGCCGAGGCACTCCGCAGCGGCGTCAACACGGTCCCGCTCGGTCAGGCGGAGGCCGCCCGCGCGATCGGCCTGCCGTTCGTCAAGACCCTGCGGTACGTCGTGCTGCCGCAGGCGTTCCGCGGTGCGATAGCGCCGCTCGGCAACGTGCTGATCGCACTCACCAAGAACTCGACCGTCGCCGCGGTCATCGGTGTCAGCGAGGCATCACTGCTGATGAAGGAGATGATGGAGGACCGGCCGGATGTCCTGTTCGTCGTGTTCGGCATCTTCGCGGTCGGCTTCGTCATCCTCACCCTGCCGGTCGGAATCCTGTTCACGGCGCTGTCCAAGCGACTGGTGGTGAAGCGATGAGCCTGGTCCTGTTCGACGCACCGGGTCCGCGCGCCCGCCGGACCTACGCCGCCGTCGGCGTCGCGAGCATCGTCGCGCTGCTGCTCGTCCTTTGGTTCGTGCTGGGGAAGCTCGACGACAAGGGCCAGCTGACCGCCGCGAAATGGAAGCCGTTCCTCACCGGCGAGATCTGGACCGCCTACCTGATCCCCGGCCTGACCGGCACTCTCACCGCCGCCGCCATCTCCATCGTCCTCGCGTTGACGGTCGGCATCCTGCTCGGCGTCGGCCGGCTGTCCACGGCCACGTGGATTCGATGGCCGTCCAGTGTCGTGGTCGAGTTCTTCCGCGCCGTGCCGGTGCTGATGATGATGCTGTTCTCGTACGCGCTGTACGGCCACTACGAGGTCTTCCCGTCCGACCGGCTCGCACTGGCGGGTGTGATCACCGGGCTGATGTTCTACAACGGCTCGGTGGTTGCCGAGCTGGTCCGGTCCGGCGTGCACTCGCTGCCGAAGGGGCAGACCGAGGCCGCCCTGGCGATCGGGCTGAGCCGGCCCAAGGCGATGCGGCTGATCCTGTTGCCACAGGCGATCACCGCGATGCTGCCCGCCATCGTCAGCCAGCTCGTCGTGGTGCTGAAGGACTCCGCACTGGGCTACCTCATCACCTACGGGGAGCTGCTGCGCAAGGCGGAGCAGATCGGGAACTTCAAGGCTAACCTGATCCCGTCCTTCATCGTCGTCGCGGCCCTGTTCATCACGATCAACTGGCTGCTGTCCGTAGCGGCCCACAAGGTCGAGCAGCGAACCCGGCGGCGCGGTCACGCCGCCGGCGGCCCGATCGCCGCCGACGCGGTCGACCAGGCCGCCTTGGCGGCCACAGCCGCCCAGGCGGACCAGACCGGATCCACGCCGGTCTGACCGCCGCTGCTCAGCCGAGCCAGTGGCGGACGTCGAACACGCACAGTTGTTCGCGGTCGCCGTCGGGCAGGTCGAGCAGACAGCCGGTGTCGGTGAAGCCGGCCTTCTCGAGGGCGCGGATCGAGCGGGTGTTGGCGGGGTCGGGGCTGGCGACGACGCGCGGCACGTCCGGGTGCGCGACCAGCACGACGTGCCGGATGAACTGCCAGATCATCTGCGGGCCGAGCCCGCCGCCGGCCAGCTCCGGCTCGCCGATCAGGTAGTCGATCGCGACCGCCTCGTCGTCGCCGACGGCGTCGCGGTACTCCTCCACGTCGCGGACCCGGTAGTACTGCAGGTACCCGGCCGGCCGCCCGTCCACCTCCAGCACGTGCATACGGACCGGAGCGCCGCCGTCGATACGGGCGCCGTACCGGCGCCGCGCCTCATCCACGTCCGCCACCCGATCCGGGAACCACGGCGTGACGTGGTCGCGGGAGCGCCACTCGACCAGGCGCGGCAGGTCGTCGTACGTCATCGGGCGGAAGCCGATCCGCCGCGCCCGCCGCCGGACCGCCGGCCCGAAGCTGTGCTCGGCGACCCAGGACGGCAGCACCCGGGCGGCCGCCTCGTCCGCCGGCACCCACTCGTACCGGTCGTGCTCGGGGTCGACGAGGTCGACCGGCGTTCCCGCGGGAACGTCCGCGACGAACACCGCCCAGGTCCCCGCGCCGTCCCATGGCTGCCGCCGGCTCAGGTCGACCGGGAGCAGCTCGACGCCCGTGATCCCGGCTTCCTCGGCCAGCTCGCGCAGCGCGGCCGGGTAGACCACCTCGCCCGGCTGCCGGGCGCCGGCCGGCGCGGTCCAGGCCCAGTCGCCGTCGTGGTCGGGACCTTCGTGGGCGCGGTGCAGCAGCAGGTACTCGAAGGTGTCACCGGCCGGACGCCGGACGACGACCGTGCTGCCCCGCGGGTCTTCGGCAGCCACCTCCAAGCCGTCCCAGGTCTTCTCCGGTTCGCTGGTCTCGTCGGTCGCCGTCACCGGAGCGAATCTACTTGGCCACCTCGGTCGCGCGGGACTCGCGCACCACGGTCACGCGGATCTGGCCGGGGTAGGTGAGCTCCTCCTCGACCTGCTTGGCGATGTCGCGGGCCATCACCTGGGCGGCGATGTCGTCGACGACGTCCGGGAGGACCATCACGCGGATCTCGCGGCCGGCTTGCATCGCGAACACCTTCTCCACACCGTCGTGCTCGCGGGCGATCTCCTCCAGGCGCTCCAGCCGCTTCACGTACGCCTCCAGCGACTCTCGCCGGGCACCCGGGCGACCGCCGCTGACCGCGTCGGCGGCCTGGGTGAGGACGGCCTCGACGGTACGGACCTCGACCTCGTTGTGGTGCGCCTCGATGCAGTGCACGACGTCGTCGGGCTCGCCGTACTTGCGGGCCAGGTCGGCGCCGACGATCGCGTGGCTGCCCTCCATCTCGTGGGTGAGCGCCTTGCCGATGTCGTGCAGGAACGCGCCGCGCTTGCACAGCGGTACGTCGAGCCCGAGCTCGGCGGCCATCATGCCGGCGATGTGCGCGGACTCGACGAGGTGCTTGAGCACGTTCTGCCCGTACGACGTGCGGTAGCGCAGCTGCCCCATCGTCTTGACCAGCTCCGGGTGCAGGTCGGTGATGCCGACCTCGGCCATCGCGTCCTCGGCCGCCCGCAGGCACAGCTCGGCCACCTCGCCCTTGCTGCGCTCGTACATCTCCTCGATCCGGCTCGGGTGGATCCGCCCGTCCAGCACCAGGCTGTCGAGCGTCAGCCGCGCGGTCTCGCGCCGCACCGGGTCGAAGCAGGACAGCAGCACCGCCTCGGGGGTGTCGTCGATGATGAGGTTCACCCCGGTGGTTTGCTCGAACGACCGGATGTTGCGGCCCTCGCGGCCGATGATCCGGCCCTTCATGTCGTCGCTCGGCAGGTGTACGACGCTGACCACGGACTCGCTGGTCTGCTCCGAGGCCAGACGCTGTACCGCGCCGGTGATGATCTTGCGGGCCCGCGTCTCCCCCTCGTCCTGGGCCTCGCGCTCGATGTCGCGCACGATCGTGTGCGCGTGCCGCTTCGCCTCGGCCTCGATGCTCGCCACGACCTCGGCCTTGGCCTGCTCGGCGGTCAGGTTCGCGACCCGCTCGAGGATCCTGCGCCGCTCCTCCTCGAGGTCGCGGATCTCGGCCTTCTTCGTCTCGAGCACGGCGAGCTGCTCGGCGAGCTCGGCCTGCCGGGCCTCGAACTGGCGGGCCTGCTCGTCGAGCCGCTCCTCGCGCTCGGTGACCCGGTGCTCGCGGCGCTCCATCTCCAGCCGCTGCTCGCGCAGGTCCTCGCGGATCGACTGCGCCTCCGACTCCGCGGCCTGGCGGGTCTCCTCCGCCTTCGACCGCAGCTCGGCGGCCCGCAGCTCGACCGCCTCGGCCTTGGACCGGATCGCCTCGGCCTCGGCCTCGGCCTGCCGCCGCAGCGCCTCGAACGACGCGGCCGTCTCGGCACTCCGGCGATGGGACAGCGTCAGCCCGATCCAGGCCAGCAGACCAGCGATGAGAAGCCCGATCACGACCAAGACCACAGTGGTGGCGTCTGGCATCGGCCTCTCCCCTCTTCGGGCCGGCCCGTGGGGGCGCGACGTTGTCTGCCGTCGAAGGGAGCGCCACACAGCAAAGGCGGGTATTACGAGCCTGCACCACCCTGGTCGCGGTGGTGCGGATATGCCTTCGGCCGGTCCCGCACGGAGTGCGCCGGGACCGCCTGACTATGTCCTTCTCGTGAGTGCTCCGTGGAGCGTCGTTATGGTCCGTCGCACACCGGCCCGGAGGGCCGGGTCTGTGTTCAGATCACGAGCGGTCGCGGACCGCTCGCCGTTTGCTATGTACGCCGCCTTCCGGCGGGGTGATCCCTTCCTGAATCCGAGGCTAAGCGCGGGTATCCACAGGGTCAAGGCAGCGTACGGCGAGCCGGACGACCCGTTCTCCGGTCGGTTTCCGGCGCTCGGCCAGTGTCTCGGCCAATGTCTACTGGGTTCGGGTGGCCGAAGTCGTACATCGCCAGCGGTGTGGCACACCGCCAGCGATGTACGACGAGCGGGATCGGATCCCTTGGACAGTCAGCCGCGGCCGGTACTCCTCGAACGACAGCAGCAGGTCATCGGACTCGAGCACCCGTCGATCCTACGAACCGGGCTCGTCGTCCTCCGCGACGTCCGTCGGGAGCTCCTCCTCGCTGGCGTCCAGCTCCTCGCGGACGACCGTCATCGCAAGGCCGGCCGGGTAGCCCTTGCGGGCCAGCATGCCGAGCAGCCGGCGCATCGCGGCCTGCCGGTCCAGCGACCGGGTCGACGCGAGCTTGCGCCGGACCAGCATCCGCGCGGTCTCGGCCTCCTGGCCCGGATCGAGCTCGTCCAGCGCGTCGCGGACCAGCTCGTCGTCCACGCCGCGGTGCCGCAGCTCGTGCGCGAGCGCGCGCCGGGCCAGCCCGCGGGCGTGGTGCCGGGACTCGACCCAGGCCGAGGCGAACGCGGCGTCGTCGATCAGCCCGACCTCGCCGAACCGGTCCAGCACGCGGTCCGCGACCTCGTCCGGCACCCCGCGCTCGGCGAGCGTGCCGGCCAGCTCGGCCCGGGTCCGCGGCTGCCCGGTCAGCTTGTTCAGCAGGATCGTGCGGGCCGCGGACTCGGGGTCGGCCGTCGCGTCGAGCTCCGGGTCCACCGGCCGGTCCGGGCGGTCGGGCCCGAACCGGCGACGCCGGCGCGAACCCGACCGCACCGGCCGCGCCGGCGGCTGGAACTCGGCGGATGGCTGGAACTCAGCGGGTGGCTGGGAGTCAGCGGGTGGCTGGGAGTCAGAAGTCGTCATTGTCCGCTGCGTCGGCGACCG
>WNGB01018393.1_pt1 | contig 13456 bp, 16 predicted proteins | sample 5400681 | NCBI WGS metagenome assembly WNGB01 (sample SAMN13153367, study PRJNA577476) | soil metagenome | isolation source: 115 cm soil or saprolite under grassland replicate 2 | place: USA:California | collected 2016-06-15 | reverse complement strand
GACGGAATTCCAGGCCGCCCCCCCGCCGAGGGAGATGCCCCACGCGCCGATCTGCGTGTCGCTGACGTCCGGCAGCCCGGCGAACCACTGCAGCTCGCTGCGCACGTCCGCAACCTCGCGCGGCCCGTCGAGCGAGACGTATCCCCCTGATGCACCGTGGCCGCGCGCGTCGGGCACGAACACGGCGTAGCCCTTCGCGACGTACGTGTCGGCGAGAGGCAGCAGGTCTTTGTGGCTGCCGCCGAGCCCATGGAACATCATCACGCCGGGCCAGCCCCCGGTCGGAGGACTGCCGGCCGGCTCGAGCAGGGACGCGAAGATGTGCACGCCGTCGTCCATGGCGAGCGAGACTTCCGTGGCTCGCGCGAGGGACGGTGCAGCGAGCGTCGCCACGACCGCACAGAGGATGACGACGAGCCGTCGCACGGCTTCAAGCCTACTCCGGAGATAGCATCGCCGAGCATGGATTCGCGGCCCGTGGGCGTGTTCGACTCCGGCGTGGGCGGCCTCACCGTCCTGCACGAGTGTCTCGTGACGATGCCGCACGAGGACTTCGTCTACCTTGGCGACCACGCGCGCCTTCCGTACGGCCCGCGCCCGCTCGAGGAGGTTTGTCGCTTCGCCCGGGAGATCGGCGCCTACCTGCAGGAGCAGGGCGTGAAGCTCGTCGTCAACGCCTGCAACACCGCGACGTCCGCCGCGCTGCCGCAGCTGCAGGAGGAGCTCAGCGTCCCCGTGGTCGGCGTGATCACGCCGGAGGCGCACGCGGCCGTGCAGGCGACGCGGAACCGGCGCATCGGACTGCTCGCCACCGAGGGCACGGTCGAGGCCGGACGCTATCGCGAGCTCGTGCACGCGCTCGACGCCGGCGTCGAGTTCCTCCAGGTCGCGTGTCCGCGCCTCGTGCCTTTGATCGAGAGCGACGATCCGTTCGCCGGCGAGACGACCGAGGCGGTGCGCGAGTACGCGGCGCCGCTGAAGGACGCGGGCGTCGACACGGTCATCCTCGGCTGTACGCATTACCCGCTGATCCGCCCGATCTTCCAACGCGTCTTCGGGCGTGACGTGACGCTCGTGTTCTCCGCCGAGGAGACCGCCCACGAGGTCGCGCAGACGCTGGCACGGAAGGGGTACGAGAACGAAGCTGCGCGCGAGGGCACGTACCGCTTCCTGACTACGGGGGATCCGGAGGCGTTCCGCGAGATGGGCGTGCGCTTCCTGCAGCTGCCGATCGCGGACGTCGAGCACGTCGAGCTCGCTGCACTGGCGGCAACGGCATGAGGAATGACGGCCGTCGCCCCGACGAGCTCCGGCCGCTCGAGCTCTTGCCGGACTACCTCGAGCAGCCGCACGGCTCCGTCCTCTTCTCGCAAGGCAAGACCAAGGTGCTTTGCACGGCCTCGGTTCAGGAAGGCGTGCCGCGCTGGCTGTACGGCAAGGGCCGCGGCTGGCTGACGGCGGAGTACTCGCTGCTGCCTGCGTCGACAGGCGACCGCACGGAGCGCGAGGCATCCCGCGGGAGGCAGGGCGGACGCACGGTCGAGATCCAGCGGCTGATCGGGCGCTCGGTGCGGGCGGTGACCGACTTCGAGGCGCTCGGGGAGCGGACGCTGTGGGTGGACTGCGACGTCCTGCAGGCTGACGGCGGTACTCGTTGCGCGGCGATCTCCGGCGCCTACGTTGCTGCGCGGCGCGCACTCGACCGCTTCGGCCTGTCAAAGGCGCTGACAGGCTCCGTGGCGGCGGTGTCGGTCGGGATCGTCGGCGGCACGCCCTTGCTCGACCTCGACTATTCGGAGGACTCGACCGCCGAGGTCGACATGAACGTCGTCATGACCGGCGACGGCGCTCTCGTCGAGGTGCAGGCAACGGCGGAGAAGACGCCGTTCAGCCGCGCCGGTCTAGACGACATGCTCGAGCTCGCCGCAGCCGGAATCGAGGAGCTCGCCGCCGCCCAGGAAGAAGCCGTTGCTGCAGCTCGCGTCTAGCAGTCTCCCGACCCTCAACTGGGACGAGTTGCTGCTGCGGCTTGCGCTCGCGGCCGTGCTCGGCGGGCTGATCGGCATCGAGCGCGAGCTGCGCGAGCGCGAAGCCGGCTTGCGCACCCATCTGCTCGTCGCGCTCGGCTCAGCGCTCTTCACGATCGTCGGCGCGTACGGCTTTCACGCCTTCCTCGAGTCCGGGCAGTCCGTCGTGCGCGCCGATCCGACTCGTATCGCCGCACAGATCGTGACCGGCATCGGCTTCCTCGGTGCCGGCGCGATCATTCGCCAGGGACTGTCCGTGCGCGGCCTGACGACCGCGGCGACGCTCTGGGTTGTGGCGGCCGTCGGACTGGCGGCCGGCGCGGGCTACTACAGCGCGGCGACGATCACGACCGCGGTGGTCCTCGTGGCGCTCTGGCCGTTACGCATCATCGCGTACCGGATCCTGCGTCGCTACCGGCCCGACGACGGGCGACTGCTCGTCGAGCTGCCCGCCGGGCAGCCGTTGGGCGAGGTGATCGACGAGATCGAGCACGTGGGCGCCCGCATCGACTCGATCGACGTCAGCCAGGAGGGCGACCGCCGCCGGCTCGAGCTCGGCCTCGCCTTGCCACGCGGCGTCGCAGCACCGCGCGTCGTCGCACAGATCGCCGACGTGGCCAACGTCGCCGACGTCCGCTGGGCGGAGTGAAGGCCCAGCTCGCCTCGCGCAACGCGAACAAGGCGCGCGAGCTGGAACGGCTGCTGCCGGGTTGGGAGGTCGGCGTGCTCGACGCCGACGGCTATCCGCCCGAGACGGGGGACACCTACTACGACAACGCGCTCACCAAGGCGCAGTTCGGACGCCTCGTCGCCTCCCCGGACGTCTGGGTGCTGGGAGAGGACTCCGGCATCGAGGTAGCCGGCCTCGGCGGTGGCCCCGGCGTTCGGTCGTCGCGCAGCGCTGCGGGCGACGAGGTCGGCTGGATGCTCCACGAGCTGCAGGGCATCGACGGAGACGGCAGACGAGCCCGCTACGTGTGCGAGCTCGTCGCGCTCGGCCCGAACGGCGAGGAGCTCCGCGGCACAGGCACCCTCGCAGGACACATTGCCACCGAACCGGCCGGCGACGAGGGCTTCGGCTTCGACCCCGTCTTCATCCCGGAAGGCGAGGAGCGGACGGTCGCGCAACTGGGCAACGACTGGAAAGCGTCCCATTCGCACCGCGCCGTGGCGGCCCGTGCTCTTCTCGCGTCATTCGGGAGATGACGCTCGCCAATCCTCGCGACCAGAGCCGGAGCGTTGTGCGAGCGAAGCGGCACTACGAGGAGGCGAACTGATGCGACGCGGCGAACCCAACTTCGCGCGAAAGCGGAGCCTTCGCGCGACGGTTACGCCAGGCCGGGTAACTCTTCGACGATCTGTTGTTCTCGGCGGCGGGAGCGCCACCAGTTCAGCTCCGCGCCGAAGACGATCACGTTCGACATCACGTAGAGCCAGACGAGCAGGATCGCCGGCGCACCGAAAGCGCGTAGGGCGGGGTTCAGGTCCGCATAGCGCTGGTAGAGCGGCAGGATCTGGAACGTTCCCTCCAGGAAGATGGCGGCGAGGATCGATCCAGGCAGCACCTCTCTCACCGTGAGGTCCTCGTTCGTGAGCACGTAGTAGCAGGAGACGAGAAAGACGAACACGCCGAACAGTGAGACGGCGATCGAGACCGTGTACGCGGTCACCCAGTTGGAGACGAACCCAGGTGCGTACTCCTTCAGCGCCGAGACGCCGAGCGACCCGACCAGCAGCGCGACGAAGAGCGTCACGAGCGAGCCGACCATCAGCACCGTCGCGAGCCCCTTTCCGTGCAGGAACGAGCGGTTCGGCCGCCCGTAGACGATGTTGAAGGCCGACTCGAGCACGCTGAACAGCGAGAGCGACGTCCAGAGCAGCGCTGCGCCGCCGACGATTCCCAAGGCGGCCGCGTTGTCCTGAACGGTGTGGACGAGGTCGATGATCCGGTCGATCGGCGTGCCGGGCAGCGTGTGCTTGATCTCCTTGACCAGGAACGACGACTCGTCGGCGCGGCCCGTCAGGCCGAGCAGTGCCAGCGAGATGAACGTCAGCGGCACGAACGACAGCAGCGCGAAGTAGGCGATCATCGCGGCCAGATGCGTTCCCCGGTCGGCGAAGAACTTGCGCCAGAGATCCCGTCTGCGCACCCGCATCGCGCCGGAGCCTAGACTGACGGCCGATGGATGCCCAGCAGGCCCTCGCCGACCTGACCGAGATCTCCTCGCAGATCCGGGCCGCGGTCGTCTTCGACGACAGCGGCAAGGTTGCGGGCTCGACGGTCTCCGACGGTGACGCGTTCGCGAGGGCCGCAGCCGACCTGCTGGCCGCCGCCGAGGAGATCAAGACGGGGGACTCGCGGCTGACCCAGCTGGAGGTCGCGACGGGCGACGGCAGCCTCTTCATAGTCCGCGAGGGCAAGGCGACGATCGCCGCGACGACCGGCGCCGATCCGACGGTGGGCCTCGTCTTCTACGACCTCAAATCGGCGTTGCGCAGCGTCAAGCCGACGCGTGCGCCCGCGCGCAAACGCGCGACCACGACCGCCGCCGCGAAGAAGAAAGCTCCGGCGAAGAAGCCTGCGCCCCGAAAGAAGAAGCCCGATGCGTCGTAGCGCTGCCGCCATCCTCGGCGTCCTCGGTGGGATGCTCGCGGGCGCGGCCTTCATCCGCCGCCAGACGGCCCACCGCGAGCGCGCCGACCTCTACTTCGAGGACGGCTCGATGCTGTCGCTGACGAACGGCTCGCCAGGGGCGGAGCGGCTGCTGCCGCTCGCGCGGCAGATCATCGGTCAAGCTCGAACTGGGTGACCGACGCCGAGCTGAAGCTCGCCCTGCGCGAGGCGGCGTACCTCGAGGGCGACTTCGTCCTCCGTTCCGGGAAGCGCTCGGCCTACTACCTCGACAAGTACCGCTTCGAGACCCGCCCGGACCTGCTGGCGCCGCTGGGAGAGCGCATCGCGAGCGCGGTCGCCGAGTTCGAGCCAGAGGCCGTGCGGCTGGCCGGGCCGGAGCTCGGCGCGGTCGCGCTGGCGACGGCCGGCTCGCTTGCCTCCGGGCTGCCGTTCCTGATCGTGCGCAAGGCCGCGAAGGACTACGGGACGTCGAAACGGCTCGAGGGCGTCTATGACGAAGGGGACTGCGTCTGCCTGGTCGAGGACGTCGTGACGTCGGGAGGCGCCCTGCTGGAGGCCGTCGAAGCGCTACGCGAGGCCGGTTTGACCGTGCGGACGGCGATCTGCGTGGTCGACCGCGAGGAGGGCGGCGCAGATGCGCTGGCACGCCATGCAGTCCGGCTTCGGCCGATTTTCCGTGCTAGCGAGATCCTCGAAACGGCAAAAACACCCGCAAAACCGCATGGTTGAGCCAGTCCGGCTTGACTGTTAGGGTCTTTGCCCGTGGTTTGAACCGTCGACAGGAGGAGCGGGACTTGACGAAACAGGAGTTCGTTAACGAGGTCGCCAACAAGTCGGGCCTCTCCAGCCGGGACGCGGCGAGGGCCGTTGACGCCTTCCTCGAGTCAATCACCGAGACACTGCGGGGCCGCGGCGAGGTCGCATTCACCGGGTTCGGCAAGTTCACCACCCAGCATCGCGCCGAGCGGCAGGGCGTGAATCCGCGGAATCCGTCGCAGAAGGTGACGATCCCGGCCGCCACGGTGCCGAAGTTCACGGCAGGGAGCCAGCTCAAGGCAGCCGTCAAGGGCGGCTAGCGGAACCTCTGCTCGAGATGTGAGGGCCGCGCATCGCGCGGCCCTCGCTGTCTCCACGGCGCCGCTTGCGGCGCCGTTTGAGAAGGAGGGCGGGCTTTGCCCGCCCTCCGTTAAACCCGCAGACGATGTGCCCCGGCACTTTGTCTCAGCCCCCACGCCGTCTTTGCACGTCTTTAGTCTGAGGAACGTGGCGACCGTCGCGACGACGCACTTCGCCGACCGGCTGGCCGAGGCCGTCGAGCACAAGCGCTCGCAGCTGGTCGTCGGGCTGGATCCGCGACCGGATCTCCTGCCCGTGGAGCTGAAGGGCGAGGCGCATCTCGGCCGCGCCGAGGCTGCGGACGCCTGCGCACGGTTCTGCCGCGGGCTCGTCGACGCTGTCGCGCCGTATGTCGTCGGCGTGAAGCCGCAGGTCGCCTTCTTCGAGGCGCTAGGGTCGGACGGCGCGCGTGCGCTCGAGGACGTCTGTGCGTATTCACGCGCGGCCGGCCTGCAGGTGATCGCGGACGCAAAACGCGGCGACATCGGGTCGACGGCGCGCGCCTACGCGACCGCCTTCCTCGAGCGGACGAACGGGCGCGAGCCGCTGGCCGACGCGGTGACCGTGAATCCCTATCTCGGCCGCGACTCGGTCGACCCGTTCCTTGCCGCCTGCAGGCGCGAGGGCGCGGGTCTGTTCTGTGTGATCAAGACCTCGAACGCAGGCGGCGCGGAGGTGCAGGATCTCGTCCTCTCCGACGGCCGTCACGTCTGGCACCAGGTCGCGGAGCTGGTGGCCGAGTGGGGGGCGGATCTCATCGGCGAGCACGGGCTCTCCTCGGTGGGCGCCGTGATCGGCGCGACGCACCCGCGGGCGGTCGGTGAGGCTCGCCGGCTGCTGCCTCGCTCGATCCTCCTCCTGCCCGGTGTCGGGGCCCAGGGGGCGACGCCCGCGGATGTCGCGCGGGCCTTCACGAGCGGGCCTGCGAGCGCCCTCGTCAACGTTGCGCGGAACGTGATCTACGCCTTCCGCGTGTCAGGGATGGACTGGCGCACGGCCGCCGCCGCGGAGGCGTCGAAATACGCCCGCGAGGTGTGGTCCGTCTCCGGCTGGTGATCAAACAGCCGTGGATCCCGGACGGCGCCGCGAGCTGACGCGCTTCGGCGCTCCTGCCGCCTTCCTCCTGGCGGTCACGGTCGCGGTGCTCCTCGTCAAGGCGGGGCTGGACTCCTCCAAGTCTCAGCCGGACACGGTCGCGACGCCCACGACGACCGCGGCAGCCACGGCCCAGACGACGACGACAAAGCTCGTCCTGACCGGAACCGCCGCCGCCACGACGACCGCGCCGGACGCGCAGTACTACGAGGTCCAGAGCGGCGACACGCTTGGAGCGATCGCCGACAAGTACGGCACGACGGTCGACCAGTTGCTGACTTTGAATCCAGGCGTCGACCCGGCCGCGCTTCATCCCGGTGACCGGATCAGAGTCGGCTAGCCTTGCCGCTCGTGAAGGTCCGCGTGCTCGGCGTCGCAGCTGCGGCGCTCGTCTTCGCAACTCCCGCACACGCCGGCGCCCCTGCCGTTTCCGCGCGCGCGTATCTCGTCGTAAATCCGGCGACGGGTGAGGTGCTCGCGCAGCATCGCGCGTGGGCCCGCGTTCCGATCGCGAGCATCACGAAGCTGATGACGGTGCTCGTCGCGCTCGATCAGGCGCAGTGGGACGACGTCGTGCGCGTCCGCGCCGACGCTGCTCAGGTCGGCGAGTCGACGGTGAACCTGCGCGCGGGAGAGCGCATCACGGTCGGCGACCTGGTCAAGGCGGCTCTGATCCAGAGTGCGAACGACGCCGCAGATGCGCTCGCGGAGTACGTCGGCCACGGAGACACGGACGCATTCGTCAAGCTGATGAACATGAAGGCTGCGGCCCTCGGCCTCGAACGCACGCACTTCACGCGCGCTGACGGGCTCGACGCGCGCGGCCACTACTCCACGGCGCTCGACGTGACCCGGCTGGCGGAAGCGGCGATGCGCCTGCCGCGGGTCCGCGCGGTCGTGCGTCTGCGGACGGACTCGATCTCGGGCGGACGCAGACTGCACACCTGGAACGACTTGCTCGGCGTCTTCCGCGGGCTCTACGGCGTGAAGACCGGGCACACGGCCGAAGCCGGCTGGTGCGAGGTCGCAGCCGTGCGGCGCAACGGTGTCACGCTCTATACGACCGTGCTCGGCAGCCCGACCCGTTCTCAGCGAAACACCGATCTCGCTTCGCTCCTGCGGTGGGGGATCACCCGCTACCAGCCCGTCTGGCTCGTGCAGCCGCACCGCGTGTATCTGAACGCGGCGGTCGGGTATGGGAAGGACGACGTGCCGATCGTTGCGGCAAGTGGAGTGGCTCGGTCCGTGCGGGTCGACAGGCGGCTCGTCGAGCGAGTCGTCGCTCCGGCTGCGCTGTCTCTGCCCGTCACGCAGGGCACTCGAGTCGGCGAGGTGCGTGTCTACTCCGGGAAGCGGCTTGTCGCCCGGCGTCCGCTGGTTGCCGGGCGATCCGTCTCGCGGCCCGGACTGGGCGGTCGCGTCGGCTTCTACGCGGGACGGACGTTCAAGCACATCGGGAGCTGGTTCACGTGATCGTGACCGTCACGCTCAATGCGGCGATCGACCGCACGCTCACCGTCCCGAACTTCCAGCTCGGCCAGCGGCATCGCGCGAGCCAGGGGCTGACGCTCGCCGGCGGGAAGGGCATCAACGTTGCGCGGGCGCTGAAGCGGCTCGACATCCCGGTCGTCGCCACGGGCCTCGCCGGCGGCCGCACCGGCACGCGGATCGTCGAGGAGCTGACGTCAGAGGCGATCCTCAACGACTTCGTGCGCATCGCCGACGAGTCGCGCACGTCCACAGCGGTAGTCGACCCGACGACGGCGACGTACACGGAGATCAACGAGTGGGGCCCGCACGTGGAGCCCGAGGAGCTGGCGATCCTGCTGGAGAAGATCAGCTACCTCGCGCGCGGGGCGGACATGGTCGTCTTCTCGGGCACGCTGCCGCGCGGCGTCGACGACGCGTTCTACGCAGGCGCGATCCGCGACCTGAACCGCAGGCACGTGCGCGCGGCGCTCGACTGCGAGGGGATGCCGCTGCGGCTCGGCGTCGAGGCGGAGCCGTTTCTCGTCACGCCGAACCAGCGCGAAGCGGAAGGGCTCGTCGGTCAGGAGTTTGGCGACGACGAGGACTAGGTTCCGCGCGATCGCGCCGCAGGTCGAGCCGGTGTCCGCGGTCGGGTCAGGCGACGTCTTGCTCGCTGCCTTCCTCGCAGCGCGGGGCGCCGAGCGCCCGCTCGACGAAGCGTTGCGCGCGGCCGTCGCCGCGGGGGCTGCCTCGACATTGGAGGTCGGTGCCGGCCGGTTCGAGCCGCGCGAGGCCTCGCGCCTCCAGAGCTCCGTCGACGTGCGCGAGCTCGAGCCCGTCACGAGCTGAGCCGTCGGAACCCGCTGGTACCCTTGGCGGATGGAGGGCCTGAATCTCGATCAGGCGCAGTTGGAGCGGCTCGTCGAGCTCGACCGCAAGTTCGCACGCGAGGGGTTGACGTTCGACGACGTGCTGCTCGTGCCCGCCGAGTCGCGCGTCCTCCCGAACGACGTGTCGACCGCGACGCAGCTGACGCGCGGCATCCACATCGAGATCCCGATCGTCTCGGCCGCGATGGACACCGTGACCGAGGCGCGGCTTGCGATCGCCCTGGCGCGGGAAGGCGGGATCGGCATTCTCCACCGCAACCTGTCGATCGATGCGCAGGTGGCGGAGGTCGACAAGGTCAAGCGGTCGGAGTCGGGGATGATCGTCGAGCCGGTCACGCTGCCACCCGACGCGCTCGTCTCGGACGCGCTGGAGCTGATGGCGACGTACCACATCTCCGGCGTGCCGATCACCGACGAGGCGAGCCGGCTCGTCGGGATCCTGACCAACCGTGACCTGCGCTTCGCTCCCGACACGTCGCAGCCGGTATCGACGCTGATGACGTCGCGTGACCTCGTCACTGCACCGGTCGGCACCACGCTCGCCGAAGCGGAGACGATCCTCCACCGGCACAAGATCGAGAAGCTGCCGGTCGTGGACGACGGGGGCCGGCTGCGCGGTCTCATCACCGTCAAGGACATTCAGAAGCGGATCGAGTTCCCCAAGGCGACGAAGGATCCGCAAGGGCGGTTGCGCGTCGGCGCCGCCGTCGGTGTCGGGCCGGACGCGTGGGAGCGCGCCGGTGCGCTCGTCGACGCAGGTGTCGACGTGCTCGTCGTCGACACGGCGCACGGACACTCCGCCGCGGTGCCGGAAATGGTCCGGCGCGTGAAGTCCGAGTGGGACGTCGAGGTGATCGCCGGCAACGTCGCGACGTCGGAGGCGACGGAGTCGCTAGTCGATGCAGGTGCCGACGCAGTGAAGGTGGGAGTAGGACCGGGCTGCTTCGCTGCCGGCACGCGGATTCTCATGGCCGATTCGACGTATAAGAACATTGAGGACGTCACTCCCGGCGATCGTGTCATCAACATGCACGGCGAATCGGTCACGGTGAGAAAAGCCTGGTGTACGGGTGTCAGGGAGGTCATGGCGGTCAGACACGTCGCAGCCCCGACAGAGACTCTTGCAACGCCGGACCATCACTTCTGGGTCGGAGATCTCAGCACCCTCTCGGAGGTGTCTCTCGGGTCTCGCGGATACGCCCACGCCCTCGAGCGTCGTGTCCGAGGGAAGGCCACGAAGTTCGGGTGGCGAGCCCTCGAGGAGCTGGACAGAGACGTTCTCCTTATGCCGCGCTCCATCGCGTTTGAACTCCCCGACAGCTTCGAGATCGACCTCCACGAGTTTGCGGTTCGCAAGGAGAAACAGCTGGCGCGGTACGAGAAGAGGATCCGTCCCTCGTATTACCTCGGCTACGTATTCGGGACGTTCCTCGGGGACGGTCACACAAGGCTCGTGAAGAGCCGCAACTCGGAGGCTGGTTCGGTCGGATGGACATTCGGACCAAACGAGCGCGAGACCGCGCGTAAGCTCGCGGATTGCATCGAAATAGCAACCGGCGTCCGTCCGAGGGTCAAGGAAGACAGGGTCATCCACGTCGACCTTTGGTCGCTCCAGTGGGCGCGTGTGTTCTGGGAGTTCGGAAAGCGCGATCAAAAGCATCTGCCAACGAAATACCGATGTCAGGATCCTCTCTATCTGAGAGGACTGTACGACGGTTTGATAGACAGCGATGGATACGTCGACAAAGGCCGACGCGCGTGCTTCCACAATACGTCGCGCGAGCTGAGCGAGCTCTTCGGCGTTCTTTCCTTCTTGCTCTGCGGAGGCTTTCCGAACGTCACCGCTGGTACGCCATCGGCCGGTGGTCTGAAAGGCACGAGTGACGCTCGCTGTCGGCCGTCGTATCGCGCGCGTCTTAACCGTCGCCCTGAGTGGCGACGAACTCGCGCATACCACATCGTCAAGAAGCTCGAAACGCGTCGCATCGACGAGGCAGTTCCTGTGTACGACCTCGAAGTGGACTGCCCAACGCACAGCTTCATCGCGAACAACGCGATCGTGCACAACTCGATCTGCACGACGCGCGTCGTCGCCGGAGTCGGGGTGCCTCAGATCACAGCGATCTACGAGTGCGCACGAGTCGCGACCGTCCCGATCATCGCGGACGGCGGGATGACGTCGTCCGGCGACATCGCGAAGGCGATCGCGGCCGGCGCCGACTCCGTCATGGCGGGCTCGCTGCTGGCGGGAACGGACGAAAGCCCCGGAGAGGTCGTCCTCCACCAGGGCGAACGGTTCAAGGAGTACCGCGGGATGGGCTCGCTCGGCGCGATGCGCGCCCGCGGCTCGTCGCGCGACCGCTACTTCCAGGGGGACGTCGAGGACGTCGAGAAGCTCGTCCCGGAGGGGATCGAGGGGCGCGTTCCGTACAAGGGCCCGCTTGCGGGCATCCTGCATCAGCTCGTCGGCGGTCTGCGCCAGGCGATGGGGTACTGCGGTGCGGCGACCATCGAGGAGATGAAGCGCGCGCAGTTCACGCGCATCACCGCGGCGGGGTTGCGCGAGAGCCATCCACACGACGTGACGATCACGAAGGAGGCGCCGAACTATCGGCGCTGAGATCCTGCCGCTGCCGGACAGGGCGCCCGAGGAGCGCCCGGTGCTGGTGGTTGACTTCGGGGGACAGTACGCGCAGCTGATCGCACGGCGTGTCCGCGAGGCGCGCGTTTATTCGGAGCTCGTGCCGCACACGATCACGGCGCAGCAAGTGCTCGCGCGGAAGCCGCATGCGTTGATCCTGTCGGGTGGTCCCGCGTCGGTGTATGCAGAGGGTGCACCGCGCATCGATCCCGACGTGTTGACGCTCGGGGTGCCGACTCTCGGGATCTGTTACGGCGCGCAGCTGATGGCACTGGAGCTGGGGGGCCGTGTAGAGCGCACGGACGCATCCGAGTTCGGCAAGACCGGGCTGACCGCGGTGGAGTCGGAGCTGTTCGCCGGCCTGCCGGAGGAACAGAAGGTGTGGATGTCACACCGCGACACCGTCACGGCGCCGCCGGACGGTGCAAGCGTCGTCGCGGTCTCGGCGTCGACGCCTGTGGCGGCGTTCGAAGCGCCGGCTCGGGGGTTGTACGGCGTGCAGTTCCATCCCGAGGTCGTGCACACCCCGCACGGTCAGGAGGTGCTGAAGAATTTCCTCTTCAGGCTCGCGGGCGCGCCCCCTGCCTGGACCCCGGCGGCGGTGATCGAGGAGCAGGTCGACCGGATCCGTGGGGCGGTCGGGCGCGAGCGTGTGCTCTGCGCGTTGTCCGGCGGTGTGGACTCCGCAGTCGCGGCGTTGCTCGTGCATAAAGCGGTGGGCGACCAGCTCACGTGCGTGTTCGTCGACCACGGGATGCTCCGCGCCAACGAGGCGGAGCAGGTCGTGGAGACGTTCGGCGGTCATTTCCACGTCCCGCTCGTGCACGTGCAGGCGCAGGAGCGGTTCCTGTCGCGCCTCGCGGGCGTCGAGGATCCGGAGGAGAAGCGCAAGATCGTCGGCGAGGAGTTCATTCGCGTGTTCGAGGAAGAGGCCGCCAAGCTCGGGGACCTCCGCTTTCTCGTTCAGGGAACGTTGTACTCCGACGTGATCGAGTCGGGCGGCGACGACGAGGTGGCGGCGAAGATCAAGTCCCACCACAACGTCGGCGGTCTGCCGGCGGACATGCGGATGCAGCTGGTCGAGCCGCTGCGGTTGCTGTTCAAGGACGAGGTGCGGCGCGTTGGCGAGGAGCTCGGGATGCCGGAGCGGATGGTCTGGCGCCAGCCGTTCCCGGGGCCGGGCCTGGCGATCCGGATCATCGGGGAGGTCACCGCGGAGCGGCTCGAGATCCTGCGCGCAGCGGACGCGATCCTTCAGGACGAGATCCGCCGTGCCGGTCTGTACCGCGATCTGTGGCAGTCGTTCGCGGTGCTGCCGGCGATCCGCTCGGTCGGTGTGCAGGGCGACGAGCGCACGTACGCGTACCCGATCGTGATCCGCGCCGTCACCTCGGAGGATGCGATGACGGCAGACTGGGCGCGCCTTCCGCACGACCTCCTCGAGGTGATCTCGAGCCGCATCATCAACGAGATCCCGGGCGTCAACCGCGTCGCGCTCGACCTCACCTCGAAGCCGCCCGCGACCATCGAATGGGAATAGGAGCGTGGGGGAACCCCTGGTTCCCCCACGGACCCCCTCCTT
>WNGB01009689.1_pt1 | contig 13457 bp, 12 predicted proteins | sample 5400681 | NCBI WGS metagenome assembly WNGB01 (sample SAMN13153367, study PRJNA577476) | soil metagenome | isolation source: 115 cm soil or saprolite under grassland replicate 2 | place: USA:California | collected 2016-06-15 | reverse complement strand
TGGCGTTCGCCTGACGGTGTCCTCGGGAGCCGACGATACGGCGCGACCGTTGCCGGGCGACCCGGCGGCGCTGCTGCTGGACCTCCGCCCAGGGGGCAGGATGGGCCACCCGCTGGATGGTGTCGTCGTGGTGGGCGATCACCGCCCACTCGGCTCCGATCCCCAGGTCGATCCCACAGCGGGCATCCGGCAGGTCGGGGGTGCGGGGCTGCTGGGCAATCATCGCCTGCACCGATACGAACAACCGCCCGCCCTGCTGTTCGGTCAGGGTCATCGACAGCACCCTTGCCCGGCCCTTGACCAGCAGGCGCTGCAGCCGGCGGGTGTTCTCCTTGCAGCGGAGCCGGCCGACCACCGGCAAGACGATGTGGCGGCGGTCGGGTTCCAGCCGCATCGCCCCGGTGGTGAACCGCACCCGGCCGCGATCCCGTCGGCGAGCCTTGAAGCGCGGGAACCCCACCGGCGCACCCGACCGGCGGCTGTGTTTGGCGTCCAACCAGATGCCAAGGGCCGTCACCAGGTCGGCGATCCCCGACGAGTAGGCCTCTTTGGAGCAGGCCCGCCACCACGGCGCGACATGCTGCTTGGCTTGGTTCCAGTCGCGGCGGATGGCGGGGAGATTCCACGCCAGTGCTGGGACCGTGGGATCGGCCGCTCGGGCGTCCAGATCGGCCTTCACTTGCGCCAGTGCCCAGTTGTAGGCGAACCGTCTGGCGCCGAAGTGCTGCCGGATCAGCACCAACTGGCCGGTGCTGGTCGGCTCGACCTCGAACCGGAAACCTCGGGCAACCCACCCCTGGGGAAGGGCGAACGGTTGCCGGCCACCGATCACCAGCAGCGGCCCTCGCCTTGGCCGCCCCGGCCGTGGCCGGCGAGTCTGACCGACGACGGTCCGGTCCTACCAGGGTCAGGCTGGCAGCGGGGTCGGTGGCGGAACATCACCAGTGGATCGTACCGCCCAGGTCCGACAGCCCACGACATCGCGCAGATCGGCAGGCAAGCGCATGCTCACGCATTCCGCCCATGCTCAGCTAGTTGCGACTTTCGCCAGCAAATCACGACTCCTCGGCCAGGTAGAGGTGGGCGACCGGCGGGCCGAACCAGCCCAAGCCGGGAAGGCGACCGACAAGCCCAGCAGCCAGACGTTGAGCCACCGGCTCGGCCCTGCGCGCTCAGTCGAACAGGGTCGGCTGCCGGCCGGGGCCGGGGCCGGGGCCGGGCCCGGGCGCCGCCGCCCAGCGGGCCCGGCGCAGGTCGACCGCCTCCCCGGACGGCGCCATCGGGGTGTCCTCGGCGCGCAGCAGAGCGAGCTGCCGGTCCCGCAGGTGGGGGGCTGGCGTCCCGTCGGCGCGCAGCACCCGCCACCAGGGCACCCCCTCGCCGTGCCGCAGCAGCACCTGGCCGACGTCGCGCGGCGTCGGCGCCGAGGCGAGCTCGGCCACGTCGCCGTAGGAGAGCACCCGGCCGGCCGGGATCGTCCCGACGACCGCCAGCACCCGTCCCAGCCAGTCGTCCACGGCGCCGCTCAGCCGCCACGAGCGGCCTGCTTGGCCGCCTTCTTGAAGGCGCGTACCTGGGCGAGGCTCTCGGCGTCGGTGACGTCGGCCGCGGAGCGCCGGCTGCCCTCCTCGCCGTACGGGCCGGCCGCCACCCGCCAACCGGGCGGGCACACGCCGAGCTGCTTGCCGAGCAGGGCGACGAAGATCCGTGCCTTCTGCTCGCCGAACCCTGGCAGGGCGCGGAGCCGGGCGAGCAGCTCCTTGCCGGACTCCGCGGTCCGCCACAGCGCCGCCGTGTCGCCGCCATACTGCTCGGCCACCTGGCGGCAGAGGGCCTGCACCCTTCCCGCCATCGCGGCGGGATAGCGGTGCAGCGCGGGCGGTCCGGCCATCAGCTTCACGAACGCGTCCGGGTCAAGGGCCGCGATCTCGGCCGCGTCCAGCGAGGGCCGGCCGAGCCGCTCCGCCAGCCGGTGGGGCGCGGTGAAGGCCCACTCCAACGGCACCTGCTGGTCGAGCAGCATGCCGACGAGCAGGGCGAGCGGGTCGCGGGCGAGCAGCGCGTCGGCGTCGGGGTCCTGTGCGAGTCGCAGGGTCGGCATGGCCACCGTCGTCCTCCCATGTGTCGTGCAGCGGCGGACCGCCACCAAGGCTAACGCTTCCCACCGAGATTCGATAGACTTCGAATATCATTCGTCTTACATCAGAGGAGGTGCGATGCTGGTCCGGGACCTCGTCGCCGGCGACATCGCGGACCTCAGGGTCGAGGCGGCGGGCGCCTACGAGCTGCTGATCGAGCTGTCGGCGCTGGACCACCGGCGGGCCTCGGCCGGGCTGCGCGAGGCGATCGCGCAGGTCGGGGACGGCTCCGGGGAGGTGTGGCTGCACCTGCTCGGCCTGGCCACCGAGACAGCGGCGCCGCGGGACGCCGCCGGCCTGCTCGCCCACCTGGAGGCCACCGACCCGCTGGAGCTCCGCCGCCAGCTGCTCGGCGCCGACGTGCCGGCGTGGCGCAGGTACGTCGAGCCGGCGGCCATCCTGGCCGCGGCCGAGGGCGACCAGGCGGCGCAGGCGCGGCTGCTGGCGGACCCGCGGTACTACGGCGGCAGCGCGAGGAAGGCGCTGGCGGTGCTGCTGCCGCTCGACCCGGCGGAGACCAGGCGGCGGCTGCTGGCGGTCCTGCGCGGCTGGCACCAGGAGTCCTTCGCCGCCCGCGAGGGCGCCACGGTGCGGGAGCTCGCCGAGGACGCCGGCGCCGCCGCCGAGCTGGCCGCCTCGGTGCCGCCGCGACGCCTGATCGAGCTGGTCACCGGCGGCTTCGCCTACGAGCCGGAAGCGGAGTGCCCGCGCGTGCTGCTGATCCCCCACCTGGCGGCGCGGCCGTGGCTGCTGCTCTGCCAGCACCGCGACACCCGCCTGATCTGCTACCCGGCACGGCCGGACGTCGACGACCGCGCGGCCACCGCCGCGGGCGCGTTGCGGCTTGGCCGGGCGCTCGCCGACGGGCAGCGCCTGCGCATCCTGGACTCGCTGGCCGCCGGCCCCCGGGACCTCGACCAGCTCGCCGGCGCGCTCGGGCTGGCCAGGTCGACCGTCCACCACCACCTGGCGCTGCTGCGCGCCGCCGGGCTCGTCGGGCTGGCCGGCAACGCCCGGCGCTACCGCTACGGGCTGCGCCGCGACGCCGTCGGCGAGGCCACGGCGCTGCTGGCGGCGCTGCTGACCGCGCCGGCGACCACCGAGGAGGAGCCATGACCATGCGCTACCGGCTGTTCGGCAGGAGCGGCCTGCGCGTCTCCGAGCTTGCCCTTGGCACCATGACCTTCGGGACCGACTGGGGCTGGGGCGCCGACCAGCAGGAGTGCCGGCGGATGCTCGACGCCTACGGCGAGGCCGGTGGCAACTTCATCGACACCGCCTGCAACTACACCGACGGCGCCAGCGAGCGGATCGTCGGCGAGCTGGTCGCCGCCGACCGGGACCACTGGGTGCTCGCCACCAAGTACGGCCTGACCGGCCGCCCCGACGACCCCAACGCGGGCGGCAACCACCGCAAGAACCTGCAGCGGACGCTGGAGGCGAGCCTCGGCCGCCTCGGCACCGACCACCTCGACCTGCTCTGGCTGCACATGTGGGACGGGATGACGCCGGTAGAAGAGGTGGTGCGCACCCTGGACGACGCGGTCCGGGTCGGCAAGGTGCTGTACGTCGGCGTCTCCGACACGCCAGCGTGGGTGGTCGCCCGCGCCGTCACCATGGCGGAGCTGCGCGGCTGGGCGCCGTTCACCGGCCTGCAGGTGCCCTGGTCGCTGGCTGACCGGGCGGTGGAGCGCGAGCACCTGCCGCTGGCCGCCGCCCTCGACCTGGCGGTCACGCCGTGGGGGCTGCTGGAGGGCGGCGAGCTCACCGGCAAGTACATCTCCCCCGCCGCCGGCCCGACCCGGTCGCGCCCGCAGGACGTCAGCCCGCGGGTCAACGACCTGGCACGCGAGGTCCTCGCGGTGGCCGAGCGGCTCGGCCGCCCGGCCGCCCAGGTGGCCATCAACTGGGTGCGGCAGCAGGACTACGGCTGCCCGATCGTGCCGATCGTCGGCGCCCGCAGCGCCGAGCAGCTCCGCGCCAACCTCGGCTGCCTGGACTTCGAGCTGGAACCCGAGCTGCTGGCGAGGCTCGCTGCCGCCTCCGGCTTCCAGCTCGGGTTCCCACGCTCGTTCCTGGAGAGCGACCACGTCCGCGGCCTGATCTTCGGCGAGACCTTCGCCCTGACCGACGACCACCGCCGCGGACGCGGTCACCCTGGCCGTGCAGCGCCTTCCCGGTCTCCAGCAGGGTCTTCAGCTCGCTGAGGGGCGGGAGACCAGCCAGCGTTCCAGCGCGCGCCGGCCGACCACGGCCCGCGCGGCGAGCGCCCGGCGGCGCGCCAGCATCCGCGGCAGCAGCCGCAGGTAGGAGGCGTAGACCCGGAGCCGCAGCAGCGTCGGCTGCAGCGACGGCCGGTAGCGGGGGTGCCGCGCGCGGACGACCGCGCGGAGCGCGAGCGACACGGTGGTCAGCGGGTAGCGGAGCACCTCCCGCACGGCCAGGCCGGCGCTGGCGTTCTTGGTCAGCAGCAGCAGCCGGTTGCGGTCGTTGTGGAAGCTGAACAGCGGCGACCACTCGACCGAGGAGGCGGCGTGGAGGTGGCGGGTGACCGCCGACGGCTGGTAGCGGATCGACCAGCCCCGCGCCCGAAGGCGCCAGGACAGGTCGGTGTCCTCGTAGTACATGAAGAAGTCCTCGTCGAAGTAGCCGACCTCGTGCAGCACGCTGGTGCGGAAGCACACCGCCCCGCCGCAGAACGCGAACACCTCCTCCGGCCGGTCGTACTGGCCGAGGTCGAGCTCCTGGTAGGCGCGGTCGGCGCCGTACCCGTCGGCGAACACCATGCCGCCGGCGTTGTTGAGGACGTCCAGCAGGCGGGCGCCGGCCGGCACGGCGAACTCGACCTCGGCCGGCTCCGGGCCGGCCTTGACGGTCGTCCCGGCATCCATCCAGCCGAGCTCGATCGGCTTGTCGGTCTCGCCGGCGACCCGCAACCCGATCCGCAGCGGCTCGTCGGACCGGTCGGGGTCGACCGGGACCAGCAGCGTGCCGGCCGGCCGGGTCCAGCGGAACCGGTCGGGTCCGGCATGTTCCGGGGCGTAGGCGAGCCGGTCCCACAGCACCTGGTCGCTGACGTCGCGGCCGTCGACGGTGACCCGGTAGATCCGCACGCCCAGCTCGCGGCCGTCGAGGCCGCCGGGGATGAACGGCGGGGTGGCGAGCCTGACGGGCAGGAAGCGGGGTTGGAAGACGATCTTGGCGGTGGTGGCGGCCAGCCGCCCGTCGGGGTCGTCGCGCAGCGGCTCCAGCAGCCTGCGGAGCCAGTCGGGAGCCGGCCGGGCGTCGTTGTTGATCAAGGCCAGGTACTCGCTGGTCGCGGCGCGCATGGCGAGGTTGTTGCCGCCGGCGAAGCCGTCGTTGCGCTGGTTGCGGACGACCTCGACCCAGGGATAGCCGCGCTCCAGCAGCTCCACGGACCCGTCGCTTGAGGCGTTGTCCACCACCCGGACGGCCATCTGCCCTTCGGGCAGGTCCTGCGCGGCCAGGGCGTCGAGGCAGGCCGGCAGCAGCTGGGCACCGTTGTAGTTGAGGACCACGACGGTGACCAGCGGCTGGCCGCCGGGAGGGGGGCGCGGTCTGGCTCATGCGGTCAAGGATGCTACCGCGGGAGCGCGGCGGGCCGGTTCTCGCCGATCCAGGCGTCGATCCGCTCCCACCACTCGTACAGCCAGCGGACCTGTGCCTCACGGTCGCCGCGTGGAACCTCCGCAGCGGGCACCCGCCACCAGCGCGCCTTCAGCACCTGCTCCATCGGCAGGCTGCGCCAGACGTCGCCGAGCGTGATCACGTCCTCCAGACCGGTGTGGGCGACGAAGATCACGTCGGCGGTCGGCGCCGCGCCGATCGCGGCCAGCGCCCCGCCCGGCCGCGGGGGCAGCAGGTACGCCATCGCCCTGGCGCGGGAGGCCTCCTCGTCCAGCCGGCGCTCCTCCAGCAGCCGGATCGCCCGCAGCCGCCGGCGTGGGGTGAAGTTGCCGCCCTCCGGGAAGATCACCAGCGCCCCGGTCGGCCCGAGGTCGCTCGCCAGCCGCTCGATCGCCTGGATGATGGCGTTGTCGGCGCCGCGCCTGGCCGAGACGAAGGCGTTCGGCAGGCGGTTGATGACCACGTCGAGGCCGGGATCGTACTGCAGCGCCGCCTTCATCACGATCCGCGGCCGCCGCCAGTAGCGGCTGAGCAGGTGGTGGACGAGCAGGAACGAGTCGCCCGGCCCGGCGTGGCGGCTCAGCACGATCACCGGCCGGGTGAGGCGTGCCCGCGCCTCCTGCGGGGTCAGCTCCGGCTCCTCGACCTCGATCCGCAGGCGGAAGGCCCGGGTGGCGACGTCGAACAGGGTCGCCAGGAACCAGCGCATGATCGCGTAGTGCCGGTCCTGATACGGCTCTGAGCGCAGCCGGCCGCCGAAACCGCTGGCCACCCACAGCGCCAGGCAGGCGAACAGCGCCACCGACTCGAGGGCCACCCACACCAGCCCGAACCACAGCAGCCGCAGCGCGCGCCAGCGGCCGGGCAGCAGCGGCGACGCCGCCGCCGCCAGGATCACCAGCAGGGGCAGGCCGAAGATCAGCGCCACGGCGACCACCAGCAGCAGCGGCGTCAGGACCAGCCGGCGCACCATCCGCGGCGGCAGCACGACCCCTCACCCGGATCGCCGGACGACCCCGGCGAGGTAGGCGGCGGAGGTCTCGTAGGCCCGTTCGATGTGCCGGTCGATGTTGGAGAAGTCGCGGTAGCGGAGCTGCGAGAGTTCGGCGCCGCGGCCGTCGGCGTCGGCGCCGGCGCCGGCGGGCAGCACGTGCACGGTGACCCCCCGCGGCAGCGCGGTCATGTCCTCGGCGAAGCGGTGGCGCCTGGCGATCTCGAAGGCGACCAGGCCGACCTCCCATGGCCGCCTCGGCACCTCCAGGGGGCGCTCGATGCGGCCGACGTGCAGCACGTAGATGGTGCGGACCCCGAGCTGGACGGCGCGGCCGACCGGGATGCTGTGGACCAGGCCGCCGTCGAAGAAGTGCTCGTCCCCGACCCGCACCGGGGGCAGCAGGCCGGGCACGGCGGCGGAGGCCAGCACCGCGGGGACGATCGGTCCGCTGCTGAACCAGTGGGCCGCGGCCCGCTCGATGCTGGCGGCGACGCACTGGAACGGCACCGCCAGCTCCTCGATGCGCGAGACCGGCAGCTCCTCCAGCAGCAGGCGCAGCGGCTCGTTGGAGTGCAGGTGGGTGCCGGAGCGCGCCAGCGTCCTGACCCGCCCGAACAGCGACCCGCCGAACGCCTCGGCGGCCTCGCCGTCGCGCCACACCCGGATCAGCTGCTCCACGGCCTTGTCCGGGTCGGCGGCGACGAACACGCCGTTGAGCGCGCCGACCGAGGTGCCGAGGATCAGGTCTGGCACGATCCCGGCCTCCGCCAGCGCCTGCAGCATGCCGACCTCGTACGCGCCGAGGACGCCGCCGCCGCCCAGCACGAAGGCGACCCCCTGCCGCCGTGCCTGGTTCGCCACCATCCCACCCCTCCCTTGCGCCCCGGCTGCGATGATCCCACGCCGGGCCTGGCCGGCATATGCTCGGGGTGGCGTGTCCCGCTCCAGGAGGTGGTGTGCCGTGCGTCGGTACCTGATCGTGGCCAACCAGACCCTTGGCGGCGATCAGCTCCTCGACGCGATCCGCGAGCGGATGGCCGCCGGACCCTCCCATTTCCACCTGCTGGTCCCCGCCACCGCCGCCGCCCAGCTCGACGCCGAGTACCTGGCCTCCGTCGCCGAGCCGTCCGGCCCGGGCGCCGGCCCGGGCGCCGAGGGGCTGGACCGGGAGCAGGCCCGCCACCTGCTGGAGGACGAGCTGGAGGAGGCCACCCACGCCGAGTCCGGCGAGGACGCGGGCCGCCGGCTGGCCCGCCAGCGCCTCGGCCACGAGCTCGACCGGATGAAGCAGCTCGGCGCCGACGTCAGCGGCGAGGTCGGCGTTGCCGACCCGCTCGACGCCATCGAGGTGGTGCTCCACCGCTGGGAGTTCGACGAGGTGATCCTCTCGACCCTGCCCGGCCGTCGGTCACGCTGGCTGGCCGCCGACCTGCCGACCAAGATCCGGCGCGGCTTCAAGCTCCCGGTGACCCAGGTCACCGGGCCGGCCGCGCCGCAGGCCTGAACCACCACTGCGACCACAGGCGACGACAGAAGGGAGCCAGATGGCGTCCGGGACGGTCACGGGGGGACGGGCGCGGCTGCCGGCCGCCGCCCTTCGCAGGGACGCCTGGTGGCTGCAGCCGCTGGTCACGGTGGCGGTGCTGGCCGGCTTCGTGGTGTACGGCACCTGGGTGGCCTTCACCGCCAGGGACTACTGGGTCGACCCCTACCTGTCGCCCTTCTACTCGCCGTGCCTGGCCGCCAACTGCCAGGAGCCGACCTGGCAGCTGATCGGCGACTGGTGGAAGCTCTCGCCGGCGCTGCTGGTGCTGCCGTTCCCGCTCGGCTTCCGGCTCACCTGCTACTACTACCGCAAGGCGTACTACCGCTCGTTCTGGTCGGCGCCGCCGGCCTGCGCGATCCCCGACCGGCGTGCCCGCTACAGCGGCGAGACCCGCTTCCCCCTGATCCTGCAGAACATCCACCGCTACTTCTTCTACCTGGCCCTGCCCTTCCCGCTGATCCTCACCTGGGACGCGCTGCGCGCGTTCAACTTCCCCGACGGCTTCGGCGTCGGCCTCGGCACCCTGCTGCTGCTGGTCAACGCCGCCTTCCTGTGGCTGTACACGCTCTCCTGCCACTCCTGCAGGCACCTCTGCGGCGGGCACGTCAACGTCTTCTCCAAGGCGCCGGTGCGCTTCTGGCTGTGGCGCAAGGTCACCGCCCTCAACGCCCGCCACGCGCTGCTCGCCTGGATCAGCCTGGTCACCGTCGCCCTTGCCGACCTGTACGTGCGGCTGGTCGCCAGCGGCGCCATCAGCGACCCGAGGTTGTTCTGACATGACCGAGCACGAGATCCACGAGTTCGACGTCCTCGTCATCGGCGCGGGCGGCGCCGGCCTGCGGGCCGCGATCGAGGCGTCCGACCAGGGCGCCCGCACCGCGCTCGTCTGCAAGTCGCTGCTCGGCAAGGCGCACACGGTGATGGCCGAGGGCGGCATCGCCGCCGCCATGGGCAACGTCTACCCGGAGGACAACTGGCGGGTCCACTTCCGCGACACCATGCGCGGCGGCAAGATGGTGAGCTCCTGGCGGATGGCGCAGCTCCACGCCCAGGAGGCCCCCGACCGGGTGCTCGAGCTGGAGGAGTGGGGCGCGCTGTTCGACCGCACCGCCGACGGCCGCATCCTGCAGCGGGACTTCGGCGGCCACCGCTTCGCCCGCCTCGCCCACGTCGGCGACCGCACCGGCCTGGAGATGATCCGGACCCTGCAGCACCGGGCGGTCAGCCTCGGCATCGAGGTGTTCATGGAGTGCACGGTCACGCGCCTGCTCACCGACGGCGGGCGCATCGCCGGCGCGGTCGCCTACTGGCGCGAGTCCGGGCGGCTGCTGGTGTTCCGCGCCAAGGCGGTGGTGCTGGCCACCGGCGGGATCGGCAAGGCCTGGCACATCACCTCCAACTCCTGGGAGTACACCGGCGACGGCCAGGCGCTCGCCCTGCTGGCCGGCGCCGACCTGATGGACATGGAGTTCGTCCAGTTCCACCCCACCGGCATGGTCTGGCCGCCGTCGGTCCGCGGGATCCTGGTGACCGAGGGGGTGCGGGGCGACGGCGGGGTGCTGCGCAACGCCGCGGGCAAGCGGTTCATGTTCGACTACATCCCGGAGATGTTCCGGTCGGAGACCGCCGAGACCGAGGAGGAGGCCGACCGCTGGTACGACGACAAGAGCGTCAGGCGCACCCCTGACCTGCTGCCCCGCGACGAGGTCGCCAGGGCCATCAACACCGAGGTCAAGGAGGGGCGGGGCAGCCCCCACGGCGGCGTCTTCCTGGACATCGCCTCCCGCCGCGACGCCGAGTACATCAAGCGCCGGCTGCCGTCGATGTACCACCAGTTCAAGGAGCTGGCCGACGTCGACATCACCAGGGAGCCGATGGAGGTCGGCCCGACCTGCCACTACCTGATGGGCGGGGTGCGGGTCGACCCGGACACCCAGGCCGCCACCGTGCCAGGGCTGTTCGCCGCCGGCGAGGTGGCCAGCGGCCTGCACGGCGCCAACCGGCTGGGCGGCAACTCCCTTTCGGACCTGGTGGTGTTCGGGCGCCGCGCCGGGCACTACGCCGCCGAGCACGCGCGCAGGCTCGGCGACCTGCCCCCGGTCGACCCCGCCCAGGTCGAGGCGGCCGAACGGGAGGCGCTGGCCCCGTTCGAGCTGGACGGCGGCGAGAACCCCTACACGATCCAGCAGGAGCTGCAGGACTGCATGCAGGACCTGGTCGGGATCATCCGCACGGAGGGCGAGCTGAAGAGCGCCCTTGAGCGGATCGCGGTGCTCAGGGAGCGAGCCGCGAGGGTCTCGGTCGAGGGGCACCGGCAGTACAACCCCGCCTGGCACCTGGCGCTGGACCTGCGCTCGCTGCTGACGATCTCCGAATGCGTGACCGTGGCCGCGCTGGAGCGGCGGGAGAGCCGCGGCGGCCACACCCGCGACGACTACCCCAAACCCGACCCGGAGCTCGGCAAGGTCAAGGTGGTGCTGCGCCGGCGCGACGGCGAGCTGACCGTGGCCAGGGAGCCGCTCGAGGAGATGCCTGACGACCTGCGAGCGCTATTCGAGGAGAAGCCCCGATCATGACCAGCTACGACGTCACCCTGCGGCTGTGGCGCGGCGACGCCGCCGGCGGCGAGCTGCGCGACTACACCGTGCCGTGCGAGGACGGCGAGGTCGTCCTCGACGCGGTCCACCGGGTGCAGGCCACCCAGGCCGGCGACCTGGCGGTCCGCTGGAACTGCAAGGCAGGCAAGTGCGGGTCGTGCAGCGCCGAGGTGAACGGCCGGCCGCGCCTGCTGTGCATGACCCGCCTGTCGGTGTTCGAGCGGGGCGAGCCGATCACCGTGACGCCGCTGCGCACCTTCCCGATCGTGCGGGACCTGGTCACCGACGTGTCGTTCAACTACGAGATGGCCAAGCGGGTCCCGGCGTTCGCCCCGCGGCCCCGCGAGGCCGACGGCACCTACCGGATGCAGCAGCAGGACATCGACCGGGTGCAGGAGTTCCACAAGTGCATCGAGTGCTTCCTGTGCCAGAACGTCTGCCACGTGATCCGCGACCACGAGGAGAACAAGCCCTCGTTCGCCGGCCCGCGCATGTTCATCCGCTACGCCGAGCTGGAGATGCACCCGCTCGACACCGGCGACCGGCGCGAGCTGCTCGGCGGTCAGATGGGGCTGGGGCTCTGCAACATCACCAAGTGCTGCACCGAGGTCTGCCCGGAGCACATCGGCATCACCGACAACGCCATCATCCCGCTGAAGGAGCGGGTGGCTGACGGCCGCTATGACCCGATCGCCTGGCTGGGCGCCAAGCTCCGCCGTGGTCGTTGACCACGCAGAGTGCTGGAATGGGCGAATTTGCCTTCACGCGCTGATTATGGATAGCGTTCGCGCCCGCACCGGCTCTTGACACCGCGTCACCCCAGCCCCCGGAGGCGCACCCCAAGAGAGGTTGGCGGGCCCATGAAGCAGCGGCTGCCGCTCGTTCTTCTGGCCGTCCTGGCCGTGACCCTGTCGACCGCCGGGCCGGCCCTCGGGCAGACGGCCGACCCGACCCTCGCCAAGCTGCCACCCGACGACGTGACCGACCCTCCGCCGCTGTTCACCTTCGGCGACTACCCGCCGTCGGTCAGCGACAACGTGGTCCTGCAATGGGACGAGGAGCTGCTGCAGGCGGTCCGGGCGCTGCCGCCCGGGCCCACCGTGACCGCCAGGGCCATCAGCGTGGTCCACACCGCCATCTTCGACGCCTGGGCCGCCTACGACGCCATCGCCAGGGGCACCCGCCTGGGTACCACCCTGCGCCGTCCGGCCGCCGAGCGCACCCTGGCGAACAAGAACAAGGCGATCAGCTTCGCGGCCTACAAGACCCTGGTGGACCTGTTCCCGGCGCGGCAGTTCGACTTCGCCGAGCAGATGGCCGCGTTCGGGTACGCCGTCGACGGCTCGGACACCACCACTCCGGCCAGCGTCGGCATCACCGCCGCCCAGGCGGTGGTCGACTACCGCCATGCCGACGGCTCCAACCAGCTCAACGGCTACGCCGACACCACCGGCTACCAGCCGGTCAACACCCCGGACACGGTGGTCGACCCCTGGCGCTGGCAGCCGCTACGGGTGCCGCTGGGCACCGGCCCGCCGCAGAAGGCGACCACCCCGCAATGGTCCAAGGTCAAGGGGTTCGCGCTGAGCTCGCCGTGGCAGTTCCCACCCCCCGGTCCCGACCGGCTGGCGACCAGCTTCGACCCTAAGCACATCGACAACCTGCTGGCGCTGACCTCCAACCTCACCGACCAGCAGAAGGTCACCGCCGAATACTGGGCCGACGGCCCCAAGTCGGAGTTCCCGCCCGGCCACTGGGCGCTGATCGCCCAGGTCCTGTCCCGCAAACGGGGCCACAGCCTGGACTACGACGTCAAGATGTTCTTCGCCCTGGGCAACGCCCTCATGGACGCCAGCATCGCCGCCTGGGCGGCCAAGTTCCGCTGGGACTTCGTCCGGCCGATCACCGCCATCCGGGAGCGCTACCGGGGCCGGCCGGTCACCTCCTGGCTGGGCCCCTACCAAGGCTACGGGACGGTCCAAGGCGAGCAGTGGATCCCCTACCAGTCGCCCAACGTGGTCACCCCGCCGTTCCCCGAGTACGTGTCCGGCCACAGCACCTTCAGCTCGGCCGCCGCCGCCATCCTGGCCAAGTTCACCGGCAGCGACACCTTCGGCGCCGGGGTCACCGTCAAGGCGGGCAGCTCGCTGCTCGAGCCCAGGACCGAGACCCAGCTCGGCACCCCGGCCAACGACGTCCTGCTGACCTGGCCGACCCTGACCGCCGCGGCCAAGAACGCCGGGCTGTCCCGCCGCCTGGGCGGCATCCACTTCCAGGACGGCGACGAGCACGGCTACAACCTCGGCCAGAAGGTCGGCCTCAACGTCATGGCCAGGACGACGGCCTACATCAACGGCCAGCCCGTCCCCGGCGGCTAGCCAGCGCCGGCCAGCCCGGAACCGGCATGGCCGCCCGCACCGGAGCCGTCCGCGCGCTCGCCGGACTGCTGCTCGGCCTGACCCTGCTCGCCGGCCTGCTCCTGCTGGCCAGGACGACGGTGCCCGGCGGCTCGCCGGCCGGCACGGTCGCGGCCC
>WNGB01010808.1_pt1 | contig 13458 bp, 14 predicted proteins | sample 5400681 | NCBI WGS metagenome assembly WNGB01 (sample SAMN13153367, study PRJNA577476) | soil metagenome | isolation source: 115 cm soil or saprolite under grassland replicate 2 | place: USA:California | collected 2016-06-15 | reverse complement strand
GGTGGGCATGCGCTGGGAAGCGGACAACGCCGAAGCGTTGATGGCCTTGGAGGCGCTGGACCAAAGTGGCGAGTGGAAGGTGTATTGGGCGCTCTGCCTACGGCCAGCCGCTTGATACCCCGGAAGTTTTGCCGCGCCCTCGACGGTCAGGGCGGATCTTTTCCTCTTGCAACTCCTTTTTGAGCCCTTCGAGGTTGGGGCGGAAGAGGCTGGTGCCGACGGTGCAGATGAGGATCTGAGGCTGCGACATCGGATGGCTTCCTTCGCGGGTCGCTGTGCCACACCGAGCTGCTGTGCCAAACGCATGGCACAGTGGGATTCCGCCTGAAACACATGAGGGTGAAGCGTTTGCGCCGTCCGGATTTCCCCCTGTGCCAGGCGACCAGCTCTGGCACAGCCCCGATCCATTCACTCCACGAAATCAAAGCGCGTGAACGGCGCATACTGCGCTCGCGGCCAGGATCGAGCGACGGAGCGGTCATACTCGTCATGATCCTGAATACGGTAGACGAGGAGCCGGTCGCCCTCCAGTTCGACCCGGTAGCGATCTGCGGTATTGCCGGGCTTGAGCCAGAGTGTCCCGTCGGAAAGCGGATGGCGGTAGCGAGCAACATCGGCTGGTGTCCGCAGTCGCCCCAAGAAGCCGACGACGTCCCAGTCGTGCGGGGCGTCGATGAGGTCGGCCCAAGCCTGCCGCGAGAGGTAAACGGTGAGTGGTTGCTGATCGGATGTCTTACGCAATCGCTCGTAAACCAGCAAGCCAATGGGAGAAAGGGTGACGAGCCCAGCCCCCGCCGACTCCAAGAGCGGGCGGTACTGGACGCGCAGATCGTGGGGGGTCTTGCCCCAAAACTCCGCCTCCCGCTCCAGGGCCGGCACCAGAGGCAGCAGGCGCGCATGGTCAATCTCGACGGGCAGCGGCGGCAGGTGAAGGAGTTCTTGGCCATTGTCGAAGATGTAGCAGACCGGCACGGCGAACCTCATGCCCAGCAAAGTGGCATAAGAAACAAGAGCCTTGTAGCCCCCCGTGGGGTTGAGAGTGACATTTGCCCAACCGCAGCGTTCCCCTTCTGCCAGGACCAGTCGAAAGTAGTTCGGCACTCCCTCGCGCCGAAAACGGGTCGCGTCATCTACCTGGAGACCCAGCACTTGACGGCGGCAGACCAAGTCCTCATCCAGCCCGAGCCGCTCCCGGAGGTACGTCTCCACAAGCCGTGCGCTGACCTCGCCGTCGGCAGTGTCGGAGTAGAAGAGCACGACGCGATCCTGCGGCGTGACGCCACTGCGAACCAGTGAATGGACCTCGGCAGACAATCGGCTACGGAGATCGTCCTCGCGCCGGTGATCGAATGCCAGGAAGTAGGGCGTCATCGCTCGCACAGCCTGATCGACACCGCCGAGTCGCCTGACCAGTTCCGCATCCAATCGGGAAGGCGGCTGGGTCAGGTGTGGGAGGTAGCGGGCCAGGAATGTCCGGTCCTTGATGATCGCCTGGGACGAACTGGTGCCGACGTTGCAAAGATAGACAGTCATGGCTATCGTCTCCTGGGGGGACCGCCACGCCCTCGCTGCGGTTGTTGTGGCGGCCGGTCCCAGCGGTATTGGGGTTTGCGAGGGTCATCGTTGAACACGTAGACCTCAACGCTTGCGCCGATTTCCGGCAGGGTGGCGGGAGCTTTGCCCTGATTCAGGACGCCAGGCGGTCGCCCCGCTTCCTGCACGTCGAAGCCGCCAGGTCGGGCCGCAATAATTGTTACCGTGGCCGGCGTTCCGTGGTCGCGCTTGCCGGACGGGGCGGCGGGGCGCCCTGCCGGGGCGGGGCGTTCCACTCGCGCGGTTGGCCGGGCCGGTGTCTGGCTGGGTTTCACCTGAATCAACCGTCCATACCCGCTAGTTGTCTTACCGCCGACGCCCCAATCCGTGAGGGCGTCGCAAAGGAGTGACCGAGCCAGTTCCGTCCAGTTCTTGGCCTGATCGCTGGATGGCCCGTGCCACGACACTGCCACGCGGAATCGCCCCGAAACCGAGAGGAAAGGTACAGGAGTGGGGCTGTCGAAGTCGGTCGGTGCGACTGGATTGTTGACATCGTTCCACTTCGGGTGGTGTGGTGTCATCACGTCGAGAAGCAACGGCTCAGGCGAATCCCACGTCAGCCAGGAATCGTGGAAGGTGATGCAGCCATTGTCGTCAGTCGTGCCGAAAAGAAGCCGATGGAAACTGCCCTCGGGTTTCGGTCCCTTCCCTGCAAGGAATTGTCTGTACGCCTCGTCTTCAGGTTTCGTAGGCTTCTTGAATCGCTTGTCGATCACCCCCCAGACTTGGTCACAGTAGTGGGCGGCCAGCCCTTTGAGGGCCGAGCCGGGGATGATCGGGATCCCGTAGGTGTGGTGGAGGCGGATGCCGGTTTCGAGGACGTTTTCCGAGCCGAGGCCGACGATGAGCCGACCGACGGTCTGAAGAGTGACCGGCGCGGGATCAGTGGGCAGCGCTGCGGACCAGCGCTCGAACGCCATGCGGTACAATGCTCGAACTCCGTCGGTTCTGGCCGCATTGATCGCAGCGCGCAGGATAGCTCGCTTCTCCTCTGGGTTGCCGCCCTCGCCCGTCGCGGCCTCGCAGAGGTAGCGTTGCAGCAGCAACCCGGCGTGGTGGCCGCCTCCCTTGTCGCGATGTTGGCCGCGCCGATCCTGCGGACGAAGGTCTTTGTTATCTTGCTTCACTTTCGGACCAGCGAGAGTACGAATGAAGTCACGCATCAGTCGTCCTCCCCGGCGGCTTCAACGTACCGCTTTAGCCAACTGGCCGCGTTGATCGCATCGCGGCTGAGTCGGAGATAGCCGCTGAGTTGTTGCGTTCTGCCTTGTTGATCGAGTGCGGCAGCATCCGATATGGCAGCATGTCCGCTGGCTTTCAGCACCGCGGCCAAGTCATTGAGGTAATCGTTCTCCTTCTTTGCCAACGCGAACGCCACGGCCTGGGCCAATCCGCAGGTATGGATCAGGGCCGGGAACCTCTTGGCAAAGCTGACGTATTCCTTGTTCGGTTTCCTCTGGCCATTGTCGGTGTGCAACGCGATCTGCTTGTAGGCGGCCTGCGCCAACTTCTGGCTCCGTGTGTGGATGCTCATTGGCCACCTCCGCTCACCGGGGTGAACACGCAGCGCATCTGGCCCCGGCCCACGGTCGCCTTACCGCCGATTTGCAGGGTGAGCGAGTCCTTGCCATCCTGGGTGACCGGAGCGAACCGATCGAGCAGCCCGGTCGGTGTGATGTCTTCGCCGTTGCGACCAAACACCCGATCACATTGCACGATGCCGGCCAGGATCGTCTCGGCCGGGAGCGATTCCTCGGTCCAGAGTTTCCCCTTTTCGACAACCTTGTACACGTCGTCGATCTTCACGCGCGTTTGCACTTCGGTGCCGGTCTCGCAGAGGAAGTCGAAGGCGGAGTCGGGAAGAACCACGAACCGCCTTCTGAATTGCTCCTGCCACGCGGGATCGCCGGGAAACACCCACTGTGCGATCTTGCTGGCCCAGGCGTTGGCTGTGTCACACTTCTGAGCGGTGAAGTCCAGGTCTTCGAGGAAAAGCTGGTTGCCTTCGACCAGCGAGGTCTCCGCGGCATGATGAGCCTTGCCCTCGGTCAGCCCCGACGGGGCGGCCGGCAGCCCTGGCACACCCGCTAGTTCGAGCGTCCGCCGCAGCATCTGCAAGCAGAGTGGCGACGTACACCACGCGAATGTGCCGCGGAAGCTCCGGACCGGCAGGCACACGAGCTTCGCATCGGTCGGGATCAGCGCCCCCGAATTTGCGTTCTGCATTTCCGTGTCGGAAGCCCTGCCGAACGCGGCGTCGATGTTCGCCAGCTTTCGTTGCACGGCCCAGTCGCGCCAGACGCCCTTGAACGCAGAGCCGCGGATGATCGGCCAGCCGGTGACGCCGTCGCGGTCGATCGGCAAGTCGATGTAGCCGACGCCACGACCGATCCCAGCGTGCGTCGGACTGAGAGCATGGAGCCAGTAGATTCGTGTGGTGGGCATGATGTCGTCTCTCGGTTAATCGCGCGGTTACCAGGTGCCCCAGACGGCAAGCCCGAAGCCATCCCGACGTTCCTGGTCGCCATCGCTGACTGATTTCAGCCAGTGATCCGCGAGGGCGGCCGCTTCACCCCGCGTGACCTCGAAGAAGTAGACACCGCCGGCCGGGACCATGCGACGGATCGCCTTCGGGCCGGGCTTTCCGTTCGGATCGAGTTCGCCCCTGCTGTTGATCTTCGCGAGCGACCACCCAGACACGGCTTTCCAGCGGCTGTTGCTGACACCGACCAGCTTGAGCGTTGGCCCATCCCCGAACGGCTCTCCGGTAAGAGTGCTTGCGTCGAGCCAGCCCGGTCGCCAGCCATGTTCAAAGATCGCCGGCGTGGCCAACACCATGCGAATCCGTGTCGCGGATGCCAGTTCCGACTTCACGGCATCCGGGCACGTCCACCCGTTGACCGGATCACCCGCTTTCCAGTGGACGAGCCGCCGTTCGCCGCCGAGCGGGTGCCAGGTGCTGAGGGCGTTGAGATGGTCGAAGTCGTGCTCTGTGATCGTCACCCGCCCGGTGAGGCTGACCTCGGCGAATCGCTCCTGAACGGGCTTCGATTCCTCAACACCGTAGCGCGGCAGATGCGTCACATTCAACCCTGCCGTGGTAAAGAGTTCCCCTTCGGCGGCTGTTCCGGTGTCCGCGTCGAGGCAGACGTGATCGCGAGTTTCTTGGATCGCCGCGTTGAGGAAAGTGGCGTCGAAGGTCACGGGCTTGCGGAGTAGCCACTCGGTCAGTTTGCCGACCGGCCACCATGCCGGAACCGGCCTTGGCTTGAAGTCCCTCTTGGCTTGATCCTCGGAAATCACCACGGGCTGTAGTGGCAGATCGTCGGGAAAGTCACAACCGCCGACGTTCGGCTGTGGGGTCACGCGATGCACCAGCTTGATTGCCTTGCCGTCCTCGCTCGGCTCGGCGACGGCATCGCTCGGCGAGGGCAGATACAACTCGTTCTTGAAAGTCGGGAACACGCCCGCCACTTCGATCCTCATCAACCGCTGAGGCATTTTGTCAGCGAAGTCGAGGCTCGGATTCGCCTTCACAAGAACGGTGCGGAACGACCCGGCGACGACGGACGGCAGCGGCCAACCGAGGCCGCGCATCCGGTTCCCTTGACCAGCCCCGAACGGCCGTCCGTCGCGGGCCACAATGGGATCGCGAGCGGTGATCTGCAGCGTGACCACACTCATGACGCCACCTCCGCTTGCCGTAGTGCGTCGGCGATGTGCCGGGCCACCAGAAGCTCGTCGGCGAAATCCAACAGCTTTGCTGCGGTCATACCGGAGAGGTAGGGGGACAGTTTCGCCTTCACGGTTTCGACGCCCTGCGACTGCTTCTTGGCGACCAAACGAATGAGGTCCATCGAGATTGCCGCTTCGGTCTGGTGGTCTCGCGGCCAAGGTTCGTAGAGCTTGGTCATCGCCCGCAGCTCGTAGGGCAACTTGCCGGGAATGATCTTGTCGTTGATCAGGTCGGCGAAGTGGCAGATACGCTGAACGGGGTTGTCGTCCCACTTCCCCCGGAATTCGACCGGTGAGCCACCGCGCTTGTGCAGATGAATGGCCAGGGCATCCTTGCCCGGCATCGCCTTCGCGGCCTGTTCCGCTTTCCGGCCGTAGTCGCGGAGGTCTTCCAGGTTCTCCATGAAGTGGCCGATGGCGACGCCGACGGAGAGGGTCATTTCCGTCTCTTGGCGGAATCTGTCTCGCAATGTCCGGGCGCACTTCAAGCACGTGTGAACCGGCACGAACGCCAGCACATCATCTCCACCGGCGTAGACCAACACGCCGGAATGATCCGCGACAATGTCTTTCGCCGCTCCGGCGAAGGCCACGAGTTTCCCCGAGAGCGTTCGGTGAGCTTCGACGGATTCCAACTTGGACAGCGCCGCCCCCATGCCGTCCCCGTCGGCGACCAGGACGGCAACATACGGTGTGGGGTCACCGCCGAGCTTCTTGAGGGCCGCGGCGACCCGCTTCAAGGGCTCCCTGACCTCTTCACCGAGTTCGCTGATCAAGTCGGGGTGCCGGTCCTTGAAGATGACCGTCCCCTCATAGGCGAAGTAGTCGTACTTCGGTTCCGAGACCGTGTTGAGCCCCGTGACCGCGGCGCAGGCGTTCCGCAGTTCCTCGAAGCCGGTTGTCGTCCTCACGCCGCGCAACCACGTCTCGGCCGCGACTCGCGCGACCGACGGGTAACGCGGATCGCTTTCCCCTCGTTCCTTGCCGAGCCGCTTCGTGACGCCGACCACGTCGAGTTGCTCGCCAGGGGAGAGCCGAAGCTTCTGCCGAAGTTTCTTGGGCCAGTTGTCACGGTAGGTCGCTCGTGGTTCCCCTGGCTTCGGCCCCACGAGTACAGTCGGGCGTTGACCATCGAGTGACGACTTCGGCAGCCCGGCGTCGTTGAAGCCGGGTTGCTTGAAATCGCGGCAGTTCTTGCGGCCGGCCAAGAGGCGCATCACGCGGGCGCGATCGTCCCGATAGTTCTTCGGATCGGTGTGCGGCACCCACCCGGCGTAGAACTCGATCACGTCATCTACTTGGTCGTTCCAGATGGCCTCGCGGATGACCGAAGACGACTCTCCCCGCGCTTGCTCGGCGAACTCCCGCCACTGCTTCTGTGCAGCCTCCTTGGCCTTCGCGGCAATCTCTTTCGGATCGCCGGCGTCCAACTTGGCGAGGATCACGTTGGCGACGTTCTCAGCACCCGAGGAAGCCGGGAAGATCAGTTGGCGATCCTGACCCTCGATGGCCTTCGCCACTGCCCGGCTGATTTCCGAGAGCAGGTACGATCCGAACCACAGGTCGCGGGTCCGCCGCGCCGCGGCGATGAACTCCTGCACCGGCCCGACCGAGATGGCAAGGAGGTGGCTCATCGAGTCACCTCCGTAAAACCAGCGGCATCGGCGAACTTCAGAAATGCTTCAATCGCGGAACCTGCCGGAGAATCGACGATCGGAGAACCGAGAACGGGGAATACTTGGTCCCCTTGCGGCGTGGGTGAAACACGCACAGAACTCACTCTTGGGGTCTTCAAGAGTACGATCATGGGGATCGATAGGTCCTTCCCGGTAGCGAATGGCTTGAGAATGAATGGACTCGCCATGCGCTGAAACGGCCGACCTTCGGCGTCGCTACCAGATCGATTAACCGTCGTTGGCTCGGGATCGGCTGCGTCCTTGAACTGGAAGATAATCGGCAGACCGAGTTCCGCACGCGGGAACCCGCTCGGTACTTCGCTCTCGGGAACTGCGCTTCCCCTACGGGATCGGTGGCCGGTGGCGCGTCGGATGGTTTCGGCTTCTGGAAAACGTCGGCGTGGCTCCCCACGCCGAGCAGGGCCGGGCTGCCGGAAGGACTTCCAGGTTTCTGCGACACGTCTCCACGCATCGAGGTAACCCATGGGCTGATGCAGACAGAGAATCTTTTCGATCCCCGAGCCGGGTTGCAGAAACTGCCGGAGCCAACTCTGTGCATCACCGACGTTCCAGGCGGGAGTGGACTTCTTGACGAACAACGCGCCGCACCCACGCCGGGTCCGTGCGCCGACGCCACCGAACGTGAGCCAAGCCCGTGTCGCCAAGTCCATGTCCTGGTCCGGGCTGGCGATTCGGTCGGGCAGGGGTGGTTTCTTCTCCCGCGCTCGGCACATGTTCTGAGCCGCCCGTCGTTTGCCGAGGGTGTCCTCGTTCTCCCAAGTCAGGTCCAGCCGAAATGTAAGCCCCTCTTGTGCGAGCCGTTGGTTGTTTTCGATTGACGGGAACAGGAGGTACTTGAGAGCCGGATTGCGAATCGCGGAAGGCTCAACCCAATCCTTGATCGGCGACGCTTCAATCCGAACTCCCAGCGGACTCGGGAACTCCGTACTGCCGAAGATCTCTTCCTCACGTTGCCACATTCCTTCACCTAGCGATTGACCGCATATCAACCGCCACCAGTGCCGAAGCTGTCCCCGGACCGCCGTGGCGCGGATCGGCATCGTCGGATCGGTTTCCCCCGCAGTCACTCCGCCGCCGAACAGCGGCGTAATCAGTTCGATCTCGTACGTGCGCTCCTCGCCGCCGGGCTTCGCCTGCGGCAGCGACGGACAATTGGGAATCTCCTTTGGCATGATCGTTCTCCGTTGTCGATCCCGCGTGGCCTGGACTCACGACAACAAGTTCTACGCACCGGCCCTCTCGTCAATGACAGAAGGGCTGAATTGTTTCCGCCTCGATCCCTGCGCGTTTTCCAGCGCGGACCGAAGCTCAAGGGCCGCTGCGGCGCGCCCGCGCCTCATCTCGCATCCCCTGCAGGTCGATCACCTCCGCCACCTCGAAGCGCGGCGGCACGCTGTCCGCCACCGGCCTCACCCGCAGCACCGGCGGGAAATAGCCCGCTCGACCGTGGATCTCCGCCAGAACCGCGGCCGCGATCACCGCCAGGCTCGGCAGATTCACCAGCAGTGCGGTCGTCTGCCATCCGTCGGCGGTCAGCCCGACGGCATCGACCAGCGCCCGCGCTTGCTCGCCGAACGGTTGGTTGTGGTCGAACTGACAGGCCACGGCCTTCACGCCCTCGATGGGTGCGCGCACCAGATCGCGCACGGTCGCCAGCTGCAGTTCGGTCAACGGGTGCGAAAAGTTCAGCAGCAGCATCGGCTACCTTCAAGCGAGTGGGATCGTAACGCCTTCACCCACGTCTACGCACAGGCCGCCTGTGTGATGACAGTGGCGACATGGAACAGTTCCTGGCCGGCACGGTCTTTCTCTGTGTAGATCAAGCGACCACAGGGATGGATGACAGAGTATATGCGAGCCCACCGTTCGCACGCAAGAACCGACCGAGAGATTCTCGATGGCATCGCAACCTGACCGGGCAGTTCCAGAAGTGGCCCCTCTGTCTCCCCTGGTCCACGCCATTTTCTTCCGCTGTCATGCCTCGCCCCTCCTGAGCGTATACGATAGCGTGGTGGTTGTTCGACTGCCGGAGTAGGCCCGACCTCGACCCTACGGACGAAGGTGCCCAGGCATGAGCGACACCGCTGCGGACGACAGGGAGCTTGCCCGCCGCACCCTGGACGAAGGCTCGGAATCCGCCTTCACCCAACTCCTGGAAACCCACCGCCCGCGCCTACGGCAGCGGGCCGTCCGCGCCCTGACCTGCAGCCCCGCACTCGCACGCCACGGCGACGCCGACGACCTCGTTCAGCAATTCCTCCTCGACAAACTGCTGCCGCCGGCAAAGCGGCAGGTAATGCTGGGGCCGGTCGCCGCGGGCAACCGCCCCCTCTGGTCTCGCCTCTGCGCCAGCTTCGAGAATTTCCTGCGCTCGCTCCTCCGCGTCAAGGCCCTGCCCCTCTCGCCCCGACCCGTCGGCGCGGGCAGGGACGAGCACAATCCCGAAGATCGCTCCTCGGAGCCCGCGCCGGACGTCACCGAGCGCGTCGCCGCCCAGCTGGCCGCCATTCGGACGTTACCACCGCCGCCGCACGGCGCCGTCCCCTACGGCGCCGTCCTCCTGCTCAACGAGCGACTCACCCTGGCGGGCTGGATCGCCGACAGCTTCGCCACTGGGGACGGCGGCACCATCGGCAACGACACCGTGCGCGAAATGGTCGAGGCCATCGCGCCGTGGACGCCGGCCGAGGAGACGACCCTCATGCCGCCCCTGACTGTTGCGCTGCTCGCGGCCTGGAAGCAGATTTGCGACAATACGGAGGACCGGCCGCAGCAAGCCGGAGCGGCCGAGGTCGCCGCGGTCCTCGGCACCAGTGCGGCCAACTGGCTACAGCAGGTTTTGCGCGGCCGGGTGCGGCTGGCGTGTCTCCTCGGCGCCGCAGCGGCCCGCGAGTTGTTCCCGTACTGGCCGCCCACGCCGTTCGCCCAGGCCGCCGCCAGAGAGGAGGGCAAGCCGTGAGCAAGCCTCTTCTCCCGGCTTCGGGCGAGTTTGCCCGTGACCAGCACGCCCGCGAGCACCTGTGCGACCACGTGCTGACGCGGCCCGAGGCCCACGACTGGAGCCTGATCTTGCCCGGCTATGTCGCCCTCGTTCCTCCTACCGACGACGCCCGCCTCGCCGCGGTTGCCTCCTCACTCTTCTCTCCCGCCCCTGCTGCCGAAGGGGTAGAATTGCTGAAGGGCTATCTCGCGAGTCTGCGACAGGCCGTCGACGATGCGCTGCAGCTGGACTGGTGGTGGGAGGAGCGGGATGGGAGCTATCCCGAGTGGCATGGGCTGGGGCTGACGGGCGTCTATGTGATCTGGGACAGGCAGGTGCTCAGGACCGGTTTTCTGCCCCGCTCGGCGGAATACCCCGCGGAGCCGGCGGATCGCCTGAAGAATCCACTGCCGCGCCGGCGTTATGATAAAAGGATGCCGGGCGTCCCGGCGGACACGGACGAAGAGCGTTACTTGCTCTTTCACGACAACTTCCTGCTGGTCCAGAACGCTTACGAGGACGCCTGCGATCGAAACGCCGTCCATGCCTGGGGCAGCAAAGTGTTCGTTACCAGGCCGCCGCGCATTACGAAGTGGACGCAGTTATTGGCGGGGCGCCCCGCGTCCGCTCGATCTGAGGAGCCACCACGATGACCGACCTCGCCACCAAGCGTGAAGTGATCCTGGAGCGCGCCCTCGGGCTGGTCGAAGACTGGGCGGATTGGCAGGGCCATCCCACGCAGGGGCCCCGAACCGCCCGCGACCTACTCGCCATGTGGGGGGCGCTGGCGCGTCTGTATCGGCCGGACCAGCTCCCTGCGGAAGCGGCTCCCCTTTCGGAACTGCTGCAGAGGGAAGCGCCTGCGATCCTCCTCGCAGCCGCCCAGGCGCCAGGAGCATCCGCCTGGCTGGAACGCGCTCACGAACTCGATAGGGCGTGGGATTTCGCCACCGACCGGGAAGCAGTGCGCGACCTGGAGTTTGCTGCCGTTACCCTCTTCGATGAACTGGATCGCATTTCTCTCGCGGCGTGCATGGCTCCGCGGCTCGCTTCGGAAGCCCCCACGGCGGAGCCGTGGGCGACATGGCGACGGCAGGTGGCCGCGGCGGAAGGTTGGTTCGCGGGTCATGTGGATGCCTTTCTGCCGGTGGCGCCCCTCGCAGGAGCGACCCTGGCGGCGTGCCGCCCGGACCTGGAGGAAGACGAGGCGCTGTGGGACACGGTCCTCAAGCACCGTTTGCTGGAGGAAACCGCCGAAGAACTGGAGGCCGTGCCCTCTTTCCAGCGGCTCTCGGAGTCGGACAAGCAGGCCGTTCAGACCAAGGTCGATCACGGGCGCCCGAATGGGATCCCGCGGATTGTCCCGACCCGGCGACAGGGTCGGCAGCTGCAGGCATACAGCCGCGACGTGCTGCCGCAGGCGCGCATCGCGGCGGCGCCTGCGGTGGCGGAGATCCCCGAAACCCAGGCGCTCAGGCTGGTTTCCCCGGGACGGAGGTTCGAGGCGCGGATCCTGCTCCCCGCGGTTGTGGGTGCCCGCGAAGAGTTGGTGCGCGTGAACTGCTACGATGTCGCCGGCGGTGACCCGGCCCTGCCGCTGGCCGGTGAAACGGCTTGCCTCGCCGGGGTCGAGCGCCAGCTGGACGAGCGCGCCCGGGCCGACTTCACCTTGCAACAGCTGCGCGACACCGGCGAGGATCTGTTCCTCGAAATCGCTGGCGAACCCTGGACGCCCGAGCCCAGCCCATGACCGCACAGCTTCCCCCCGGCCGGCTCCTCGAACTGTTCCGCAAGCCCGTAGACCGCTTGACGGCGCGGGATGCCGCCGACCTCGCCGGCCATCTCGGCCCCGCCGCCCCCTGGCTGCTGCCCGACGCACTGCTGCCCCGTTTGGCCGACGAAGCCCCCGCCTTCGCCTCCCTGCCCCGGCCCTACCGCCCGAAGTTGCCGGACGTTGCCGGAGCCTGCGGCGTTCTCTACGCGGTCCCCGCGGTGTACCGGCTGCTTCGGCCCGCCTTCCTCCTGCCGGTCCAGTGGCGCGAGGGCGCTACCCACGACGGCGGACTGCCCGACAAGTTGCACGACCTTGCCGGGCGTGTCCGCCGTCATCTCAACCTGGACGGCGTGTGGTCCTTGCATCGATTGCCGCCTTTTGACCGCCTCAATCTTGCCCATTTCGACGATGTGCTGGAGCACGAGTCGGGCTGGGCGCCACTGGCCGGCGGGCTCTATTTGCGGGCGCACGGCGGCAGGCCGTGTCCGGATGTGTGGGCCACCGGCCGTTGGGATGGCGACTGCGGCGTTGTGGACGTCGGTGGCCTCGAAGCCAAGGCGGCCCTGGCCTGGGAATGGGGGGCCACGAAGCTCTTCGTCCCCGAACGCCAGGCCAGGACGGTCGCGATGGACCTGATATTTGGCAAGTTGTACAGCGGCCTGCGCGCACCGGCTGACGCCCTGCGGGACTACCGGGCCGCTCTCGACGCGATGCCCTTGCGGGAGGACTCGCAGGACGAGCGCTTGCGTTTCTACTTCCGCCAGCCGGAACGCCACCCCGCCACGACCGCGTTCTACCGCAGCCACTTCCTGCCCGAGATCATCCGACAGCGTCGCGACCAGCTTGTCTGCGACTATCCAGGCTGGGCGCCGACTCATCTCGTCACCGTGGTCAGCGGCAGCCCTGAGTTGATCCTGCTCGCCGCCCGCGCCCTCGATGTGCGCTACTGTGTGCTGCTCTACACGAAGGCCGAGGACGGCACGGACGAGGAGCGGAACCCGATGCGTCGGCAAGCGCACGAGATCGCCAGGGAGCTGCGGGACACCTCGCCGATCAAAGAACCCTTGTGTGCGTCGTTTTCCAATAACGACTGCATGGCGGGAGAAATGTGGCACCACATTGCCGCCTTCGCCCGAGACGTCTCTGACGAGCACCTGGCCTTCGACGCCACCCCCGGCAGCAAGCTCATGACCCTGGCACTCGAGCAACTGGCCCGCCGCTTCCGGCCCGGCGCCTCTCTGGTGTACGTGCGCTCCCGGATGGAGCACCAGCGCGTGATCCCCTTCACCGAGTACCTGCACCGCTGGCAGGGCAGCGGCACGAACGGCCCGTTCGCGACTCTGACGGTCGAAGCCCACGCCTGAACGGGAGGGGCTGTCGGCCCCGCCCACAGCCGCACCGTCTCCACCGTGAGCCGTCCTCCAAGGCCTCGAACCCACCCAACCGGTTCGGGATCTGACTTGAGCCGCGAGTCTGCTCGCGCTTGCCCCGCCGGGAATACGGACAGCTGGGCTGGAGAATGACCATAACACCGCGTTTTTTGGTGGTGGGTCGGCAATGTTGCCGACAACGCCGCAACCTCAACGGGCAATCGGACTTGCCGCTCAGCGCCGACATTTCGGCGCTCTTCGGCGATCCTTGCGGCAGAAGGCTTTACGTTCGTGGCAACATTGCCGACC